>Ga0209542_10002656_pt1 | contig 39608 bp, 24 predicted proteins | sample RifCSPhighO2_01_FD_184028 | JGI IMG/M metagenome (GOLD analysis project Ga0209542, IMG submission 184028) | Soil microbial communities from Rifle, Colorado - Rifle CSP2_plank highO2_0.1 (SPAdes) (version 2) | ecosystem: Environmental > Terrestrial > Deep subsurface > Rock core/Sediment ... | reverse complement strand
AGCGATATTGACGAAGTTAAAAATTTGAGTTTTATGTCAGATAGGAAATGGTTCTTAGACTTTAAACAGGCAATTGTTAATTCCAGTACTAATTATATTGGAAATATTGAAGTTAATTTTACTCCTAACGATAGGGAAGTTGGTAATTGGGAGATAAATGTCAGCGTTAAGGATAGTTATGGTCCGCCTGGAAGGGATAATTTGGTTTTTCAATTTTTGGTTTCTAATGTTAATGATAAAGTTTATCTTAATGAAATTAATGATGTAGTTGTTTATACAAGCAATAATTATTATTCTTTCTATATTAATGCAACAGATGACGATTTATTAATACCTGATAAAATCTTGTTCAATGAAGATTTGACATTTTCTTCTAATTACAGCTGCGTCGGTATCAATTCTAAGGAAGTAATTAGTGATAGTAATATGACAAGAGCGTTGATTGAATTTAATCCGAATAATGGGGCATGTTTTGGTGGGGGGAATGAATATAATGTTAACATTAGTGTTGTTGATATGAGTGGAAATATGGATTCAAAAGTTTTCGTTATCGCAGTGGTAGGGAATAATGCTCCATTGTGGGATAGTAATACAAATACGCAACAAGTTTTGGTTGAAGATTCTAATTTTTATTTGAATTTATCTGAAAATGTAAGCGACCCGGATAATCAACATCTTGTTTTTTCTTATGTAAGTGATAATGTTTTTCCTTCTTTTTATTTGAATGAAAATACAGGAGAAGTAAGTTTTGTTTCTGGAGACGGAGATATTGGGCGGCATATTGTTAATATTAGCGTTTCTGATGGAGCAACTCCCGTGATGTTGTCTTTTAACTTCACAGTTTATAATATAAATGACGCTCCTGAAATACAAAAGCCAATGCAGGGGGATGGGGCATTGATTGATTCAAATTCTAATGTTCTTCTTATTGAAGATAATGCGACAACTTTATTTTTGTTTGTAAAAGATGATGATTTAAGGATTCCCCTGGGACAGAAAGGATTTTATGATGAAATATTAACTTTAGAATTAAATATCAGTGGACCAAATATTAACTTATTTTCTTTTAGTTTTCCTGATTTTTTAAGCCCCGATAGAGAAATGTTTTCTTCTTCTTTTACTCCAAAAAAGACAGATATCGGGCAATACAATGTAAGCATTAATGTTACAGACAGCAGTGGGAGTAGTTCATTTATTTATTTTAATTTGAGTGTAATAGAGATTAATCACGCTCCTGTTTTGATGAATTTAAGCAATCAGACTGGCGCGGCAAATCAATTATTATATTATAATATTAATGCTTTTGACGTTGAAGACGGAAATGATAGTGAGGGGAGGTTAGTATTTTCTTATGAGTTTTTATCTGGGAGAGATTTTATAATGGGCAATGAGAGTATTTTCAATTTAACCTCTGGAGTGTTAAGTTATACATTTAATGAAAGTGATGGCGGGAGATATCATATTAAAGTTTATGTTAATGATAGTGTGAATATGCAGGACTCTAAAGACTTTTGGATATTTGTTCATGGGCAACCAGTTATATATTCCCCATCTGATTCTTATGTATTTAATTTAACTGAAGGGAAAAGCCGTCAATTAATATTTATGGCAAATGATTCGCTTGAAAACGATTTAACTTATGAATTTTATTTAAATGAAGAAATGGTTTATAATCTTAGTTATTATGGTAATGGGACAAAGCTTATTTGGGATTATACTCCTTCCTATACAAGTGAAACCTATGGGCTATTTTCTAATTTGACTTTGAATGTTAATGTTCCTGGATTGAATTTCTTAAATTCTTCAAGAACGTGGAATATTAATATAAGCCATGCAAATGCGCCTGTTCAGTTTATAAAAAATATTGGAGATAAAGAGGGAGTATATGGAAAGAATATTGAAATTAATTTGACTAATTATTTTTATGATACAGACGTATTTGATTCACATTATAATCAGCAGGTAATTTTTGTAGTTGCGAGTAATTCTAGTCCTTCACGTATAATTAATAATACTTCTAATTGGATTCTTAGCTTTAGTGCTTCACAGACTGCAGATGAGATTTTTAATATAACTGCTTGGGATATTAATGGCAGCGGGAGTGTTTTGAGCAGAGCATATAGCAATAATTTTGAGATTAAATTTAAGGAGCCAGAAGTTATTACTGTGCCTGTTGTAGTACCTTCTACAGGAGGGGGAGGAGGAAGCAGCCAGACGTCTACTGAAAAACCAGTTTCATTCAAATTAATATTGCCTGGAGCGGTTTCAGCAAGAAAAGGAGATATAATTAATTTACCTATTTCCTTATTTAATGATGGCACTTTAACATTTAATGATTTAAATTTGAGCGCTTTAATTGCAAAGGATGGCAAGATTATGGAAGGAGCAAATATAAGTTTTGATAAAGATTACTTTAAGATATTAAGCCCTGGGATGAGAGAAAATGTTAGTTTGATAATACAAACTGGAACAAGTGAATTGGGGCTTTATGAGATAACTATAAATGCAAGTTCATTGAGTCCAAAATATGCTGATTGGGGGAAGATTTATGTCAGTGTTGAAGAAGGGACAACCATTACAGAGAAATTATTATTTACCGAAGAATTTGTTGTTGAGAATCCAGAATGCATTGAATTAAAAGAGAGAGTTGATGAATCAAGAAGATTCTTAGATTCAGGGGATTTTAAGGCAGCAGAAAAAATATTGGATGAGGCAGTGAATTCTTGCAAGAAAGCGATATCACAGAAATCTTTGTTTTCTGAGAATAGAATTAAAGTTAAATTCCAAGATAAGATTTTTATTTATCTTTTGATTGCCACGATTGCAGCAATTCTTTTTGGCATTAGTTATTATGTTTATCAGATAATTGTATTTAGAAGAGCAGTTGCTCGGTCAGCTAAAGAGAATGCAAATTTCTCGGGAGTTATGTTTAAGACACCAAAGTTTGTGTTTGGTTTTTATTGATGTAAATGACAGATAGACAAAATTTAAATACGTCTTTGACGATATTTAATCTGTTTAAAAAGAGAAGATGAAAAAGAAAGAGGAACATAAAAAAGAAAAGCATCAGGAAGTTGAGAAAATTATTCATAATGCTGGAAAAGTATTTCATGTTAGTGAAAAAAAGGCGCATGGGGTTGTTCATGATAGGCAACATAAGATTAAACATAGACTAAAACAACACATTCATCACGAACAACATAAAAAACATCATGAACCACACGCGGGACAGGATCATGGGCAACATGCAGTGCAACATTCACATGTAGAGCACCATCATGCGGAACATCATCAACCACATGTTGAACATCAGCATATTGAGCATAGTCATGAACAACATAAAGTGCAAGGGAATAGCGATGCTGAGATGAGCAAGAGACCAGATGCTGATGAAATAAAAAGAGTTTCAGTTGTTGTTGCTAATCTAAAAAAAGAAGTTGCTAAGGCAGTTACTGGACAGGAGGAGATTGTTGATAGTTTAATTAGGGCTTTGATATGCGACGGGCATGTTTTACTGGAAGGAGTTCCTGGAATTGCAAAGACGCTGGCGATAAAGACACTTGCTATTGTAAGCGGGTGCAGTTCTAAGAGAATTCAATTTACTGTTGACTTATTGCCTACTGATATAACTGGAGTTACAACATATACTCCTGGAAAGGGTTTTGAGACAATCAAGGGGCCAATATTTGCGAATTTTGTAATTGCTGATGAAATAAACAGAAGCCCATCTAAGACGCAGAGTGCTTTAATTGAGGCAATGCAGGAAAAGCAGGTCACTATTGGGAAACAGACTTTTTTCTTATCACCTCCTTTTTTTGTAATGGCGACACAAAATCCATTGGAGCAAAGCGGGGTTTATTCTCTGCCTGAAGCGCAGGTTGATAGGTTTTTGTTTAAGCTGATAATGGGCTATCCCAAATATCATGATGAAGAAAAGATTATGGGAGAGAATATGACTTTGAAGAAGTTTGAGGAGTTTAATTTAAAGGCAGTTACTACACCTGAAGAAATTATGAAAATGCAGGTTTTGACTAAGAGAATTTATATTGATGATAAGATAAAAAAATATATCTTGGATATTGTAACGAAGTCGAGAACTAAAGATTTTAAAGATGGGCATTATATTGACTGGGGAGGTTCACCTAGGGCAAGTATTGCGTTATTTATTGCTTCTAAGGCAGAAGCTTTAATGAGGGGGAGAAATTTTGTTATTCCTTCTGATGTGCGAAGAGTTGCACATGAAGTTTTGAGGCATAGAATTATATTGACCTATAGGGCTAAGGCAGAGGGGATAACGAGTGATAAGATTGTGGATGAGATTTTGTCTAAGGAGCATGCATAAAGATTGATTGTTAGTATCTGCTAACAATCCTGAAATAAAATTAGAATTTATCTAACAAATCTATATAGGATAATAGCCCATTCGTTATAGATTAGATAAGTATCTCTTCATCTGGTGCTGTAAGAGTGGTAGTGGTTAGCGTTAGCAACTTTGACAAGGTAAGCAAGTGCAAGTAAATACTATTGTTAGAAAGCTTTTTTAATTGCCTTGTGTTAAGTTATATACATAAAAGAGGGAAAATGGCTGGAATAAAATTGAATATTAATGCACCGAAGGCAATCACTGAATTTGAGGCAGCGGCTAAGGAATTTGAGCTGAAGGAAAAACTTTATAGGATTATTTTTAGAGGGAAGGGGCTTGAGTTTGATAAATACAGGGATTATGCGCCAGATGAGGATGCTTCTGATATTGATTGGAAGGCTAGCTTGAGAGCCAATAAATTAATTGCAAAACAATATATTGAAGAGAGGGAATTGAATATTTTATTTGTTATTGATGTTGGGAATAATATGACATTTGGTTCTTCTGATAAATTAAAATGCGAATATGCTGTTGAGGTTTTTGCAGCTCTTGCACATTTGATTATTAATTCAAACGATAGGGTTGGAGTTGTTTTGTTTAATGACAAGATTAGCCAATTTATTCCGCCTAAAGGAGGGAATAATCATTTTTTTACTTTAGTTGATCTGTTATCTAAACCTGAAATTTATGAAGGCGGTTCTAATTTTGGTAATGCTTTGCGTTTTCTTTTGGACTATGTTAGTAAATCAATAGACGCTGTTTTTTTGATTTCTGACTTTTTGAAAGTTAGGGAAAATGTATTAGATAATTTATTTTTAGTCGCGCATAAATTTGAGACGGTTGGAATAATGGTAAAAGATTTACTGGATATAACTTTACCAAATGTTAATAAAGAAATTGTTGTGGAAGACCCTTTAAGCGGACAGCAGATTCTTATAAATCCGTCTAAGGTTAAAGAGATTTATGAAAAAAATGCGCTTGTTCAGGCAAATATGATAAGGCGTGTTTTTAAATTGGGCTTAGTTGATTTATTGGAGCTTACTACAGATAAACCATTTGGATTTTCTTTGGCTGAATTTTTAGGAGAGAGAGCAAAGTTTGGGAGGGTTAGTGCATGATATCTATTAATTTTATTTATCCATATTATTTAGCATTTTTGCTTTTGATTCCGGTTTTTATTTTTATACATCTTATAAGCTTGAAAGCCACTAAAGGTATTGCTTTAAAATTTGCTAATTTTGAGGCGATTTCAAAGATAAAAGGAGTTGATTTTTTCTCTAAAAATATAGTTATATTATTTTTGAGTTTATTGGTTTTATTTTTGTTAGTATTATCATTGGCTGGGCTAAATGTTAATACATTGATGGATGCAAGCACGCATTCTTTTGTTATAGCTTTAGATAATTCGCATAGTATGGAAGCAAATGATATGTCTCCAGATAGAATGAGTGCGGCTAAGGCAGCAGCTATTAAATTTGTTGACGAGTTGCCATATAATACTCGCGTTGGAGTTATGTCTTTTTCAGGAAGTTCTTTTATCGGACAAGATATTAGTTCAGATAGGACATTAATTAAATCAGCTATTAGAAATGTTGGAGTGAGCGATGTTGCTGGCACTGATTTATATGAAGCAGTTATAACTGGCGCTAATTTACTTAAAGGAGAGGATGCAAGAGCAATTATTCTATTAAGCGATGGACAAATAAATGTTGGAGATATCGACGAGGCAATAAAATATTTGAATACTAATAAAATAATGGTTCATACTATCGCTGTTGGAACTAAAGAGGGGGGAGAAACTTCTTATGGATTGTCTAAAGTGGATGAGGATTCTTTGAAGGCACTTTCTTATAATACTCGGGGGCAGTTTTTTAGCGCTAGCAATGATGAAGAATTGGCACAATCTTTTAAAAGCAGCATAGAAAAAACACAGAAAAGAGTAGACATAAATCTGTCGTCTTATTTATTGATGGCAGCAATAATATTATTTAGCATTGAATATTATCTTGTTAATGGGAAGTATAGAAGATTGATTTAGATTGAGAGATTGGTGGGGGGATTATATCTTAATACTGAAATGTAATTATCTGTAATTTGATATGCTTCAGTAAATGAGAAGTATAATATTTGGTAGTAGTTTTCTGTATTTTACTATTGGCTATACAGTTATACTGGAATTATCTTGGATTTGATATATAACGAGGGTTTAATAGGTTGAAGGGTTAATCGTTTAGATTATGAGAATTATCTTGGATTTGTTATTTGTGTTGTGAATGAGGGGTTGTGAGTAGGGGGTTTTGTACTTAGCTATTTTTATAGAAGTAAATTATTTGTATATAAAGTTTAACAACTTTATTTGTATTAGCAATTTTAGCTGAAGTAAATTCATCTAAACTTGGATTGATGAAAAAAGGATTTCATAGGGGAAGCAGGGTTGCTCGTAGAGCATTAAATTTTTGTTTAATAAGAAATAATTGAACTTAATAGAATAACGCCTCGGGATATTTCCTTTGCTAGTTTTGCTATGTCGTGGTCTATGGAATATTCTTTTATTACTTTTTCTATGTTGTCTCTGAAGATATTTAACTTTTCTATTTTTTTCTTGTCGTTTTTGTTTGTGGCTATTTTATAGGCTTCTTCGAATCTAACTTGGACTTGTTTGTATGCATCTGTTATCTGTTCGTTGTCTAGAGAGTCTATGTGCTTTCTCATTTCTTCTCTTTGAAATGGTATGTTTATAGAAGAAGGCAATTTTTCTTTTATTCTGTCTAATTCTACTGTTCTTTTATTTTCTATTAATTCTTCCATTGTTAATTTTTGGGGTATATTTTGTATTGGCGGGAATTGCATTTCTTGTTTTATTTGCTGTTGAGAAATTTCCTGGTTTATTTGCGGGGGTTGTGGGGGGGTTTCCATTGTTAATGGGATGATTGTTCTTGAAAATTGTCTTTGCATTTGTGGGGAACCTTGCATCATTTGTAAAGGACTTTCCTCTTTTTTCTGGGGCATTTGCAGGGGTTCTTCTTTGACTGTCCTAAAATAAGGATTTTCTTCTTCAACTATTTCTTTTAGGTTTTTTGTTATATCTTCGATATCTATTTTTTCTATTTTCTTTCCTGAATATAATGCATTTACTAAATCTTGGCATAGGACAGCTATTTTTTCTTTATTCTTTTTTTTGAAGACATCAACTAATTCAGCATAGTCTAAACTTTTATTTATCTTGAATGTTTCTTTTAGGAAATTTCTTGTGAAATTATCAATTTCTTCTATTGATTGTCGAGGGGTTTTATCAGAAGTTTTAATTTCTTCTACTTCTTTTTGAATGAAGCTGCCTTTTTGCATTATTTTTTCTTTTAATGAGACTTGATATTTTAGTCTTTTTTGTATTACAAAGAGGATGATTATAATTAGAAGTAGGACGATTAAAAAGACACTTAAATACATTACCTTTCCCTCTAAGAAACTTAAGATATCCATGAATGCACCCCCATTTTATTATATGTTTAGATTGATATATAAAGGTTACTTTTTAGGGGAAGATTGAGAGATAATTGATATATAATAAATCGCTTTAAAAAAGTCCAGCACAAATCTTTAAAAGTGACAATATCCAGTCTATTTTATGCCAAGGTGGGACAGCGGTCACTCCAAGAGGTTGCTAACCTCTCTTCACGCAAGTGATTCCCAGGTTCAAATCCTGGCCTTGGCGTTTTTCTTTCTGGAGATTACAGTATTAACTTTAAAGTAGTAATAAACTAAAGATTTATATAGTTCAGTGTCATAACCTTAGTTTACAAGTTAGCCTGTAAACTAGTTTAATAAACCTCATTTTATATTCGATAAAGTTAAATTTCAAGAGAAAATCTCAATAGTTACTAACTCTCATATTTTTTTAAATTTAGAAGGGAATATAAGCTTTTTTGTGGGGGGCTCATTTTTTCAATTGTTGAATGTATCTTATTTGATTTAGACATAAGAATATGGCTCTGGCGTATTCCTGCTAAATTATTAATTATTTCTTCCCTGCTTAAATCTATTTTGTTTTCTGCAACTTTTTTCTTTAGTAATGAACAAAACAATAAAGCCATTACACATGTAAAAGCATGAACCCTCGAGCTTTCATCTGTCCAGCAATATTGTGGCGTATAACTAATAATATGTTTATTTTTTAATTGCCTAATGGACCTTTCTACCACATCCTTATCTCCATACGCCTTAATAATATCTTTATTTGAGAGGCTATTGTTGTCTGTAAACAAAATATTTTTTCCATAAGAGTCTCGGGCAATAGATAATTCCTCTTTATTCTCCTCAAAATTTAATACAAGATTTTTGCCTTTCTTAACTAGTCGCCATTTAACAAATTTTGTTGCATAGAATCTAGAAATATTTGTTGCTATCCTTATAAGAATTTTATCTCTATCTGTCCATTGCGGTCCATTTAATTTTTCTTTTGCATTTTTTAGATATTTCAAAGCTTTAGCTAACGCTCTTTCAGTTCGGTTTTTTTGATTATAAGCAGTTTTTTCATTATATGAAATTACAATTTTGCACGATTTTCCGAACACTTCTTTTCTCAAAGCGTGCCCCCTTGATAAATTTCCTTCTGAATTTTTGTATTCAATATCAAATTTGCTTAAAGGAATTTTAAGCAAATCTATATGCTGTGATGGGACCAAACTCCCCAATACATAAAAATGCAAGTCTTTTCCTACTCTTTCAATATTTTTAGGAGAATTATTTCCTTTATCAAAAGTTATCGTTATATTTTTGCATTGCTTAGCAAAAATTTCAATCTTGTCCATTAACGAATTAATAAAATTTTTAAAGAAAGTAACATCGTTTATGTTTCCTTCATAAGTTTTATGCCATAAAGGTATTCCAAAATCTTTGGTTACAAGCAGAGCCAAATTAATCTGCCTCAATCCTTTTATTCCACTTTTTGGCTTGCCATATTTAGCCATGCTTACAGCATGGCGTTTCATATTTTTCGGATTATCTTTATGTTTATCTTCGATATAAGTTGAGAAGTTAGTAGGGTCATAAAATATTTGAGATAAATCGACATTTTTAATTAGATTAGGAAGCAATTCTTTTTGTATATTTTCAATTTTTTCTTCATTCAAATATTGCCAATGATTCCAATAATTTTGTGATGAAAGATAAGAATCCTTTACTTTAAACATTTTTCTTAAAATTGTTTTAGAGAACCACTTTCCAAGCTTATTATGGCTCTGTTGTTCATCAATTCTGTTTATTAAATCTATAAGAATATGTTCTCCAACACTTAAACCTTGATTTCTTTTTGGGCAATTTGAGTCAATAATTTTAACAAAGTCTATTTCTTCTGAAAGATTCATAATGGTCGCAGGGAGACCAAAGGAGAGAGATTCTACTTCTTTGGGAAGGGAATCATTCTCTAAAAATTTTTTTAAGTTATCTGCTGAACCTAAATAAGTCTCTGAAATTCTACGGCTTTGCCCCCCGATACTTTTATTTTCCCCGAGGTAATAATACTTTTTACCTTTAACTATCTTCGAAAATAGGTATACCATAGTATTAGTTAGTAACTATACTATATAAACCTTTTTATTTTATATAATATATAATTTACTAATTTATATTTAAAAGTTAGTAACTATAACTTATCGACGAGAAATCAGATAACTTGTAAAGTCAGGAATAGAGCTATTTTTATGAATAATCTTAAAATTTTAACAATTGCACTAATCTTCCTATCTTCTCTATTCATAATAACAAATGTTTCAGCCGTATGCAACACGCCAGAATGTCTTTGCGAAGGCGCAGATTTAATCATTCCAGTTAATATGATAGTAACAGGAGAAGGCTGTTACAAAGAAAATCTCTCAATAGCTACTTCACAAATAAGCATCACAGAAACTGCAGATTACGAAGTCTATGGCATTATCCAAAGAGGAAACCCAAATCAAACCCAAACAAACGAAGCATTTTATTTAATAATTAATGGCAAACAAGGTCCAACATCATTAGACGATACAGACCCAGCAGCAATAACATTAAGAAGAGAATTTCTACTCTATCAATACCTAACTCAAGGCAGCCACACTGTAACTATGCACACTGCTGCTCAATGCCCACCAGACAAAACAGCAAATAGTGTAGATTTAACTCACCTCTGCCTATATAAAACACCTCTTCCAATTGCCTGCTCTTATAATTCAGATTGCAATGATGCTGATGAAATAACAATAGATACTTGCATTAATCCTGCAACACCCCAGTCATATTGTCAAAATACTCCAATTCAACCACCAGTAATTGTTTGTACTTGCGATTCAGACTGCAATGATAATAGCTTTCTAACTCAAGACTCTTGCATCTTCCCAAGCACCCCGCAATCATTCTGTCAAAACACTCCAATTCAAACAACTCTAAACATACTCTCCCCAGAAAATAAAACTTACACCTCAACTCAAATTCTCCTAACAATAGAAAGCAACGCACACCACATAACCTATTCAATAGACAACTCCCAAGAAAAAAACTATTCAGCCCAGATTACTCTCTCCTTAGAAGAAGGAACTCACACAATCAAAGCTTATGCTTATGATGAATCAAACAACCTGTTAAAACAAGATATGGTAGAATTCGAAATCAAACTAGAAAAAAAGAAAAAATCCTCTGGCGGCGACAAAGCAATCAGAGCATTAGACTGCGATTACCACTACTACAATTATTATCTCTACCAAGAACCCTACAATGAAAATCTCTGCCCCGATTATGAATTCATAAAAGATTCTTTCTCCTCACAAAGCCAAATAACCACAATGCAAACAGGAAATCTCTCAATAGAAAACAGCACCACAACCCTTCCTAGCTATCAAACTCAAGAAGAAGGCAATAATAATTTATCAATGGGAGTATTACTCTTAATATTATTTGTCTTGCTTTTAGTTATTTTATTTCTGATAGTCTTAAATAGAAAATAACAAAATAAACTCAACATAAATATTAATAATATTATTAGTCCTTTTCGTCTTGCTCGTCATCATGATTTATATGATTTGTCATTAATTATAAAAAATCTACTGCCAATAGTTCTTATGCCCATCTCAATAATAATATCGAATTACAGCTAATTATCTCCCATTTAAAGGAAGGTGGTGTAATCTTTATGACGTTGTCTATACATTATATTTTCTCATCCTCATTTTTGTATTTGTTACTTCTAATAGATAACAACACATAGAAACATTTAAATACCCTTTTTATCAATAAAATACCATGAAAACACAATATTCATTAGGACAAAAAGCAAAAAGAGCTTTAACCGGTCTAGCCTTTCTAGCCTCCAGCATCTTGCCCTTGGGCTGTGCTACGCAATATTCATCTGATGTCAAGTCAGGTATTGAAGAAAACTCCTTCTCAAGTGCGGACTTTAGTTCTAATAAAAGTCAAAGAGCATTTAGTCATGATCAATATGTATTTGGCAATAAACTTGAAGATATAGTAGATGGAAATGACAAAATAAAGAGAGAGGATAATAATTCTGAAATTAAAAGAGAAGACATGCTTCCAGAATGGGCAGTACGAAATAGCAAAATGGCTGAAATCATAGACCCAAAGCAACAAAAAATAAGCTATAGAGAATTAGAAGGAGATAAAGAGTATGTAAGAGTTTTTGTAAGAATAGATAAGAAATATGTAACTCTTGATAAAAGTTTTACCGAAATAAAAGCAAAACCAGATACAATGTCTGAAGTTCCACATGCTAATTTTGACTCGATAAAAGGAATTCCAATGTCCATCAATGGAGAAGAAAAAGAATTAAAATACGTAGTAATCGACTCAAATACTCGAAATCCAAAATTAGCTCTTGTTTTAAATCCACAATATATATTAAATAGGCAATCAGGTAAAGTCGAACTTAAAGGTAAAGTTTATATTGAAACACGTGCTTATGTTGAAAAAATAGATGGAAATGGTAACCCTTTGCCTGACCCAACAGGTATTTTAAGATAAAAATATCTCAATTAATACTCCTTATTTTATTTCATTAAACCTTTTTAATAATTATATTCCATTTGCTTGATCCCTCTATGAAAGCCCCATCTGTACCTTCTGATTTCATAGTTATCTTAACATTTTTTTTCTCAACTGAAAAATATCCTTCCGCATTTTTTAATAACAACCTAGCACGATAAATTGAATTTTCAGAGATATATTTTTTATCAATCAGTACAATCTTCTCTTCATTCTTCATTATATTTGTTAAAAGAGGTTGTGTATTAAGAATAATCGGTTTTGCTTCACTACTTTCAATAAATTCTAATTGAATATATCCGCTAACACCCATACAATCCTTAACTCTCAACTCCAAATTATCTGTAAATGAAATTGTATCAATAACTTCGTCACCATCTTCCTTATAAAAATCAATTGTACAATCAGTTTCAATAGTTGCCTCTTCAGTTATAGCTTCAGTCACAGAACTAGGAATACTATCTGTTGCAGGACGAATACTTTCAACAGCCGAATTAGAAACAACTATCTTGCCAGCATTCAAATCGCCAATTGTTTTTTCATTTAAATCATTTAAAATTAAAGTATAATCACTTGTCAATTGTAATGAAGTTATCTTTTCGTTAATCATTGTAATTTTATTATTATTAATATTTCCAACCTCTTGAATATTCGGAGACTTATTTGGAAGATATATCCAGATAACATTAGTCGTGTAAAATATCTTTGATTTAATATTCCCTAAATAGATAAATCTTCCACTTGTAGTTGTCCCACTGATTTGTTCCTCAACTCCAAGTCCATAATGATAAATCGTAGTGGGCGTACCTGCCGTCGCCCCCGTCGCCGAAGCTGCCCCAGCTTTGGTAGCAGTAACCACTCCCTCAACAAGCATTGCCTTCAAATTACCAATCATATATAAAATCTCTGCCTTTCTATAATTAAGAATAACTTTCTCATACAAAAGCCCAAGCCTTGTAACTAATTCATCAACCTTACTCTTTTTAGCAAATTTATCAGTTATTTTCGTACCAATTCCAGCATTACCAATATCTGTTTTAATCGCGAATATCTCTGCCCCCGCCTGGTCATTCCCAACAATAATTCCCTGCTCTGCCAATTTAGCATTCTGTGTTGCCTCAAGCTCAGCAAGAGTGGCATCCCTAAGCCCAACATTATTATCAGTAATTGCATTCTTTACGCTTTCTTTGTCAAGCCAGCATTTTATCTTTTGGTCATCGCAAATTCCAACTTCAACAAATCTCAATGGGTCTGTCTGGCTCCCAGGATTATTAGTTGAGCAGATTCTTACAACTCCTCTTTCGTAATTCGTTCCAACAATTGCCTCTTTAACTCCAGCAGAACTCCCACTGATGCAATTCTTCTCTCCAATAATTGCATTCTCATCAATCTCACTCTTTGCATAAGCATCACTAGCATAATTCAAGGCAAAACTTGTGCTTACTTCTTTAAATCCGCATTCTTCTTGGTCATTAACTCTTACACAAAGTTCCTTATATCCTTCAGGTGCAGTAAAGTCCTTGCTTTCAGTTGCATATTGCCCCTTACCAACAAATCCAGAAGCAACTTGAATTGTTGCAGGTATTGAATAATATGAATTCTCAGGAGGATTCTTCAAATAAACGTTGAAATAAACTCCCTGGTCATTTCCAGCGAATATATGGTAAAACACCTTATATTGAGAAGTTGCAGGAACAGTCGCACTAGTAAATGCTGTTGAACTAAACCAAGCATTAAATTGTGGAGGACTATCTGGCTCAACTAATCCATCAAAAGAAGTAGGCGTCTTAACAGAGATATATGCCTTGCAAAATTCGCTTCCAACCTCTTCTATACTTCTTGCCTTAAATGCTTTCATTGAATTTACTGCATACTCCTGTGTGAAATAATTAACTGAATTCTGCATATTATCCCAAGCAGCCATAACACTCAAATATTCTCCTCCACCACGAGTCCCCTCGCCATATGCACTTTCAATTATCTTAGGAATTATTACTTTAGCAAGTGGCGCTATCTGTCTCCAGAAGAATTCACACAAATAAATACTATAAAGTTGGTCGCAAATCCCAACAATCTTTCCACTATCTAAACTTTCTTGCAAACAATCCCTATAGCTTTTCATTATAGATATAAATCCTTCAATTCCAGCATGTATTCCTGTCAAACAAACAGGAATAAGTATTTTTTCTTTTACATTAGGCAAACATAACAAAGTACTTCCAATTATTCCTGTCTGAATAACATCAGCAACAGGATACTTGCCTCCAAAGTCACACCTTGAAGGAGGACAAATTACTGGGTCGCAAACATTAAACAAAATATTGCATTCTTTAGGAGACATAAGATTCTGGCACTGCATTGTTGGAACACTTACAGCTGGGTCTCCAATTTCAAAAGTCTGTCCATTAATTTGCATAGATTTACCTTTCTTGCCATAATTATTTGCCGCATCATTCAATGCAGTTATTGCCTGCGATACTCTTCTCTTTGCCTCTGTCTCGCTCAATCCCGGGAAAGAACCAAGAGGCTGTCCAGTATTCATATTAATCTGCTGGCAAATATCATCCCCATAACCTTCAAAGAATTGCTCTCTCTTATTCTTTCCAACATTGCAAAGAAAAAAGCTCATAACTCTCCCACTCTCATCATATGACTTTATTCCCCCCATAGATGGCAATGTCTGTTTTGTCGCAGCATACCATCCCTCTCTTCTATCAAATGGAACAAGTGCAGGCAATCCCTTATATGGTTGAGTCTCATAATATTTAATCTTAGGATTCTCATAAGCATTATTGTAACTCACGCTTTCAGTAGATGTAATTCTCCCGATATTGTATGCACTAAAAAACTGACCGCTGTTTGCTATCTCATTATAACTACCATCTGTCTGCTTCTCAAAAACCTCCTGCACATCATACCCCCTATCTTCTCCTTTTATTGAACCAAGATAATAAGTTCCCCCTTTAAATTGTACAGTATTTGTTCCGTCTTTAACACTCGCACTTCCAACATTTATTCTAGAAAAATGAGTACTAGTAATATCTCCACCTAGATCCTTGAAGTTAATATCTTTAATACTATCTTTCGCAACAACTTCCCCAACCATATTAGCTCTTCCTCCAGAACTTTCAATATAAATCGAAGCAGGTTCCCCTCTCTTTCTAGCTTCATCCTCTTTTAATAAAGTATTATATCTATCAGTATTGTCCGCAATCCTCAATGCACTGCTTTCCAATAAACTATCAGAATTGCTCTTCAATGTCTCAGAAGCAGAAGAATCCTGCTTCATCATTAAATTAAATTCCATCTCTCTCAAATCTTCATATCCATACATCCCATTATTATAATTCGCTTTGCAATTCCCAAGTAATTCTGTAACCGATTTCGAGTTTCCATCTTTCATTGTAATTTTGTTGTTAAGATATCTCGCCTTCAACCCCTCGCAATAATCAACAGCCGCAACAGACCTATCAATACTCTCCCCTTCCAAAAGTCCCCCTCCTTGTTTAGGAAGCCCGTCTTCAACACTTTTAATATTTGAATCAACCTTTCCAATTATTTCTTCAGTCTTAGAAACATCCGCATTTATCTCATCTGAATTCTCAAGATAACACTCGCTCAATGTACTATACTTTCCTTTACTCACCATTCCAGCACATCTTTGATTCCATCCATTATCTCCCTGCATGACTTTATTTCTCGCTAATGCCTCTCCACTCAATCCACTAAAGAAATTCTTAACAGTCAAAACTCCAGCAGTAGCAAAACAAGCAGTCTTCAAACCAGTTACAACTTTGCCCAATTTATCAGCAATATTCTGCCATTGTTCTATACTCTTATTCATTGTCTTTATCAAATCAGCAGTTTTATTTGGAGAAAGTTTTATTGCTCTCTTCTCAATTCCAATTCTCACACTCAAATTAGTTTGAGTGCTTGTTCCTCTTGCATCAGGCAAAAGTCTCACCTTAGCAATCTCAAGCATTGTAATATCACTTAATTTTATATTTGATTTATCGCACGCCTTCCTTGAATCTTCTCCAATGCCCAAAGTCAAACTTCCCCCGCTAACTTCCTTAAATCCTTTTACATCTTTAGCCCAGCACCCAACACTTATCTGAACATTATTTTTATCAACTATCTTCTCCAGTCTTATACTCTTAACATATCCTTCTTTACCATCCTTACCTCCGATTTCGTCCTTAACATCTTTCTCATCAATCTTAATAGGGCTATTCACCCCAGTCAAAGCAAATGTTGCACTTGATTTCTCCTTTTGCTTCTGCAGTGAAATCAATTGAATATTCCAGAATTTATTATCAATCTTAACTCCTCCAATAGCATCAGCAAGGTTAATCCCTTCCATGCGATTTAATTCATAAGTATAACTCGGAGTAAATTTAGAATCAGGATAAGTATCAATAAATTTCTTCTTCAATCTTGCCATTGTCTTCATATCCTTCGCGCCCTCCGCAAGGTCAATAGCCTTCCTCAATGCCAGCTCCCCCCACTTCTCCTCCATGCTCAACCCGTCCCTTGTCTCAATAGGATATTCATCAACAACTCTTTCATATGCAGCAATTGAATCATTGAGTTCTTTATCTAATTCCGCATCTGCCTGCTTCTTAATTACAAATTTAGAAAGTTCATTGCTCTTCTCAGTAGTCATCAAATTTATAATATTTTTACCAATACTCGCCCCATTTATCTTTTCATATAAATAATTTTTAAACTGGCTCTCTCCCCACAATTCTTTTGCAGCCAAAATAAATTTCTCAAGCTCTAATTTAATTGTGTTATCAGAAACACTGCCAACTTCAGCCTCATTAAATTTAACTTTCCCTTTATCAAAAACAATATTGCTATCTTTTTTCTTATCCGAATCAAAATAAACTTTAATCACTTTAGTTGCATCATAATCCTCGCTCAAATATAATTTTCCCCCCTCCCATCCAGGAAGCTCAAAATTATTAATAATCTCATTCATATTGCTATCATATTCACTCATATTCCCAATGCCCAAAACAACTCTCTCTCCGCTAGAACACCTTGCTGTCAAACTCCCAGTAATACTCCCATCATCAATCTCTATCTTCTCAACAGTGCATTTATCATTCAAAAACTTGCTTCCCACAAAAACAGTTACTCTGTCATTTCCATTACTATCTCCTACTTCAATTAATGCTCTGTCCTTATCTCCAATATAACCGTCATATGCAACTTTAACTCCTGCTCTGCAATATGCTCCAGGCACCCATATGGTCTCTGACTCTTTCCCAGCATTAACTTTAGCAGTTGCTACTTTTCTCATACCATCATAAATTGAAACAACTGCATAATCTGGTTCAGCTCTTTCCAATCTCAAGGCATATCTTCCATTCCAAAAACTATTTTTATACCTCGCACCAAGTTCATCCCATTGCTCGTCTGTTACAGGCTCCAAGGCAAACTCTGCCTTGCCAATTCCATAAGCATTTCCAGAATCATAGTCTATTGATGCGCTCAAAGTAACATTCACAAAATCAGGCAAACTTTTCTCAACTTCATTCCTTTTCAAAACCACAACAATATATCCAATATTATTTATTAATGGACTTCCAAGCAGTTTATCGTTGCTTCTTAAAGCAGCCCTAGCAGGATGAAACCCTGCCCCAACAATATCTTTAGGATAACTATTGCTGAATCTTATTGCCCTAATCTGCTCGATATTTATCAAAGGATTTATCTCCATCGCATCAATCTGGCAAAATACAGGCACATTTTGTTCTGCCAATAAATCACTTCTTACAACCATTGGCTCGCATCCTGCTGGTGCAACTTGCAATATAATGTCCTGCCTTGCCTTGCAATCCTCTTGATTTTCTCCCAAAATTGGCCAATAAGTAATAAGTCTATTCTCTTCTCCATAAACTGTCTGAAAGCTTGCCCTTGGCTGTTGTGCAATAGAACTTGCAAAACTTGTCACAGCACTTGCAAAACTAATCCCAAATATAAAAACTAAAATAAAAATAAACATCCAATTACCTCTAAATTTTCTCATCATCTTCCAATTGCCCCCCATCTCAAATTACCATCTATCTTCCAATTGTCTATCCCATCAATTTTCTCCATCATCTTCCAATTATCCATCCCCTCAAAATTCCTCTTCATCTTACAAACACCCCTGAACTCTCAAATGAAGCATAATTATTTTGCAAATCCTCCAAAGATTTCGGAGTAGATAAAGCATCAACATCAATTATTATCTTGCCTGTTTCCAATTGCCCTGCCAATAAATAAGCACTGCCCTTGCCCCCGCCCTTCAACGCCTGTTCTATCTTCATCTGTGGAACATTAATGTCAAAACATTCCTCTTTTGTTCCTCCAAACCATCCAGCTATTCCTGCTTTTGGTCTTTCAATGCACTCTCTCTTTGTACTTGCCTGTATTGTAATGCTTGAATTCCCATAAATATAAACACTAACTTCATAATTTCCTTCGCTTAATTTAACATTCTTAACATCAGGTAATGCAGTGCTTACTGACTTATCTTCGCTAGTAAAAGAAACAATTGCTAATTCACTCCCCCCAACATCCTTGCCTCCAACTTTAAGTTCAATCTCAACATTATATTCTCTATCAAGAACAATATCTGCAAATGTTTCTTTATTGCTAGAATAAATTACTTTCTTCTCGCCAAATCCTTCTCCCCTAACTCCGATAAATCCATTCAAACAACCAGGTGCCTTGCCAACAAATCTCCCATTAACACTTTTGCCAAGTTCACATCTCTGATTAAAACATTCATAACTAATCTGCCCGTCAACTGGAGTTAATTCAGAGTCATATAAATTAACCTCGATATCTTGAGTCATATATTCACATAAATCAAAATTGCCTTCATCCCCCTCTATTTCAGTCAATTGCGCTTCTCTAGCAACATTTTTATCAACTATAACAATGATTGGAAACTGAAATATCTCATCATTATTATAAATCTGAACAATCACAGGGAAACTAATATCATAAATAAAATGATAAGGCGCATAACAAAAGCTCATAACTCCAAGCCCCTCTTGAGTTCCTATTGGTTTAGTAATAAGTAAGTCCTTACTTGCCCCATCTCCATTTATTTCTATTTTACTAGGCATATTTTGAGAATAAATTATATTAACACTCTCGTCAAAACTCTCTCCAGCATCAACAACAAAATATTTATTTACCTCGCTCTTTAATTGATAATAATTCCCCTTAAACTTTATTGCCCCCATATTAGCTTGTAATGCATCTCTCAATTCATCCATAACTTCTTGTGTCTTCCAAACTTTTCCAGAACAGCTTAATTCAACTCCATCAACAGGCGCATACAATCTTAAAACATCAACAGCATATTGTTCAAAAACAGCATCTTTTCTTTCAGCATCATAAATCTCCTTAGCAAGATTGTAAAACTTTCCTAATTTGCTCTCAATAACAATGCTATGCTCTTTTTTTGTAGCAGAATCGCTTCCCTTAGACACCTTAAGACTGCAACCAACAGTCACATCAATTTTCTCATCACTAATACTCACGCGAACATTAGACCTTCCAAGAATAATTTCATATCCTTGTAAATAAAAATTATCAAAATTACATTGCCCCAATCTTTCTTCTAAATATCCTTCAATTCCATTCTCAATAGTTGCCTTGCTCGGCGGCTGTTCCTTAATCACTCCATTCCCTTTAATATAATACCAATAAGGCACAGGGAATCCTAGAAAATTTAATTCTGAAGAAAAAGGAGAATATTCACTCGGCAAACTATATTCTGGCAATTCAATATATCCTCCCTGACTTCCAGCCAAATCAACAGCCGCCTTAGTCTCTGCTCTTATGCATTCTTGATAATAATCAAAAACAGGCTTAAGGTCAGATGAAACCCCATCTACTTCTATAACATTTCCCCTAACTAAAAAATAAATAACAATTCCTAAAACAAGAGCTATGCCAATTATAACAAAAATAGTCATCTGCCCCTTCTTTCCATCAATCATGTCTTTTTCCCCCTTTTACAATTTTACTTTTATCTACCTTATTTTTAATAAGTTGAAAAATCTCAGTATTGATATCCTTATCTATTCCTTCTTTAAATTTCTCCCAAAGTCCTTCATCTTCGACAATTAATAAATACTTCTTCATTCTTCTCTTTTTTCTTTTTCCTCTTGCCCCTCCCAGTAAAAACTACTATAAAAACCTTTCTTATTAACTAAATAACTAACTATCTTACTAATTTACTTACTAAGAGTACTTACTTACACTTGCTTGCCGGTCAAAGTTGCTGACGCTAACCTCTAAAGTCCCCTAAGCACCAGATGAAAAGATAATTATTGAATTGGCTATTGTTCTCTTGCTATAGATAAGTCATAGCCTTACCTCAGAATTGTTAGCAGATACAAATAATGCAAATCTCTATATAATCCCTTACATTAATAAAATAATGAAATATTCATTGCCTTTTTGGATTGCAATCTTCCTATTGGTCATAGTATCCATATTAGTAATAAAAATTCTCCTTACAGGAACGCCAAAATGAAGAAGATAGATTTTATAGATATAATATTAAAAATCTTAATAGTTTTAGCAGCTATTTTGATAACATATTGGTTTGCTCAGATAATGTTTGGAGGAAGCCCAACCATTGAACAATTTATTATTGGCTTGATATTAGCAATGGTTACCTTAATCACCCATCTTTATTATAATGTTGGAAAATTTAATCAATTTGTAGAAGGAACATTTCCTCGATTTGAAAAGAATATCGAATCTTCCTTTAACAAAACAAAAGAAAGTATAAATGAATTAAAATCAGATTTATCTTTAATAAAAAAGAAACTAAAAATTTAAATGGTCTCAGAAATCTCGTTGCTGCAGACCAATCGGTGTAAATAAATAATACAAAAAGTTGTATTTGTATAGCTGTTTGTTTTATGTCTTCTGCAATAAGATAAATTACTTTTCTATTTTCAATGAATTTACTTCATTGGAAAATAGTTATCTAACTTGTTTAGGTATCTACCTAAACAAATACAAAAAGTTTATTATCTTCAAAAACCAAATAAACATATGAATATCAAACCAAGTGATATTGCCTACTGGATTCTTATTATAATCGCGATAATCCTTTTAGCCATGTTATTCTTAAAAAACTAAAATGGCAAGAAAAAACATCTTTCAAATTCTCTTCTGAATTTTTTTATATGGACAATTCTGTTGTTGAGACTGCATAGTTTCAGAATTGGACAGATAGAAAATTCTGGTAGAAATACACTATAATTACCAGAATTATCTATAATTACAATTTTAGTATTCCTTTGGTTAATCTTTGGTAATAGTCCAACAATAGAACAGGCACTTTTAGTCCTATACCAACGGACTTAATAAATTGAGCAGTTTAGCCGTTGGTATATTCGAGAAACATAAATAAGATTGCCTAATTGTTTATGTTTCTCACTATAGTAATTACTATACTATTCAAAATGCAATCAGATACAATATCATTAAAAACAGAATTCAAAAACTTTAAGCACAGCTTCTTAAAATTAGCAAATAATTTTAAACTACATTCTTCTCATAAATCACAAAACCCTTCAGGTTTTTACTTCGGCATAAGCCGAGGTTTGTTCGTGGGTTCATCAAGATGTTTCACATCTTGAATGTGCTCAAGACTTTTAGTCTTGACATTGTGAGAACCGAAAGAAATCGACAAATTACACTCCAGCATAAGCTGGAGATTTCTCACGTGTATTAAACATCATCTAATCACCTCAGGAAAAATCTCATTCAATTTAGATCTATTCTTAATATATCTCTCTGCAATTTCTTCTAAACCACTCTCGCTATGTATATCATCTATCCCAGAGAATAGAGTTTTAGCCCCGTTTAACACCTTAGAAATCTGGGGATTGTCCATACAATATTTCGGTAAATCTTTTTTTGAAATATTTCTCTTTTGAATAGTACAATCTATTTTTTCAGCCAAATCTACAAGATCATCTATTTTTTCAAGCTTAGTCCTACAAGGAAGATAACTGCTAATAAATGAATTGCATTGAAAAGCTGGAAAAAAATGAGTGCCTCTCAATTTATCATTAGCCGAACCATATGGGCTTCTTACATCTGTTCTATATCCAATAACAAACTTATCCATTAATTTAGCATAACTTATTTCAACCATAACTCCTTCGTCTTGAGGCTCATCCAAGTTTGCAATAATTACTTCACTATTTGGAATAAAAAAACCCATATCTAAATCAAAAGCACGATGCGCCACAATGGTTTAAAAGTCGTGGTTTGACGAGGCGCTCGTGCTTTGGATGCTCAAGATTGCATTCATTCAGCAATCTTGACATAATAAATAATCTGTCCAACTGCGTCAGATAATTCTTCTTTTGGTACTTTATTCTCTAAAAAATGATTCAATCGCCCAAATTCAAATCCATCTCTTTGCGGAAACAAAGAAGAATATCCTTTTTTTTCTAGCAAACTTACCAATTCAAAATTAAATAATGTCTCTCTCCCGTTAAATAAAGCAGCCGCAGGATAAACTGTAATCTTCTTTTCCATAAAATCCCATCTCTCTGTCTATTTTTAATAATTATGGTGATAAAAAATAAAATGACCTCAAGTAACTTATCATATTTCAAAAAAATCTTGATTCCTTCGCTTGCACTTGAGCTCGCTGCAAGATTAAACTATTAAAAAATTAGTGTAAAACTCAATTACAAATTTTCTTAATTTAAACTAAAATAATATTTTTCATAGATACCTTTATTTCATTAAGTTCTACTGTTAAAGCAACCCAAATTCTTCTTAAACTCGTTTCAAAGTAAGAGTGAATAATAAAGTCCCGATATTGTTCCATTTTAAACCAAGGAACATTTTTGTTCTTCTCTTTGAGTGCCCTGGGAATATTTCTGCTCGCTTCCCCTATTATCTCTAGTCTTCTTATTACTGCATCTTGCAGTTCTTCATTTAAGTAAAATTGTTCTTCTGAAATGTCTCCTAAATATCTTTCTATTTTTATTATACATTCCTTTATATCTTGAAGAAATAATTTATAGTCTCTTTTCATTGTAGAATCCTTATTTCATCATTTAATATCCGCTTCCTTAATTCTTTTCTTATGGTTTCATATTCAACAATATCAACTTTTCTTTTAATCGTCTTTTGTAACTCCAATTTAAGACTTATAAGTGTAAGTAAGCCAGCATCATCATGTATTTTTATTAGAATGTCTACATCACTCTTTTTATTTTGCTCTCCCCTAGCATAACTTCCAAAAATTCCGGCTTTTGTTACATTATACTCTTTTAGCACCGGAATTATTTTTGTTTTTATCTCTTCTATTTCTTGACTTTTTTTCATATTAATCTAATGGCTATTAAGTTTTTAAGGTTTTCTTTGGAAAAGATTTTGTCTATTATTGCCTCTGCACTTTATTGCAGAGTTCTGGACATTATGGCCTTGCGCAGAATCGAACTGCGGACTAATCTACGTCAAAGATTCGTTTTACCACTAGACTACAAGGCCAAATCTAACAAAAAACTAAACTCAAAACCCTATTTATAGATAACTGTATTGCCTAAATTACCTTCTCTCAATCAAAATTATACTTAATCCAGATTACGATAAAAATAATAAATCTAATATTCAAAATAAGGCAATATCATATCCATGATAATTCTTTTAGTTTTCCTTTGTATTATTCCAAACGTAAGATGAAAATTATATAACCTCAATGCAACTTAATAAACCTCAATCAAAATCTTATAGCTATTCTATCCTCTTAATAAATATACTTATAAGAAAGATAATCCCGACAATTTACATCTCCAAATAAATCTTCCATAACGTCATCAATAATATCTTCGGGAACATTTTTTGCCCCCCTAAATTTTTCAAAATCAATTACTTCATGACTGTTTACAAGATATCTTCTCAATTCATCTTTTTTACTAGCCTTCTCCCTCTTCGGTTTTGAAAAACCCCCCTTAACAAGCGGCTTTCCCGTCAAATCATTATATGCTTTAGAAAGAATACCGACTCCAAACTTGCCCCTAAAAAAATAACCGACGACCTCTCTTGCCCCGTGTCCTTCTTCAATATATTTATCCACTTCTGAAAGATTAGCCCCTAATGAACTCAAAGCTAATTTATAATCTGTCTCCATTCTCCCCCCCACATTCTCTTCAAGTTTCCTCCTCGATACCATCTGTCATAAGAACTCTGAGGGTTTTTAATCATTTCTACCCTCAACAGTAGATGAACATTTTTTTCAGTAATCTTCTTCTAAGATATCATTTATTATTATTTTTAAACATCAGAATTCCACTCGTGGAATTCTGACTGTGCTCAAGAATCTAAGTAGTTAAGGATTCTTGACAATGGTCAGCAATTATCTGGACAATTTCAGTTTATTATAGTCAGATAATTGCTGTAATTGATAGATAATTAGTTGGATTCGCTATAATCATGATAATGAATAGAGGGTTGGTGGAAGGAGAGATAGTAAAGGTTGAAAAATTCATAACAATTTGTTCATCTACTGCCTCAAAAAACAAAAACAAAACATTTTTAACGCCCAAAAATCCATCATTTATACGCCTCTATAGCTCAGTGGATTTAGAGCAACAGTTTTGTAAACTGTGGGTCGGGGGTTCGAATCCCTCTAGAGGCTTTCTTGGGACTGAAAGTCCCAATAGAATTCTAGAGTTTGTGAAATCTGTCAGCTTGCCTGACAAACATCTGTAGTTTTGGAACTACTTCAATCATGTAAATGTTGAAGTCCCAGAGATGTCAATCTCTGAGCCTCTAAAAGCCGTATATATTTATGTTCGTATCCCTAAAATGTTTTAATCATGTTCTAATAGCAAATAATAAAAAAACAAAATCTCACCTACGAAAACTCAGATAATTTACATACCCGAATCTTTATGTATTTGTTTAATCTTTTGGATTACAAATGTTCTAATCTGCTCGGCAATCTTTAAATCTATAGCAGGTAAATATCCTTCGCTTTTGTACTGTCTATTGCCTCTTCTTCCAGATCTAAAACCAGATTGTCCTGCTGTTTCAATCTGAACAGTTGAAAATCCAAACATTCTAGCAATTATGCCTCTTTGTATATCTACATTTTGAACACGCTCGTAAGGAATAGAAGAATATTTCTTCCATATGATACCATGCTCAATTTTGATTCCATCAGGGGCAATTTCATATAAAAAGTTATTATAAGACATTCGTGCATATATTTCAGCAATAACAACTACAAATAAAAGATAAAGTCCAATTGTAATAATCAATGCCATCCCGATTGAATCTCCTAAAAAAGAATTAATAAAAAAAATAACATAAACACTAACAAATATTCCAAAAGTAAATAGAGTAGAATAAGACCTAATCCTATAAAGCCATCTGCCTCCCAAATGTAAATTATTCATTTTATTTTCTCCGTGTAATTTTCTTCATTACAAATGTTCTAATTTGTTCAGCTTGACTTATCTCTACTGCGGGAATATATCCTTCTGCATTGGCTTTTGCAGAATAGCCTGCAGTTTGTATCATAAGACTAGAAAATCCAAACATCCTTGCAATAATCCCCCGATGTATATCTACATTTTGTATTCTTTCATAAGGAACATTACTATATCTCTTCCAAATAATTCCTCTTTCTAACTTTAAACAATCATCATTAAACTCATAAAACCATCGATTATAAGACATCCTCGCGTAAACTTCACTTACAACAATAGCAAATAAGATATAAACTAAAATAGAAAAAAGGATAATAGGAATAATAAAACTATCGGAAATCCCCACAATAGAAAGAACAATTACCCCTAAAGTAGCAAATAAATATATTCCAAAAAAAATCCCAATTGTACAAAAGAAAAAATATCCTCCGAAACGAAACTGCCATTTAACCCCGGGATGCAATCTTTCCATATTTTAAAATATCAAAGCTAGTTTTTAAATCTTCCCCTATTTTTCGATAAGAACATTCAAGTAATTCCTTTTTCCATTAAATAACTGAAGTCCCTTTTTCAATTTCTCACTCATCCACAAAATTCGCCTTTCCACCAGAAACCAGAATATCACAAACAGTCGCATCCAAATTAACCAGCTCCCCCTTATCAAATGGTCCAATTGCATTGCCATTCATATCTACAAACTCATCAATTTTCTCAGTAAAAATAATCATTTTATTCTTCATACTATCTCCTCCGTTAGAAATCCCATTCAATGTAGAAGACAATTCTTTATCTCCACTCTCAATAGATTTAATTAAACAATCAAAAACCTTTTTCTCAAAATCAAACATATTTTCATAATCTTTTTTCATAATTCCCGTCTCAGCCGCAACAAAAACCAAATTAAGCAATTTTTTCTTCCTTCTCAAAATCAAACCTTTAAATAAAGCAATAGAATTCTCAAGCTGTTTTTTTGAATGAGAGACTCCATCTGAAAACAAGTCTTCATTTGAACTTGCCACTCCCCTCAAGTTCTTCAAATATTCTGCAAAATCCATTAAAAAAATGCTATCAAGTTTCTGCAAATTCTCAGAATATTTCTCTTTTCTAACAATCTCATAAAGCCCATTATAATCCAGCATAAAATCTTCTATAAACACGAGCTTATAAAATTATAGATATTTTATTTTACACATAATTAATAATTTATAGGAGGTTAGTACTATAAAGATAATAACGCACCCATATGTTTCATCGTACCTATAAAACTCGCAGTGAATAATAGAGAATCTACCGCCAATAACCCCCCACAATCATAATTATTAATAAATATCGGATTACAGCTAATTATCTCCTATTCAAGGGCAAGGTGGTGTAATACTTATCGTCAATGCTTTATACTTACATTTCATCCTAAGTTATAGAAAATCTACTATCAATAATCATTACATCCAGGATTACTGAAAAAAATCAAATTACAACTAATTATCATTGATTCAATATAAAGAAAGTAGGGTATTTGCACTGTCGTCGATGTTTTATACTTACAGCGAATAGTTCATAATTACAAAAACATGAACTCTATACCAAAACCATATCATCAAATCTAAAATAATTTTTATACACCTGAACACCACTGATAATGTCAAGTCTAAGATAATTTCTAAATACAACTAGAAAATCACTTTTTCCCAAACATCTTCTCTTCCAAAAGCCTTCTCCCCATAATCTTTCTCCCTTTCAACCCCTCGCTTTCAATAAACCTCTGCCCCTCACTTATCTTCCCCTCGAAATTAGGATAACTCAGCACAGGAACAGCTCCGTCAGTATGTGCCTTCTTCCTACAAGAAGTAGCATGGTCAGCTGTAACAATCAGTTTATTCTCCCCAATAAAATTCTTCAAAAAGGAGAAGAATTTCTCATCAATCATTTCAATCATCTTAACTTTTTCCATTGGCTTATTATCATGTCCCGGCAAATCCGTTTCCTTAAAATGGATATAGAAATAATCATATTTCTTTCTATATCTCTTAAGCAACTTAATCGCATATTTTATCGCTTTTCTTAAAGTCACAAATAAATGTTCATAAACATCGATCCCCTTAAATTTATCCACTCTAAAAGAATAAAGATCCATACCGAATGCCCTTGCAATGCCTATCTCCAAGGGATTATACCCCAATGCTCTCCATTTACCTTTCAATTTCTTATACTTAGCCGGCTCATTTCCAGCATCCCTGCATAATATTAAATTCGCAGCATAAAACCCTTTTTTAGCCCTCATAATATTAACTGGATGTTTGTCCAAAACTTCATGACTCTTCATTATGAATTGATTAACTAAATCAGCAGCAAGTTTAGAATCATCTTCATCATCAAATGGCTTAGAAAAAACCATTTTAGGCTGAGCAGAATGTACCTTAACACTTCCAACCCCATAAAAAGGGTCAGCATTGCTTATATTATCAGAAAATCCCCCTCTAAAAACCAAAACAGCCCTATGTTCTCTCCCCGAATAAAATTCAAACTTAAATGGGAGTTTAACTTCTTCGTTTATTGCCTTAGCCAATATCCTTGCTTCTTTATTAGTTAATGTTCTTCCAGCTCTGCTATCTAAAACGGTCATACTCTTCATATCATCAATAGTTGCAAAATTACACCTAAACACCAAATCTCCTTTTTTCAAATGTATCCCCATTCCAGCTGCCTCAAGTGGACCTCTAGGTGCATACTCTGGGTCATAACCAAAAAGAGATACAATAGCGCTAGAAGATTCTGGCGCAACTCCTTCTTTTACAGTATAACAATAATCTAATTTACTTTTCTTAGCAATCTCGTCTAAATTTGGCGTTTTTGCAAATTCTAAGGGTGTTTTCTGCTCCAAAACCGGGCAAGACTCATCAGCAACCCCATCAAGAATAATGAATACTCCTTTCATAAAACAGAAGATAAACACAACTTTATAAATATACCTTCTTTAAGAAAAATATGTTTAAATCATTAAGAGAAAAATTCAGCTCCTGGCTCAAAAAACCAGAAGAAAAACCAGCAGAAGTAGAAGAAATAGAAGAAGTAAAAATTCCTAAAGAAAAACCAAAAAAGGAAAAGAAAGAAAAAACAACAAAAAAACATCCCAAAAAAACAACTAAGAAGAAAGCCATTAAAAAATCATTAAAAGAAGAACAAAAATCCAAAGAACTAGTTCCAGAAAAGCCAAAAGAAGAAAAATCTCTCTCTGTCCAAGAAGAAAAATCCTCTCCAGTCCAAATCCAAGAGCCAGAAGAAAAGCGTGGCTTTTTCTCAAAATTATTCTCAAAGAAAAAAGAAGAGCCTCAAGAAACAATTCCAGTCGAATCTCCTAAAAAAACAGAAGAAAAAAAAGAAGAGCTGGAAAAACAGCTAAAAGCTCTCCAAGAAGAAATAGCCAGAAAGAAAGAAAAAACTCAAGTGCAAATAACTCCTCAAGTTCAAGAGCCAATAAAAGAAATCATAGTTGAAAAAACCATTCAAGAGCCAATAAAAATCGAAGAAGAAAAAGAAGGATTTTTCTCAAAACTCGCAAGAAAACTCTCAACCTCAACTCTAACTCAAGAACAGTTTGATGAACTCTTCCCAGAATTAGAAATGACCTTGCTAGAAAATAATGTCGCCCTGGAAGTTGTAGATGAAATTCACAAATCCCTATCGAAGGACCTCGTAGGAATAGAAGTCAAAAAATCAAATGTTGAATCAACAATAATAAATTCTCTTAAAGAAACAATTAATTCAATTTTAATAGAACCCCCAAATTTAATAGAAAAAATAAACAAAAAACTAACCGGTCCATTCACAATAATCTTTGTTGGGATTAATGGTTCAGGAAAAACAACGACAATAGCAAAATTTGCTCATTACCTAAAACAAAATAAAATCTCCTGCTGTTTTGCTGCAGCCGACACATTCAGAGCTGCCTCAATTGAACAATTAAAAGAACATGCAGCAAACCTAAATGTTCCAATAATTGCTCATCAATATGGCACAGACCCAGCAGCAGTTGCATTTGACGCTAAAAAATACGCAGAATCTCATAAAATAAAAGTTGTCCTAATTGACACAGCAGGAAGAATGTATACAAAAACAAATTTAATTAAAGAAATGGAAAAAATTGTCCGTGTCTCTTCTCCTGACCTAAAGCTCTTCATAGGTGAATCAATAACTGGAAATGATGCAACCCAGCAAGCAAGAACATTCAATGAAGCAATAGACATAGATGGAATAATCCTTTCAAAGGCAGATGTCGATGAAAAAGCAGGTGCAATTCTCTCTGTATCCTATGTAACAAAAAAACCCATTTATTTTCTCGGCACAGGCCAATCCTATTCAGACCTTACACCATTTTCTAAATCAAAAGTCTTAAAGAATCTCGGCTTAGAATAATCAAAACCTCGACTTATAATTGCATATCTTCTTTGAAATATAATAAACAACAATTAAAGCAGAAAGGATAAACCATATTTCATAAAACATAAAAGAATTCAAGGGAATTTGTTTATTCAAAATGATTAAATCAGTCAGCCCGCTAGACATCAGCCCAAAAGGATTCAGTTTCATAAAAAATCTTACAATTGGCCCAGTAAGAGAAGAAGGTGTAAGCACATCAGAAAATATAAAAAATAATAATACTAAAAATATAGAAACGAGCATTGACAAATACTGCGACTTAATTAAATAACCAATACTCATTCCTATAATAACAAAAATAGAAGAAACTAAAAATATCAAGAAAGCCGATTGGACTAAATTATTCAAGACATTTATATCAAACCAATAATACCCCACAATAAAAAGGAAAATTGCCTGCAAAAAAACAAAAAACAATGTAACAAAATAGTTAGCTATTAAAAATGAAATATCTCTTGTTGGAGATATTAAATCTCTCAAGAAACTTTGGTGATTTATCTGCTGCGAGATAAAAAGATTAGATAAGATTATTGAAGTAAATGAAATAATAATTGCAATTAAAAGTGGAAAAGCAATCAATACTAAATCATCTCCAATTTGGTAAACCTCTTTGAAAACAAGCCCATATCCCTGCAGTCCAAGATTATCCTCAAAGTTAGAAAGTCTTGCCTTACCTTCACTTAATTCGCGTAAAAATGCTTGTATTTTTACCTTAGTATTTTTTATTGACTGAATATTTTTTTCCAAATCAGAATCAATATCATTCAATAAAATTCTCATTTCATCCAATTTTACAATTATAGAGCTAAGATTGCTCTCTAAAGATTGATAAATAGAAAGCATTTTATCAATTTTATCTAAATCAGCTTCGACTCTATCAAGTTCAGCTAAAGCAGAGTCTAATTGCTGCAGCGTAGCATAATCCAATTCAGGTCTTATAATATTCAATCTTTCTTCCAATTCTGCCTTGTTTCTCTTAAACTCAGCAATATCCCCCTTCAAAGCAGCTGCATCTACATCTAATTCGTTAATATCCGTCTGCAAACTTTTCAATGTAAGATACATGTTATCAAAATCAACTCTTGCTTTTCTAAGTCTAAATTGATAATCAATCAAGTCATTCTCCAAACTATTCAACTCTTCATATGCCTGATTAAGTTCATTTTCAGCATTATTCATTGAATCAAAAATAGAATTTACTTCAGAATAAACAAGAACACCTGCCTGTTCAATAATTTGAGATTGCATAGTTGAAACTTTTCCTAAAATAAGTTGCTTAGCATAGGATTCTACTCTTCTCTCCGTGTTATCAAAATAAACTTCAAACTGTGTCCCCTTAATCTCATCATTATAAGAATTAACGCATATCCCTATATCCTTTTCAGTCAGCCCTATTAAACAATCAGACAAAGACCCATATACAATACCATTCTCAATCCCTAAACTATTGCTTAAAGACAAATCTCCAGTAGTTCCAACTTTTAAATTAGCTATATCACTTGAATTAAGCATTGCCCCTGCAGCCAAAACAAGTAAAACCGGACAGAGAACTAAAACTACAAAATAACTCCAGTTTCTTGAAACTACCTTAAAATTTTTAATTATTATAGAAACTATTTTCATTTTTTAACACCTCCAAAAATATTTCATTCAAAGATTTCTTGCCAGGAAAACTATCAAAATAATCTTTAATCAAACCAGAAGTAATTATCTTTCCCCTTCCCAATATAGCAATAGTATCACAATTATTCTCAATCTCATCTAATAAATGAGAAGTTACAAGAATCGTTGTTCCCTCTTTATTAATCTGCCGAATATACTTCCACAAACTTTCTCTTAAAATAGTATCAAGTCCTGTAGTTGGCTCATCCAATATGAGTAGTTTTGGATTATGTATCAATGAGATAAGCAAATTTGCTCTTTTCTTCATTCCTCCAGAAAGATTCCTAACTCCCAAATCTTCATATCCATCTAAATCCAAAAGAGAAATTAATTCTTTAAATCTCGTTCGGATTATCTTGCCGCTCAAGCCATACAGTCTGCCAAAATAAACTGCATTTTCCCACATACTCAATTCGTCAATTAAAGTATTTTCCTGTGTTGCAAATCCTGTTTTTTTCCTCAAAAAATTAAGATTGCTCAAGGCATCTTTTCCATTAAAATAAATATTTCCCGAAGATATTCCTGCCATTCCCAAAAGAATCCTCAAAACCGTACTCTTTCCTCCCCCACTTTGTCCAATAAGTCCAAAGATTTCTCCCTCCCTTATCTTCATGGAAAAATTATCAAGGATTATTTTCTTCCCATACCTCTTTTTTATTTTCTCAAGCTCAACAAGATACATGCCCTCAAAAGGAAAATAGAATATAAAAAGTTAATGTGCTGCACTTTCACTTCTTCATCTTGCAATAAATACAATTTTTGATTAATTTACTTAATGTCAAGATGTTTACACACCAAGATGTTTACATCTTGGGTGCACTCAAGCGAATTACGAAACAAAAAGCATCTTGATGTCCAAAATTGCTAATAAACATAAAGTGTTTATACTTTATATAAAAACATATGCCTCAACCAGCTTGCTTACACTTGCTTACCATTCCAAAGTGACTGACGCCAACAACCAAAACCCCGTAATTATAAAGTTCGTCGCGAATCGTATAAAAAATCTACCAATAACCCCCTATACTCATAATTATTAATAAATATCAGATTACAGCTAATTATTCTCATTCAAAAACAAAGTGGTGCAATATTCATGGCGTTATTTATGCTTTATATTTACTCCCATCAGCAATATTTCTTAAAACTGTGCTCTTTCTCCAAACCATCAAAATCTTTCATTTCCTTCACAATCCTCGTTCTAGTAACCCTTGCCCCGCTCTTAATTCCCTCAACCTCTTCCCTAATAAAATTCTCGACCTTTTTGCTCATGCTAATCCCATTTTTCTTGCAATGCTCAGAAAATTCTTTATACACCGCATCATCAAGATTAAATGTTTTTAACGCCATTTTCAACTCTTTTAATAAACTCTTATTTAAGGTTAAATAATCTTAATAAACCTTTCCCCTTTCTCTCATTTTTCAAACTATTAAATAACATTAAATAACTTTATTAAACTTTTATCTAGAAAAAGCCGGACTCGTCTTCTCTTCAGACATTGTTCTCCTAGTCAATTTACTCATCACATCACTTCTCAACTTTCCCCCGCCTTTAACAAGATGCCAAACATACCATCCAATAAGAACAATAAATCCTCCTAAAACTGCAATAATAAAGAAATAATATATCTCTTTTCTACTCTTAATCAAATCAAGAATATTGCCTTCAGCCCTCTTACTAGTCTCCATCTCAGCATTAACTGCCATTTTATCAAGCCCCAATATTATCCCCGCACCTTTTTCGTCCATTCTTGAAACACCTACATACATCTCACTTCCCCCAAGCAATACAGACAACAAATCATCTTTCTTAATCAAATAATCTCCATTTGCAACTCTCAACATAACTCCCCCTTCAACAACTTCAAATTTAGCGTCGTATAAAACATCATACAAATCAATTAAAACACTGCCTGTTGTTCCAATATCAACAACTGTAGGAACATTTCCTTCCAGATTAATCTTATCTATTTCATTAGGCAAATTGATATTTTCCGTTGTATTTGTATCAGCCTTTGGCTTTGGCTTTATAATAATTGCTCCCCCTCCACTACTGCTCCCTCCTCCACTTGAACTACTGCTCGAAGGTGCAACATAATTAACACTGAATGTTCTCGTCTCGCTCTTCCCCAAATTACCCCTAGAATCATTACAGCTCACATTCCAATTATATCCTCCGTTCCCCAAATTCAAAACAAAATTATTTTCTGTATTCAATTCAATTAAATTTTCAATTCTACTCTCTCCCCCGACATACAAACTGCATTGAGCAATAGAAGAATAATCAATTACAGTATAACTCAAAGTCACTGTGCTGCTATCCAGCGCTCCCCCATTAGCTGGGTCATTCAACAATATAACTGGAGCTTCATTATCAATATAATTCTGAACTGTCCTAAAATTAAGTATTGTGCTATTTGCACAATTTCCAGCACTATCGCAGCTTCTTACTCTATAATAATATTGTGTATTATTTCCCAATCCCCCCAAACTAATCAAGTGACTCGCCTCCAAAACAGCACTTCCACTAATACTCCCCAAACTCGTTGTCAATCCATATTCAACACTTGAATTAGAATCCTCGTCCGTCTGCCAACTTACAATCGCAGATTGATTCGTTACAGAACTATTAGCAATATTTGAAATTACTGGCGCAATAACATCAGGACAAACTCCACAATCTAAAGAACAACTTGAACATGTCTCAAGTCCATTGCAAGTTCCATCAGGACAACTCTGATTAGCAGCACAATTTCCCCATCCAGTACAAGATAAATTACAGCCCCTATTTCCAGTATATCCCTCGCTATTTACACAACCCTGTATATTCCCTGTCTCACAGCTCTCAACTCCACTTCTAATATATTCATCCCCGCAAATAGCATTCAAGCAATTATTCAAGCAAGAATCAGTATTAATCAAATTACCGTCGTCGCATTGTTCACTTCCCTGAACAATTCCATTTCCGCAAGTTGGAGATAATTCATTAACAACCAACATTGGCGGATTACTCTGCCAATTTACACTCACATTCCCCCCAAGTGCAGAAACAAAATAATATTCTGGCAATCCTTCTGTGCAAACTCCTAAGACATTTCCATCGCACTGCCATTCTGCATTCCAAGTTGTTGTTGCACTGCTCCCAACAAACACAGCATTAGCTGGCCTAATAATTGAGGCGTCATCACCAGAAAGAGTGTCATCCTCCCAAACACTAAAGTTAGCAGTCATTCCATTGCAATTATTTCCTTGTATTGTCAACGTAACTGGCTGGTCTTGCACAGCATTAGCTGTATTCCAAAATGCATTTGTAAATACGCAATTCTCGCATCTATCCCCGCTCTCATTACAGCTCTGTCCAACTCCAATACACTCTGATACACTATTTTCAATGCATCCGCCTAATGTACAAATCTCTGCTCCATCACACCAAGCCCCGTCGCTGCAAACAGCATTATTTGGCATATGTGTTACTCCATTTACTTGGTCACATGAATCAACAGTACATAACACACCATCATTCACGCTGACAGAACTTCCAGAACAAGCTCCAGAACTGCAAATATCATTTTCTGTACAATTTAATCCATCAGTGCAACTAACCCCATTTGGAGAATTCTGCTGTGCGCAATTATCGCCAGCCTCATTACAAACTCCAACTTTGCAATTCCCGTTCATTGCGCTACAATCTCTCGCTCCTCCTGTCCCGCAAACTCCAGCAGTGCAAGTCTCTCCAACAGTACAATACTGTCCGTCACTGCAAGATGTCCCAGTGGCAGCATTATTATTTGTGCACGAATTCAAAACACAACTATCTATTGTGCATTGATTCCCATCTTCGCAATCAGAATTCTCATCACACCAATTTGGAATTGCAGTACATGTATCTGCTTCCTCATTGCAATTCTCATTTATTGCACACATTACTCCTCCCCCTCCGCATATTCCTAAATTGCATATCTCTCCATTTGTGCAGAACGCTCCATCAACACAACTCCCTCCCTGATTTGCCGTCTGTTTCTGACAGCTCCCTGTCCCAGCATTGCAAACTCCTAAGTTGCATTGATCATTCAAAGAAGAGCAGTTAATTGCTGTCCCAGTTCGGCATCCAAGCAAAGCATCGCATGTCTCAACCCCAGTACATGAGTTTCCATCGTTGCAATAACTATTATTCACAACATTATCACATCTATTATCTATTTCATTACAGCTATCTATTGTACATGAAACACTATCCGTACAAATTATATCTGCTCCAGCAACGCAAACTCCCGCATTACAACTCTCAACCCCATTACAAAATGCTCCATCATCACAATCAACTGCATTTCTGCAAGCAACACATCCCCCCGCAACACAATAGGGTGTCCCTCCAGAACAGTCTCCATTATTCTCGTCTATAAATCCATTACAATTATCATCTCTCCCATTACAAATCTCTATCCTTCCAGGATTTATCAAGAAATTTGTATCATTGCAATCCTGTCCAATTCCACCGCAAATATTAAATCCATCATTATCAAAATCAATCCCAACATAACTACAACCCTTGCCAGCCTCATTACACGAATCCATTGTACAACTCTGCGCATCATTACAAGTTGGAGCTGTTCCAGCAGAACATCCACTCAATGTGCATATTTCAGTCCCATTACAATAAACCCCATCATTGCAAACACTATTATTCAAACCATGAACAACGACATTATTAACCTCATCACATGAATCCATCGTACAACCTATAAAGTCATTAACAACTCTTGCATCTCCAATGCAACTTCCAACACTGCATCTATCGCTTACAGTACAAAATGCGCCATCATCGCAAGTATTACTATTATCATTTGTATTCTGGCAAGTTAAACTCGCAGTGCAAATATCATCTGTGCAAGGATTACCGTCGTCACATTGTGCATTTGTCGTGCAAGCGCAAGCAGAAGTATTAAATGAACAACTGCCTATGTTATCAGTCGCATTTGTTCCCTCCTCACAAGAATCAGTCGTACAACTTATTCCATCAGTACAACTTTGAGCAGTCCCCGCAACACATCCACTAAATACATTGCATGTTTCTGCCCCATCACACCACGCCCCATTCTGGCAAACAGCATTATTTGGGCTATGTATTACATTGTCATTTATTTCATCACAAGAATCAGCAGTACAACTTATTCCATCATCTAAAACAGGATCTGCCCCATCAACACAAACACCCGCATTACATCTCTCTACGCCATTACAGAACAAACCATCGGTGCAATTAACATCTGCAGTACACTGCTCTATCCTACAAGTCGAATTGCAACCATCCCCATTAATTAAATTATTATCATCACACGTCTCGCCAGCCAAACCTTGTATTATCCCATCCCCACAACTCTGATTAGCAGCACAACCCAACCATCCACTGCAACTAGAGTTGCAATCTCTATTTCCAGTATATCCTCCAACTGTACAAGCTTGCGTATTTCCATCGCATGTCTCAAATCCTGTTCGAATATATGTGTCCCCGCAAATAGCATTCAAACAATTATTCAAACAGGCATCTGTATTCGCTGTATTCCCATCGTCGCACTGCTCTGTTCCCTGAACAATTCCATTTCCACAAGTTGGAGATAATTCATCTACAATAAGCATCGGAAGATTGCTTTGCCTATTCACACTCGCATTCCCTCCAAGTGTCGCAATGAAATAATATTCAGGCAATCCCAAAGTACAAATCCCAAAAACATCCCCATCACACTGCCATTCAGCAGCCCATGTTGTGCTTGCACTCCCTCCACTAAATATTGCATTGACTGGTTTAACATTCGCCAACTCATCAAATGCAGTATCATCTTCCCAAACACTAAAGTTAGCAGTCATTCCATTGCAATTATTTCCTTGGACAGTCAATGTAACATTCTGTTCTTGAACTGTACTTGGAGTATTCCAGAATGCATTTGTAATAGAACAAGCAGGACAAACACCGCAATCTCCTGCACAGCTTGTACAATTCTCTCCAGCAGTTGCATTGCAAATTCCATTCCCACAATACTCTCCTGCAACTCTTAAGAATCGAACAGCATCAGCCGCAGCTCCCTCGACAGAACCTCCTACCGTCTCTACAAGAGTAACATTTCCCCTGCCAGAGAATGAATAAGCTCCCAACAATCTCCACTGTCCACCATTCAAATTCTGGTCAACATTAGAAACACTTGAAGTCATACTCCCATTCCAAATATTAAATGTTACACTTGGTCTTCCCGCTCCAGTATTTGACCACCAAGCATAAACTTGATAGTTCCCAATTAAACCAGAAGGAGTATACCAATTGAACCATCTTCCAGCAACACTATCAGAATAAAGATAATCACTAGCATAGTACTGAGGATAAGATGTCGAAGGAGACCACCCGCTAGATGAACTTATAGTAACATTCACATCGTCTATAATCAATTCAGCTAAAGAAACAACTGCTTGACAATAATGATTAATGCATACATTTCCCCCAGTGCATTGTGCATCACTACAACAATTTCCATTAAACGTCTGTGCACTACAACAAACCTGACTCGAGTTTAAACAATCAACAGAACATGAAGAGCAAGTCTCTACTCCATTGCAAATCGCATCCCCGCAAACTGCACCAGATCCTCCACTAAGAATAACAGGATAACCAGCACTAACATTTCCACTCCCATTCACAACAAAAAGGTAAGCTGTCTGCCCATTTGTAAAACTTCCCTGATTAACATTTACTGTAACCGAGCCATCGCTCCACGCCGAAGGTATTTGAATTTCTCTATGCGTATTTGTATTCCAATTAGAAGTATCCCCGATTTCTACGCGAGCCCAAGACGTATCAAGATATACATCATCAATTCTGTAAGTATTAGGTGCATCAGTAGATTCTCCTGGACTAGGTCCCCACACAGTATCCCATCCAATAACGAGCGGCCGCTTGAAACCAGCGAAATTCAAACGTGTTATAATATCTTTTCTGGAAAGAAGCAGTTCTCCATCGCACCACATCTCAAATTGTCCATCATACGCACCCAAATTAGTGTTCTCCTTATACGCGAACTGAAGTAAATGCCACTCCCCTAAACTCAGCCTATTCAACATCCCATATACAATACCTCCTGAAGGAGATACAGGCACATAACTGTCCCAATAAAACGCACCTTCCCATCCAGCAAAGCCAATGACAAAGTTTTCATCAGTACTTCCAGGATTCCACAATCTAAATGGTTTTATATTAGCAAGAAAGGAATCACCCCCACCAGAGCCAGATGTGCCAAAATCGAAATCAATGCCAAAATAAACCCAATACTGTGCAAACCATGTGTTACTTAAAGGAGAATTTGGTGCCTGAAAATGACCCTGAGCATGTTCATAACTGTCCATGTTTACATAACCATGTCCTAAGGAATTTTGATGCCTCGTATCAATAGACTGAATAGTCAAATCATTTGTACTTGCCCAAGCATTATTGAAAGAACCGTCCATTGAATCCCAAACATACGGTGTTGCAATTGCCTTCGCCCCGAAACCATTCCCACTTAAAACAACATTCTGCCCATGACTCACTGTTCCACTAACACTATTTATCGTCGGCACATTTGTCGATTGTGCTCCTCCCAAAATCA
>Ga0209542_10002655_pt1 | contig 39621 bp, 41 predicted proteins | sample RifCSPhighO2_01_FD_184028 | JGI IMG/M metagenome (GOLD analysis project Ga0209542, IMG submission 184028) | Soil microbial communities from Rifle, Colorado - Rifle CSP2_plank highO2_0.1 (SPAdes) (version 2) | ecosystem: Environmental > Terrestrial > Deep subsurface > Rock core/Sediment ... | reverse complement strand
GTTAATCCTCTAAGATACGTGATCCTTTTTTAGCCATAGTTATCTGATAAAACGGTCATAACTTTTCATCACCAGTTGGGCTTCAATCACTTTAAAAGTTTCCAGGATTACTGAAACTACTATAAGAATTCCCGTTCCTCCTATCACTAAGTCGTTAATATTGGTTAACTTTGATACAATCGCCGGCAGTATGGCGACTAATCCCAAAAAAATTGCTCCCACGCTGGTAATTCTATAAAGAATTTTTTCCAAATATTGTTTCGTAGCAAGTCCCGGCCTTATTCCGGGAATAAAACCTCCGTGCTTCTGAATTTCCTCGGAGATTTTTTGCGGGTTGAATACAATAACCGTATAAAAATAAGTAAAACCTATAACCAGAATAAAGTAGACAAAATTGTAGACAAATCCTGACGGATTAAACAGACGAACTAACAAGGCTGCTAAATTGGCTAAAAAAGGATTTTTAACATATCTTAAGAAGTTGCCTAAAAGTTGGGGAAATAATACAAAAGATACCGCAAAGATTATGGGGATAACGCCGGCCTGGTTTAGTTTTAAAGGGAGAAAGTTGGTTGCGCCTTGATAAACTCGGTTACCCCTTATTCTTTTTGCATAATAAACAGGTATTTTTCTTATTGCTTCATTTATAAATACGATCGCGGCGATTACTATCACCGCAAGGACAATAAAAATTAAGATGTTAAAAAGCAACTCTTGGTTAAAGACGGCTACCGTTCTGCCTAAGACTACCGGAATCCGCCCGACAATTCCGGCAAAGATCAAAAGTGATATACCATTTCCCAAACCATATTCAGATATCAACTCGCCGAACCAAACTAAGATAAAAGTCCCCGCTACCATAGTAAAAATAAAAGAAAAAAATTCTAAAGGGGCCAAATCGCCAACAATATTTTGATTTTTTAGTAAAACAAATATCCCTATTGACTGAACTATGGTTAAGGGTGCGGTTAAAAATCTGGTATATTGATTTATTTTATGTCTTCCGTACTCGCCTTCTTTACTTAATTGTTCCAGTTGAGGAAAAATCGCTGTTGAAAGCTGTATTATAATTGAGGCGTTGATATAGGGATTAAGACCCAATGCCATGACTGAAAAATTAATCAGCGTTCCCCCCGAAAATATATCCAAAAGTGACAAGAACTGACTTTCGGCAAATAAAGCTCTTAATCGTGATAAATCTATTGCCGGTACAGGCAAAAAGGCAAATATCCTAAAAGCTAAAAAAATAAACAGAGTGAAGAATGTCTTTCTTTTAAGCTGCGGATCGGCAAGCAGCAATTTAAGTTTTTCTTTAATTTCTTTCATATAGCGCTTTTCTTTGATTTTATAGTTTTAGCATAATATTTTTCCTTTTTTTCTTTTGCTAAAACTTTAGGTTTGTTTCGGCCTTTGCCCCTCAAGAGTGGGAATTTTTTAACCATCCTGCCTTGACCGCCTTCAAAATGTAAAGGAATTTTTTCTCTGGCTTTTTGATGTCTGGTGGTGCCTCTACCTGATTTTGCTCCCTTTCCGCTACCCAAACCGCGTCCGAGCCTTTTATTTTTTTTGCTTTTCAACTTTGGCAAATTACTTAAAAAAGATTTCACTTTCGATTTTTAACTTTTAACTTTTTTAACGCTTCCATTATCGCATAAGTGTTGACTGTCTGGTTGCGGGATCTGATTATTTTACCGGAGGCATTGCTGATTCCCGACAAATCCAAAATAACTCTGGCAACGCTCCCTACCTTGAGTCCCGTCCCCTCAGGCGCGGGTTTAAGAAGCACCTGCGCCGCCTTGAATTTAATCTTGATCTCATGGGGTAAGCTATTTTTATAAATTGGTACTCTGATCAAGTGTTTTTTTGCAGATTTAATTGCTTTCTGAATAGCAGGCGGAACCTCCCGCCCTCTCCCCAAACCAATGCCCACTTGGCCTTTTTTATCACCCACTGCCACCAGAGCAGAAAAAGTGACATAATTTCCGCCTGATGTTTTTTTGGAAACTCTCTTGATAAGTAAAACTTTCTCCTCAAATTTTTTCTCCCCTTTTATTTCTTCCCGCATAATTTTTCTAGAAATAATAAATGTTAAATTTGTATCCCTTCTTCTCTCAATCCGTCAGCCACCGCTTTAACTCTGCCATTATAAGAGTATCTGCCTCGATCAAAAACTGCCTGTTTTACTCCAATCTTTTTTATTTTTCTTGCTAATTCAATTCCAACCTTTTTTGCTTCGCTGACTTTCTTGTCTTTCTTGTAGTCTTTGTCTCGAGCCATTTTCAAACTGGAATACTCTGTCAAAGTCTCGCGGGCTATATCATCTATCGCTTGAGCATAGGTATAGAGTTTTGAGGCAAACACTGAAATTCTTGGTTTATCTTTACTGCCGGATATCTTGCTGCTGACTCTTTTTTTTCTTCTGCTTCGACGATCTTTAATGTTCTTATTCATGTTTTTTTCGGTTTAACTGTTATGCTGCACCCTCGCTGGCTGTTTTGACTTTTTTACCGGGTTTTAGCTTGATTATTTCACCCTGATATCTTATGCCTTTGCCTTTATACGCATCGGGCGGCTTAAGCTTCTTAATTTGATAAGCTATCTCCCCCACAAGCTGTTTATCCGCTCCCAAAACAATGACTTTATTATTACCTGCGACTTGAAATCTAATTCCGGCAGGTTTTTTAAATATGACAGGATGCGAAAATCCAATCTTAAATAATAAGTCTTCACCCTGTAGCTTGACATTATAACCCGTACCCACTATTTCTAATATTTTTTGCCAAGGTGTCTCCAAACCTTTCATCGCATTACTTATCAATTGCCGATAAAGGCCGTGCAATGATTTTGTTTTTTTTTCTTGATTGATAGTTTCCAACTTCAGTTCAACCGCTTCCCTTTTCAACTTTAATACGCTGGGGATATTAAAACGCATCTCTCCTTCTTTACCTTTAAGTCCAATGGTATTGTCTTCTAAATTCAACTGAATTGATTCTGGAATCTTGATTGGTTTTGAGCCGATTTTTGACATATTTAAAAAATATTTACCTACCAAATTGAAAATAAAAGCTCGCCGCCTACTTTTTTGGTTCTTGCTTCTTTGTTTGATAAAATTCCTTTAGAAGTTGAAATGATCGAATTACCTAACCCCCCTATAATCAATTTCAAATTTTTATATGAACTATAGTATCTTCTTCCGGGTTTAGAGTAGATTTTTACAATAGTGAAGGCGGGATTTTTATCTTTGTATAAAAGTTCAACATTAAATTTATTATCTTCTTTATTGTATTTTTTAATATACCCTAACTCCAGTAATTTCTTTAGAATATCTTCGTTGAAACGAGAATAAATTATCTCAACTATTTCTTTTCTACTCATATAACCGTTTTTTATTCTTATGATCAGATCGATCGCAGAATTATTCATTTTTTACTGTAAAAAATTTATAAACTAAGTTGCTTCGATTATTTTTTTGGTAACCTTACCATGACTTCTAAATGTCCTGGTGGGAGCAAATTCTCCCAAACGGTGACCCACCATATTTTCACTGACTAAAATTTCAATAAACTTCCTGCCATTATGAACGGCAATTCTCTGCCCGACAAATTCGGGAGCAATCTGCGAATCCCTTGCCCAGGTTTTAATCGCTTGGCTGTTATTTATTTGTTTTTGCCACTGAACTTTTTTTAACAATTTTGGGTCAACATAAGGACCCTTTTTTTGTGACCTTGACATAATATAACTTTTATAGCCTTAATAATAATTATAAAATTTATAATCACCACGATATCTTCCTCACTCCTGGTATCTCGCCCTGCAGGGCTTTTTCCCTAAAACATATTCTGCACATGCCAAATCTTCTCATAAATCCTCTTGCTCTCCCGCAAAAAAAACATCGGTTAACTTCCCTAACTGAAAATTTCTGTTTTTTTTTGAATTTAACTTCGTCCGATGTTTTAGCCATATTTTTTAACTTATTATTTAGAAAAAGGTATCCCCAAAACTTCAAATAATTTTTTCCCTTTCTCGCTGTTCCCGGCGCTGCTTACTATGGTTACTTCTAAACCTCTAATTTTATCAATTTTATCAAACTCTATTTCGGGAAAAATTGTCTGTTCGCTAAATCCCAAATTTAAGTTACCTTGGTTGTCTATGCTGCTTGCCTGTATTCCCCGAAAATCTCTCAATCTTGGGATCACGACTTTAATTAATTTCTCCAAAAAATTAAACATCATCTTATTCCGCAAAGTCACTTTCACGCCAATGGGAAATCCTTTTCTAATTTTAAATGCCGAGATTGACTTTCTGGCTTTGGTAACTACTGGCTTTTGACCGGTAATTAATTTTAACTGTTCTTGTATTTTATCAAGGACTGATTTGTTAGTTACGGCTTCGCCGGCACCGACATTTACTACGATTTTTTTTAACTTAGGCACTTCCATGATATTTTTCAATTTTAACTCCTCTTTCAACTTCTTTTTCACTGCCGAATTGTAATAATCCTTAAATGACATACTAAATAATTGACCTAACTTCTAATTAATTTAAATAATTGGGTCAATTAAGGTACTTATAAATTTGAAATTTTAAATTTTGATCTTACACTTCCTGCATTTTCTATATTTTTTATCCTTAATTACTTCGTATCCAGTCTTTGTGCTTTTTCCGCATTTCGGACATATAAGCATTACTTTTGCAACATTAAGCGGGCGTGGTACCTCGACAGTCCCGCCCTGTGGCATTTTCTCATTCTTTTTTATATGTTTTTTATAGATATTTATACCTCTCAGCAGTACTTTGCCTGACTTGGGATAAACTTTATCCACCACCCCTTCACGGCCTCTGTCTTTCCCTGCCGTAACTTTTACTTTATCTCCTTTTCTAATTTTCATATTAATAAATTTCCTCTGCTAAACTTGCAATTTTAGCAAACCCGAGATCTTTTATTTCTTTTGCGATTGGCCCGAATATTCTGGTGCCTTTTGGATCTTTGCTATTTTTATCCAAAAGGATTACGCAGGCATTATCATCAAATCGGATATAACTGCCATCTTCACGACGTTTCTCTTTTCTAGTTCTGACAACCACAGCCCTTAAGATCTCGCTCTTTTTTACTTGAGCGTAGGGTACTGCATTTTTCACGGTAATATTGATAATGTCTCCTATATAGGCATAGCGTCGATTACCTTTTCCAGGTAATCCAATCATCATAACTTTTTTCGCTCCTGCATTATCTGCTGTCACCAACATTGATCTAAGCTGTAACATAAAAATTAAATTCAAAACTCAAATTGCAAAAGTCAAAACTTTTTCTAGGTCAAAAAAGTTTTGAACTTTAAATTAAAGTTTTGCTTTTTGACTTTTAATTTTTGATTTTTTCGATTACTATAAAATGTTTCTCTTTTGAGATCGGCCTGCTTTCCTTAATTTTCACTTTATCGCCTTCTTTTAAATCAAACTTTTCGTTATGTGCTTTGAGTTTTTTATGCACGGTAATTATCTTTTTGTATACGGGATGTTCCAGTTTTCTCTCTATTCTAACAACAACTGTTTTCTGCATTTTATTGGAAACGACAATACCTGTAAATATTTTTGCCATATGTTAGGATGTTTCATTTAAATTATTAATTTTTTCAATTTCTTTTTTTTGCCCCAAAATCGTCAAGACGACCGCCAATTCTTTTCGCTTCTTCATAATGATATTTGTGTCTTTAACTTGATTAACGGCTGACTCTAGCTTCAATTTGGCTAATTCATTTCTCAGATTAACTGTTTCATTCTCAAGTTCTGTGATTGACTTTTTTTTGATTTCATTTATTATTTTTCTCATAGTTGTCTCTTAACTATTTTTGTCCTAACCGAAAGTTTGGAAGCTACATTTTTTAAAACAACAGCGCTTTCTTCAGATGATAGTCCGTCAATTTCAAATAAAATCCTGCCCGGGCTTACATTGGCTACAAAATTTGCGACATCGCCTTTACCGGCTCCCATGGTAACTTCCGGTGGTTTTTTGGTATAGGGTTTGTCTGGAAAAATCCTTATCCAAAATTTACCGTTTTTCCTGGTAGCCCTTGCCAAAGCTACTCTTGCCGCTTCTATCTCCTTATCTTTAATCCAGCCGGGGGTCAGAGCTTTTAATCCGAACAAACCGAAAATCATCTTTTCACCTTTTACGGCAATTCGCCTCCAGCTACCTCTAAATTGTTTTCGATATTTTTGCCTCTTGGGTGCGAGCATATTATCGACAAATCCAAACTTTTACACCGATATAACCTGATTTTGTCAAAGCTGCGTATTTAGCGAAGTCTACTTCTTCTCTGATTGTCGAGGTAGGAATGACTCCCACAGAATATTTTTCACGTCGGGAAATTTCTGCACCGGCAATTCTACCCCCCAACTGAATCTTACCTCCTCTTGCCCCGGCTTCTGTAATTCTATTTAGGGTATTGTGGACTATTGATCTATGTGGAAAATTTTTTACCAATTTTTCGGCAATTGACTGTGCTACATAGTACGCATTAGCATATGGTCTTTTAACTGGTTCTATTTTAATTTCAAGTTTCTGCGTCTTTCCTTTTCGCTCAGAAGGTGATCGCTCTTTGCGTGATTTACCAACGTCTAAATATGAAGATACAAATCTTTTGACCTCTTCTAAACCCTTGCCGCCCCGGCCTATGATCATACCTGGTTTTACTGAATGAATTATCAGAGTAATTTTGTTAATTGCCCGCTCAATATCAATTTCCGTCACAGCGGCATAACTTAACTTATTCAGTAAAAGAGACCTGATTTTACTGTCTGAAAGCAGCGCTTGCCTGTAGGCTTTTTTATTGGAAAAAAACCAGCGCGAACTCCAGTTGTATAAAATTCCAAGTCGTAATCCCCTTGGATGAACTTTTTGACCCATAATTATTCAAGCTCTAATTACTAATTTCTAAATTCTAAATTTTTTTGTTTTTGACTTTGGATTTTGGAAATTTGGATTTGTTTAGAATTTCGGATTTAGGATTTAGAGTTTCAGTTTTTTTAGTTGGTTCTTGTGATTCTAGTATTACTTTCACGTGTGCAAATCTTCTTAAAATCGGCATTGCCGTACCTCTGCTTCCCGCCTTAAATCTTTTTAACCTTTGCCCTTGTTCTACGCTTAAGTGCTTAAATTCTATAGATTTAACATCAACTTTTAGCTGATTTTTAGCATTACTCAGTGCCGATTTTATAACTTTGTAAAATACTTTAGCCGCTTTATTTGGCAAATATAGCAAATAGTCCAGCGCTTCAGCAGGAGACTTCTTCTTAATCTCCGGTAAAAAAAATCTCAATTTCTTCGGCGATATTTTTAAATTCCTGAAAAAAGAAACAGCTTCCATCTAACTTAATTTTTTTCGGATCATGTAAAATTTATAATGAAAATCTATTATTTTCTCCTTTTGACAATAAACTTATTACTCCATTTTTTATGTTTTCGCGTGTTCTTGCCTTTGGCGGGCTTACCCCATGGCGTCTTGGGATGCATGCCTTCTCCAACTTTACCTTCACCCCCACCATGCGGATGGCTGCGAGGATTTTGAGCGGTTCCCCGTACCGTTGGTCTTACCCCCATCAATCTCTTCCGACCAGCTTTACCGATAATCCTAAATTTGTGTTCCGGATTACCCAATTGACCTATGGTAGCATAACAATCGGCTATTACTCGCCTAATCTCTCCTGAAGAAAGCTTAATCTGAGCATATTTGCCTTCTTTAGCTATGACTACAGCCGCGGTTCCCGCGCTTCTTGCTATCTGTCCGCCTTTACCCGGGTACAACTCGATATTATGTATCTGCATACCAACAGGTATATTCTTAATAGACAATGTATTACCGGGCTTAAGATCTGCTTTTTCTGAAGTCAGGATGGTGCTTCCGACTTTCATATCTTTAGCTTGTAGAATATATCTCCTTTCTCCGTCTGCGTATTTTATTAAAGCGATGTCTAGGTTTCTATTTGGATCATATTCTATAGCTTCTACCTTACCCTCGACTTCTCTTTTGTCTCTTTTGAAATCAATTATTCGGTAATACCTCTTATGCCTCCCGCCCTGATGCCGAACGCTTATCTTACCGCTCGAGTCCCGTCCCGAATGTTTTTTCAGGATAACCTTTAACCTTTTTTTCGAATTTTTTGTGTTTAAATTTTTCATACTGACTGCTGATAACTGACAACCGACTATCGATTACAAACTTTTATGTTTGCGGAAATAAGTCTATCTTTCCTTCTCTCAATTTAACCAGCGCGATTTTTCTGTCGGTTAGCTTTTTGACTACCATTTTCTTCCCGACCTTTCTTTTTTTCCCTTTCCTAATCATCATTCTTACTTGACTGACTTTGACTTTATACAGTTTTTCTAAAGCATCTTTGACTTTAGCTTTATCTGCCCCGTCTCTTACCTCAAAGGTATAAACTTGATTATTTGCAAGATTAGTAGCTTTTTCAGTTAAGACCGGTTTGACAAATATATCTTCAATTTTCATGTAAAAAATGCAGCTTGACAACTTGTAATGCCTCCTCTACAAATAATATTTTTTTATTTTTTAGAATTTCATACGGATTAAGCGATCTCGCTCCCAGCAACGTAATATTTTTAATATTTCTTGAGGCTAAAATCAGATTGTTTTTTTCCATTTTCGCCAACACTATTAAAGTTCTTGACCTTTCAAGATCTAAAGATTTTAAAAATTGAACCATTAGTTTTGTTTTTACATCAATCTTAAGCAATTGTTCACTCAATCCGCCTATCTCTTTGTTTTTAAATTTTATAGTTAATGCATTAAATAAAGCTAATTTCTTTTGTTTCTTATTCATCTTCAAGTGATAGTTTTTTGGTTTCGGACCGCCTACCACTCCACCCCCAACAAATATCGGCGCTTTAATATCGCCATGCCGCGCTCGCCCCGTTCCCTTTTGACGATATATTTTTCTGGTTGACCCCCTTACTTCTCCTCGGGTTTTCGTGGAGGCTGTTCCTTGACGGTTATTAGTCAAATAGACGCGAACATATTGGGCCAGCAACTTCGGATTCGGCTTAACAGAAAAAATTTCTTTGGGAACATCCAGAGTCTTAACTTCTTTCCCCTCTAAGTTATAGACTGGAATAGTGAGGCCTTCGCCAGACTTTTTTGGGTTGTTTTTTTTAACTGTTTTCGTTTCTTTCTTGATTCTTGGCATATTTAAATTTATATTTTAATTTTTCATTTTAACTTTTTAATTTCCAACAATCCTCCCTTTGCTCCCGGCACCAATCCTTTAACCACAATTCCGTCATCCTTAATCTCCATAATTTTTAATTTTTTCACGGTGACCCTATTGCCTCCCATTCTCCCGGCCATCCTTTTACCTTTATAAACTCTGCCTGGAGTCGTGGTTTGACCGATAGATCCGGGCGCCCGTTCGCGGTCGGACTGACCGTGAGTTCTTGGGCCGCCGGAAAATCGGTGTCTTTTTACAACGCCTTGAAATCCCTTGCCTTTTGCTGTACCTGATACATTAACATAATCCCCTTGTTTGAAAAAAAAAGCTGGTTTTAATTCTTCACCCGGCTCAATTTTGTGGTTATTTATAACAATTCCCTCCTTTTGAAATTTATCGCTTTCCAGCCGAAACTCTCGCAAAAAACGAAGCGGGGTTTTTATCCCCGCTTTTGACAATTTTCCTTGATTTGGTTTGCTGATATTCTTGCTTTTAGCTTGACCAAATCCGAGCATGACTGAAAAATAACCCTGTCTGGCCGGCTCTTTGATATCCACGATAAAACAAGGCGAAGTGACAATAAAAGTCGTTGGAATCCTGAAGCCTGCCTCATCAAAAGACTGTGATTGTTCTGATTTTTTTCCTAAAATAAATCCTTGCATAAGTTTTTGGGCAAACAAAAAAGCCCCAGATTGGGGCTCTCTAGTATTCTAACCAATCTGGCAAATTCCTATCCGCTATCTCCCGAGTCTATCCCAGTAAGCTGGACGGGGAAAAATAACATCAGGGAAATTATATAACAAGCTTTGCTTTTGGTCAAGGAGATCTTTTAGGAATTAAAATTTACATTTTTACTTCAACTTCAACTCCTGCGGGGAGTTCCAGGTGCATGAGCGAATCTATTGTCTGATTGGTGGGATTGTTGATATCGATGAGGCGTTTGTGTATTTTTAAGCCAAAGTGCTCGCGGGCGTCTTTATCAATAAATGGTGATTTGTTTACCGGATAGACTTCTTTTTTTGTTGGGAGAGGGATTGGTCCAATTATGAACGCGCCTGTCCTGATGGCAGTATCTACTATCTTTTGACAGGTCTCGTCGATCAATCTGTGATCGTAGGCTTTGAGTCTAATTCTTATTCTACCCTTTGGCATAATTTAAAAGTGCTAAAAATATGATGCTGATCTACGGATTCCATGCGGATCACCGGATATGCAGATTGAATATCCGTAAAATCCGAACATCCGTATCATCCGAATAAGATCCGTAATCCGCATCACTTAACGATTTTTGTCACTACTCCGGCGCCCACTGTGTGCCCGCCTTCTCTTATTGCAAATTTCAATCCTTCTTCCATAGCAACCGGGTAAATCAGTTTAGCCGAAATCTTGACGTTGTCTCCCGGCATTACCATCTCCACTCCTGATGGAAGCTTAAGCTCTCCTGTCACATCTGTCGTGCCGATATAAAACTGTGGTCTGTAACCGTTGAAAAATGGAGTATGTCGTCCACCTTCTTCTTTGGTTAAAACATAAATCTCCGCTTCAAATTCGGAGTGTGGAGTAATGCTGCCCGGCTTGGCCAATACTTGTCCGCGCTGCACATCCTCTTTTTCAATACCCCTAAGCAGCAGTCCGACATTGTCTCCTGCTCTTGTCTCATCAAGGGTTTTTCTGAACATCTCAATTCCGGTGACTACCGTTTTTTTAGTCGCTTTAAGACCTACTATTTCTATTTCTTCGTTTACTTTTAGAGTACCCCTGCCAACTCTTCCTGTCACAACCGTCCCTCTACCTTGAATCGTAAATACATCTTCAATCGGCATGAGGAATGGCTTATCTACATCACGTTTTGGTTCTGGTATATTTTCGTCTACGGCTTTGACTAGCTCCTCGATGCTTTTCATAGCTTCCGCATCGTCCTGCAGAGCCTTAAGAGCAGAGCCTTTGATCACGGGTATTTTATCACCCGGAAATTTATATTTGGTGAGCAGATCCCTAACCTCCATCTCAACCAGGTCCAGAAGTTCTTTATCCTGAACCATATCGGTCTTGTTGAGAAAGACAACAATTGCTGGGACGTTTACCTGCCTGGCCAATAAGATATGTTCTCTGGTTTGGGGCATTGGTCCGTCTGGAGCGGATACTACCAGAATCGCGCCATCCATTTGGGCGGCGCCGGTAATCATATTTTTAATGTAGTCTGCGTGCCCCGGTGCATCAATATGGGCATAGTGTCTTTTTTCAGTTTCGTATTCGGAGTGGTGAAGATTGATGGTAACTCCCCGCGCTTTCTCTTCTGGAGCTTTATCTATCTCCTCATACTTTAAGAATTTGGCCATTCCTTTCTTGGAAAGCACATAATGAATGGCTGAAGTTAAAGTGGTTTTTCCATGATCCACATGACCGATGGTACCAATGTTTAAATGGGGTTTGTCTCTTTTAAATACTCCGGTAGCCATAGATATATTATTATTTATTCACCTTTAATTGTGAACGGTTTCTCTATCATAATTGCTACATTAATAAAAGTCAAGGGGTTCTGATAGAATTGGTTTCATGAAAAAAAAAGGCTTTGCTTTAAATTTAGAGCAAGAAAAAGCAGTCAAACATCAAAAAGGCCCTCTCTTGATTATTGCCGGGGCTGGCACAGGCAAAACTACCGTCATTACCGAAAGAATTAAATATCTGATTAGCGAAAAACTGGCCAAACCGGAGGAAATTCTGGCGCTCACCTTTACCGAAAAGGCAGCCCGGGAAATGGAAAAAAGAGTTGACATCGCCCTCCCCTATGGCACTTTTGCCATGTGGATCTCAACCTTTCACGCTTTCACTGACAGGATTCTTCGCAACGATTCATTAAATATTGGAATTTCCTCCAATTTCAAGCTGCTTACGGACGCTGAAACTTATCTATTTATCAAAAATAACATTTGGCAATTTAATCTGAACTTTTTTCGACCCCAAGGCAATCCTTATAAATTTATCGAGGGTATGATCCAACATTTTTCCCGCTTAAAGGATGAAGATGTAAATGTAAATTCATATCTCGACTTTGCTAAAAAAATTAAAGCAGACAAAGAAGAAAAACAGAAATATATGGAACTGGCACAAGCTTATAAAGTATATGAACAGCTTAAACTTAAAGAGGGGGTCATGGACTTTGCCGATCTAATAGGTAATACTTTGCAACTTTTTAGAAAAAGAAAATCGTTACTGACTAAATACCAAAAGCAGTTTAAATACATCCTGGTTGATGAATTTCAGGATACGAATTTTGCCCAATATCAGCTGGTGAAATTGCTAGCCCCCGTCGATCAAAAGCCTAATCTCACAGTCGTAGGAGACGATAGTCAATCAATCTACAAATTCAGGGGTGCAGCAATCTCAAATATTCTCTCTTTTATGGAAGATTATACCAATACTAATCACGTTGTCTTGACCACAAGCTATCGCTGTCCCCAGACAATTCTTGACGCGGCTTATAAATTAATCCGGCACAACAACCCCGATACCCTGGAATCACAGCTTGGTATCACTAAAAATCTGAAATCTCATCGGGATAAAAAAGGCGAAAAAATTGAGCTCATTCATACTGATAAAGTTGAATCCGAGGCGGAAAAAGTAATCGCTTTTATCCGCGAATACAAAACAAGCCATAAAAAAGAATATAAGGATTTTGCTATTCTGGTTCGGGCCAATAATCACAGCGCCCCTTTCATTCGCGAGCTTGAAAGGGTCAGAATTCCGTTCCAATTCCTAGGACCCGGCTCTCTCTTTCAGAGACCCGAAGTTAAAGATCTGATCGCCTACCTTCAGGTTTTGGCTGATTTTACAGATTCGGTAAGTCTTTATCGTGTTTTGTCGATGCCGATCTGGAAATTATCAAGCCGCGACCTAATAGCGGTTTTAAATCAGGCTAAAAAGGCAAATTTGTCTTTATTTGAGTTGTTGGAAAAAATGACTTCTTCGGAACAGGTGACAAAGATGGAAGGCTATCCCGACGGCACACGGTCACAGACGAGCACTGGACTGAGGGAAACCTCTGATAGAATCTGGAGTAATCCGTTTCATATCTCAAAGGACTCTCAAACTAAATTAATTAAATTCGTTTCGCAAGTTCACCGGCACCAGAAATTGGTCAACCAAGAAACTGCCGGACAATTACTCTACTATTTTCTCATCGATAGCGGTTTATTAAGGCAACTGGTTGAATACAGGTCGCAAAGCGAAGAAAGACAGGTTTTGAATATTACCAAGTTTTTCGACAAGTTAAAAAATTACGAAGCAACCCATCAAGATGCAAGCGTTTTTACTCTTGTCGATTATTTGGAATTGGCGATGAATATTGGAGAAAGTCCGCTGGCTGCCGAGATTGACTGGACGGAAAATAATGCTGTCAATATCCTGACAGTTCATTCCTCCAAAGGGTTGGAGTTTCCGGTAATCATTCTGCCTAATCTTGTGGAAGGAAGATTTCCCTCCAGAGACAGAAGGGATAAAATTCCGATTCCCGATGAATTGATCAAAGAAACTCTGCCTTCAGGCGATTATCATCTTCAGGAGGAAAGAAGATTATTTTATGTAGCCATGACCAGGGCCCGGGAAAAACTTATCTATTCCGTCTCAAATTATTACGGTGAAGGAAAGAGAGAGCGTAAACTATCCGCCTATATTTATGAATCGCTGGAGTTGAGTAAAAATGAAACGACGTTGCAACACTCACCAGAATCACAAATCCCCCTCTTCGAATGGAATAAGTCAAGAAACGAAGAAAGCGTTAATACCGATAGGCATTCCGAAAAATTCAAACTTGACTTTCTATCCTATTCGGCTATCCAAACTTTTAAAATCTGTCCTCTGCATTTCAAACTACGCTATATTTTGCGTATTCCAACGGCTCCGAGCCCTGCCCAATCAATAGGAAATTCCGTACATGCGGTGATGCGCGATTTTTATAATTTGCGGCATCCTGGTGAAGATGACGAAAAACTTATACTTAGGCTGCTGGAAACAAATTGGCTAACTTACGGCTATGACAGCAAGAGACATCAGGAATTGGCAAAAGCAAAAACAAAAGTACAGCTTATTAATTATCTACGAAGGCCCCTCCATCAATCAGCCAATCCGATCTATCTGGAACAGGGATTTAATTTCCGCATCAACCCGGCCTTAAAAATCCTCGGCAAAATTGACCGGGTTGACGACCGAGGCGGTGGCAACATCGAAATTATCGACTACAAAACCGGCGCCAATATCCCAACCCAAAAAAAACTTGACGCGGATCTTCAGATGACCATCTATGCTTTAGCAGCTGTCAATCCGGCACTTTTCAATAAACAGATCAATCAAATCAAAATGAGTCTTTATTTTTTTGATAAGTCGCAAACTTTATCTACGACACGCAGTCAAGATCAATTAAACCAATCCGCAAATCAACTTCTGGAAATTAGGGATGAGATTGAAAAATCCGATTTTCACTGCAGTCAAAATTCCATCTGCCGCAACTGCGAATACAAAATGCTTTGTGATGACTAAGAGAAAAGTCTAAATCCTATTTCTGAATAAATTTAAGTATTTAAAAATAACCACCCCTTTTATCCCCTCCTTGGTAAGGAGGGGAAACAGGGGAGGATTGATGTTTTTGCACCTCTTATTATTTGGATTTTGAAAATTGAGTTAGCAGCGTTTTACGTGGTTTCGAGATTCGGAATTCGAAATTTGCGAAAGTAGTATATAATAGGGTAAATGGTTAATTATCTTGTCAACACAACCCTCGCACAACGATTTTTTGATGCCATAATTCCGGTACTAAGCTGGGTGGTAATTACCTTGCCTCTCTGGCTTTCTCCTTTTCATCCTGCAGTCGTTGCTTATTTCATTATTTCTTTTGACCTGTACTTTCTTTACAAAGCCGTTTCAACCGCTTATTTTGCCACCCTTTCTTATCGTTATATCCAGCTAAATCAAAATGTCCCTTTCGCTAAAAAACTGCTCAATCTCCCAAAAGCCAAACAGATTAAACACTTTATCATCATTCCCAATTTTAAAGAACCGCTTTATAAACTAGAGCAGACAATCCAGGCTTTGCAAAAATCTGATTATCCCTATAAAAATATTTTCTTGGTATTGGCTTTTGAAAGTAGGGAATTGGAAGTGAGAAAGAAGGCTCGAAAGTTGCAGGTAAAATTTAGGCAAAGTTTTACCGATATAATTATTACTTATCACCCGCTTCTGCCTGCCGAAGTTCCCGGTAAAGCCAGCAATCAGACCTTCGCCGCCAAACAAGTCAAAGAAATAATTACTAAAAACAATTGGAGAATGCAAGATTGTCTAATCACCATCTGTGATGCGGACAGTTGTTTATCGGCTAAATATCTTTCATGTTTAACCCACGGGTACCTAAAAGACGGCCGGCGTCTCTACCACTTTTATTGGGCTCCGGTGCTTTTATATAACAATTTTTGGCAGTTGCCTTTATTCATCAGAATTCAAGCCACATTGTCATCTATTCTCCGTCTGGCTTTCCTTTCGCAAAAAGATAAATTAATCCAAATCTCAACCTACTCGACTAACCTTTGGCTTTTAAATAAAGTCAAATTTTGGGATGTCGATATCATTCCCGAGGACTGGCATATTTTTTATCAAGCTTTTTTCACTTTTGGTGAAAAAATTAGGACAATTCCTCTGTTTACCCTGGTCAACGGTGATGCCGTCAACTCCGGGGGGCTCTTAAAAACATCAGGAAGCAGATATGAACAGGAAAAACGTTGGGCTTGGGGAGTATCTGATATAAGCTACGTCCTGAAGAAATTTTTCTCGACGCCTAAAATTAATGCTTTTGTTAAATTGAGAAGAATCATTTTCTTGATGGAAACCCATCTTCTTTGGACTACCTCTTTTTTCATATTAACGGTATCGGCTTCGGTACCGCCTCTCATCAACCCTGTCTTTAAAAGAACCGTACTCGGGTTTCTTTTGCCTAAACTTTCGGGTTTTATCTTAACATTTGCGTCGCTTTTATTAATCTTGTATATCTATCTTGATTATCAGTTGAGGATAAAACTTAATCACAAAATCAAGATTACTTCTCTCCCACTCATGTTTATCCAGTGGTATCTATTACCTTTAGTTTCCTTTATCTTCTCCTCACTTCCCGCCCTCGACGCACATACGCGTTTACTTTTCGGTAAAAAAATAAAATACAAAGTTACCGAAAAGATATAAAATCAAATCCTAAATTCTAATTTCTAAATCCGAAACCAATTCAATAATATTAAAATGAACTACTCCGCAGCAGAGCTGCGAAGTATCTGAAAAACAATTGTCATCCTGAACTTGTACACCCTGAGCTTGTCGAATGGGTTTCAGGATCTGGATTCCCGCCTTCGCGGGAATGACAGAGGTAACCCCGAAGTAAAACTTCGAGGAATTCTTTTGATTAAAATCCAAAACAATTTATATTTTATTGCTTAGAATTTTGCAATTTGAATTTTGGGTTTGTTTAGAGTTTAGGATTTAGTATACCCATCTTAGTTGATTTTGCAAATTGTCAACTAAAGTTATCTTATCAAATCAACTAAGGAGGGGTATATACTGATTGCGATTTCAATTAATAGAAGTATATTTAGAATTTTTTATGTTAAATTGGCTTTTTATCCATACTCCTCTTTCATTTCTTACCCAATCTCTCTGGAGGGACGAAGCGTTCTCCTATTTATTGGCCAAAAAAAAATTTGTTGAGATTGTCTTACTCTCAGCCAAAGATTTTACTCCGCCGCTTCATCCCATACTTCTGCATCTCTGGATTAATGTTTTTGGGTCTTCAGAAGTGGCTTTAAGGAGCCTCTCCCTGGTCTTTTTTTCGGCAACTGTTTGTCTTTGTTTTATCTTCATGGAAGAAATCTTTAAACTAAGCGCCAAAAAGAACTTCATCTATATCTTGTTGTTTCTCTTAAATCCTTTTCTGGTCAATTACGCATTTGAGGCAAGGGCTTATGCGCTTTTGACTTTTCTCGCAACCTTATCTTATTTTGCTTACTTAAAAAAATTGGCTAAGGTTTATGTCTTTTCCACTATCTTGGGTTTATATACACATTATTTTATGGTTTTTGTAGTTCTTAGCCAATTTTTCCATAATCTAATATTCCGTAAAAAGTCAAAAAAATATGAACAGGTTAAAAAAATGGTCCTAAAACCTTTTCTTTTTTTTATTCCCTGGTTTATTTTAGTCTTATCGCAAAAAAACTTTTTTAATTCTTCTTTTTGGATCGATAAAAGCGGTCTGAATACTTTTCTTAATATTCTTGGCATAATTTATACCGGTTTTGAAAAAAATGTTTTCTGGGTTTCCCTAATTTTATTAGTTTTAATATTACTTTCAGTCAAAAAGGTAATTAAAAAAAACCGGGCAGATGAAAATCTCTATACGCTCTTAATTCTTTGGGGGATTTCAATTCCTATTCTGATGGCAGTGATTTCAATCGACAAACCGATTTTTTTTCCTCGTTACTTTATTTTCTCGACGGTCGGCTTGTTATTGTTTCTGGTCTATCTTATTGAAAGGTCAAAGAGAAATTTTCGAATCATAGCTTACTTAATTTTAATCCTTATTGCCATATTTTTTCAAATTAAACAGCTTGGTGAAAACCAAAAGCAGGATTTTCGCAAGATGACTTCTGAAATTAAAGTTTTGGCAAATCCGGATGACCCCATTTATGTAACAAGCGAATTGGATTTTTTCACTGCCAAGTATTATTTTCCTCAACATCAAGTTTACATCTACAACAAATCTTATGAGCTGATTCCAGATTATGTGGGTAAAGTCTTAATTGCAAAAAGCGATTTAGTATCGACTCTACCTTTTTATCCCAAAAAGGCTTTTATCATCAAGCGCGACGCCACCTTCGATATCCGATCATTATTTTAATCATATGCCATGAAAATCACACCCCTCAAAACCCGTAAAATAACCCGTGATGATGATAATTTATTTGAATTGCTGGATAAATATATCAAAAGGTTAAATGAGAAATCGATTGTCGCCGTTACCTCAAAAATTGTTTCAATTTGCGAAAGAAGCGTAATTAAAATAGGCCAAGAGGATAAGATTAATCTAATTAAGCAGGAGGCTGAATATTTCATCCCGGCAGAAAAAAATAAATACAAAATAACGCTGACCATAAAGCGTGGAATGCTGGTGCCAACAGCGGGTATCGACGAATCAAACGGTAACGGCTATTATATTCTTTGGCCAAAAAACCCCCAAAATACTGCCAATCGAATAAGAGAATATTTAAAAAAGAAATTTAAATTGAAAAAATTTGGAGTGATCATAACTGATAGTAAAACAGCACCGCTTCGCTGGGGAACTTCCGGATTTACTTTAGCTCATAGCGGATTTAGGGCGCTCAATGATTACATCGGTAAACCGGATATTTTTGGCCGTCCTCTGCGTGTTACTAAAGCAAACATATTGGACGGATTGGCAGCGTCGGCAGTTATATGTATGGGAGAAGGTAAAGAGCAAACCCCGCTTGCCATTATCGAAGATCTGGCATTTGTTCGATTTCAGGAGCGAAATCCAACAGAAAAAGAAATTAAAGAACTCAAAATTTCTCTAACGGACGATTTATACGCGCCATTATTAAATAGCGTAAAGTGGACTAAAGGTAAACAAGATTGACAAATCTAGATGACGACCGTTATATAGTTATTGGAATAAAAATGAAGTTTTGATATAGAAATATACATTGATTTCTTTTAAGTTCATTGGTATTCTTTGAAAAACATGAACTATCTCAAATCAGCCGACCCGGAAATCGAAAAACTGATAAAGCAAGAGTCAATAAGACAAAAAGAAGGACTTGAGATGATTCCATCCGAAAACTACGTCTCTCCTGCAGTCCTCCAAGCCATGGGTTCGATTCTTACCAATAAATATTCCGAAGGATATCCCCGTAAAAGATACTACGGTGGCAACGACAATATAGACGAGATTGAACTTCTGGCTCAAACACGCGCTAAAAAATTATTTAATGTCGCGCATGTCAATGTCCAGCCCTATTCCGGTTCTCCTGCCAATTTAGCAGTATATATGGCAACTTGTTCTCCCGGTGATCCCGTGATGGGCTTAAATTTACCTGACGGAGGACACCTTACCCACGGCTGGAAAGTATCCTTTACAGGTATCTATTACAAGAGTCATCCATATCATGTTAAAAAAGACGGTAGAGTTGATTTTGATGAAGTTTGGAAACTGGCAAAAAAATATAAGCCCAAATTAATTTGGGCTGGTGCAACGGCATATGTATATCAGTATGAATTTGATAAATTTGCCGAAATTGCCGATAGTATTGGTGCTTATTTCGCAGCAGATATCGCCCATACCGCGGGACTTGTCATAGCAGGAGCCCACATTGATCCCTCAAAATACGCCCACATTATTACAACTACAACCCATAAAACTCTTCGTGGTCCGCGGGGTGGTATGATTATGGTGACAAAAAAAGGCCTGAAGAAAGACCCGGAATTAGCACAAAAGATTGACCGCGCAGTCTTTCCTGGATTACAGGGAGGTCCTCACGACCATACTACTGCTGCCATAGCCGTTGCCCTAAAGGAAGCCGGTAAACCCTCTTTCAAAAAATATGCAAAACAAATTGTCAAAAATTCCAAAGCGTTAGCCAAACAATTAATCAAAAATGGATTTAGATTAGTCGGCAGTGGCTCCGAAAATCATTTGTGCTTAATCGATCTCGTCCCTAACTTTGGCCCCGGTGGGGGATTCTTTCTTCAATACGCTTTAGATCATGCCGGAATTACTTTAAATAAAAATACAATACCCCGGGAACCTGCGTCTCCCTTTTATCCTTCTGGGGTAAGACTAGGAACGCCCACACTAACAACTCGAGGGATGAAAGAAAAAGAAATGAAAAAAATTGCCGACTGGATTTGGCAAGTTGCACAAATAATTGCAAATAATTCTCTTCCCGAAAATAAAGAAAAAAGAATTGCTTACTTAAAAAATTTTAGAAGAGAGACCAACAAAAATAAAGAATTGTCTAAAATCAAAAATCAAATTAAAAGATTTGCTTCATCTTATCCAATTTTTGCCTGGTAAATACTTTTGTAAAATTCCGTATCAAAAAATCCTCCCTTATCAATTAATCAGTCAATGCATTCTCCGGCTGTTCTTGCTACAGCGCGTGATTTCAAATTGGAAGAGAGTCTTCCTTTCTGCTCATTAATAAACTATAATAATCGCATGACGGTCAGGTTTAAGCCCTTGTATCAGCTAATAATAGCTAATTTATTTATGTCTGCCGTTATTCTCTTTAGATTCCGGTATCTTCCTCCCCAAATTCCACTTTTTTATTCCAATCCTCCCGGCGAGAATCAGCTTGCCGATACCTGGATGATAGGCATTCTTCCTTTATTTATGAATTCACTCTTTTTTTTAAATAGATTTATCAATTTTCGTTTATTCAAAAATGAAGAGTTTATCCAAAAAATCTTTCAGTATCTAAATCTCTTTTTAATTATCAGCTTTACTCTTATTTTTGCCAAAATAATTTTTTTAATAACTTAAATGTTGTATTTTATCGTTCTTTTTATTGCCTTCATATTTTCATTTGTTTTTACAATTCCTACAATTTCTCTTGCTAGAAAACTTAAGCTGGTAACTGACAAAAAAAAGCGCTATCATCCGGCTCATACGCATACCGGCGTTGTTCCACGGGGTGGAGGAATTCCCGTTTATTTGGGTTTATTGATTGCAGTCATACTGTTTGTACCTTTAAATAAGATAATTATTGGAGTATTAGTTGCTGCGTTCCTTCTGGTATTGGTCGGCACGCTGGATGATTATTTTGACATATCTCCCTATTTTAGATTTCTGATTAATCTTGCAATATCTGCTCTCGCCATCGGATTTGGCCTGGGCATCCCTTATATCTCCAATCCCTTTGGAGGAGTTATTCAGCTTGATCAGTGGAAAATTACTTTTGATTTTTTCGGTAGACATTCAGTCTTAGTCTTAGCCAATATTCTGGCCGTAGTCTGGCTTACTTGGACGATGAATATGGTCAACTGGAGCAAGGGCGTGGATGGACAGTTGCCCGGATTTGTCTCCATCGCTGCCTTTTTTCTGGGGCTTTTGTCTCAAAGATTCACTGCTCATGACATCAATGCGCAGACGGTTACGCTATTCTCATTCATAGTGTCAGGTGCCTTTTTAGGCTTTCTGCCTTTTAATTTTTACCCGCAAAAAATTATGCCAGGTTACGGTGGAGGCACTTTGGCAGGATTTCTTTTAGGCGTGCTTTCGATTCTTTCTTTTGGCAAAATCGGCACAGCCGCACTAATCCTTGCGATTCCCACCATCGACGCGGTTTACACCATCATCAGACGAGTTAAAAACAAACAGTCACCATTCAGAGCGGATTGGGGGCATTTTCATCATCGACTTTTAGAACTTGGCTGGGGGAAAAGAAGAATTGCTGTTTTTTATTGGTCCGTATCTGTTATTTTAGGCACGGCTAGCCTTTTCCTTAAAGGAATCGAGAAGTTTATCGCTTTTTTAACGACAGCAATTTTACTATTGTCGTTTATCGTAATAATATCAAAGATCAAAGTGAAATATCAAAACTGAAAATATTTTTAAATTATAATATGTGGTTTTTGATTTTTGATTTTTAAGTTATGATTTTTTATGAAGTATTTTATCAAGACCTTCGGTTGCCAGCAAAACAAAGCCGACTCCGAAAGGATCTCGGCGGCTTTTAAGGCGCGGGGAATGAAGCAGGCCCGAGGATATTCTGACGCTGACTATGTCATCATCAATACCTGCATGATACGTGAATCCGCTGAGAATCGAGTCTATGGACTGGTAAATAATCTGGCCAAATTAAAATCCAACGGTAAGCAGCTCAAAATCATTGTCACAGGATGTATGGTGGGGTTGGCATTTAGAGATAAAACAGGGAAATATTTGCAAAAAGTCCGGCGGTCTATGCCTGCGGTTGACGAATTTATGCCGATCGAAGAGGTTGGGTTCGACAATCCACCGGTTAGACAAGATCGGGAAAACGCCTGGGTGCCAATTTCCAACGGTTGCAACAATTTTTGCACTTTTTGCGTAGTTCCCTTCACCCGCGGCCGTGAGATCAGCCGATCATTTAAGGATATCATTGCCGAATGCCTGCATCTAAAACTAAAAGGATATAAAAATATAACGCTCTTGGGTCAAAATGTTAACTCTTACGGGGCTGATTTATTACTGCCCTCCTCCGTCATCCCGAACAAAGTGAGGGATCTAGCGACCGAAGGGAGCGCCAAAATAACATATTTTCAAAACGCAAAACTTTCAACCAATTTTAAACCAGTTTACGTCAAACATCTGGGTCGATACCGCATCCCGACACTTTTTCCTTACCTGCTTGAGGAAGTAGCCGAAATGGGGTTCAAAAAGGTCGACTTTATCTCTTCAAATCCCTGGGATTTCTCCGACCAACTGATCGATGTTATCGCCAGAAATAAAAATATAACGCGAACCATTCATCTTCCAGTCCAATCGGGAGACGACAAAGTCCTTCGCCGCATGAATAGATGGTATACCCGCAACGAGTATCTAAAGCTGGTCGCGAATTTAAAACTGAAAATTAAAAACTTAGAACTAACAACAGATATTATTGTTGGATTTTGTGGAGAATCCGATGAAGAATTCAACAACACTGTCAAATTGGTCAATGAAGTGGGGTTTAATAAAGCCTATATCTCCATGTATTCTTCTCGACCTATGACTGCAGCAACCAAAGTTCTAAAAGACGATATTCCACATGAAGTAAAAAAACACCGCTGGCAAATACTTGAAAATTCAATCAACAAATATCAGTATAATTGAACGCGGGGCATAATTCCCAAGTTCAATTGCTCATTTTATTTTTATTTGCAAATCTCGAATTAACTCTTAACGTCTCCAATGCTTGGTCAATACTTCTCGCAAGACCTTGAGGTGTATTTTTACTTAATAAAACTTCAACTTCTTTTTCTCTTCCAACTCCACAAATTGGTACTATTACCTGAAGAATTCGGCGAAGGAGCATGTTTGCCAATCCGCCTGCCCTTTGCAATAATAGCGGCCATGTTTCTACAAACCAACTGATAGCGATTTCTTTTGCTTGAGGATTTTTGGCTATGGAACTAATCGCATATGGTAAAAATGCAAATGGAACCTCTTTATCAAGTGAAAATTTCAGCGCCGCCTTAATCAATTTTTTATTTCTTGTATAACCAAGCGCCATAAGCATTTTTACCTTTTCTTCCTGTACTTCGGAATCCATGTAAAAATTTTTAATAATAGAGTAATTTTCATCGCTAAAGCTTACCGAAGAAGAATAAACCACGGCTCTTAAATCAGAATGTAGCGATCTTTCTTCTTTTAAATATTGCGTAAACTTTTTGTTTATAAACTCTTTTGCATCATTGTCCTCAAACAAACTAAGCGATGATAAGGCGGTAGATCTTAAGTATGTATCAACTACTGCTTCGCTTTTTTGCGGCTCATATCCTACCTTACCCAAGGCTCTGTTGGATAACAATGTCGCTAATTTTCTTGAAATATCATCACCTGCGAGTAAATTAATTCTGGTTAGCTTTGCGATTAAATAATGCAAGACAACGCTTGATTTTTCTCCAGCATAATATATATCGATATATTGATACAGTTCGGACAAATTTTTTTTACCGGTTAAAATTAAGGCAAATAAATCGTGTATCATGCCCAACTTTTCCTGGTCGTTCAAAAATTGAATATTTTGTCCCAATTTTCTAAGAAGATCTTTTGCATAATCAGTGATAAAAAAATTGGAATAGTTTTTATTTAGATTTATGTATTCGATATCTCCAGTAGTTTCAATCTTCATTTCCTTCTTATCTAAAAGATTTGTACCATCCAATCCACGGCCGTTGCCAAGATGGTAAGGTATAATCCATTTTTGTTTCAGATCTGCGTCTCCTTTTTCAAATAAAAATCTCGACTGTTCTAAATCAATAACATTATTTCTCAATTCAACCTTAACTTTGGGAAAACCTACTTGATTTATAAAGCTCTGCATAATTTTGACAACGGGTTTATCCGATACGGATTTCAATGAACTCCATAGATCTTTGGCCTCCGCATTCAGATATAAGAATCGTTTAATATAATCTCTCAATCCCTCTCTGAAACTTTTCTCTCCCAGGTATAGATCTAGCATCCGTAAAATACTGCCCCCTTTGGAGTAGGCTATCTCATCAAACAGTTCATCAAGCTCATTTGTATTTTTGACATTGACTTTAATAGGATGTGAGGACTTCAGACTGTCCAAAGCCATACCTTCATAAACCGTGTCTGCAACATATTGCGGCCAGATACTCCACTCCGGCCAAAAGTGATTGAGCGCTTTATTTGCCATGTAAGTGGCAAAACTTTCATTAAGCCACAGGTCATCCCACCACTTCATCGTCACCAGATTGCCAAACCACTGATGCACTAACTCATGCGCTATGATTTCCGCGATTCTCTGCATTGTCGCTTTAGAACTTTTTTCCGGGTAAAAAAGCAGGGCGTTTTCCCGGAAAGTTATCGCTCCCCAATTCTCCATTGCGCCCGAAGCAAAATCGGGTACCGCAATCAGGTCGAGTTTTTTTAAGGGATAGGGATTATCAAAATACTCCTCGTAATACTTGAGGAATTTTTTTGCGCATTTTAAGGCAAATCTGCCGAATTTACTTTTCCCTGGTGTAGTTACAATCCGTAAAATAACATCCCTGTATTTATCCTGCAAAAACTCAAATTTTCCCACTCCCAAATACAGTAAATATGTCGACATTAAAGGAGTGGTTTCAAAAAAAACAATTTTTTTTTCATTTTGGCCTACCCTGACGGAATCTTGAACTCCCGAGGTTAAATATGGCTTTGCGACGGCTTTAAAATGGTATTTTTTAATTCTTTTAGGAAGTGTGTTTGAAATCGATATCAAATTTTCATCAATGATTAAATTAACATTAAATGTAGCCTTATAAGCTGGGTTGTCTATACAAGGAAAGGCTCGTCTGCTATCTGCTGCTTCAAATTGAGTTGTAGCCAGATATTTTTCTTTCCCGTCTGTAGTATATTTACTTCTATAAAATCCGACCAGATTATCATTTAAGACTCCCTCAAACTCAAGATAAAGCTGAAACTTTCCCCTTTTTAATTCTTCTTTTAGCAAAATTATCAGCTTTTCTTCTTTTTCTATTGCCCGATATGACTTAATTAAGTTTTTTTTAGCAATTAACAATTCACAATCAACAATTTTCAAATCTGCCGCATCCAGGATAATTTCCCTTATGTTTTCCTGAGTCTTAAAGTTAAGAATTTCCCAACCTTTAAAGGTAAAATTCTTCAAATCAGGCTCAAAAGTAAGATTGTAATTTATCGGTCTTATTGTCATGTCAAGTAATATTATCACACAAATTGCTCTTCCTTTGCTAAAATTATTTAATGATTCTTTTAGTTACGGGTGGCGCCGGCTTTATCGGCTCCAATTTTATTCTATACTGGTTGAAAAAATACCCTGAGGATAAAATTATTAACTTAGACAAACTTACATATGCCGGCAACCTCGACAATCTTAAAAGCATCGAAAAAAATCCAAATCATTTGTTTATCAAAGGAGATATTTGCAATAGGGACCTGGTCAACTCTTTAATAAAAAACAATAAAGTAAATACGGTTGTCCATTTTGCAGCGGAAAGTCATGTTGACAGATCGATTTTGGATCCTGCCCCTTTCATCAAAACCAATATCGAAGGCACTTACGTTCTCCTCGAAGCAGCCGTCAAGAATAAAGTTGCCAAATTTCACCATATTTCGACCGACGAAGTTTTCGGGACATTAGAGCTTAATAGCAAAGAAAAATTTAATGAAAAAACTCCCTACGATCCCCGCAGCCCATACTCTGCCTCAAAAGCCGCATCCGACCATTTGGTGCGGGCCTACCACATCACTTTTGGTTTACCTATTACTATCTCCAATTGCTCCAATAATTTCGGACCTTTTCAATTCCCTGAAAAAGTTATCGCTTTAGCAATTACCAATATTATTGAAGATAAAAAGGTCCCCGTCTACGGAGACGGACTGTATGTCCGCGACTGGCTTTACGTTACAGATCATTGTCGGGCGATAGACCTTATTCTTAAAAAAGGTATATCAGGCGAAACGTATTTTGTCGGCGGACTCACAAGGGATATTTCTAACTTGGATGTGATTAAAATAATTATCAAGCTTATGGGGAAAGATGAAAGTTTTGTCCAATTTGTCAAAGACCGTCCGGGTCATGACCGCCGCTACGCCATCGATTGGAGGAAAATAAAAAATGAGCTTGGTTGGAGCCCTAAACACGACTTCGATCAAGGGCTGAAACTAACGGTCGAATGGTACAAAAAAAATCTTGCCTGGTGGAAAAAATTAAAGAACGCAAAATTTCAGGATTATTACCAACTGCAATATGCTTAAAATTGCCTTAACCGGAGCTGACGGAATGGTCGGTTCGAGAATAGTCGAACTTCTCAATCCCGATTTCCAGTTTATTCCTCTGTATCAATCAAAGATGGATATTACGGAAAAACCGCAAGTCCAGAAAAAATTAAGCAATCTTGATTTCGATATTTTTCTTCATCTTGCAGCCTATACCAATGTCGCGGGAGCAGAACAGCATAAGGAATTGGCCTATAAAATAAATCGAGACGGAACTAGAAATATCTTTGAAATCGTCGATAACAAGAAGAAAAAATTCATCTATGTCTCTTCCGACTTTATCTTTGACGGCAAAAACCCTCCCTACTTTGAAGACTCTAAGCCCAATCCCCAAGACGTCTATGCCTCTTCAAAATACGCTGGAGAAAAAATAGTCAAAGACCGCGCCATGATTATAAGAATCGCTTATCCCTACCGAGCAGATTTTGCGTCCAAAAAAGATTTCTTCCGAACTTTCAAATCCCTCCTTGAGCAAAATAAACGCCTCGTCGCCATTAACGACTCTCTGTTGACTCCTACCTTCATCGATGATATCGCCTATTGTCTTAAGTATCTCATTAATAATTTTTCCCCTGAAATTTTTCATTTGGTGGGAAGCGCGCCGCTTTCACCATACCGTGCCGCTATACAGATTGCCGACAAATTTTCTCTTGATAAATCATTAATCGGCAAAACTACTCATGCAGAGTATGTTAAATTAAAACCCGGTCTCCCCAAACTCTCTGACATCAGAAGCAAAAAAAATAATTTTTATAAAATGAAAAGTTTTAAAGAAGGACTCTCCGAAATTGCAAAGCAACTTCAGAATTTCTAATATCTAATTTCTAAATAAATCCTAAATTAATTCAAAATAACAAATATAGTCAGCGCAAAACAAAATGACCGGTTTTGATAAATGTCATGCTGAACTTGTTTCAGCATCTATACCCCCTCTTAGTTAATTTTGCAAATTGTCAACTAAAGTCATCTTATCAAATCAACTAAGGAGGGGTATATACTGATTGCGATTTCAATTAACAGAAGTATAAACAACAAGATCCTGAAATAAATTCAGGATGACAAATATGACATTTCGTATTGCTGTAACTATACTAAATTCAAAACTATCATATTTCAGATTTTTTTAGAATTTAGGATTTGGTGTTTAGAAATTTGTGTTATCATATTGACTTATGACTCTAACTTTTATCGGACACGGCTATGTTGGCTTGGTTACGGCTTGCATCCTGGCAGATTTTGGCAATAATGTTTGGGTGATCGGACATACGCAAGAAAAAATTGATCGCTTGAAAAAAGGCGATCCTATCATTTTCGAGCCTGGTTTAACTGAACTTCTGCATAAGAATCTCAAAGCGAATCGAATCCGTTTTACCTTGGATTACGACCAGGCTATTCCTCAATCCCAGATCGTCTTTATCGCCGTGGGCACTCCCTCAACCAACGGAGGCGATGCGGATCTATCGGCCGTATTTAAAGTCGCCAAAAGAATAGCTAAGCATCTGGGAACGGAGTTTACGACTATATCATGTAAAAGCACTGTACCAGTTGGTACTAATAAAAAAATAGAAAGTATCCTGCAGGCAGAAAAAGGCAGAAACACTTCGGTTGCGGTTGCATCATGTCCTGAATTTTTGCGGGAAGGCAGTGCAATTTACGATACCCTCAATCCCGACCGTATCGTCATCGGTTGTGACTCTAAAAAAGCTGCCGATCTGCTGTTGGAATTACATCGGCCGATCAATGGAAAACGGGTAGTCACCGATCTTGCTTCGGCCGAGCTAATCAAATATACGGCCAATGCAATGCTCGCCACTAAGATTTCTTTCGCCAACCTGATTTCATTTTTCTGTGAAAAAACTGGGGCCGATGTGGAAAATGTTTTGGATGCCGTTGGGCTTGATAAAAGAATCGGTCGTATTTTTATGGATCCGGGTGTTGGCTATGGAGGATCCTGTTTACCCAAAGATGTCAGAGCTTTAACTAGAATGGGATTTAATCTAAATATCAATACCGACTTTCTTGAAAATATTAATGACATTAATATCAGCGCCCAAAAATATTTTATCCAAAAAATACTCAATAACGCCAAAAGCAAAAAAGTTACCATCTGGGGACTCACATTTAAACCCAACACCGACGATGTCAGGGAAGCTCCTTCCTTATTTATTATCTCTGCGCTTTTAAAAAATAAGTACAAAATTTCCGTTTACGATCCCGTTGGGATAAGCAATGTCAAGCAGGAGTTTGGCGATAGAATCAAGTATTTTGAAGACCCTTATGGCGCGCTTCAAGACTCATCCGCCCTTATCATCCTGACCGAATGGAACGAATTTCGTCAGGTTGATCTGGGAAAAATAAAAAAAACCATGCGCCATCCTCTGATCATTGACGGCCGGAATATTTACAATCCTGACTTGATGAAAAAACTCGGATTCAAATACTATTCCGTCGGTCGAAAACCGATAAAATAATACGAATATTCTAATATTAACCACCCCTTAATCCCCTCCTTGATAAGGAGAAGAAACAGGGGAGACATTAGCATAATTTGTGGTATTCGCATAAAAATTCGCCGCATTCGTATTAAATTTTATGACAATTTTAGTAACCGGTGGCGCGGGATTTATCGGATCTCATCTCTGTGAACGATTAATTAAAGAAGATTATAATCTTATCTGCGTCGATAATTTGACCACCGGTTTAAAAATAACTCTTAATTCTTTGCTAAAAAATCCCCGATTTAAATTTATCAATCATGATGTCGTCAAACCCTTAAATATAAAAAGTAAAGTCGATGCGATTTTCCATCTCGCTTCCCCTGCTTCTCCAAATCACCATAGTAAAATCAGCTATCTTGCCCTTCCAATGGCAACGATGTTGGTAAATACTACCGGTACTTTAAATTGCTTGGAGCTTGCTAAAAGAAATCATGCCAGGTTCTTGTTTGCGTCTACTTCGGAAGTTTACGGAAATCCGCTCGAGCACCCTCAAAAAGAATCCTATAACGGTAATGTTTCCACAACGAGTCCCCGAGCTGTCTATGACGAAGCCAAACGCTTTGGAGAAACAATCTCCTATTATTTTTACCGAAATGAAAAGGTTGATGTTAGAATCGCTCGTATTTTTAATACCTATGGACCACGGATGCTTAAAGCAGATATGCGCATGATCATAAAATTTGTCACACAGGCGATCAGCGGTAAGCCGCTGACTATCTACGGTAACGGCAAACAGACTAGATCGCTTTGTTACATCGATGATATGGTAGTGGGATTAATGCGATTGATGTTTTACCCAAATACCAAAGGTGAAATAATAAATTTAGGATCGGAGAAAGAAAACACAGTTCTACAATACGCACAAATGATAATAAAACTAACCGGATCCAAAAGTAAGATCATCTTTAGTGAACCACTACCTGAAAATGATCCTTTGCAGAGAAGACCAGATATCAGCAAGGCAAAAAAATTGTTAAATTGGAAACCAAAAACCAGTCTTGAAATTGGTCTGCAAAAAATGATTAACTATATATACCCGTCTTCCTCCGATTTGCAGCTTGCCCAGCGCGAAAAAGCGGATTAGACGAGTATATACTGAGTAACTCGGTTGTAAACCTTAAGTTATCGAAGTATAACGTATTCAAAATTATGAGAAGGGCTGTAGTTGTGGTGCCGACTTACAATGAAGCGGGAAATATCGAGAAAATAATCCCGCAAGTTTTCCAAGCAACAGCAGGTATAACAAACTGGGAGTTCCATATACTGGTTGTAGATAGCAATTCTCCCGACAAAACTGCTTACATTGTCAAAAAATTAACCTCTAAATACCCTCGACTTCATCTTCTTCGTGTAGAAAAAGAGGGATTGGGGAAAGCCTATACTCAAGGCTTTAACTATGCCATCGACAAATTTTCACCTTTTCTGCTTTTTGAGATAGACGCTGATCTTTCACACGACCCGCTATTAATACCCAAGTTTATCAAAGAAATAGAACAAGGAGCAGATTTGGTCATAGGATCGCGCTATATCAAAGATGGTTCTATACCTAAGAATTGGGCGATCCATCGCAAAATTTTCTCGGTTGTGGGTAATATAATAGTTAGGCTCGGGTTTATGAAGTTAAATATCACCGACTGGACGGGAGGATATAGAGCCATCAAATCCTGGATAATTAAAAACTCCGTACCCTTTATCAAAAATTACCACGGGTATGTCTATCAAATTGCCCTACTCGATCGGGCGATTAAAAGTGGAGCCAGGATCAGCCAAATACCCATCCGGTTTAAAGACCGCAAGATCGGCAAATCCAAAATTAATACGGGTCAATTTATCTTGAATATCTTCGCTTATATTTTTTTTAACTCATCTTTTATCAAGTTTTCTTCGGTTGGTTTTATCGGCTTTTTTATTGACTTTGGTATTTCTTATTTATTTATCGAGAGACTAAAATCAGCCGTTTGGCTTGGTACTTTGTTTAGCACCGAAACCGCTATTATTTCAAATTTCTGGTTAAATAACTCTTGGAGCTTCTCCCATAAAAAGCTGGAAAATAGTCTTAGGTTAATGCTTCCCAGCTTTTTAAAATTTAATCTTGTTTCCTCCGGATCAATCTTGATTCAAACGCTGGGAATCCAGTTGGCAGTCAATTTCTTTGGGAAAAAATTATGGTATTTCTATAAAATTGTCGTTATCGTCTTCATCGTCATCCCGTACTCCTATATCCTCTACAATAAATTCGTCTGGAAGGAAAAATAATTATTGTTTTTCAGCATACTGACTTGATACCCATCCCTCTTTTCCTTTTTCATACTCGATTTTGTACCAACCGTTTTGTTCATCCAGTAATTCAAAATCTGCTCCCGGGGAAACCCGTGCCGATTCCGAAGCACTGGTGGTCGGACCTTCTCTTACCCGTAAAAATCCGGTTTCTGTATCTTTAATTAAAATTGTAGTTTTTGTTGTGGCGCTTTCAGTCGCTTGCTTACTCTCTTCTGTCTTTCCTGCTTGTTCAGTTGCGCCTTGAGCGCTTTGATCGATTGCCAGTTTGAACATCGCATTCACTCTAAAGCCCGCATCAACATTTATCTTTTGTGTTCTTCGTAAGAATTTTGGCAAAAAGACTGTCAATTCATGGTCGCCCTTAAGTACATCGGACATGATTAAAGACGCAATGCCTTTTTCGTCATTATCAAGATAAACTATGGCGCCTTGAGGTTCTGTTTCGATATAAATCTCTCCGTGGTTTGGGTCTTTGGGCGGCTTCTCCATTTTGCTCGTCGTAAAAATCTCACCAGCTGAAGTCAAATCAGTACTTCCGAGCTCCCGATTAACATACGTCAAGGAGTTTTTATAGATATTGATCTTCTCTTGCCAAGAAGCGGTATCCGTGGCCGTACCCTCCGGAATCAATTTAAGCATGTACTCGCCGATTTTATATTTTTGCTCATAAGGAGTCTTGCCGATCGCCAGGTTATCGATAAATACACTGGAGACAGGAGAAGAAACAACTTTTATTCTTCCATAGACATTCTGACTGTCAAGGATAAAAAAACGCACAGCCACATATCCGGCAAAACCAAGAAGCAGAATAGTAAGAAGTATAAGCTTTCCTTTCATACTTCCTATTCTATTTAATAATCTTGTTTAATTCAATACTATACCCATCTTGGATTAAAAACCAAATATTATCATTATTCCGGTGTCAGTGATGCGAATATTCTTAATTCTCATGGTATAAAAACAGTTAATCTCTGCGATGGTGTAGTTAACCCGCATACAACCGGCAAAAAAATATCAATCGATAGTTTGCTAAAAATGAAAAAAATAATATCTGCTATTATATACAGCAAATGGTAAAAGCTCGTATTCTTAATGACCTAAAATTTGCTTTAAAAAAAATCGGTGTTGGGGAGAAAGACGTGAGTCTTGAGCGTCCGGCAAATCCTGCATTTGGCGATTATGCAACCAGTGTCGCACTTAAACTCACCAAAGCTTTCAAAAAAAGTCCTCTTCAAATTGCTGAAGAGATAAAAAATTATCTGCCTAAGGATGATTTTGTTGAAAAAGTTGAGGTGATAAAACCCGGATTTATTAACTTCTGGATTTCTCCAAACTACTATATCTCACAGCTGGATAACTATACAAAAGGAAAGTTTTCTTATCCCGACTATCAACTTGGGAAAAATAAAAAAATCATGATCGAGTTCGCCCATCCCAATACTCACAAACTTTTCCACATCGGTCATCTGCGCAATATCTCAATCGGGGAGTCGCTCGTCAGGATTTTTGAAGTTGTCGGCAATAAAATAATTCGTTCTAATTATCAGGGAGACATTGGGTTACATATTGCAAAATGTCTTTGGTATATAAAGCATAAGATCTCGGAAAAAGAGCTTGACAAAATAAGAAAGAAGTCTCTTCATGAAAGGATGTTGTTTTTGGGCAAAGCCTACTCCCAAGGCCAGATCGCCTTTGATGACGAAAACTTAAAAAAAAAGATAATAGAAGTCAACGGAATGGTCTATAAAAAACAGGGCGATATAATTCCCCTTTGGAAGGAAACGGTTAAATGGAGTTTCCAATATTTCGATCAAATTTATAAAAGACTCTACTCAAAATTTGATAGGCTCTATCCGGAAAGCGAATTTGCTGACAGAGGAATAGAAATTTGTCTGTGGGCCGAAAAAGCCGGCATTCTAAAAAGGAGCAAAGGGGCGTTGGTTTTTAAAGGTAAACCATACGGCCTTGACACTCGGGTTTTTATCAACAGTCTGGGTTACCCAACCTATGAAGGTAAAGAGCTGGCGCTGGCAGAAAAGGAATTTTCGGAATTTGGCGAATTGGACAAATGCATTCACGTTGTTACTCCCGAACAAAAGAGTTTCTTTAAGGTTACCTTCAAAGTAGAAGAACTGCTTGATGAAAAAAAATACAAAAACAAACAGTATCATCTTGCTTACGAATGGGTAAAACTGAAGGAGGGAAAAATGTCCTCGCGAACCGGAAATGTAGTTGAAGCAGAATGGCTTATTAATCAAGTCAGAGATAAAATTTTGGCAAAATTCAATTGTGATAAAGCAACTGCCGAAATCATTGCCATTGCTGCGGTCAAATACTCTTTTTTGAAAAACAGCGTGTTCAATCAAATCGCTTTCGATATCAACGAATCGGTATCGCTGGAAGGCAACTCCGGACCCTATCTGCTCTACACCTATGTCCGCACCCAAAGCGTTCTAAAAAAAGCTTATCACCGTCTAGACCACGGCCGCGGATTAGATGGTATATCTAAATTTAAAAAAGAGGAAAAAGAGTTGTTCCGGTCGCTGGCCGATTTTTCCGAAGTCGTCCATGAAGCTGCCAAAAATATGGCACCCAATTTAATCGTCAACTACTTATATGATCTGGCGCAAAAATATAATTTGTTTTACCAAAAGCACAATATCTTGGAATCGGAAGGAAAAATAAAAAACCTCCGTTTACTTTTAACGAAAGCTACAGGTGAGATGATTAAAGAGGGATTATATTTGCTGGGAATAAAAACAGTTAACAAGATGTAATACGGATTGCGGATTTTATTCGGATCATGCGGATATTCGGATTTTACAGAAATTCATCCGCATATCCGTGAATCCGCATATTATCTGCAGATCCGTATCACAATTATGGCATTTTTTATCTGTACTCAATGCGGTTATGGCTCTGCTTCCTGGCTGGGGCGTTGTCCTAATTGTGGAGAATTTAACACTCTCAAAGAGACTCCTGCCTATTTGCGTGATACCGAAAAATCAAGCAAAAAAGAAGAAGTTAAAAAGCTTTCATTTACCTCGCTGAATAAAATTCAGTCACTAAAAAAGTCCCGGCTGCGTACCGGATTGTTTGAATTCGATCGGGTTTTAGGCGGTGGATTAATTCTTGGAGAAGTGGTGCTGCTTACCGGCGAACCGGGGGTTGGTAAGTCAACTTTGCTTCTTCAGTCATTTGCTCCGCTTGCTGCACTTTATATTTCAGGTGAAGAATCTGCCGAGCAGATAAAAGGTAGAATTGATCGGTTAAGATTAAAAAAGAATAATTTCCTCTTTTCCGACACTCTTCAGGTTGAAGGCATCATTGATGGACTGGAAGAAATTAAAGACAAAGTCAATCTTTTGATAATAGATTCCATTCAGACAGTCTATTCCAATCAATCTGACGGTACTCCCGGAAGCGTGTCTCAACTAAAAGAATCTGCCCTGAAACTGATTGGTGCCGCCAAAAGATTAAAAATCGCTGTTATTATTGTTGGTCATATCACCAAAAGCGGGGAGATTGCCGGGCCAAAAACTCTCGAACATCTGGTCGACTGTGTTCTGAATTTCGAAGGAGAAAAAGTCTCCAATTTCCGCCTACTTCGTGCCGGTAAAAATCGCTTCGGTCCAACCGATGAAATCGGAATCTTCGAGATGAAAGACTTTGGCTTAAGCGAAGTGACAAACCCATTAATTTTTCTTGATCGGCTTGAAAAGTCAGAAGTTGGTAAAGCGATTGTCGGAGCTACGGAAGGAAAACGGTCGCTTTTTTTTGAAATTCAGACGTTGGCGGTTCCGTCCGTTCTTGCTATTCCCCGCAGGGTCGTCAAAGGACTCGATTATAATAAAGTCTTGCTTTTGCTGGCTGTGGTGCGGAAATATTTGTCTCATCCTCTGGACAAATTCGATATTTATGTTAATGTCGTAGGCGGAGTAAATATTAAATCTACGGCTTCCGATCTGGGACTAATTGCATCACTACTATCCTCTCTGAAGAATTTACCCTTGCCTAATAAATCACTTTTTATCGGAGAAGTCGGCTTGCTTGGTGAAATTCGCAATGTTTACCAACAGGAAAAAATCATTAAGGAAGCAAATCGGTTGGGATTTAAAACCAGCTATTCGTCATCAAACTTATCTCACATAAAAATGTTAAAAAATCTTATTTAAATGAAAAAAAACGAATCCGGGCTCACCAGAAGAACATCTACTCCTTTCTGATAAACTTCTTTTTAAACACCGACTTTCTGCCATTGGCGCCGACCACCTCGATCGCTAATTCATTTTCTCCCGGTTTAAGAGGGAAAACATATTCAAACAATCCATCGCTGTTCTGAAAAATCCTTTCTCCAAAGACGGTAATCGTTGCATCTTTTTCGGTCTTTCCCAATATCTTCACGCTCTCCTTTTTTTTAAAAGTATCGCCTTCCGGAGCTAAGATGCTAACTTTGGCTGGAGAAAAATATTGTTTTAATTGGAACCCAAAATAAGCGAAAAAAACTAAAAAAATAAGGATGATTATTGTGATAAATATTTTTCGGGTTTCAGGTGTGAAGTAGCTGCCGGCAAGTCTCCGCTTAAAATTTATCGATTCGAGCTTCTCATAATCCCTCCTGAAAAAAGCAAGGGCGTTGCTTGAATTAAGGCCTAAATATCGGGAATAGTTTTTGATAATTCCGGAGATATAGATTTTAGATGAAAAAATTTTCCAGTTATTTTCCTCAACCGCAGTTAGGAATTTAATCCTTACTTTTATTGCTTTTTCTATATCTTTTAACTCCAGTCCTAACTTTTCTCTTTGTTTTTTTAGAATTTCACCTACTGACAACATTCATCATGTAACACCTAACATGAAACACTTAACTTTTCAGCAGTTATATACTTCGATAACTCAGGTTTGCGAATGAGTTACTCGGTATATACCCATCTAATCCGCTTTTTCGCTCTGACTAGCTGCAAATCGTAAGTAAGATGGGTATATGTTACATGTTATATGTTTTATGTTTTTACTCTTTCCACATACTCTCCTGTTTCAGGATTTACCGATACTGTATCTCCGACCTTGACGAATAGTGGCACTTGGACTTCGACTCCGGTCTCGAGTTTGGCAGGTTTTTTAGCGCCGGTTACTCTATCACCTTTAATTCCCGCTTCCGTTGCAACAACCTTCAGTTTCACACTTAAAGGAGGTCTGACGGTAAGAGGATTATCCTTTTGTAAATAAACGAAATATTTTTTACCTTCCTGAAAAAAATCCGCCGCATCTCCGACTACACTAAGAGGAATTTGATACTGCTGATAGCTTCTTTCATTCATAAAATGCAGGTTCTGTCCGTCTTTATATAAAAACTGCATTTCAATACTGTCAATCTGAGCCACCTCGACGGTTTCGTTAGTCTTGAAAGTATAGTCTATGTTCTTGGCTGAAAGTAGATTCTTTATCCTTGTTTTCATCAGGGCCGATCCTTTGCCCGGAGAATAAAATTCTGCTTTCTGAAGCTGCCAGATTGCATTCTGATAATGGATAAAGTCCCCTTTTTTTAGATTGCCTGCGTTTGTATGCATAAATTCTTGTGTAGAGACGAGTACATTACGTCTCTACGGTAATTAATTTTATTTGCTGAATCGATTGCACATTTGCAAAGATCATCGCCAACCTCTCCAGTCCAATTGCTATCCCCGCACAATCAGGCAAGCCATATTTTAATGCTGTAGTCATCCCTTTGTCAATTGGATGATTAATTTTCTTCATTTTCTTCCTTTTATCCGCTTCTTGCTTGAATCTGCTTTGCTGCTGCTTCCAGTCACTTAACTCCGTATAACAATCTCCCAGCTCTACACCTTGGATATAAAATTCAAAGCGTTGGGCTGTTCTGTCGTCCGGATTTAATTTAGCCAAAGCTGCAAACTCCTTAGGATAATCATAGATCAGAGTCGGAAAACCGCGTGTTCCCAACTTTTGTTCTACTTCAGCGGTATAGATCTGTGACCAAATATCCTCATAACTAAAACCGCTGACTCTATATCCTTTTTCTTTGGCCTTATTGATAAAAGTCTTTTTGTCAAATAACTCTTTTTCAGAAATACCTGCAAATTTTTCAAAAGCCTCCGCTACCGTAAACTTCTCCCATTTACTGAATGAAGTTTGATTTTGAATCGTCACTCTGGCTTGTCCGAAGTCGCCCCGATCAAATCGTGACTCCCCGGAATGACGCCTTAATGAATTTAAAATAAATTGCAGCAACTCCAAAACTTCTTTTGCCAAATCCAGATAATCGGCGTTTATTTTGTAAAACTCCAGTATCGTAAATTCAGAAGAATGTAAGCTTGAGCTTGGTTCACTATTCCGAAAAGCTTTTCCCAGATAATAAATATTTCCGATTCCCTCAGACAAAAGTCTCTTCATGAATAATTCGGGAGATGGTGTAAGATAAAGTTTTTGTCTTTTATCCAGATACCTATACTCTGTCTCAAACACCTCAAGATACGACTCGGGAATAAGTGAGGGAGATAAAACAGGCAAATCAACTCTTAAAAATCCCTTTTTCTTCATAAACTTATGCACCGCCTCTTCCACCTGAAGCAAGACTTTGTAGTGTATTAAATTTTGAGTATTGGATATAATTTTCATTCAATTCGTGGTTGTCATTCCCACAAAAGCGGGCGTCTCTATGACCATTCATTCCGGATTCCTGCTTTCACCGTGCCTGACGTGGCTTACGCAGGAACGACTGAAAGACATCATGAATGACAGATAAAAAAGTGGCAATTATAATTCAGTTTTTAATTCCTCCAATAATCTTTTTCCTTTCGCAGAAATTCTATCGGGTATATTGATACGAAATACGACATATTGGTCGCCGCGTCTTGAGGAATTGGGATAGGGAATGCCTTGTCCGCGAAGCCTGACGGTCGTGCCGGATTGAGTTCCGGGTCTTACTTTCAAACTCACAGGATTGTCTATCGTCTCAACCTCAACCACTCCCCCCAATACCGCCAGGGGGTAGGAAATTTCCTTTTCAAAATAAACGTCCTGACCTTCTCTCTTAAAATAAGCATGGGGTCTCACCCTAACCTGCACGTCAAAATCGGAAAATCTTATTCTGGTGCCGTCGTCAACCCCTGCCGGAATTTTGATATTTTTTCTCTCTCCTTTGATCACCGTAGTTTTTTCAACTCCTTTTACCGCTTCCCCAAAAGTTAATGCCAGTTCGTAAATATCGCGTCTGATTCTGCTTCTTCCTCTTGAAAAAGGTGACTGAAACCCGAAAAACTGCTCAAAGATCTCAAAAGGATCGGAAAACCCGCCAAAATCAAAACCGTCAAATCCGCCTTCTTGTCCGCCGAAGTTAGTATAGACTCTGAACGGGCCCTGTTGGTAATATTGTCCTGCCGTCGGTCCTGCTCCGGCTGCTCCTCCCCTAAAGGCTTCTTCGCCGTACTGGTCATAGACCTCTTTTTTTTTGGGATCCGCCAACACCTCAAAGGCTTTATTGATCTCTTTGAATTTTTTTTCGGCTTCGGAAGAATTGTTGCGGTCGGGATGCCATTTGAGAGCCTGTTTGCGGTAGGCGGATTTTATCTCTGCCTCTGTTGCATTTTTAGATATTCCCAGAATCTCATAATAATCAACCATACCAAAAAATCTCAAAACTCAAATTTTAAATATCAAATCCAAATCTAAAATATAAAAACTTTTCAAGATTTAAGGATTTGAGTTTTGGTTTTGAGCTTTGAGATTTGATATTTGAGATTAGCTCACAACCTCTCCTTCTTCCACATCTTTTTTGCTCTTACCCTTTTTTTCTTTTTCCTCTTTTTTGCTTTCTTCTGCCTTCTTATTGTCTTCGGCTGCTTTTTGACCCTGATACATAGTCTGGCCTATTTTTGTCAGCTCATCGGAAAGCGATTTTGTCAATGCTTCTATTTCTTCTTTTGTTCCTTTGTCCAGCTTATCCTTTAACTCTTTGATCTTTTTCTCTACCGACTCTTTGACATCTTTGGGAGCTTTGTCTCCTGCGTCTTTCAAAGATTTCTCGGCCGTATAGACCATGTTGTC
>Ga0209542_10002652_pt1 | contig 39650 bp, 41 predicted proteins | sample RifCSPhighO2_01_FD_184028 | JGI IMG/M metagenome (GOLD analysis project Ga0209542, IMG submission 184028) | Soil microbial communities from Rifle, Colorado - Rifle CSP2_plank highO2_0.1 (SPAdes) (version 2) | ecosystem: Environmental > Terrestrial > Deep subsurface > Rock core/Sediment ... | reverse complement strand
GGGGGGAGCCCGCCGCCGCATCATGATTCGCTCGATCAGCTGAACGCAGCCGCAGCCGCAGGACCGATCAGCGCGATGGCAAGCATCACCCAGAAGATGCCGTCCATAACGCCGCTCCGTGCGAACTGCGGTACACCAGTGTAGTCGGTGTCGTGATGCCGAGCCATTGTTTTGCTCCCTAGTCAAAAGGTCCTTATCGGACCTTTAGGACCGACCAGAACCGATCAGTCCTACTATCACAATGCCACCATTGCCAGCCCGGCGCAAGGGGCAAGGTGTAGATAAAGATTACGTGAATTTCCAAACCAAAGTGAGTACGGACATATGTCTTTTTCCACATTCTTCAACTCTCAGCAAGGGACGGGGTGGGCCTTGAGGAAGGCCCTTCGCAGCTGCGACGTGTTGACTTTCTTTCCAACTTCAAGCGAGGCGGGGGATGCGTTCGGAGGGACTCTGCAGCGCGTCGGCGCGAAGCCCGAGCGATTTTTCAGTAGGAAAATCGCGTGCCCGGAGGACGCATCCCCCGCCGAGCGCCCTCACCACCCCTTCGCTGCAAGCGCTTTCTGCGCAGCATCTTGTTCTGCCTCTTGTTTTGAGCGGCCTTCGCCTGTCGCTATGCGCTCACTCCCGATGTGGGCCGCAACGACGAATAGTTTGTCGTGGTCAGGCCCAGTCTGGCTCACCATTTCATAGGTAGGGGTAATGCCCTTTTGCTCCTGCGCAATTTCTTGCAAACGGCTCTTGGCGTCCTGCCACAGGCGCTTCGAGACCACCTCGTCAGTCTTATGAAAAAGCTGTACCCCTATAAAATCCTTTGAGGCCGCGTAGCCTGAATCGAGGTATATGGCGCCGATGAGGGCCTCGAATGCGTTGGCCAAAATGATCTGCCGCGCGCGCCCGGTATCGCGCGCTTCCCCGCGCGAGAGCAATAAGTATTCGTTCATCCCCAGCTTCGTCGCAGCGTCCGATATGCTCTGCGTATTTACGAGCGCTGCGCGATAGGCGGTAAGATCGCCCTCGGGTTTGTCGGGGTACTTGGCAAACAAGAATTCCGTGACGACGAGCTCCAAGACCGCGTCTCCCAAGAATTCTAAGCGTTCATTGTGCTCCGCGCCTGAAGTGCGATTTTCGTTGAGATACGAGCGATGCGTAAACGCTTGCTGAAGCAAACCTTTATCTTTGAAATCGTATCCGATCTTTTGCTCGAATGTCCCGAATTCCATACCCGGCTAGTACAATTTCGAATAATTACTTTCCATAATAATCTTTCAATCGTTTTACAAGAAAGCGACGACCTTCTGAATGCTTCAGGTAGTCTTCTCGACGCATAGCGTCTATTTTGGACCGACAGGCTTCATAATACGCTAAAACGAAAGGTCGTCGCGGGGCTGTGGCAAAACTTTTGCCTTGCTGGTGTTGATCCATACGCTTCCGCAGATCAGTCGTGAATCCGATGTATTGTTTGGCGTCCTTCATACTTTCCAGCACATAGACGTAGTAAAAGCGATTCGAAATTGTCCTGCCGGGCATACCTCCTAGCGTTTTTCGCCGCGAGCGAGCGCATTGATCGCCGGCACAATTATTTTCAGAGTATCATCATAGAAATTGAGGTCCCCTACTGCCGAAAGCGGGAACCACTGCGCATCATCGAGGCCTCCCGATGAACCGAGTTTGAGCTCGGTGAAAGGGGATTCGGCGAGGAAGTAGCTCACGCGCTTGCGTTTCTTACCACCCTCCACCTTGGAATCGTTGGCGATGTATTCGTTGACACCGAGCTCTTGGACGATCTTGATATCGAGCCCCATCTCTTCTTGTATCTCCCGTATTGCGCCCGCTTTGACATCTTCCCCTTCTTCGATCTTGCCCTTCGAGATGGTCCAGTGCCCAAAAATATCGTGGACGAATGCGAGATACGTCTCGCCTTCCGAGCGCGCATACACGACGGCGCCAGCCAGATGTTCTGTGGGCATTTTTGCTAGCCGCTCTCCTCCTTGCTTGCGCGCACCACCCTCATTCTTTCCCGGCTCGCCGAGCTCTACATAGACAGCGCCTAAGACGCCGTTCACGAACCTGCCCGACGAGGCGCTTCCGAATGATTTTGCGAGCTCGATGGCTTCGTTGATGGCGACTTTTGCCGGTACCTGCGCGCGATCGGCAAAGAGGAGCTCTGTGAGCCCGAGCCGCAGGATGTTGCGGTCGATCGCTGCAATACGATCTATCGGCCACTCGGGCGCTGCGCGCACGATTACTTCATCTATTTCTTTTTGCTTGGCGATCGCCGTTTGGAGGAGTTCCCTCATGAATGGCATGTCACTGTCTCGCGTGCCGAATTCCTTGCCGTAATCGACAAGGCGGCCGAACGCCTGCTCGTTGCTCAATTTCCCTTCCGTAGAGTCCCGCTCAAAAAGGACTTGTAATACGACTGATCGTGCGAGGTGCCTATTTGCCATAGAAGAACAACTTCACCACAATGAACATTTCCTGAGTATACACGGCAATCATAAAGAGCAAATGAAAAAATAGCCAGAAATGTGGAATGCTTACGCTTTCGCTTCCTCCTTTTCTTTTGTCTCAGTGCTCTGGCCGCTTGCGCGCAATTCTTTTTGCTTCCTCTGCGTGCGGCGTTGATCGCGCTTCGCGCGAGCGACGACGTCTATCACGACCCTGCCGTTGTATTTACCGCATTGTGGGCATGCGCGGTGCGAGACGCGAAGCGTGCCGCATTCACACGTGGCAAGCTGTGCGCCGATCAGCGCATGATGAGAGCGCCGCTTGGCGGTTTGGGAGTGATTTCGACGCATTCGGACTACCATAGACGGCACACTATACGTGATTTGTGAGTGTTGGGCAAGGATTGATGCTACTTCTTTTTTGCAACGCGTTTGACAAGGTTCTAGGTGCTAGGGACTAGGTTCTAGGAGAATGCGAGAACAAAAGCTCGCACGGTGGACCTCCGAGAGGCCGAATTGGGCGATCGTTTCGCGATGTTGGGTCGTACCGTACCCTTTATGCGAATCGAACGCATAGGCTGGAAACCTGCTGGCAAGGCGGACCATCAATCGGTCACGCATCACTTTCGCGGCGATAGATGCAAGTGAAATGACGGGCTCTGATTCATCTCCGCGGATAATTGTTTTCTGCAAGTTGAACCTTCCCGGTGCGCGCAGCCCTCCATCTAGGCGGATCTCGCACACATCTGTTGCCTCGAGTTTCTCTAATGCCCTACAAAGTGCTCTATATATAGAGGGCACGATGCCATGCCGATCGATAGTGGCGGCTGAAGAAAAAGCGACCGCAAAATTCAGAGCGCCTTCGCGCCGCAGAGCGCGAAGGCGCTCGTACCACTCCTCGCGCTGCAGCATCGTCAGCTGCTTCGAATCACGTATCCCCGTCAATATATTGAAACTAAAATCCTGCGGCACCATCACCGCTCCCACTGCCACGGGCCCCGCCAACGGCCCCCGCCCCGCTTCGTCAATGCCGATGAGATAGCGCATGCATTCATCATAATAACAAACGAACCGCCGGTGGAAGGGCGGTTCGTAACGCGCAAGGTATTCCTGCGAGGAGCAGCCTTACTCTGGATTTCAGGGCGTCAGTTCACGAACCGGCGCCTTTGTATCGTCCAAGACCATGACGACTCTCAATCGTGACGGTCGAGGAACCGGTTCGCGTTTTCCCCGCCGGACCGAACGAAAGTCCGCCAATCTGGCCCCGGTTTTCCCTCGAAATGCTGGAGTGTGCTGGACGAGGTCGCCCATCATACTGGCTCCCATAGACACGCTTTGGGGGATCATCTCGATCCATGGCTTGCCTTCCTTACATGTGAATTTGTCGGGAATGCCGGACCCAACGTTGCCGCCGCACTCTTGTACTGTTATTCAACCGCCACCACTCTACGGTGCCAGTCAAATGAAGTCAAAGCGAAGTGGGGAAAACTCACGGTGGTATACTCAAAATATGTTGCGTGCGGATTTTGTTCATCTTCACACACACTCGCACTATTCATTGCTTGAAGCGCTACCCAAAATCCCCGACCTCGTGGAAGCGGCAAAGGTAGATGGGCAGCAAGCGCTCGCGCTGACCGACAACGGCAACCTGTACGGAGCCATAGAGTTCTACAAGGAGTGCAAAGAAAATGGCATCAAGCCCATCCTCGGCGTTGATTTTTTCGTAGCGCCTCGTGCGAGGGCGCAAAAGGAGCACCGGGTAGACGACCACCCTTCCAGACTTGTGTTGCTCGCCAAAAATATGTCGGGCTATCAGAATCTTTTGCAGCTCGTCTCCAAATCGCATCTCGAGGGCTTCTACTACCGTCCGCGCATTGACCGTGAATTAATAGAATTACACCACGAGGGCTTGATCGCAATACTGCCGGCATCAGGCGGAGAGCATGCGCAGACGCTTCGCAATGGAAACAAAGAGCGCGCTCGGGAAATATTAGCGTGGTACAAGAAAATCTTTGGGGATGATTGCTTCGCTGAGATCACGCGCCACCCGGAGATCGCCAGGCATGATGAACAGACGAAAGCAATACTCGAGCTGGCTCGCGGTGAACTTATCGAACCCGTAGCTGCGTGCGAGACGTACTATCTGCAGCAAGAGGATGCGCTCGCGCGCGAGCTCGTCAACAAAATTCGCACAGCGGGCGTTTTTAACAGAGATTTCGAACAAGCTGCGCATGATTACTCATTCGCCTCGCGCGCTCGCGCGCTCGAGCTCTTCGCCGACCTGCCGGAAGCGGTAGAGAATACCGTACGTATTGCCGAGCTGTGTGAACTCGAGCTGAAACTCGGCAAAGCCATATTTCCCACATTTCCCATTCCCAAAAGTTCGAGCGATGACAGGGAGCTGCGAGTGCTTGCCGAGCATGGGATCGGTGAGCGCCAAATGGGCGATACGCCGGAGCTACATACGCGCATCAACTATGAACTCAAGATAATTGCCGACAAGGGCTACGCTTCGTATTTCCTTATTGTCGCCGATCTTCTGCGCCACGCTAGGGACAGTGGCATCTTCACCAACACGCGCGGCTCCGCTGCCGGCTCCCTTGTCTCATACCTCTGCGGTATCACGACGGTTGATCCTATCGAATTCAACATGCCGTTCGAGCGTTTTCTCAACCCTGAACGGCCTTCCGCGCCGGATATCGACATGGATATCGCCGACAACCGCCGCGACGAGCTCATCGAATACGTACGGCGCAAATACGGAGAGGATAAAGTGGCACAAGTCGGCACGTTCGGCACGATGATGGCTCGCGCTGCGGTGCGCGATGTCGCGCGCGCCATGGGACATCCGTACGCGATCGGCGATCGGCTTGCGAAGCTTATCCCCTTCGGGAAACAAGGCTTCCCCGTCACCATCCAGAGATCGCTCGAAGACGTGCCGGAGCTTGCGCAAGTGTACAAAACAGACGGCGACTCGCGCGAGATCTTGGATCTCGCGCGAAAGATCGAAGGCAATGCACGGCACGTCGGCGTGCATGCCGCGGGAGTGGTTATCGCACCCACTCCGATCGTAGATTATTCCCCCATCCAGATCGATCCCAAGGGAAACCACATCATCACACAATACGATATGTACTCGATCGCCGATGAGTACGGCGGCATCGGCCTTCTCAAGTTCGATATTCTCGGGCTTACCAACCTGTCGGTCTTGGCAGATTCTGTGGCAAGAGTGAGCGTGCGGCTCGGCGTTGATATAGACCTCGATAAGATCCCGCTCGACGACACGAAAGTGTACGAGCTTCTCACGCGCGGCGAGACACTCGGTGTCTTCCAGATGGCGGGCGGCGGAATGACCTCGTATCTCAAAGACCTCAAGCCCACTGTCATCCATGACATTAATGCGATGGTCGCGCTGTACCGCCCCGGTCCTATGGCGTTTATTCCCGAGTATATTGAGCGCAAAAAAGATCCTGCGCGTGTGAAGTATCTCGATCCGCGCATGGAAGAGATATTGAAGCCAACCTATGGCGTCCTCATCTATCAAGACGACGTCATGATGATCGCGGTACAACTGGCTGGCTACTCATGGGGTGAGGCCGACAAGTTCCGCAAAGCGATGGGGAAGAAGATACCGAAAGAAATGGCCGCTCAAAAAGAAAAATTCATCGCAGGCTGTGGTGCGGGGGGCATGAAGAAAGAGGCTGTGCAGAAATTGTGGGAGCAGATCGAGACGTTCGCGGCATACGGATTCAACAAAGCACACGCCGCAAGCTACGGCAATCTCGCCTACAAAACAGCCTACATGAAAGCCAACTTCCCCGTCGATTACATGGCGGCTCTCCTTACCGCCGATGCGGGCGATGTAGAGAAGATCGCCGAGGTCGTGGCGGAGTGTAAGCGCATGGGCATCAAAGTCTGGCCCCCTTCGGTGCAAGAGAGCAAAGGCAACTTTACCGTGATAGACGATACAAACATCCGCTTTGGTTTGTATTCCATAAAAAACTTCGGCACCGGAGTTGCTGATTCAATTATTACCGCACGCCTGCCTGCGCAGGCAGGCGAGTCAGGAGGACCCTTTGCCGACATCGGCAATTTTCTATCCAGGATCGCGGACAGGAATCTCAACAAAAAATCGCTCGAAGCGCTCATCCAAAGTGGTGCGCTCGACGACCTAGGAGAACGCGGGCAGCTGCTTACCAACATTGATGCACTGCTTAGCTACCAGAGAGAACACATGAAAGCGCCGACCGACCAAGGCTCGCTCTTCGGCGCCGGTAATTCCAAGCCCGCGCCTTTGAAACTTCCCACCTCTGCGCCCGCAACTATGGAAGAGCGCCTTGGGTGGGAAAAGGAGCTGCTTGGCCTCTACGTCTCCGGCCACCCGCTCGACAAGCACAAGCGTAAATTTGGTGACCCCAAGAAGACCATCAAACATGCCAAGGAACACTTGCGCGGCGTAGAGACGGTGATCGCGGGCCACATCGAAGAAACGCGCATCAATATGACGAAAGCCGGCGAGCGCATGGGATTCATGAAGATCGCAGATTATTCGGATGCGATAGAAATGGTAGTCTTCCCGCGCGTCTTGAAGGAGCTCGAATCACTCCTTTCGCTCGGCGCGTGCGTTGCCGTCAAGGGAAAAATTTCGGAGCGCAACGGCGAGTCGAGCTTCGTGGTAGAGCGGGCCAAAGCGCTTTAAAACTGCGACATGATATACTGAAGCCTGACTATGGAGAATTCTAAACCGCGTGAGGCAATCATGAGAGCGAAAAAGGATGCCGAGAAGAAGAAACAAGAAAAAGAGTCGGCGCAACAACAAGCCGGTCAAGAACGAGGAAAGCTAGTCTGGGATGGTAACGAGGTAAAAGAAGATGACTACACGAGTCAGCTCAAAGAGACCTTCCCCGACCAGCATCAGAGCGAGATTGATAAGGATAAACTGAACTAAGATTGCTCGCCTATCAGTGGCCCTTCGGGGTCGCTGTTTTTTGCGCGTTTGGCGATTATTGCTATGATGCAGCTTCATGGCCGAAATTGAACAAATTGGGCACACCCTCGCACACCTCACCGTAGCCGCGGTGCGCGAGTTATGGCCTGGATCCCAAAATGCGATCGGCCCCTCGATCGACAACGGCTTTTATCAAGATTTTGAAATTGCGGGAACAATAAGCGATGCCGATCTGCCAAAGATAGAAGCGAAAATGCGGGAACTCTTGCCAAAATGGACTGGTTTCGAGAAGAAAGAAGTGAGCAAGGAAGAAGCTCTGAAAGAATTCGCGTGGAACACATACAAAAGCGAACTTATCGAAGAGTTCGCAGGCCAGGGTAAAAAGATTACTTTTCACAATGCGCCAGGACTAGTGGACCTCTGCCGCGGCGGCCACGTGGAAAACCCGGCTAAAGAAATCGCTCCGGATTCTTTCAAGTTGGATCGCATCGCTGGGGCCTACTGGCGCGGAGACGAAAAGAACAAAATGCTCACGCGCATCTACGGTCTCGCCTTCCCTTCCAAGCAGGAACTCGACGCGTATCTGAAGCAGCGCGAGGAAGCGAAAAAGCGGGATCACCGGAAGATCGCTCGAGAGCAAGGGCTACTGGTATTTTCCGACTTGGTCGGCTCCGGCATGCCGCTCTACACCCCAAAAGGCAACATTGTCCGCAATGCCATCGTCAATTACTCCCGGGAACTCAACGACAAACTTGGGTTCGGTGAGGTGCATACTCCCAACATCAACAAGGCTGAACTCTTCAAGATCTCTGGTCACTACGATGCGTTCAAAGACGACATGCTCAAGGTCTCTTCGCAGTATGTCGCTGACGAGATGTACATGAAGCCGATGAACTGTCCCCAACACACGCAGATCTATGCCTCGCAGATGCGCAGCTATCGCGACCTCCCCATTCGTTATGCGGATTTTGCAAATCTGTATCGCGATGAGCGGCCGGGCGAACTTTCGGGCCTTACTCGATTGCGGGCATTCGCACAAGATGACGGTCACATCTTCTGTCGCGAGGACCAGATCGAATCTGAAGTGTCCGCTGTTTTGAGCGCCATCCAAGAAGCGCTCGCAACGTACAGGATCGATTATTGGATGCGCTTCTCGCTCCGAGACCCAGAGAACGGTGAAAAATACCTTGGTGATCCCGCAGTGTGGGAACACGCGCAAACGATTATGCGAGAACTGCTGCAGAAGAAAGGAGTTGAGTTCAAAGAGGCAGTGGGTGAGGCAGCTTTCTATGGGCCCAAGATAGACATTATGGCGGTCGATGCGATCGGGAGGCAGTGGCAGATCTCGACGATCCAGCTCGATTTCGTTCAGCCTTCCCGATTTAAACTTGAATACACAGGAGAGGATGGGAGGGCCAAAACCCCGGTCATGATCCACCGCGCGTTGATCGGCTCGCCTGACCGATTTCTCGGGATCCTCATCGAACACTATGCTGGAGCATTCCCACTATGGATGGCGCCGGTACAAGCGCGCGTGCTTCCAGTCTCCGACAAATTCTCAGAATACGCGAAAGAGCTTCAGGACCAACTTCTCGCCACTGGTATTCGCGCAGATCTGCACGACTCGGACTCCCTCGGCAAGCGTATCCGCAGCAGCAAGGTGGAAAAGATCCCGTATGTGCTCGTCGTTGGCGACGAGGAAATGAGGGCGAAGACCGCAACGCTCGAAGGCCGCGCAGGAAAGATCGGCGCCTTCCCTATTGCCGAAATCATTGCGAGGTTGAAAGAAGAGATACAAACTCGGGCCGCTTAAACAAAAACTCTCCTTTTCAGGAGAGTTTTTGTTTTCACCTTGGAGCGCTTGAGGCGGCGGCGAAATTAGTTGCGAGTGATCACGATGCGCGGAGCGCTGCCCTCGGTACCGTGCATGAGCTTCATGCTGTCGATGGAGCGGAAGCTGGCCGGTGCGATTGGGAGATTCTCAAGCATTTCCATCTGGACCGGGCTCGGAGTAGGTTCTACGGGAGTTTCGATAGGTTCTACGTCTCCTGCAGGCACTTCTATTTCAGAGCGATTGACCGAGCGCTGGCCGATCATTGCAGAGGCGAGCGTGAATGCACCGCCTTTGTAGTAAACCAAGAGGTAGGCACCAGCGGCTGCGAAGCTGAGCATCGAGAGCCAGTAGAGCGCGTTGCCGAGCGGCCCCAGGGTAAAGCCTGTGTATGGGATCTGCGAGAGTGAGACGTACGGATACGCATTGTTGACGCTGACGTAGACGTTGCAGGTACGAGTACCGCCGTAGCCAGAGACCGTAAGTGTATAGGTCTTCGAGTTGTTCGGGCGAACTGCGAGTGAGCCGTTGATCGAGACATTGCCGATTCCGTCAGAGAGCCATGCGCTCGTAGCACCTGTCGAGCTCCACGTGAGGTACGCTGCCTGACCATTCGAGATCGTGCTTGGCGAGACAGAGATGACACAGTAGAGGTTCGGGGCAGGAGGAGTCGGATAGACAGGCTGTTGCGGGTAGACGTACTGTACCGGATACGTAATCGGTGCCTGCGTCACAGGTATAACCGTCGTCACGGTCACCGGATTCGTGTTGGTGTTCTGGTTGACGTTGTTATTGTTGTTGACGTTGTTGATGTTGATCGGCTGCGCGCTTCCCTGTTGCTGTTGCTGCTGTTGCTGCTGCTGTTGCTGCGGATAGAAGACCGGGAATTGCTGCGGACGAGGTTGTGACTGAGGCTGCGGAGCCGGATAGCTCTGAGGACGGCTCGGCGGGTAGTAGGTAGAAGGAGCCGAGAAGCTGAATGGCTTTGAAGAAGAGGAACAAGAGTAACAGGAAGGCGAAGAGTAGCTCTGCGAGAAATCGTTCTCATATTCGTGATACGAGTATCCGACGCCGTGCTCTTCGATGACATCAGTACCGTAGACATCCGTGCCGAAAACCTCTTCTTGAGTTCCGTAGTAGCCGAGGTTGTCGGACGTGCCGTAGTAGCCGAGATCGTTATCGGAAGTACCGTAGTACCCGAGATTATCCGAGGTGCCGTAGTAACCAAGATCACCTGAACCTGTTCCGTAGTAGCCGAGGTTGTCGGACGTGCCGTAGTAGCCGAGATCGTTATCGGAAGTACCGTAGTACCCGAGATTATCCGAGGTGCCGTAGTAACCAAGATCACCAGAATCAGTGCCAAAATAGCCGAGGTTGTCGGACGTGCCGTAGTAACCGAGATCACCTGAGTCGGTTCCCCAATACCCAAGGTTATCGGACGTACCGTAGTAGCCGAGGTCACTGGAGTCCGTGCCATAGTAGTTTTCAGACGTGCCATAGTAGCCAAGATCATCGTCCGCACGCACGATTGTGGCAAATGTGCCGAAAGAAACCGCCATCGCAAGCGCGACAACAGCGAGAGTTGCAAACGTATTCTTTATCGATGCATTTGTCATAATCGTGTATTAATTAATGTCTCAAAAACTAATAATATTGTTAATTAGCTGAACGGCGCGATTATACTTGATATTTCTCGCCTGTCAAGTACTTCACGATTTTTACATAGCTCTCTTGCGAGAGCTCGGCGCGATCCAAGGAATTGGCTCGTATCGAGAAATTGCAAACGAAAGATAGATCTCGGGAGCAGGCATTAGGATGTTGAGTCCTTTTGCCTGCTCCCAAGGTCCGCGCGGATTCGGGCGTCACGTCGCGGGTGACGTGGGCTCCTCCTCCAGGCAGACGAAGTGGTAGAGATAGTCGACGTTCGGCGCCTTGTACTTCTTGATGAGTGCCGGATCCGTCACGATGTCAGCACGCACCAGGCCAGTCGGGCACCGCTGCCAGAAGTTGGGGAACAACCTGTTGGCAGTGAAGTGCTGGTTCTTCGGCACGCCCCACACCTTGACCTGCTTGCGGTCGACCGTGAGGACGCGGGGCGCCGCCGTCGCTGCCGGAGTGGCCGCGGGTGCCGGAGCAGGCGTGGTCTGGGCGAACGCGGCCGCGGTGGCGACGAGGATGATTGCGGTGGTGGCAGTGAGGAACTTCGTCATGACAGTTCTCCGGAGTTGGCCTCGCAGGGTTTCTGCAGAACGCGAGGGCTTTCTGAGCACGAAATTAGTTCGTGCGCATAACAACCTCCGCGTTACATCGATATCTCTACTCTGACAAAGATCATATCCCTTCACAGGGACTCTCGAGCACCAGCCTAAGATGGGTCTCGAGAATTCCAACGAAGCAATCGTTAGTGTGCAATTGTAGCACTTATTATCCAAATGTCAAGAGCTGGTAGGATGGCTAAAAAGATGGGTCCTGCAGCGCGCCAAGAAGGGGCGCGCTGCAGGGTAACAAGGTAGGCCGAAGCCGAAGTCAGCACAAGCGGCTTCCGTCCGGAAACACCTCGCAGACGCCACGGTTGTCGTTGTGCCCCTTGTCTCTCGGGACACTTGCCTGCGTGTTGTCGATGGGTGGCAACGTCACCGTCGGACCTGCGGCGCTTTGTTGGGATGAGTCGCCGGAGCCGTACAGCTGGTAGATCAACACACCCAGGCCGATCAGCAGCACCATGGCAATTGCCGCGACCGCCCCGCCCCAGTTGTCCGTTGTTGCGGGAGGGATGACCGGGACATGCGCGGGCGCGTCTGGTGCCCGATGCTCGCCCCTGCGCAGCGCCCGCCATTTCTGGCGCTGCAGGTAGAAGAAGTCGAGCTGGGCGAAGGCAGTCAACGCATAGAGCAGTGCCATCGCACCGTTGATGTCCGACAGGGAGTTCAGTTGCCCGCCGGACCACCTGTTGAGTGTGACGAAGATCGTTGTGCCCGTGAGCGAGAGCCACGGGATGAACGAGCCGACCGCACTCAGCCAGTAGAGGAACTTGCTCGTCTGGGGTGGGGTCGCATCCAGTGCATTGAGAACCGCGTACGCGACGCCCACGAAAACGCCATTCGCCACGAGGATTGTGACGTACTGGCTCATTTCCTGGCTCAGGTACGGGATCGCAATGAACGTAGCGGGCATGGCGATCGCGGTGGCTATGCCAGCCACGAACGCCAGAAGGGTGAGGATGAGCTGCATGTTGACTCCATGTGGTTCAGTTTCGGGTTCAGTCGCGCCGCGGAGGAGTGAGACGAAAGCACAAGCGGGAGCCAAGCATAATCAGCTTGGCGAGTACCGCTACCTCCACGACTAGTAGGGTGAATCCAGGGCTGTGGGTTGCGAGAAAAGCCTCCAGGTGAGCACCGACGTGCGGTAGCTTACCTAGAAGCCAAGCAATCCACGTGCCAATGTATTCCTGATTCAGTTTGACTGCGACCGCATATTTTTTTGGATCGACGACAAACAGACCAGCAGCACCCGCAAAGCCGATAAGAAGAGCCGTCGCTTTGAAGAGGCCCCTCCCAATTAGGCGTGTGAAGAACCCCATTAGGGCCTCCTTCCTTGTTTTGAGTGAACGATCAAGCTGCCGGCGGGATGCCGGCGAGCGAGCGGGGATTATATCATTTTATCTGCAAATGTCAAATATTGGCTTATTGCTTCACTCTTTCCATAGACAAAAGAAAACGGCGCGCAGGTCCCGAAGGATTGTCTGCGCGCCGTTCAAGCTGGGCCGCTGCTGATATGAGATCAGCAGGAACGCGGCGGACCGATGTAGATCTTCACGCCACCCTGCATCACCCAGTCGCGGCAGGTGCGCCGGGTCCACGTGTAGACCTCGAGCACGGCCCCGCGGCTGCTATGGCCGTAGGAGTGGCCATGCCCGCGCTGACCGCGGTGATGACGCTGCTGGCCGCCTCGCCACTGAGGCAATCCCAGCCGACGAGCCAGTTGATCTCGCTGCTGAGGAGTCCAGCACCCTTCTCCGTAGTAGCCGCCGCAACCTGAAGGCTGAGCGGATGCAGGAGCCGGGGCGAGAGCGATCGAGGCAGAAGCGAGAAGAACAGCAAACAAAGTCGAGCGCATTGGAACCTCCCTAGCGCTTGCCGCAGACTCTCGGGACGAGAGCCTGAACGGACATAGTAGGATAATACATCAAATATGCCCTTTCGTCAAGGGCTAGAAAAGCCTTAAAAACGGGCTTATTTCGCTAAAGTGTAGCCGCGGCCGACCGGTACAGCGTACCCTACCTCGACAGCGTGGGCGATATCTACCGGGCGGGCGATCGTGACGGCGTGAGCGATCGTGACCGAGTGCGCAATATCGACAGCACGACCTACAGCTACCCCCTCCCCTATGCTTACAAGTGCGAAAAGTTTCCCGGGGCCGTAGAGATCTACTGCGTGCGCGATCTCAACGACATGACCGATATCAACGACACGTCCAATGTCCACTGGATGAGCAACGTCAACTGGCCGACCTATATCTACAGGGCGACCGACGTTTACCGGATAGCCGATATTGACCGGGTATCCGACATTCACGGGATAGCCCACGTTGACTGGATAGCCGACGTTTACGGGACGGCCAACAGAAACTGGATGCCCGACGCTCACGGGAGAACCAACTGAGACGCCATAGCCTACTGCCGCTGGATATCCTGCCGATGCGGGGAAACCCACTGTCTGACTGTATCCAGCCGGTGTGGCATACCCTGCCGTTGCGGGCATGCCGTACGAAAAGGGATACGCATACGAGGCAGGTTGTCCGATCGAGACAGGTGTGCCGATCTCATAATAGGTCGCCGCTTCGACAACGGGAGCCGAGGCGATTCCCATAACGATAAGGATTGAGATAAGTGTTTTAGCGCGTGACATATTTTCTTATTGACCGACAATGCCGACGAAGTCTGCCTCGACGATGAAGCGGGCAGTTTTGCCGGTCGCGATGTCGCAGGTAACGAGCGTGAGCTTCGTGCCTTGCGTGGGCGAGAGGTCAATGATCGTGTCGGCAGTATCCACTTGTCGCACGGCGCTCACGGTGTAGACATACTGCTTGCCTCCTGCCTCGAGCGTGATCGGATCGCCGACCTGGAGCTCGTGAATGCGATTGAACGCCTTCCACATTTGGTTGCGCAATACTGGGTACACGGAAGAGTGTGCGTAGATGATCATGTTGCCCTTCTCCCCGAGCTTTGCTGAGTCCACGTAGCGCGCGGGGCCTTTTTGGATGATGAGGTCGAGCGCCTTGGTGTCGCGGGTGTTGGGATTTTGTACGGGAAGATCGAGCGAGATCGCTGGGATCTTGAGCCGCTCGGGGAGCACCACTTCTCCTGTAGGAATTTCAACCGTTCCGGTAGAGTCTTCGCCAAGCTGCGGCAAATTTGAAAGCATCACTGAATCAACGGTCACAGGATCGGCAGAAGCGGTCGGGAGTGTGCCATCAATGTAGTACGGCACGAAGCCCACAGAGTCGGCGACGCTGAGCGTACAGAAAAAGACGACGATGACACTCGCCAAGTACACCCCTTTTGGAGGAGTCTGCGGAGACGTATGGTCAAAACTCATAGAGGGCGAGATAATACACCATAAATGGCCCAATGTCAACCCCCCTGCTTTACCCTATTGCGTCCTTGAGGAGAGGCCTATTCTTTGCAGTCCCAACTCCCACAGTTGCGCCTGGTATCGGATCGCGACGACCATAAGAACCCAGAACCCACCTTGGTAGTACAGGAGTAGGTAGGTCAGCGCAAAGGCGAAGAGGAGCATGGCGAGCCAGTAGATCGCATTCCCTACCGGTCCGAAGTCGAACCCGGTGTATGGGATCTGTACTAGAGAGATCTGGGAAGTAGGCGGCGGGATATATTGCGGAGGCGGGATGTACTGAGGTGGTGGTGGAATATATTGTGGCGGTGGCGGGAAGTACGGAGGAGGCGGGATGTACGCCGGGTTCACCGAGATCGAGACCTGGCAATTGTTGGAGCGACCCTGTGAATCGTATACGGTGAGCGTGTATACGCGTGAGTGTTGCGGGTAGATCGTGTACGAGCCGAATACGCCGACTTGGCCCACGGAATCGAGGGATGCCGAGGTAGCGCCCGTCGAAGTCCAGGAGAGATAGACTGCCTGGCCATTGTATATCGAGGTGATGCTTGCGGTGAGCGTGCAGTATAGATTTTGTTGAGGTGGGTAACAACTTGGATACGTGCCTATGTAGCCTGAAGGGCACTGCGGCGGGTAACAATTTGGATAGGTACCCGTGTAGCCGCTCGGACACTGATTTGGGATGCAGTACGGATACGTCCCCGTTTGGCCAGGTGGGCACTGTGGAATGCTGCAATTGGGGTAGGTCCCGATCTGGCCCGGAGGACACTGGTTGGGAATACAGTTGGGATAGACTCCCGTCTGTCCCGGTGGGCACTGTGGAATGCTGCAATTGGGATAGGTACCGATCTGACCGGGTGGACATTGCTGCTCGTGACAATTTGGGTACGTGCCGACCTGGCCGGGTGGACATTGCGGGATCGTTTGCCTGTTCTTGAAAATAACCGCCGCACAATTGGTGCCAGAAGTAACCTGGACGATCCCGTTTGTTGGCGTCACCGAAAAAAGCGTCCAGCCAAGGGGGACCTGCTCTGTAATTTGATGGCTGCCGGGCAACACGTTGTTGAACGTTGCGCGACCTGAGCCGTCGTTTTGTATCGTGCGAACCCCGTCGAGACTGAACGTAAATTGCGCGACCGGTGTAATAGGATTGCCCTGTGTATCGTAGGTTTCTTTGATCACCGTGATGCAGCTCTGTGGTGGGACAGTTTGCCTGTTTTTGAAGACTACCGTTGCGCAATTCACCCCAGAGCTCACAAACACGGAGCCGTTTTGTGGGGTGACCGAGAAAAGAGTCCAGCCAGACGGCACGATCTCCGAGACCGAATGGAAGCCCGCAGACACATTCGTGAATGTCACTCTCCCCGAAGCGTCGTTTTGGGCAGTGCGCGAATTGTCGAGCCGAAACGTAAACTGCGCGACTGGTGTAATAGGATTGCCTTGCGCATCGAACGTTTCTTTGATGATAATGATGCAGCCAGGGGGCGTCACAGGGATGCAGTTTCTGACACAACCTCCGCCATCACCACCACCATCGCCTCCTCCGTCACCGCCTCCGTCGCCTCCGCCATCACCGCCTCCGTCGCCTCCGCCATCTCCGCCACCATCTCCACCGCCATCACCTCCTCCATCTCCACCGCCATCTCCGCCACCATCTCCGCCACCATCTCCACCGCCATCGCCACCACCATCGCCTCCTCCGTCACCATCGGCATATAAGACATGGGTTCCCAAAACACTGTGAGAAGTCGACGATACCGTCAATGGTGCTATTTCAAGAAATGCGATTACGGATGCAACAACACCTATAAAAAAGAAAATCGCCCAGTATTTTCTGAACGCCATTTGCACTGTATTCATAGCGGGAATTAATCAATTAGAACGTCAATGGTAAAATCTTCGAAAACTGTTCTAAGAGACGTTTCCCGAATCTCTTGCCGCAACGCTAGCGCTTGTGACCTGAATAGTCAATGAAGATGAAATCAACCCTGCTGTACATAGGAAACCAGCCATTTTATACGCCGGGGTATACATCGGGCCACATTCGCTGCCACCGCGCAAGTCGCCACTCATACGAAAAGATAGGGATCCGCTTCAAAAACCGCAGAAGGCTGTGATCTTCCATCCACTTCGCATACGCAACGTACGTGGGGTCGCGTGAGAGAAGTTTCTCCTCCGTATACCCGCGCACGGTGTACAACATATTCACACACACAAGTAGTAGCGATAGCCGTAAGCCCTCAACCGGATCGAGTGCAATGAACGGGACCGAAACGAGCCACCAGCGGAGATTCTTGATCAGATATGCCGGGTGTTTACAAAAACGGAACGGCCCGTTGGTAATGATCCCGCGATTTGTAAGGTTGGAGAAGCGAAGGCCGAAACACGCGTCACTCCACAGGTGGAGAAAAAGTAACACAAGGATCGCTGAGCCCCATGCGACGACCAGCTTGGGATTTGCGCCGAGCCACACCAACCAGTCAATGTTGTCGGCACTGTAATTAAAGTATCGGACATAAAAGAGTCCGAGAAACGGCGTGTAGGATATAAGCGCGACCGTCCAGCCGAAAAGGGTGTCCTCTACCCTGCGGATATGCGAATCAAAAAGCCTGCAGGTAAACACATACCCTGCGGAGACGAACACGAGTTCGAGCAGGATGAGTGAATCAAAAAGAAGCGTGAAGACCGGTACGAAATCAAGTGAGGCGAGGTCCCAATTGGCCACGCGCAGTGCGCCGATATTATTCACGATATCGCCAAACATGATCGGCAAGAAGAATGCTTTCACGAGCCATCCCAGTGCGTGCTGCCGGAGGCATGACCAATCGACCTCACTCCAGCGCGCCGTTGCGAAGAGCGCTGTGTTCCACATACCGCCCTCTTCTTTCGGAAGCCGCCACTCGACATACACGAAATACGGGATGGCGAGCAGAATAAACCATGGTAGGACGATCCCCACGGACTCGAAGAATGAGCGGTAGTACGTGCGGTGGTATTCGGGAAAGAGCCAGTAGAGAAATCCGATGACAGCGAGCGTCACGATGAAGCCCAAGAGCTTGAACGCAGCGCGGCTGAGGATCACATTACTAGATGCCTGCGATGGTGGAAGCCCTCGCCACGGAGCGCGCGCTATTTCGATCGCGCCAATCACGAGTGCGAGACCTGCAACCAGTAGTATGGAAAACACGTGGTCGCTCATGGCGACAACGCGCAGTGTAAAGAAAAGGGTGAGAATTATTCCAAGCCCAAAAAAAGCGTCGAACCAGCCGACGACGGATTTGGGTAGTTGAGTTTTTAATTGATCGTTCATGGTGTGAATTGAAAAAAGGCCGGTCGGTCGCGCATGCTCGCATGCGCGACCGCCGGGTAAGGGCAAACGCTGGCCAGACGTTCGCGGGCTGCGTCAGCTGCCGGTGAAGGCCGTCACGTTGCAGGCCGAGACATTGGTGTTCTCACAGGAACGAAGGGCGCGGTTCAGCGCCGCAACGGCACCGTTCACCTTGAACGTAAACGTGCCGGCGCCGCACGAGACGGTCGCGGTCCACTCACGGCCCTCGATCGTGGCCTTGGCATTGGTGCCGTGACGCATGGCCTGGAATACGCAGCGACGCGCTTGGAAGGCACCTGCCTCCTTCAGCGCTTCGTTTGCGGCTTCCACTGGAGTCGCTCCGACTCCGATACCGACGCCGACCTTGCCGCCGTTGAGGCAGTAGACGCCGATGACCCAGTCGGTCGTGGACTTCACCGCGCAGGTCGCTCCGCGGATTCTGTATTTCGCGAATCGTTCCTCACAGAACCGAATCGCGTCATTCTCGGCACCAGCCTGTGAAGTCTTCAGGTACTGGAAGCCGAACGCGTCCTTGAGCGGACTCGTGCTGATTGCGACTGCGGCCCATGTGGAATTTTGGGCTTGCGCCGGTGTCACCGCCAAAGCCGCGAGCGCGGCTACAACGGCAACGATAGAAAGAACCTTCATTTCACTCCTTCTCTGCATGCTCTGCATGCGTTGATGAGGGCAAGTGGGTAGAGCTCTCGACCCACTTCCTCGCGGCGACTGTACAATCCTTCGCCTGTAGGGTCAATGAACCGCGTTTTGGCCGCCAGTTGACATACCAGCCTAAACAGCTATGAATAGCCGGTGCCATCCATTGCCTACGTCCATAAATTCATATCAATCGCAAGCTTCTCAGTACTCGTTGAGACGACGATCCTCTTTTTCCTGGTGCGATACGTGTTTAAAGACAAAGAGATTTCCTCCTTGCGTTTGCTTTTCGCAGGAATGTTTGCGACGTATGCTACCAATCCGTACGTCATGTTCATTTTCCCCCGCATAACCAAATGGCCATACAACACATCGCTCATGGTGAGCGAAACGTTTGTCTTCTTTATCGAAGCACTGTTTTACCGCATGGTACTCAAGACGAGCTGGAAGGTATCGTTTCTCCTTTCGCTCATCTGCAACTTTTCTTCCTGGTATCTCACGTTTTTGCTACGGACACATGGCGTCTCTTTTGACTGGTGATTCAATTTCCGCCCGAAAATCCGGCTCCGCGAAGCCCTTGACAGAGCGCTTCTGCATGTAGTAATATAGCGCCCATGTCCGACGAGATACAAACAGTCAAAACGACCGAGACCGTACAGACTATCAATCGCCCGGTGCCTCCTCCAGTGCCTCGCGAGCCGAAAACCAGCATGCTTTCCAACATTCTGGCGATCGTCGGGTTCATCATTCTTATCGTCATTATTCTCTGGGGCCTTTTCCACATCGCAAACCTCGGAAGTCCATGGCTTTCTTCCCTTTTCAACACCACGCCTTCAACTACGATCAAGGTTACAGCACCTGCGCGTGTCATCTCGGGTGATATGTTCACCGTAAGCTGGAACTACTCGACTACCGAAAAAGGCAGCTACGCCTTCTTGTACCAGTGCAAAGGCAATATTCACATACTCGCAGAAGGTCCGAATGGTGTAATGGCGGCACTACCATGCGGCGCAGCTTCGACTGTCTCTTCGGGAAGCAATGCGCTGAAGCTCCAGAGTATCCTTATCGGAACGACCTCGACGAGTATCCCCGTCTCGGTGATATTCATGCCGAGTTCAACGAGCACCAAGCAAGCACAAGGCTCTGCCACCATCATCGTCGATCCTCGCACAGGGACCACCACCCCAACGACGCCGAGTACCCCAACGCCTACGCCCACTCCGACGCCTACTCCGACCCCAACACCGAACCCAACACCTATGCCGCGCACTCCGGCTGACATCTCGGTGCACATTACGTCGGTCACTGTGGACGCTTCAGGACTCGCGACCGCCGTCTTCGACATCGGTAACATCGGCGGAAGCTCGACTGGGGCGTATACATTCACCGCCCAGCTCCCGACTCAGAGCGGGTATACCTATAGCTCTCCTATTCAGGCATCGCTTGCTCCAGGAGGTCACATGATCAACACGCTGCGCTTCACCATGGCAACCGCCGGCACCTTCCGCGTCTCGATCAACGCCGCAGATGGAAATCAAGGCAACAACTATGCTTCGCGGTACGTCTCGATGCCATATAACTACAACAACAATTACAACAATAACTACAACTACGCGCCGAACTACAACTACATGCAGCCGCAACCATATTCGCAACCGTACCCGCAGCCATATCAATACCCGCAGTATCCGTACGGGAACTACTAACGCAAACTCAAAGCGCCGGCCCCAAGAGGGGCCGGCGCTTTTTGTCTGCAGCTTAAATATCGAGTGTCGCTTCTTTTGCGTGGCTCTGAATGAATGACTTGCGTGCGGGCACATCGGTGCCCATGAGCATGTCGAACACCGTATCGGCTTCTTGCGCATCCTCGATCGTCACCTGCTTCAATATCCGGCGAGCAGGGTCCATCGTGGTTTCCCAGAGTTCGTCTGAATTCATTTCTCCCAAACCCTTATATCGCTGGACTGATACCTTGGGCGCACGTTTTTTCTTATCGTCAGATTCCTCAACTTCCTGTTCACTGCCTGCCCCGTAGTCAGCTTGCTGTACTTCGGGGTCGACTGTTTCAAGCGGCATGTCCTTGCCCACAAGCTTGATGCGTTCTTCATCGGTATAGGCGTACGCGATCTCCTTGCCTTTGCGTACTTTAAAAAGCGGCGGCTGCGCGATGTAGAGGTACCCGCCGTCGATCACGGGGCGGAAGTGGCGGTACATGAGCGTCAGCAAGAGCGTCCGGATGTGGGCGCCATCCACATCGGCATCAGTCGCGATGATGATCTTGTGGTAGCGCAACTTCGCGATATCGAAAATGTCGCCGATCGCCGTGCCGAGCGCAACGACAAGGTTTTTTATCTGCTCGCTCGCCAGCATTTTGTCGAGTCGTGCTCGCTCGATGTTGAGGATCTTGCCGCGAAGCGGGAGCACGGCCTGCACGCGGCGATCGCGCCCCATTTTTGCCGTGCCGCCAGCTGAATCTCCTTCGACGATGAAAAGCTCGGCTTCCTCGGCAAGCTTGGTCTGACAATCGGCAAGCTTGCCCGGAAGGGTCATGCCATCAAGCGCGCCTTTGCGCAGGATCGAGTCTTTCGCTGCCTTCGCCGCTTTACGCGCCTTCATCGCAAGCGTTACCTTGCCAATGATCGCGCGAGCATCGTCAGGATGCTCCTCGAGGAATGCGTTGAAAGCTTCCGCGAACACCGTCTCGGTGGCGCCACGCGCTTCTACTGAGCCGAGCTTCGACTTGGTCTGACCTTCGAATTGCACTTCGCGCATCTTGACGGAAATGACTGCGGTCATGCCTTCCAGTACATCATCGCCGGTAAAGGTATCGCTCTCCTTTCCGCCGCCATTCTTGATCTGGGCATTTAGGGTGCGCGTAAGCGCAGCCTTGAATCCCGTGACGTGCATGCCGCCCTCGATGTTGTAGATATTGTTTGCAAACGCCGAGAGACGCGATGTGATGTCGTCGACATACTGGAGTGCGATCTCTACTGCAACGCCGTCTTGCTCCTTTTCGACATAAAAGATATTTTTGTGGATTATTTCAAGGTAGCGATTCTGGAATCCGACGAGCGAGCGCAGCCCGCCCTCGAAATAGAATGTGGTGGATGGCGCGTCGATTCTTAGATCACGCAGATAAAATATGCTCTCGTCATCCACTTGTTCTACCGTACGAAGATCGAGGATAGAGATACGAAGCCCCTTTACGAGGTAGGCCTGCTGGCGCATGTGCGAGACGATCGTGTCCCAATGGAGCTGCCGGTCGGGAAAGATCTTTGCGTCGGCTTCGAACGTAACGATGGTGCCGTGCAATTTGGAGGATTCTATTTTTTTCGTTTTCCCGATAGGTTTGCCGCCGTCTTTGTACTCTTGCATGTACTTCCCGCCGTCGCGATACACTTCCGCACGCACGCGGGAAGAGAGCGCATTGACAACCGAGACGCCTACGCCGTGCAAGCCACCGGATACCTTGTATCCCTCGCCGCCGAATTTTCCGCCTGCGTGCAGCTTGGTCATGACCGTTTCGAGGGTCGAGACTTTGGTCTTGGGATGGATCTCTACCGGAATGCCGCGGCCGTTGTCGGCGACACGCACACGACTGCCCGGGAGAAGTGCGATCTCAATGTCGTTGGCAAATCCTCCCATTGCCTCATCGCGCGAGTTGTCGAAGACTTCCCAAACCAAATGGTGCAAGCCAGAAGTGCCGGTCGTGCCGATATACATGCCGGGCCGGCGGCGCACTGCCTCCAATCCCTCAAGGACAGTAATGTCAGAGGCTCCATAGGAGCCTGTTTTGGCGGCCATATCATTGGCCTTTTTTGCCTTCTTTTCAGCCATATTTAGTGGGTTCAGTATAGCAAAAAACGACCCCATTGGCTAGCTCAAAAAGCGGGGATATGTGTGTTGTTTTACCTCACTTCCCAGCCCTGATTTTTGGCTTCCGAGTAGACATTTTCCATCGCTGCATTCGCCTCGATATCCGTAAGCGTCTTTTCGAGTGATTGGAAAACGAGACGAAATGCAAGTGAAAGTTTTACTTGCCCTGAGCCTGTCGAAGGGTCGCCTTTTTCGAATGTATCGAAAAGTTCTGCGCGGACGAGGAGTGCCCCGGCAGCGGCACGGATGATCTGGAGCACGGCATCAGGATCTGACCCTTTCGGTACCCACAGCGCAATATCACGCACGATAAATGGATACTTTGAGAATGATTGGTAGCGCGCCGCGATCGAGAGAGCCAACGTGTTGTAGGTATCCCCAGCTTCAGGCTTCACGATCTGCTCTTCGGGCTTTTCTTTTTCACCGACGGTTGCGGCATGCATCTCTTCTCCCTTTTTCGTCCATACCGTGCCTATCTCGAACAACCTCACTTCTGTGAGGCCAAGTAGGTCTTTGTTGTGCACGTTGCGTCGCAGTGCTTGCGTGAGACCGTCTACAAGATTAGAGCGCAAGTACGGGTGCACGCTATCCACTTTGTTGGCAACAGCCCGCTCGCCAGTATCGGCAAACACGGACGTGTAGACTTCCGAGTATCCCTTTGCCATGAGCTCCTCTCGAGTCTGTTCGGCAGCGTAATAGTTGGCATTTACTTCTGGCGCATTTGGGAACGGCGGGAGATCGAGCGTTGGTATTTTGTCGTACCCGAGTACGCGCGCTACTTCTTCTATCAGATCTTCGGGGATAGTGATGTCGAGCCGCTCGAACGGCACAGTCACGGTGAAGTGGTCTCCAACCTGTGCGTGCGGCAGGCCAAGGCGCGTGAACGCATTGCCAACGTCCTCCACCGAAAGCTCCGTGCCCAACACGTGATTTACCTTTTCTGTCGATACTGCGACTTCACGCTTCCCCTGCGGCATCGGATACTCATCGACGAATCCTACTATCTCTCCGCCCGCAAGCTCGAGGATGAGGTTGGCCGCAGCGTGTAAGCCATACGCGGCGAGCTCAGGTGAAATGACTTGTTGGAAGCGCTCCGATGCGTCAGTGCGAAGCTTGAGCACTTGCGAAGTCTTCCGAATGAGCACGCCATCCCAATTAGCGGCCTCAAGGATAAGCGCGCTCGTCGTCTCATCGATGCCCGTGGGCTTACCGCCCTTGATGCCGGCAATGCTCACGACCTCGTTGGTATGACCGTCAGCAATCGCGAGCATGGCGCCCGTGAGTATGTACTCTTTGTCGTCGAGGCCAAGCATCTTCTCTTTGTCTTTTGCTTTGCGCACAATAAGCGAATGACCATTTTGACTCGAGAGTTTGCCGGCATCGAATGCGTGCAGCGGCTGGCCGATGTTGAACATTACGAAATTCGTCGCATCAACCACATTGTTGATCGAGCGTTGGCCGATAGATTCAAGGCGCTCCCGAAGCCAATCCGGAGATGGTCCGACATGTACTCCTTGAATGAGGGCTACAGTAAATCGCCGGCACAGATCTGGGTTTTCTATTGCGACTTTCACGGCATCAGTCTTTGGTTCGAGCGATATAACAGCTTGCAGTGGATCACTCTTGTGCGGAATGCCGAGAATTGCTCCAAGCTCTTTGGCGATCGCATGATGTGAAAGCGCATCATGCCCGCGATTGGGCGTTACCTTCACATCCAAAATATCGTCGCCCGCAACATTCTCAGTGCTCTCGATCTCGAACGCGTGGAACGTAAGAGCATCGCCTATCGCCGCCGCGTCCGGCAGCGGAGCATCAAAAAACGTCTGGAGCCAAGCGCGTGAGATTTTCATGGCTAGAACTGATTGACGAACCGCAGATCGGCGGAGTGCATGAGGCGCACGTCGTCGATGCCCCACCGAAGCATCGCGAGGCGATCGAGCCCCATGCCGAATGCAAAACCCTGATACTTTTCGGGATCGACTCCCGCATTCTTCAAGACACTGGGATGTACCATGCCCGCCCCCATCATTTCTATCCACGTATCGCGGAGCTTCTCTGGAACATGGGGGCCGACAACCCTCATATCCACCTCCACTGACGGCTCGGTAAAAGGAAAAAAGCTCGGGCGAAACCGTATCTCGACCGATGCGCCTTTAAAGAGCTCCTTGAGAAAGTGTGCGAGGGTTCCCTTGAGGTGCGCGAGCGAGATATCTTCTCCAACAGCAAGTCCTTCTATTTGGAAAAATTCTGCCTCGTGCGTTATATCGGTCGCCTCGTTGCGAAATACTTTGCCGGGCACGATGATACGGTACGGCGGCGGCATCCCTGCTTTCATCTGCGACTCCATGTAGCGCACCTGCACCGGTGAGGTATGCGTGCGCAAGACACAGCCTGGTTCATCTTTGATGAAAAAGGTGTCTTGCATGTCGCGCGCGGGATGGTCCTTGGGAACATTGAGCGCGTCGAAGTTGTACCACTCCGATTCGAGTAGCGGCCCGTCGGCAAAGGTGAAGCCCATCGCGTAGAAGATCTGATTCGCCTCGCGGATGAGCGACGAAATGGGATGAATATGACCACGATTTGTTTCTTGCATGTGTTCCCCATTCTACTCCCTCCCAACAAACTCGTCGAAGACATTTTCTAGGCGAGCGGGCATGTGTTTCAGAGGGGCTTTCGAGCACGGCGGTGTGAGAACCGAGGATTTTTCCAGCAGGAAAAATCCGTATCCGGAGAAACACATGCCAGCGAGTACCTATAATTCCACTATCTCGTAGAGTGCCACCCCATCTTTGATGATGAGGTGTCCATTCACGATACGAAAATCCACGTTGCGTCCGGAATACAAGGGTGCAACGACCGGTGCCGGGCGAATATCAGCTTCCGCGAGGAAGACTCCTCCTTCCCTCGTGGCATACACTACCCCTCCCCCGAAAAATGCCGCATTGATAGCTTGTTGCTTCCCACTTTCGATCGGAATTTCTTGTACACACACTGAAGGGCGCGTGCAATAACGACTCGGCGGTAGGGCACTTGGATCCGTGTGGCGTACGAGCACATTTCCTTTTTCGACGACGACGATCTCTCCCTGCCGCATAGCACTGTTGAGTACCGTGGATGTGGCAGTAGGCGCAAACGCGAGGCGATACATTTCGTACGTCGCTGGAGAAACGCGCATCGTCGAAGACGCCGTGCTCGTGGAGACCACAAGCCGGATCGGCTCTATTTCTTGCGGCACGAGGAATGCTTCGGCATCCGTCACGAGCTCCTGCTCAACGATGAGCGTGCGGTGCCACGGATAATCCCCTTCGCGCGTCACGAGGACGGCATAGGCGCCAGGAGTGAGATCATCTATGTAAAAGCTGTGCCGAAGAAAGCCGCTGGCACCTACCTCCTCGCCGTTTAAGGAGACCACCGCATTCGTCTCGGGGACCGAAATGATGACGCTGCCAGTTTTTACAAATCCCTGCTCGCCTTTGAAGCGGTAGCCGTTGGCATAGAACATGACGAAAGGCACACAAAGAGCGAATACCAATATGAGCCCATAGAGATAGAGGCGGCGCTTCCTCTTTGAGAGCGGCTGCATTCCGTCAAGTATCAAGTATCAGGTAGCAAGTATCAAGTCTTTGAGTTGCGCGATTTGGGTGTGACCCAAAATCCAAGGTAGCGCCCAGTCATAAGCCGTATTTGTGAATCAAGGCCCGGGATGGCGCTAAAGGCGACCATGGTCATTGGCACGAGTATCCACTGCAAAAAGAGCATCAGGCTGCGGAAGCGGCCGTATTCTTTGGGCCGCGCTGGCACCAGCTGCATGGATATCGCAGCCGATACGATAAGACCGAAGAGAGAGATAGTGAGGAACGTCTTTGCGACAAGCGGCAAATTGTAGGAGAGAACCGTCGCGTTGAATGCCCGGCCACCAACGATGAGCGGCAGCCATCCTACCGCAAAAAGAACTAACGGATTCGTGGTCAGCGACCAGAACCCTTCGATCTGGACGAAGGCTGCGCGAAGTTTTTTGCCGAAGGGAATGCGCGGATTTTTTAGGAATGCAAAAAGAATATAGGCGATATTCTCGGCCCCATAGGTCCACCTTCGGTGTTGGAGATAAATATTGCGAGCAGTGCCCCAAAAGGTGGGTGCGACGTTGGCATCCATCGAGACGGGGTAGGCCATCGGCACAACGTCGTAGGCGCCGTCATAACGCACAAAAAGATTCCAGAAAATGCGTGAGTCTTCCGAAACGACATTCTTCTGCCAATATCCCGCCTCATAGAGCGGCTTGAAGGGCGTGGCGTGAGAGGAGAACGTGGCGAGGCGCTCGGGGCGCTCCTGCTGGATCATCTGCCAGAATGAGCTGGAGTAGGCAATGACACGCGAGAGCATGGGCGCATCCCAGATGTTGTTGTTGTAGAGCGGAACTGGCTGGAACGATGTGCGCTGCGGATTTTCTGCGGTGAGAAAGTGCCAGGTGAGGCAGCTGAAGTATTGCGGATAGACGACCGTGTCGATGTCGAATGCGGACACGATTACCTTTTCGTATGAGATCTGCTGCGCCTCAAGTATACGCAAACGCGCTTCTTCTGCGGCATACGAAATATTCGAGCCTTTGCCAGGAATTTCCCCAAGGATGCCCTCGGGGTGGACGGTAACTATGAATGTTTTGAAATGTTCGGAGAATTCATCTCTAATGCGACGCGCAATAGTGTGCTGTGCTTGCCCAGCTCGCTCCTCCGCTGCAAGCACTACTACGACGCGCTTGAGATCCCACGTGGAGCGCAGCAATCCGCGAACGCTTTCGGCGACGACTTCGTATCCCTCGCTATAAAAAGGGAAGATGACAAGGTGCACGATATCTCCGTGCGCGATGTTTTTCAAACGATCGTTCCAGTCGATAGAAAGATTGTGGCGCACCCGCTTGAAGTTGTGCCGAAGATGCACCGAGAGATACACGGTCTTCAAGAGCCAATAAATGGCGAAAACAATAGTGAGGTACGCGGCCCAGACGGGGCGTTTGAAAGAGAGTACGACAAAAAGAAGGAGCGTCCCGAGTGAGAGTATTCCGGGTAGCATCTCGAAGAACCGATATATCACTCGGTCGGTACCGGTAAGGTCGCTCGCACGGCCCACATGCAAATACCAGTATGTATCTTTGGGATCCATGAGGATGTTCTTAGCGCGCATTGTGCCCGTTCCCATCAATAACGGCAAGGTGTATTTTGCATTTCTATCTTATTAGTAAATTTTGATATTCTTGTATCCAGCCATTGATTAATTCCAGCAGTTTCTTGTCAGAGTACTGAACAGAAATGGTCCCGTATTGGGATTTTTTCTTATACGTCCCTTTTGTATCGGCGTGCAGAAAAGGTTTATAGAACTGTCCCGCGAGTATGCGTGTGATACGCGACCAATAGCTTAGGAGTCTTTGAGGGTCATGGTCGCCGTAATAATGTATGGTCGCACGGATTCTATTCTTATCGATTCCACAAATATCCCTCAGAAATTTCATAAATACCAAGACCATTGCTGGGTCTGAGTTCGCAAGAGCGACTGTGTTACCCCTTTTACTTCCTTCACCCCAATAGAGCATCACGCCAGCAATCTTTAGTGTCTGTTCTTTTTTGCTCAGGTCTTTTTTGAGATCAAACGGCTTTTTGTTAAACTTGGTTATATATAAGTAGCGTATCGCTTCACTGCGGGTCCTTCGCGACACTTTATGTCTGTTAAGCACCCGACGAACATGTTTAGGTGCTATAGATAGTCGTGCTGCAACCTGCGTCTCGGAGAGCTTTTCTGAGATATAAAATTCTACGATTTGATTATCTTCAGGCACGTTATCATTATACCTGAGCAACAGTTACTCAATCACTGCTCCCCTGTTGATATGTTGAGCCGGGGGTGGGATTCGAACCCACGGCCCCCTGTTTACAAAACAGGAGCTCTAACCGCTGAGCTACCCCGGCACCTGGTAAGACTACCGTAGCATTCTATTCTGTTGTATCAAGTCCGTTGCTGTTCTTTCCTTCAGAAACTTTCTTCAAGAATTCAGACTGCGTTTCCCGCTTCTCATAGTGGTGCTTGTACGAAACGAGGTCGGCGAGCCGATGCGCTTGGCGCTCTGCAAACCGCGCGAACACTGCAAGGGCGAGCGCGGCCTCGTGTATCCCAATGCGCGTATAAACGACGGCGAGCGGCAACAGCTTGGCGGCGTCGAGGCGTGCGGCTGCGAGCAGGTCTTTCAACTGCATTGCGCGATCGTCGAACCTTGTTCGCATCACGGGCGCTAGAATACGTCCACGTGCGATCTCCCAAGACTTAAGTCCGAAAAGCGCCACAATGCCCCCAAGCGATACGAAAAAAACGATGGTTGCAAAAAACATACCCGGCTAGTACAATTTCGAATAATTCCTGCCGCAGGTCGAACTGCGGGTCGTTTGCAAAAAAACGAACGCTATTTCTTTCAGTGAGTGTTGGTGAATGTTCATATCAAGGCGATTCGAAATTGTCCTGCCGGGCATGGTTTATTTCACCGAAAGGCGTTCGAAGCGAACGACTTCTATCTTCTCGCCAAATTTCTGTACTGCCGTGTCAATGAGCTCGCGAATCGTAATGCTGGGGTCTTTGACATACGGCTGCTCCAGGAGTACGCGCTCGCGCAGGTAGCTATCTACCTTACCTTCGATGGCTTTCCCGCGCGCGGCTTCCGGTACTTTCGCCGCTTCGGCTGCAAAGACCTCTCTCGCTGCCACAAGATCCTGTTCTTTGATATCCTCGCGCGCGCGGAACTGTGGGCCCATCGCAGCAACATGCATCGCGATCTGATATGCCAGCTTTGAGAATTCCTCGTTCTTTGAAACGAAGTCTGTCTCACATGCGAGCACGACCGCTCCGACGACGGATCCGCCAGCATGTGTGTATGCTGCAGCAATCCCCGCGCCAAGCGCGCGATCAGACTTCTTCGAGGCGATAGCAGAGCTCTGCTTGCGCAAAATGATCTTCGCTTTCTCAATATCGCCACCCGCCTCAGCAAGCGCCTTCTTGCACTGCATGATAGACACGCCAGTCTCGTCTCGCAATTGTTTCAGTTCGTCTGATACTGCCATAATGATTTAGTTTCGCCTGCCCCGTAGCCTGTGCGAGCATGTGCTACCGGGGTCCCGAAGCTGCTTGAGAAGCTCATCAACTGCCATGGTATTTATTTCGAAGCTGCAGGAGCGGGGGCGGCGGGAGCGCCTGCCTGCGCAGGCAGGCGTTTGCCCGCAGCGTACGCCTCCGCGATCATGTTGGTAACGAGCATGATGCTCCGGATAGAAGTGTCGTTGCCAGGGATGGGGTAGCGCACGAGCGAAAAATCGCAATCCGAACTTGCAAGACCGATCACTGGAATACCTAGCTGATTGGCTTCTTGCATTGCGGTGTCTTCGTGGCGAGTATCAACGACATAGAGTGCCCCCGGCAAGTCGAGCATCTTCACAAGCCCACCGAAACGCCCGAGGAGCTCCGTGATCTCGCGATCGATCATAAGTCGCTCGCGCTTTGTGTATTTATCAAGCTCGCCCGAGGAGCGCTCAGACGTGAGCTTTTCAAGACGTTCGAGGCGCTTGCGGATGTTCTTGAAATTAGTGAGGGTCCCGCCGATCCATCTGCCCGCGACATACGGGGCACCGACGCGCTCTGCGGCATCTTTTACAATGCCGAGCGCTTCATGTTTGCCCCCGACAAAGAGGACGTGTTTTCCACTCGAAGCGACCGAGGTCGCAAGAGCTACAGCCGCATCGAGCCGCTTCGTCGTTTCCTCGAGATCAAATATATCGGTTCGGTCCTTTGTGCCAAACAGGTACACAGATGCGCTTGGGTGGCGGCGCGCTCGGACGTATCCGAAATGCGTACCTGCCTCATATAGGGTTTGAATATCGGTCGCCATGTCTCGAGGATACTAGCAAATTCAGCCTTCTGTAGCAACTTCGCCGCCTTGTTCGGCTGCATCGAGCGCTTCCAGGATCGGTTTGATGCCACCCCCCATGATCTTGGGGACATTGGACCAGGACTCCTTGATCCGGTGGTCCGTCACGCGATCCTGAGGAAAATTGTAGGTGCGGATCTTCTCCGAGCGATCTCCTGAGCCCACTTGCGACTTGCGTTCTGCGCTGCGCTCGCGAGCCTCTCGCTCGTCCTGTTCTTGCTGCAGCTTGCTTGCCAGCAACTTCAGTGCTTTTTCCTTGTTCTGCGCCTGGGAACGCTCGGAGGTACATTTCACTTCCATACCGGTCGGTTTGTGCACGATGCGAACGGCTGTCTCGACCTTGTTGACATTTTGCCCGCCGGCGCCACCTGAGCGGGAGGTTTCTATCTCGAGGTCAGCTGGATTGATCTCGATCTTGGTGCGCTTATAGATCGGAAGGATTGCGACCGAGGCAGTCGAAGTATGGATGCGGCCGGCTTTTTCAGTAGTGGGGACTCGCTGCACCCGGTGCACGCCTGTTTCAAAACGGAGTTCTCGGTAACAGTTCTCGCCCTTGATCTCGAATTGCGCTTCTTTGTATCCGCCCACCGTGCCTTGTGATTCGTCGAGTGCTCTTCGCTGCCAGCCGCGCGATTCTGCATACTTCAGGTACATCTGTGCCAACTCCTCGGCAAAGAGCGACGCCTCGTCGCCGCCTACTCCTGCGCGCACTTCGAGCACGACTTCGTTGGGCCACTCGCGCTCAGAGTCTCCGCCCACGATCGCTTCCATTTGCTTCATGAGGGTCTCTTTCTGGGCTTCGATGTCACTCAGCTCTTTTTCTGCAAGTTCTTTCATTGTCGGATCGACTTCAATGAGTTCGGTCGCGTCTTTTTCTGCTTGCGAGAGGCGTTGCCACTCCACTACCAAGTACGAGACCCGATGGTCGTCGGCGTAGTCTTCCGGAATGATTGGTTTGTCTGTCATAGGCAAATGATACCGCGTCTGCGGCTTCGGAGGTGACTCCTCATGCAGTGAGGTGTCACCTCATCGCATTTACTTCTTTGTTTTCTTTGGCTTGGCGGCCGCGCTGCGCTTCTTGAATTTGTCCACTCGCCCAGCGGTATCTATGGTCTTTGCGGTGCCGGTGTAAAAGGGGTGCGAGGCGCTCGATATCTCCACCTGGTAGACAGGATATTGTTTGCCATCTTCCCACTTGTCGACATGAGAAGTTTCCACCGTGGAACCAATAAGAAAACGCTTCCCCGAGGTGGAGTCCTCAAATATCACCTGCCGATACGTAGTCGGGTGGATATCTTTTTTCATCCCGTTAGAAGTAGGAAGCTTGCGCTTCCGACTTGAAATTAGCGTTTGTAATTGTTCGACACATAGTATTTTGCAAATCACGAGCCCCGAGTCGCTCTTAACTTCCGCGATTTCTAACGGGATTCATGTCGGACTAACATACCACATTGTTAATACTATGGCGAGCCTTACGTCGTCCGAATAGGGCACTCGCATTCTCCAACCCCCGCCGAGCGCCCCCTCACCCACCGATTATATTGATCTCGGCTTGTAACTTATCTACCAACTCCATCACGCTATCACCATAGAATGCATGGGCCTTATTCGCCCACGAAGCGCCGGCAAAATATTTCAGCGCGGCGCGGCGCTCGGCCACGCGCGTCCCGGCTGCGGCACCGTTGTCCTCCATGAGAAGCCCTGTTGCAAGGATGGCGGTGCGCGCATTCCACGGGTCCGGGAAGCTTTCGCCGGTAAGAGAGGCGAGCCGGTCTTTATAGAGCATCCAGGTCGAAGGAATAAATTGCGAGGGCCCCATTGCACCGCCGTATCCTGTGCTTTGCGGGCACGAGACAGGCGTTTTTGTCCAATCGCGACCAAGTGCTTCTGTAATGGTAGTGAAAGGGACAGTGTCGCGGGGCGCTTTCATGACGTTGGTAAATGCCCTTCCCGTATTTTTCCCGACCCCCCGGCCAGTTGAAAGATCGCTGACGTAGCACGATCCAGTGTTCTCTCCGAGATTCGACTCTTGGGTAAGGATTGCAAGGATAAGTGCAGGGCGCACCCCCGTCATGCTGCTTGCATATTTTGCGTAATCGTACGCAGTGCCGAAGGGGATGGCACCCGAGTCGCGTAGGCCGAAGAGCGCTGCTCGGATCGCTGCGGCTTGCTTCTGCTTGTCGGCAATTATTTGCTGATAGGTTTTCTCCTGGCCTTTCGTTACAGAAAGAATGCTCTTCTTCTCCTTCTCGTCATTTTGCACCGCCTGCTTTGCTAAGACCTGGACTTGCCGCACTTTCTGCGCTTCATCCTCCTTGTCTTCGAGCGCGGCCTTGCGCTGCGAAAGATCGGTACGAAGCGTCTCCATCTCTCTAAATGAACTTTCGAGCTCTCTTTGAAGCGTCTGGAAATCATCAATGTCCTCGAAAAAGTCGTCAAAATTGCCCTGCAGCGCAAGCTGCGCGAGCGAGATGTCGTCGATCTCTCGCGTGCGCCGCAAGAGCTGCGCTAGGGATGCTTCGCTGCGCGATACTTTGGCATCGACCTGCTTGATCGAGCTCTGTTTTTCGGTGATGTTGGTCTTGAGCTGAGAGAGCGTAACGTCGGTCTTCTTGATCTGGAGTTGCGCGATCTTGATCTTGTTGTCGAGTATCGCAATATCGCGCTCAAGGGTAGTGCGCTGTTTTTTAAGGTCGCTCAAGGTTCCCTGATTGTTGGCGATATCCTTCTCTATCTGGTCGAGCTGCGCCTGAAGCGCAGCGCGCTCTTCTACGGTCGTTGCGGCATGCGCTTCATGAAGCGGCAAAGATATTGCCGCGCATGCGATAACAATTAAAAAGCCGACGCCAACTGAGCGTGCCTGCATATTCTTTATTATAACAATTATTTCTCTCCCTTCTTCTCTTTCTTTTCAGCTTTCTCTTCCGCTGCAGGAGCTGCATCTCCTGCCTCCTCGCCTCCTGCCGGCTTCGCCGTGAGGATCTCTGTTTCTGGCGGTGGCGTGATCTCCTCTTTCTCTTCCTTGAATTCGGTCATGGACGCGACGATCTCTTCGCCATGTGTAATGAGAGTCGCGCTCGGCGGCAGCGAGATTTGCGCGGCAGTAATGTGATCGCCTACATTCGCGAGCACGGTAAGGTCTACTATAAGATGGTGTGGCAATTCGCTCGGCGCGACTTCGATCTCGATCTCGTGCAATGCCTTTACAAGGATGTGGCCGGCTTTCTCTGCAGGTGAGAGGCCTTCGAATTCCAGCGGAACATTGATCGTGATCTTCTTGCCCTTTTCGAGGACATAAAAATCCGCGTGGAGGAGCTTCCCGGTCACCGGATGGAACTGAGCATCATGGATGAGCGTGTCCTTATCCTCGCCCGCGCCTTTGAGCGTAACAATAGTGGTCTCGCCTGCCTCGCGCCACACGTGCTCGAGTAGACGGGCGTCTATCGCGATAGGCGTCGCCGGCTCTTTGGGGCCATACAAAACAGCTGGGACGATACCTTTCTCCCGCAGAACCTCTGCGGATTCCTTTCCGCGCGGCTTTACTTCAAGGGCTAACATGGATAGGTAGTATACGCATAAATTCCGACTTTTCAAGGCAAGTCCCAATCTACGAATCATCCAAATACTGCGAATGACTACAAATGCGCGAATAGTATATTCGTAGACATTTGTTGATTGGTATCCATTTGTAGATTGGAACTGTTATACTTCCACGATGAAATACGACTTCGTCGCGGTCGGCGACATTACGAGTGATGCCTTTATCAAGCTGAAAGATGCACAGGTGCATTGCAAGATAGACAATACTGCATGCGAGTTGTGCGTGCGATTCGGCGACAAGGTTCCCTATGAGGAGGTGACCGAGATTCGCGCGGTGGGCAACGCTGCAAACGCGGCGGTTTCCGCACACCGCGTCGGCTTATCGTCAGCGTTCATCACATGGATGGGTGACGACGAGAATGGCGGACACTGCTTGGAACAGTTGAAAAAGCAGGGCGTTGCTGACGAGTATGTGACCGTAGAAAAAGGGACGAAGACCAACTACCACTACGTGTTGATGTACGGACCGGAGCGGACCATTCTCATAAAACACGAGAATTACACATATCACCTGCCCGCAAACCTCGAACCTCCCCGTTACCTGTATTTCTCCTCAATATCGGAAACGGCAAAAGAATTCCATCACGAAGTCGCCCGCTTTGTGAAGGAGCATCCGGAAACCAAGCTCGTATTCCAACCCGGCACGTTTCAGATAAAACTTGGGGCCGAAGAACTCAAAGATGTCTACGCCGAGTCGGAGTTTTTCTTTTGCAATAAAGAAGAAGCGCAGAGTATTCTCAACATGCCGGGTGAACTGGATGCCAAAAAACTAATGGAGGGAATTCGCGCGCTTGGGCCAAAAATCGTCGTTGTAACCGATGGCCCGAGTGGTTCCAACATTTTGGACGAAAGTGGTGCGTGGCACATACCGATGTACCCTGACCCCGCACCTCCCAAAAATCGCACAGGGGCGGGGGACGCGACCGCTTCGACGACCGTGGCATACACCGCACTTGGACTTCCGGCTCATGAAGCGCTCATGCGCGGGCTCATCAACGCCGCGTCAGTGGTGCAGGGTGTGGGCGCACAAACTAAGCTCCTTACCCACGACGAAATAGAGGAGTGGTACGCCAAGAGGCCTGTAGATTTCGTCGCTACAGCGCTCTAAATGAGGATTCCTTGGTTGTTGACATCTCATACATATAGTGTTATCGTGCTGCCGGACAGGAGCCACATATCTCAATCGTAAAGAGTGGAGTGTGTGGTATGCGTATGCGTATGCGTAAAACTGTTGGAGTAACGTCGTTCCTTATGACAGGACTCCTTGCCGTAGGCTTTCTGTGTCACCGACTTCACATTGAGTACCGGCGCGAGCAGGCAATCATGTGCATGGCGGAAAATCTGTACCACGAGGGTAGAGGCGAGAAGGTCGGGCATCAGTACCTGCTCGGCATGCTCACGCTCGCCCGCGTGGCCGATCCGGATCCGCAGTGGCCAAAAACCATCTGCGGCGTAGTCGGGCAAGACCGGCAATTCAGCTGGACGCTGGATTACCGGCTCGCGACAAAGCGCGGCGAGCAGGAAAAGTGGGAGAAGGCAAAGTTCATCGCGCGTGATCTCGTTCTACACGCGTGGGTGAGGTTTCTCTTGCCGAGAGGCTGGGCATGTGCCCGCTTCTACAAACGGACTGACGGGAAAGGTGTGTCGAAGAAATCGCAGAAATTCTTCGACGCGAGGCTCTTCCCTGTCGGCCAGTTTGGGTCCCACAGCGCATTTCAGGAGCGGCGCGGGTGCAAATATCCGCTACCGACGACCTGACGTTCTTTCGACTTCGAGCCTGCGGCAACGCGGGCTCGATTCTTTTTTATGATTTTCTCGCGATTACTTTTTTCACTGCCTCAATAATACTGGGAGCGTCCATTTTGTAATGCGCTATTAACTCTTTTGGCGTACCTGACTGGCCGAACATATCGTGGACGCCGATGAATTCGATGGGTAGCGGGCACTCTCGCGCGAGCAGTTCGGCAACAGCGCTCCCAAATCCTCCGGCAATTTGATGTTCTTCGACAGTGACGACTGCGCCTGCTTTCTTCGCGATATCAACTATCGTCTGATCAAGCGGCTTTATGGTGTGGACGTTGGTGACAGTGACTCCTATTCCCTGCCCTTCGAGTTCGCGCGCGGCAAGAAGCGCATTGTGCACCAGTGGTCCTGTCGCAAAAATCGCAACGGCGGGAGATTCGGACTCCCAGAATATATTCGCCTTCCCTATTTCAAACGGAGTGTCGGCCGTCGTCATAATCGGCGTCTTTTCACGGCCAAAACGCATGTAGACAGGGCTTCCCAATTTGGCCGCAGCAAGTGTCGCCTTCCTTCCCTCCTCCGCGTCGCATGCAGATATGACAGTGAAGCGCGGAAGCGCGCGCATCATCGCGATGTCTTCGAGCGCTTGGTGGGTCGCGCCGTCGGGACCCACGGACACTCCCGCATGCATGCCGCACACTATTGCCGGCACATTGTTGATGGCAATCGTGGTGCGTATCTGCTCCCAATTCCTGCCCGGCGAGAACGTCGCGTAGGAGGTGAAAAACGGTATTTTGCCGTAATTCGCCATTCCCGCTGCGACCGTCGCCATGTTCTGCTCGGCGACGCCCACTTGCACGAATCGCTCCGGGAACTTTTTCTGGAAATAATGCGCAAACGTGCTCTCGGCAAGATCAGCGGTGAGCACGACCACGCGCTCGTCCTGCTCTCCCGCCTCAACGACGCCTCTACCAAACCCTTCGCGTGTCGTTTGAGCTGCGGGGTTATCAAAAATATTCGCTGCAAGTTTTGCGTCAGGATGTAGCATAGTATTTATTTCCCCGAAGTTTCAAGTTCTTGTAGAAAAACCTCCTTCTGCTTCTCTGCAGGGACTTTGTCGGTCGGGCCCTTGCCGGGTGGCGTGCCATGCCAGCGATAGTCGTTCTCGATCGTCGGGATGCCTTTGCCCGGAGTAGTGTGCGCGATGATGATGGTGGGCTTCTCTCGGATGGAGCGTGCTTCGTCGCACGCTGCGATGAATTGCGGAATGTTGTGCCCATCTACCTCGATGACGTGCCAATTGAATGCCTCGTACTTATCGCGAAGCGGCTCGAGCGGCATAATGTCTTCCGTATTGCCATCGATCTGGATATTGTTGCGATCCATGATGGCGGTGAGGTTGGTCAGGCGATATTTTCCCGCGAACATTGCCGCCTCCCACGTATTTCCCTCTTCTTGCTCGCCGTCGGACATCAAGCATATGACGCGGAACGTTTTGCCATCCATCCGGGCGGCGTATGCATAGCCTGATGCTTGCGAAAGCCCACTTCCCAGTGGGCCTGAGGTCGTCTCGACACCGGGTAATTTTTCGCGCTCCGGGTGCCCTTGCAAACGCGAGCCGAATTTGCGCAACGTCAGGCACTCTTCCACTGGAAAGTATCCTGCGTGCGCCATTGTGGCGTAGCGCACGGGAGTGATATGGCCGTTGCTAAGCATTAAGCGATCGCGCTCCGACCATTCCGGATCTTTTGGATCGTGCTTGAGTATGTGGAAATACAGCGCGGTGAAAATATCTGCCATGCCAAGCGGCCCGGCAAGGTGCCCCGAGCCGGCAGCCGCGAGCATTTCGATAATAGTCTTTCGGATCGCGTGCGCTTTGTGCGAAAGCTCGCGGATTTCTCTATCGGTCAGCGGTTCCATCCTCGATATTATAACGCGCTTTGTGCGAGATTCTTGAGATTCTCGTACGCGGATGCGGGGTCTGAGGCTTTCATGATCGCCGAGCCGACGCCAAAGCGGCGCGCGCCTGCGAGCGCAAGATCGGCGACATTTTTTTCCGATACTCCTCCGTCGATCTCAATAGTGAGTTCGGGATACTTCTCCCGAAGTTCTTTGATGCGTGGGATCACCCGTGGCTCGTAGGGCGCGCCTTGGTATCCGAGCGTCGCGATAGACATGAGCTGTACGACATCGCATTGGGCAACATACGCATCTACGAGTAACAGAGGGGTGTCGAGCAGCAGTGCAAGACCCACTTCACTCCCATGAGCCCCCTTCCAGAGTGCAAGCGCGTGGAGTATTTCCCGCTCGTCGGCAAACGCCTCCATATGAGCAATGATCCGCGAAGCACCTGCGCGTATCAACGCCGATCCTATTTCAAGCGGCTCCTCGACCATGAGGTGCGCTTCATACGCTAGCTTTTCAATGTGAGGAAGCGCGAGCGAACCTTCGGCAAGTTGTGCTTGCTCTGCTTCTTGCCCCGCGCAAAACGGCCAGGAGGTTTCGGCAGTGAATTTGCCATCGCTCACGTCGAGCTGTACGGCTGGTGAAAACGATGCGATCAACTCGGAGCGACGCGAGAGCTCCGCGAGATCCGGCGGGCACGTATTCGTCGGGATTATTTCAACCATAAACAAATAATTGTAACCTGCCCAGGAACGTTCAGATACGAGGCGCGGGGAAAGCGGGCGAGGAGACGTATGTGGACATACGGCGACGAGCACGCCGGGGCCCCGCAACGAAGTAAATAGCGTTTTTTGGGCAGGTTACGGAGCGACAAGATAGTTACAGTTGCCTCCGCCACATTGTGACCCTGGTGTGCAGCTTGCCGAGAGGGGGAGCGGCGTCGTTTCGAGCCTCGCCCCCAAACAGTAGGTAGTCGCAGAACCAGAATATCCGTAGCTCCATGCACTGTTACTTGGGTCTTTAGGCTCTGCCTGAATATAGGTCGAGACGAGCGAGCTGAGGGCCGCGGGATATCCGGTTGCAGCTTGATCCGAGCTATAGAGCTCGAGCGCGAGCTGAAGCTGTTTAATGTCTGCAAGACGCCGCGCATCCCTGCCTTTCTTTCGCGCATTGTTGAGGGATGCAAGCACTACCGAGGAGAGAAGCCCGATGATAGCGATAACAACGAGCAGCTCGATAAGTGTAAATCCCTTCTCTTTTGTTGTATTGCTCATAGTTGCTTATTGTACCAACTGTACGGGCGCATCAGGGTTGCCGTACACTGGCTGAACGGGGATGCTGCTTCCTCCGCTAAAAAAGAAAAAGTATCCGGCAATAAGGATGCATACGGCACCAACAGTGATCAAGATATACTCGGCTTGCTGCACCGACGAGGCCAAACCCCACTCTACCAATTTTCCCGTGACGCCGGGCTTATCTGCAAATGATTGAGGCGCGCCGAACTCGTTCTGATCGTCTGTCTGGAACTGCATGTCACCCATAGGTTGGATTATACCTGCCGGGAGTACCCTGTACAGGTAGCGTGTGGATTCCTAGGTGAGTATCCCCGCACGGCAATGAAAGCAGATATACTGTGATGATGTCCGGGAGTCACTTTGGCTTGAGGAGTCTGCGCAAGAGGTTTCCCACGGATCGCGAGTGTTTGGATTTCCTTTTTAAACT
>Ga0209542_10002651_pt1 | contig 39661 bp, 50 predicted proteins | sample RifCSPhighO2_01_FD_184028 | JGI IMG/M metagenome (GOLD analysis project Ga0209542, IMG submission 184028) | Soil microbial communities from Rifle, Colorado - Rifle CSP2_plank highO2_0.1 (SPAdes) (version 2) | ecosystem: Environmental > Terrestrial > Deep subsurface > Rock core/Sediment ... | reverse complement strand
GATATTGAGTTAACAGGTGCTGCCGGTGGTGGAGGAGAAGGACCACCACCAGCTGCAAAATATGATAAATATATTTGTTTGGCGTTTAACAATGATGCGGCAGGAAATATTCAATGTACTACAAGATTAAATTCTTGCAACGCTGGAGAGCTGAATGTCATAAGCTTGGAGAGAGAACAAGATTCACATGTTGGAGCATATTCAGATTACCAGTATAAAGTGTGCTGTAAAATTACGAGTTGTCCTAATGATTTTGTTTGGGATGACGCGTTAGGTACTTGTAGATTTCTTCCATCTGCATGCTTCCAGAGGAATGTTTACACAGGTGTTATAGATACAAGTAAAGATTGTGATGCAAGATGGACTTCTGCAACAAACCAAGTAACAAATGAATATTGGAATGATGTCTTAACATCAGCGAATGACTGCTTCTTTGAAAATCCGGGGGTAAGTCCAACATTTGATAATTCCCAAGCATGTTGTTATCAAACTGAATTTGCTGGGTGGGAGTATGGTACTTATAAGGCAAGTTCTATAAGAAAAACTGATGTTCTTTAGAAACGTTTAAATATTTATTCATCTATTGTTAAGTAAAGTTATTGGGGGTTAAAATGGATCTGGAACAAAATTTAAATCTTTATTTTATAGGTAAATCTGAGAAGGTAGGAAAGTACAAGGGTGGGTTATATGAGTTATTAAGTAGTGGTGGATGTCCTCTGCCTAGCTTTAATTTCTCCGGTGTTGGTAAGGGTTCGTCTAAATCAAGAATAGAACTTGATGGAAGGATATATATAGATCTTGAAAAAAGCACACCAAACACAACAATTATGAAAGAACCACTTAATGAATACTTACAAAATGTATATGTTCATCACGATAGAGGACCAGGTAGGGTTGACACACTAGCAGAGATTAATTCAATAATTGAAGAAATGAAAGTAGCTAGTATGAAAGCCAAGAATACAAGAAAGGATGGTTATTAATACTAGTCATTTTTTTATTTTTTATGGTAAAATGTACAATTTGTAAAAGAGAATTAAACAATCATGAGAAATATTCTGATTATTATGAATTTAATAGAGCGGACAATAATTTTATTATTTGCAAAGAGGACTTAAAAATAATCATGGTTAAAATTAAACAAATGGCTTTTGAGCCTCAACCTTACAAGGAACATGCTGAATGGCATTTGAAAGAAAAGAAGTTATTAAAAGTTGCAAAAGATATTTATACTAATTGTAAAAATAATCACGAGAAAATAAATTTTAAAAAAGAGAGGGCTAACATTTATGATTTAATGTGTGAAGATTGTTGGAATAGCTTTAAAAGGGAAGAAAGAAAATTGAAATAAGATGACAAATCTTAGCCATGTTATTCTAGAAACCTCGGAAATTTTAAAACAAGAGTTTAATATCAGACCCGAGAAAACAAAATTATACATATATGAGGATATTAATAAATTTTTACAAGGAACAAAAAATCCTCAAGCACAATCTATGTTCTTGCCTAAAGATTTGTCAGCACATGTCCCTAAAGAGAGATTAGATTTAATTTTTCATGAATATTTTGGGCATGGTTTGTATTGTGAATATACAAGTTATGGTAAGAAGATGGTAAATGATGAGAATAAATATCATTCTATTACTGAAGATGAGATAATCAGAGCATTACAATATCATGATCATTTAAAACCAGATTTTGAAGGACATGCATTATGGACAGAAGAATTCTTATTAAAAAAAGTTAATAAAGAAGATGTTCTGGAAAGGAGATTAAAAGAATTAGATAAATTACATTTTAGTTCATCTACAAATCCAAGATTAAAAACGCAAAAGGATGTTTATAATAGAGTTAAATTGTTAGAAAATAAATATGGTAAACTTCATTTATGGTATTATTTTGGATTTCCTAAAATATTAGAAAAGGAGAAGATATTAGAAGTTGTAAAGGAAAGATTGAAATCAAGATTTAACTCCTTGGAATTTGTAATTTCATTTGGTTCGAGAAATGTTGATAAAGATCTTGATTTGTGTATTGTGCTTAAAGATGGAGTTGATGTTGGTAATTATGCTAATGATGAAATTGAAGATATTGTAGACATGCCCCAGTATAATAAAAGTGAGTTTATTAAAAGGGCTAAACTTTTCGATATTGTAATTACTGAACCGATTATTACTGGGGATCTTATATATGGGAATGAAAAAGAATTTATGGGTTTATGGGATTATTTATTAAAATTTAAACCGAGCGACAATGCAATTAGATATTTAGAACAAAGAATTCGAGAATGTCATAGGAATTCATCATTGTTTTTCAGCAGAAAGGATATGAGATCATTATTAAAAGGACTTTTGGTGTCTAGCTATGCATTAAGTTATGAATTATGTTTAGACAAATATAAAAATGGTTCTGGAATAGTCAAGTTTTCAGAAATTTTAAGCGATGATATTGTTAAAATAAGAAACAATATTAAAAAGATAGAAGATTTATCTAATCATCCTTATACACACCCATCTTAACCAAACCTTTTGTAAAAAAGTTTTGTAGTGCAATTCTTAAATGTACAAGTCTTCCATTATATGGAACACTTAAAGGATCGAAGACATCAGGGTCATCTCTAAATGCGTCGTTAGGATTGTGTAATAAACGATAAATTTCGTGTCTTGCTAATACCCTTACAAAACCTTTTACTTGTGTAGTATCATAATGTATTGTTGCACGTTTAACAGATCCTCTATTTGGTGGTGTTGTAGTAAAAGGTTGTGGATAAAATGAATTAATGATGGTGTATGCGTGGTCATCATCAAACACATGCCTAGCCCCAGTATCTGGATTACTTGTAAATTCTGTAAACAAGTCTGCTTTATTTAATAATGTTCCTTTGTATAAAAATGATGTTGAATCTTCCCAGTCTTGCATTGCACTACGAACATCTGTAATAAAGAATGGTTGGGGTGCACTTAAACTATCTATAAATATTTTTATTGGTTGGTCCTCAAGATAATGTGCTAAAACATAAGTTCCAATTGTAGTAGGATAACTATTATCAGCATATGTTATATATGCAAGCATATCTTTTAACGAACTAAAATTAGGATTACTCGCTCCCAATAAACTATCACCTGGAAATAATGCAACCTTATTTGGAATATCATTTACTGAATTGTAAGTTTCCTCGAAATCAAAATATGCACCCTTGCTCGTATCTAACTCGTCTTTAACTTTTACAGTTACGGGCACAGCGTTGTTAGAACCAAAAGTTCCGACACCTCCCTTGATATTACCAGTTCTCTCAAATTTATTTATAACATCTTCAAATGCTGATTTGTGTTTTAAGTATTCTCCGTCGATATCAGAGTTAACATCTCTTAAAACATTACTGCCAACAAATATTTCTCCATCTAATTTGTTTAACAATCCTCTGTACTGTACTCCATTATTATTCGTTACAAGAAATCCGTAAACACCGTTGGCTATTTTCTCGTTATTAAAATTATCCAAGTTCCATTCTTTGTTCTCAACTTTGTTTACTAATCTTCCTAAAATGTCGTATATTAAAATACTCGAGTTATCTAAATCATAATTGAATAATAATTTGTTTCCGTTTTTAACAACGCTTAATGCTTTTAGTTTTTGTTTTATGTTCTGCTCGCCAGGTGGATTAGGCGGTCTTTCATCGTTAGAACCTGCGGTTCCGACACCTCCCTCTAAGACTCCCGTCGCAAATGCTGTGTTAGCAAGAATACCCTCAAGACTTGTATTTAGTGTTAAACTTCCTGCTTGAGAAGCTTTTGCCCAGTATGCTCCTCCAGCTCTTAAAGTCTCTGCATCAAAATATCCTGCATTGTAACCATAAAACTTGCTTACTATAATTCCTCCTGGTGAGCTTGTAACATCTCCTGCTAGAACATCCTCGTCTATTGTTCCTAGTAAGTTCCATCCTTCCTCGACATCAACTTGGTTGTTTGTTAAGGGCAATCCAGATATTGAAACTTGTTCATCATCTGAAAACTTTAGCCAATATCCAATGAAATTATCCAAAGAATCATCCTGCAAATATCCTGTGCTTGGCGAATATGAATATGCATTTGAAACACTTGAAGGAAATAAATTATTCTTTGAATTATTTGAGGGAGTAACAGGAAGAGAAATTAAATTCCATCCTTGCTTTACATTAAGATATTTTTCTATGGCTGTTCCCTGAACTGTAAAAGTGTTCATTGCTGTTGAAGGAACTCTTCTCATGTTGGAGAATATTGAGCTATCCTCTGATGTTGAATACCATCCATAAACTCCTGTACTTAGTAAAGTATCTAAAGTTAAGGTATCACAATTAGTGCATGATGCTTTTAATTGGTTGTTTAAATAGAACTTTTTGTTTCTAATCCCATTATCATCTGTAGCTGTTATCTCAATATGAACTGGAATAGTATCATTTACAGCGATAACATTGACATTTAAGCTTGGAGGAGTTGTGTCTAGTGTAACTTCTCCGTTTACATCTGTAATTAAAGTATCTGAACCGTAAGTTGTTGTTAAAATATTATAGTAATTTTGCAAAGGTGAGAGAGTTAAAGGATCAACTGTTTTTATTTTTCTCTGTGCATCTGCATTATTTAGAGATAATAAGCTTCCAGCTATTAAGCTAGAGTACAGGAAGTTTTTGAAAGTGTTCTTGATTTTCGACATTGTAGTTCCCAGGAGGTATTGGAACCTGAGTTCTAATATGAGAAGGAGTAGAGGTTTATAAATGTTTTTGTTCTCTACTTTTGAGGGATGACAGTAGCACGGAGAGACGTTCCCGCAGGAGGTATTGGAACCTAGGTTCTAATTTATGGAACTGCGTCTTGCGGAACTGCAAATGTTAATGACGAAATTGTTAAAGCTTTTAAAACAGGAACTAATCCATTAGATGCTCATGTTATTAAGAAAGAACTTGATGAAAATAATTTAGGACCTCCAACAGGGGGGGTAGTTTATGATACTGGGTTAACAGGTGCTGCCGGTGGTGGAGGAGAAGGACCACCACCAGCTGCAAAATATGATAAATATATTTGTTTGGCGTTTAATAATAATACAGCGGGAAATATTCAATGTACTACAAGATTAAATTCTTGCAACGCTGGAGAGCTCAACGTGATAAGCTTGGAGAGAGAACAAGATTCGCACGTTGGAGCATATTCAGATTACCAGAATAGAGTGTGCTGTAAAGTTACGAGTTGTCCTGTTGGATTTGTTTGGGATGATATTGATAAGGTATGTGAACCATCATTCCCTGTATGTTTCAAAAGAACAATTGCGACTGGTGCAGTAGAGCCAGGCAATCCATGTATGACAAGATGGACTAGCGCATCACCAGGAACACAATCTTCAAATGAATATTGGAATGATGCTTTAACAACTACGAATGACTGTTTTGCAAATGAGACTACACAATCACCACCATCAGAGAATGGAAGGGCGTGTTGTTACCAAACGGCATTTGCTGGGCAGGAATACGGACAGTACTGGACGGCCACGCCAAGTATTGCCATAAGAAAAACAACTGTTCTATAATTTTTAAAACACGAAAGACTTATATATTAAATAAGGTAATGTGTTCATTGGTGATATTATGATAAGTAAAAGAGGGAGTAAGAATATTCTAGTAAATTTATCACTCAATAAAGGCAAAGTTTATATACACAAAGTTATTGAAAAGATAAGGGTTAATCAAAATGGATGAAGATTTAAAACTATTAAAGATATTTGAAGATGATACAATTTGGTTGCATAATAATTTGAGTAGTTTAAGGTCTAAATTTGAAGATAACTTTGTTGCAGTAAAAGATAAAGGTGTAATAGCCAATGGTAAAGAGATTCAAGATGTAATTAACATCCTTGAAAAGAAGAATCTGAATCCTTCATTTATTGTCATAGAATTTGTTCACAAGAAAGGTGTTGAATTAATTCTATGAGTTATTACTATGAAGATTCCGCTCGCAGTAGAAGAATTTTATGGTGGAATAAGGGCTTTGAAGAGTTGTATGATTCATGCACGTCATGTCGGCGGTTTTATAAAGTTTATAATTGATACTGGTAGTCCTCACACAATTATTGGAACAGCCGATGCATCAAGATTAAAAATACCAATAACAAGTCTGGCTCAACCAGATTTAGAAAAACCAATTGCGGGACTTAATAATACAAAACTTAATTTGAAAATAATGAAAGACACAAAACTAAGTTTTGCGGATGACTCTGGAAAGATGAATGTCGTAGAATTTCCAGTTTATGTAAATTGTGATGTTATTCCTGATATTCGAGGACAGAAGACTCAAGGCGTTCCATCTGTCTTAGGTGTAGATTTTCTATTGAAAAATAGTCTTAAATTAATTTTTGACCCAAATAAGAAAATAGCGTTTTTAGAAAAGGATTAATCATCCTTATACACACCCATTTTAACTAAACCTTTTGTAAAGAAATTCTGCAATGCAATTCTTAAATGTACCAATCTTCCCATATAACTTGTACTTAATGGGTCGAATGAGTTTGGATCTTCTCTATCTGAATTACTTCTCTCATAAAGAACGTGCCATAGTTCATGTTGTACAATATCATAAGGAAACGTCCCTGTAGAATCCCCATGAATTGTCGTGTGTATTGGTGGCCCCCTTATCGGAGGTGTAAATAAAAAAGGAGCGGGATACCAAGAATCACGAATTACAAATATAAAATTCTGGTCGTAAGCAAATTTTAAACCAGTATCAGGATTACTTGCAACTTCAGTAAATAAATTTGCTTTGTCTAATAATGTTCCCTTGTAAATAGAGAGCCGGCTATTAATGTGGAGTGCAGTAAGTTTTTAAAAGCTCGTGTAATTTTTGACATATTTTTACATAGTTTTATTGGTATATAAAGCTTATTATTCTCTACTTTTTAAGAGTAACAGAAACCTTTGGCATAGGAGTAGGATCATATTAAATATTAAAAGTTCAAATTAAGATTCCAAAAACTTTATATATTAACTAAAACAATTCTTTCTTAGTGAAAAGGAAGGTTGTGAAGAAAAAAAGAGGTAATATGGAGACTAAAAAACTTGTTATTTTTATAGTTATTGCGTTGCTTGTTCTTGTTGTTATTATATCGTTCTTACCTGATAAAGAAAGCTCTAATCCACAAGATAATGTTTTTGAAGAACAACGGGCACAGTATACATGTGAAGAGAAATGTAGTGATGATGTAAATTGTTTAAGAGCATGTTATTATGTTGATTTTAACAAAGCAATAGTTGCTAAAGATATTAATCTTTGCAACAATGTTAATGATATGATAAGGCAATACTGCATTGATAATGTTAATTTTGCTAAAGCATTACAGGAAAATAATCCGAGTTTATGTAATGACATTGTTAATCAAGATTTAAGAGAAAGTTGTTTAAATAATCCATCTGGAGAATAAAAATGAAAAAAATATATTTAATGTTAATTATATTCGCATTTTTCATTGTGATAAATAACGTTAATGCTGCTGAATTTTGTTCGGGAGTTAATGTTTGTCCGAGTCCAACAACAGATCCAGATAAATATAATTATTTTGTTGACTGTAATGGTGTTAGCGATGGTTTCTGTCCCGAAAATTATTCAAAGAACATATGGGTAGATAATGTAATCTGTCCGACAGTTAATGTTGGAAAATGTTATCCTTGTGATCCTGATTGTGGAACATGCCCGGGAGTAGAGCTTATCGTAACGCCTGCTGCTGAGCGTTGTACACCAATTAATATTCAAGTTAAAGTTGATACAGATAATGGAAATATACATGTTGAATGTGATGATCCTTTTTGTGCTCATGGTTTTGATGAAGTACAATGTAAAAAGGCAGAAAACCATATTAATAATGACCTAAATGAACCATGTGTTGCATACTATCAAGATGTTTATAATCCAGATAAAGCAAAAGGGAATAAGGGTCTTTGCTCACCTGGATTTTCCTATTGTTATTCTGCTAGAATGCAAAGCGGGGATTTACAAGGACAATATGCAATGATGTGCGGTTATGTAAAACCAAGGGTCACTTTAACTTTAACACCGGATTTGGCTCCAACATATGTTTATGACCAACAGACATACAGCCAAATAATAGTTTCAGCAACAGGAGAAAGTTCAGCTGGAATAAGAGATTTAAAAATAGAAGTTTCAAAGTGGAGCAGCAAGGAAGGAAGTGTTGGATTTTATCCAATAAATATGCGGGCAGGAGAAGATTATTGTTCATTCAGATGTCTTAATAATATATGTCCTCCATTAGATACAATAACTTTCAGCCCAAAAGTAACCCCCGCAACTTTATCTAATGCAAATTTCCAAATTTCAAATTGTGGCAATGGGAATTATAGAATACAGGCAGAAGCAGACGATGACCAAAGTATTGGAAATGCTACCAGAGATATTACAATAACTAACAGTAATGAGTGCACAGACGAATGTCCTATTTTTACATCGAAAACACTTAACACAGTTGTAGCAAAAGTTAAAACTTGGATAAACCCAAGTTAGATTTTTTATAAAATGAATAAGAAGGCTATTGTTTTTACGTTCATAGTTGTTTCTCTACTTTCAATAGTTTTGATAGCTTTTCTTTTAAATCTTGCAACTAAAAATAGTCAATCTAAATTACAAGAAACAAATGTAAAAGTAGAAACGATAAATAGTTTTGTTAAAACAGTAAATACTCAATTAATTCCTCAAGCACTTAAATCCTCAAGCAATAGAGTGGTATTATCTTGGCTACATCATCTAAATAAAACCAATGTAGGATTAAAAAATAGAGGTTCTGGAAAATTTATTGTAAGCAACACTAATTTGAATACTGAATTAAAAGATGCTTTAGTTGACGCACATTATAGAGAAGGTGTAACTTTATATTATCTAGATTACATGAACGAAACAGATAACGGACTAGTAATTAACTATACGCTTCCTTCAATATTAAATGAGATTAGAGATGTTGCGGGTGATTCAGGAATAAATTTTCAGTATGATAACCCGGCAACGTATACTTATGCAATTACGCAGATAAGTCCTTGGGAAATTAAAGTAGAGATAAGCAATGTCGGTTATAGATTAAACGACACTAGAAATGAGATCTCATGGGTTTTCTCTGGAAGAAGTTTTGCTACAATATTAAATGTAACAAACTACAACGAGCCAATGATGCTTGTGTTTAATGAAAGGGAAGTAACAATAAACAAAACCCAGATAACAGATTTTTCGAATATAAATAATTTAGTATCATTTTATTCAAGACCAGAGTATAGAGAGCATAGTGATGCACCTAGTTTCTTAAACAGATTACAGGGAAATTTTACCCCGGATGTAAATGGAATAGAAACTGTTTTAGAACCAAATCCAGCTTATTTTCCAAACCCAAGTGGTTATTCTAATGTAGATTTTGAATACTGGGGTTATGTAGATGGGTGTGAGGTAGATGATCCAGGTAGTCCAGGAAGTTATATCTCTAATCTTTATTTAACTACTCCTCATTTAGCAAGTTATATCAGAACTCATGATAGTTTACCAAATTGTCCTGTAACTTAAGCTTGTGTTTTTCCAGTTGCCGTTCTGCCACGGGAGATAATGTTAACACCGCTAACAGATTCATCAGCACAAACTTGTGTATTTGTTAAATCTAATCCAATCTTATATCCTGGCGGTTCAACTTTTCCTCTAATGTTTTTAAATAAATCGCAAGCTTGCACAATTTTAGCTTCTGCCTGTAAACTGATAATAGCCTCTAGTATTGGAGCACTAGTGTCTTTAATTTCTGCATCATTAATTAAGGCATTTATTTGGGTATAACTATTAATATCAAGCTCATTTATCTTAACATTACTCAAAACATTTAACATATCTTCTGAAAAGAAATATTGCTGTGTTGTTGGTGATGTAAAAATGTAAAACAAAAAAATAAGTATTAAAAATAAAGCAAACATAACTAATGCTAAGAAACTATCAAATGAAAAAATAAAACCTCTTTTCATAATATTAAGATTAATTTAATGTTTAAATATTTTCCTATTAAACAACATTTATTCTTATTGCCTTTACCTTATCTCCAGCTTTAATATAAATAACATTTACACCCTTATCTAAATTAGAAGTATCTAAATCAAAGTTCCAATTTTTATTGCCATTTGCGAGTTTCCATTCTCCTAAATTAACCCTATAATAGACTTCATTATAAGAAGTATCTACTTCACCATTGACATTTATTATTCCAGAAACATCTTCTAAATCTCTTGGAGAATTAATCCTCATAACATCTAAAGGAATACCAACTTTTGGGAGATTATAAAAATAATAAGCTCCAGTTAATAAAACTAATAATATGAAAATAAAGTAAATTTTAAATTTCATTTTATTATTGAATTAAAAAAGTATATAAATTAAGCTTTTTTCATTATCTCATTAACTTGATCTTTGTTCCATCCGCTTTCTTTCAAACTTTCTCTAATCTCAAAATCCTTATAACCTTGTTTCTTAGAATTTTTAACAGCTTTTAATACATCTTCTGTTACAAAAACATTTTTGCTTTGTGTTGTTATGCCAAGATGTTCAGGATGAGTTCCAAATATTCTTTTTCTGAATATAATTAAAACAATTACACTTAATAGAACAATTATAATAAATATTCCAAGTAATTGTTTTGCCAAAGAGTTTTTAACCACTGATTCAAATTCTCCTCCTTGTTGATCTCCTGAATCAAAGAAATCATTAGGAGGATTTTGTAAAGTTGTACAGGTTCTTGTTTCACTTGGCTTAACTATATTATGTTGAGCATTATTACAATTATTCAAATCAGAACATGTTCTTTTTTGCACATTATTTGTACATGCCCCCCATGATCCACATAACCATCTTTCGTCACAGTTTAAATTATTAAAAGAATCCCCTCTACTTCCGCCAGAGCTTCCACCACCCCCACCTCCAGAATCTCCACCAGGTGAAGGTGAATTAGGTGTATTAACAGTAACATCAAATTCATTTGACGAAGCTGTTTCTGTTTCAACTAAACCTTTTTGAGATAAGGCAACAACATGATATTTGTAATTCCCAACTTCTGAGTTTGAATCCAAATATGAACATCCAGAGTTATCACAATTAAAGTAATCTTGTGTGTTTGTAACTAAAATAGTTTCTTGACTATTGGCTAAATTAACTTTATAGATTCTATATCCAGAAAAGTATTCTCCAGTTTTTATTTTGAATGCGGGGGAAACTCCAAAAATATCACCATAAGCAGAGTTTCCACTTTCATCATATGCTTTACAATTCCAAGCATATAATCCATCTTCTGTAAATGTTTTTTTGAAAACGACATCTTTGCTTTTAACACGTCCAGAACTTCCAGGGTTTAAACTTACAACTTGATCAACATGTAGTCCAGAATTGTCACTAACCCATAATTCAACCCCACTTAATCCAACATTATCTTCAACATTACAACTAAACTCCAATTCATCATAAGTAGGAAGAGCAGGAGTATGTATTGGAGAAATTAAAGTTACGGTTGGTTTTATAGTATCTGGACCTTGCCCATTTACGATAGTAAATCCAGGGGATTGTCCATTTACATTTCCAAACTTAGATTCGTTTTTTGAATTATAAAATTTACAGTTCCAGGCATAATTTCCTTCTTGAGTAAATGTCCTGGTAAAAATTGCATTTGCATCGTTTGTCGGAGTTGTTTGTTTTTCTTCAACAGCACTCCAAGTTAAGCCCGGACCAGTAACCCATAATTGAGCTTTACTTAAAGCAACATCATCTTGAGCATAACAAGTAAAAAGAACAGGGGCATTTGCATCAATAACTTCGTTAATAGGCGCAATAAGATCTATAATTAATTCTGAACTATATTGAGCTCCTTGCTGTACTTTAAATCCTGGAGATTGTCCATTAATGCTTCCAAATTGCGAGTTTCCATTTTTATCAATGGCCTTGCAGTTCCAAGCATAGTTTCCATCTTGTGTGAATGTTTTTTTAAATGTAAGTTGCTGAGTATTTCCATTAACTTGCAAAGCTTGGTCTACGTAAAAATTATTTCCTGCACTTAACCAAAATTCAACTCGATCTAATTCTAAATTATCTCCAACATTGCAAGTAAATTCAATTTCTTGATTTGGGGGATAAATAGGGGAGTTTGTTGGAGACATTAAGGTTACAGTTGGTTTTACAGTATCTAAGCTAATAGAATCTTGGATAACAAAGGCAGAAGATTTCCCGCCTAAATAACCCCATTCACTATTACCATTTATATCATAAGCTTTACAATTCCAAGGATAAATTCCATCTTCTGTAAATGTTCTTAAAAATTTTACAGTAGCAGTTGTTCCACTTACTTGTTTAACTTCATCTAACCTAAATCCTTCACTTGAGGCCATTAATATTCCATTTCCCTCATCAACGAGATTTGCGGTAATAATTCCAGTGTCTGGTTTTTCGCCACCAGCTTCATTTGCAGATCCTGCATCTGAATTTGGAGGGCCACCAATCCATAATTCTATTTTATTTAATCCAATATCATCTATTGCCGAACATGTTATTTCTACCTGAGTTCCTGGTTGAATAATTTCATTTATTTGGGGAGTAATTAAATTTACTTCCGGTTTTAATGTATCTTGAATATCAACTTTTTCCTCCCAGTTTAATAAAACATTTGCTCCATCAACAGTTGCTGTTAAATCTTGAGGTGATATCTTCCTAGACGTTCCTACAAAACCAACAGCTCCTTTGAATACATTTTTTAAAGAATTAACTGCCTTATTAATTATATTGCCAAAATCAATTTCTTTAAACGCAACATCACTGGTTATTTTATCATCTGCACTTATAACTGGGGTTATAGAAAAGATGAGCATTAAGATTATTAAAAAAGCGTACCTCTTTCTCATATATTCTAAGAATATTAGGGGTTTTATAAACATTTCTAATCACCATACAACAATCGCCAACCTCACTATTCTTCTTGTGTTTCCATTATTGTTTAAATAAACAAATCTTGTTGTTTTAACTAAAGATTCTGTGTTAATGTCAGCTAAAATATTTATTCCTGGTTTACCGTAATAGTAATTAGACGAGTTACCATATAACTCAATTTGTATTGGTCCATTATTATCTTCAAAAAAGAATATATAATCATTTACAGTTCCGAGTAAAAGTTTGGATTTCTCATAGTCATTTCTGTTTAAATTAATAAAAGATGTTAAATTCTCTTGCTGAACTTTACCCAGACTAATAAATCCCACCCTTCCATTGTTGCTAGTTAACCAATCTGCTGTGCAGTTGCCTGGAACACTTGGGCAATGTGGTTGCGACATTAAAGAATTTGATATTGAAAAAGCATCGCTTGTTAAACTAAATATTTGATCTTGTTTTGAGCCTAGATCAGATACACTCCTTACGAATAAAAAACTTATTGTTATCAAAATTAAAAGAGCGAGCAAGAAATCAGCATACCAAAACTGTGCCTTCTTTTGCATCTTAAGTGTATATTGTAACTTCATTAGATTTGGATAAAGAAAGTTTATCCATCTTGTTCTTATATCTGCATGTTGCTCTTGGTATTGTAAGTTTACCCTGATGACCTGTTTTTGATTTCAATCTATAAGAAATAAGTCTTTCTTCTCCCTTTGACAATTCTGGAATTTCCCAGACAATTACAGATTTATGAAGTTCTTTTCTAAATGAGCTTGGTTTTAATGTCATGTATTCATGAGGAACTTCTAATTCTCCAGGAACTTCATCTACAATGTGCAAGTTTTTGAGAGTAGCCCCATTATTTTTAACATATAATAAAACCTTGACACCTGCAATTCCACCTTCTTTTGATTTAAGTGTTAAAACTTTTTTATGCATGTTTAGATCTGTTACTAAAAATTTATATGCAAAGTAAATTATTAATATTATTAAGATAAGTAAAAACAAAGGCGATCTGTAATTAACCTTAACTATTATTTTATTTTCTTGGCCAGGTTGTAAATTGTATCTCCAGCTATATTGATATCCTTCAGAAGTTTTTTCAGTGTTTGAAGGTTCTGGATTAAACTTAACAAATAATTTTTCAAAACTAGATAATGTTAAAGATGAAACTTCTCTGCTTAAGCTGTTTCCATCATTTAATTTTGTTATTGTTGTTGTCTTTACTAAAAAATTAAATTCTTCTGTTTTAGTTTCTTTTACATTTGAATATGAACTTACTTTTACTTTATCGATTCTATCAATTAAAGTTTTATCATTATATGTAACTAATATTTTTGTGTCATAATCATCTTCTGCTGTGTTTGGATCTAAGGAAACAATAAACTCCTCACTTTTAGATTCTAATCCATTTAAGTCCAAAACAAAATCTTTTGTGAATAGTTCATTTTCAACATGAACATTAATATTTTTAAAATCAATATCATATTTTGAATTAAGATCAATTTTAACTAAGTTATCTTTTCTTGGATCTATTCCCTCTGGATTTGTCTCAATTTTAGCAGTTATAGCATTATCATAACCAACTAAGGTAACAATAAGCTGTTTATCTAAAAAGATACTTGGGTTAGATGTTGAAATAACTTTAACATTAACAGCATAAACACCAGGAGGTAGTTGTCCCACAGGGAAAAAACTTAAGCTTTTAGTCGATGTCCGCCCTGCTCCAATATCAAAAAACTCGCCTCCAGTTTTTAATCTCCAATTAGCATCATTAACAACAACCTTAAACTCATCCATATTACCTTGCATGTTGCTTATCTCTAAATCAAAGAAGGCATTTTGGCCAGGTAAAACAACAGATTGAACAGAAATTTCCTTTACATTAATATCAGCAGCGAAAACTAAATTTATTGAAACCAAAAATAACAATAAAATTAATAATTTTTTCATTTAAACTGCACCTCTCAATTAATAGAAGGTTATTTTAGTATATTTAAATGTTTTTATTTAATCCTCTTCTACAAATTCATCTAATTTTGCTGTGAAATTTTTACCATGGAAGGTTAAATATTCTCTTGCAAATATCCAAAACACTAATCCAATGCTTTTCTTTCCTTTATTATTGCAAGGAACAACTAAATCGATGTTATTACTTTCATTATAAGTATCACATAAGGCAACAACTGGAATTCCTACCTTAACTGCATCTTTAAGTGCATTCTTGTCTACCCAAGGATCAACAATAATCATTAATTTAGCTTGTATAAATGTTTTTAAATTTGGATTAGTCAATATTCCAGGAGGATACCTTCCTGCAAAAACTCTTATTCCAGTATATTTAGAAAATAATTTAACTGCGCTCCATCCATTTTCTCTTCTGCATACAACAATAATATCTTCTGGTTTATATTGAGAGATTAAGTTAGATGCTATTCTAATTCTTTTATCAATTTCTTGAATGTTTAGAACAACCAAACCATCTGGTCTTGTTTTATAAACAAAATTAGCCATGTATTTAGTTTTAAATTTAGTTCCAATGTGCAGTCCAACCTTTAAATAATCTGCTAAAGGTACTATAAAATTTTGTTCTTGTGCCATACGAGGTTTAGAAAAATAAGTATTTATAAATGTAGTGTTTTAAAATTATCCAATGAACTCAATTCCAAGTTCATTTCCAATTTCATGTTTCTTTTTACTAGAGCCCCTTTTTGGTCCTAGAATTTGAGGGCTTGAAACACCTGTAACAATTAACATTGCCCTTATTGTTTTTTCCATATCTTCTGAAATCTGTGCTCCCCAGATTATTCTCGCATCTTCGTCTAATTTTTCAGATACAGTTTCAACAACTCTCCTAGCTTCATCTAATGTCATGTCCGGACCGCCAATAACATTTATTAAAGCGCCATTTGCACCAGTAACATCAACATCTAAAAGAGGATTATTAAGAGCCTTTTCAACAGCTTCTACTGCTCTATTTTCTGTATCGCTTTCTCCAATTCCAATCATCGCAACCCCTCCTTTTCCCATTACTGTTTTGATGTCTGCAAAATCGAGATTAACTAAACCAGCTTTAGTAACTAGCTCAGCTATTCCTTTTACAGCATTTGTCAATATTTCATCTGCGATTTTAAAAGCAGTGTGTAATGGCAAGTCGGGAGCTAATTCAAGTAATTTGTCATTTGGAATTACAATTAAAGTATCAACAATTCTTTCTAATTTTTCCAGGCCAATTAAAGCATTTTCATATCTTCTCTGGCCTTCCATTGCAAAAGGTATTGTCACTATTCCAACAGTTAATGCACCTTGTTTTTTAGCAACATCTGCTATAACAGGCGCACTTCCAGTTCCTGTTCCACCACCTAAACCGCATGTAATAAAGATCATGTCTGCTCCAGAAAGAGCATGTTTAATTTCTTGTTCACTTTCTTTTGCAGCTTCTTCTCCAACTTGAGGAATACTTCCTGCACCTAAACCATGTGTTGTTTCTTTTCCAATTAAGATTTTGTGATTAGCATTAGTATAAAGCAAATCTTGAGCATCTGTGTTTATAGCAATTGTCTCTGCTCCAGAAATTCCAATTTCAGACATCCTGCTTATGGTATTATTACCTCCACCACCAGTTCCAATAACCTTAATCTTTGCTCTTTGATTAGCTAATAATTGCTCTAGTTCTTCATCAATGTTTGAAGTTTTTTGCATTCTTAGCTTTAAAGAAGGACTACTTACTAAAGAATGATTGCTTTGTGTAGGATAAATCTCCATTTTTTGAACCCCTTTACAAATGTGTTAGACCCACTAGTATTTAAATTTATTTATTCTGGAGTAGTTGTTTTATGAAACTCTATCTCTTTTAATTCTGGCAGCCTTTTCTTAATCTCCTCACTTAAACTGTTCTGCTGCTCTTTCTTTAAATCCAAGTCTATTGTTAATTTATCTCCCCCTAAACTAAATTTTATGTCTTTTTTAACTAAACTTAAAACAGCTTTTACTTTTTCATCTAATTTTTCTAAAATTCTTTTAATATCTATTTCATAAACTAAATCTTTTGAAGCTAAAGGATGGTTAAAATCCACAATAGTCCTTCCGCCAGAAACACTTCTTATAACTCCATAAATATCATCTAGATTAACATGCAATCCTGGAAAAGGTTTTATATTTTGTTTCATAAAAATATTTGTTGGAACTAATTTTATTAGTTCAGGTAATTTTTTCCCAAAAGCTTCTTCTGCTTTAACCTCAACCACATGTTTTCCTAAATCTTTATTTATTAATTGTTTGTCTAATCCAGGAATAACATCATTATGACCGAGGCAAACAAAAACATTAGAATAATTTTTGTCCTTTTGATAAATGTTATTTTCTTTAGCAACTTGCTCATTGGTTAAATCAAATATCTTATTATCACCTTTAGTTCTTGCTATATATTCAAGCTCTATAAAATCTCCTTGCTTGGTTTTCATGAAGTTTCTTTTAAAACAAATTTATATAAATCTTTTTGTTTTGATGATATAATGGAATGGGTTGATGAGATAGATAATTCTTTGAAGCCATATTTAAAAGCATTGATTAAAGATAGCTTGTTTAATAAGAAAGCATTTTTGCAATCTAAGAATAAAGGAAATGCCCAGTTATGGATTGCATTGGCAACACTATACAAACATACTATAACATTAGAAAATAAAATTAAGCTACTTGAAAAAACATTACAAGAAATTAACAAGAAAGATTAATTATTAAATAAATAAGTGCAGACGTTTCTAAGGTGGATAATAAAATAACTAAATAGCTACCTTAAACCCTTCTCAGCTCCGTTACCCCATAAACGCCAAGATTTATGATTACGGCTGCTTTATTCCTAACCTGGCCGGGTTTTCAAAAACCCTAGCTCTACAGGACAGAGCATCGCAGTTGGGATTAAGACTAAGTAACTAAATTACTACCGCCCCTAGATTTTCGATTCTGTCTAAAGTCTGTTTACAGTTACAGGGGAAGACTAACCCCCCAATCTAGTCTGCAATTATAATAAGAAAAAACAACTTTTAAAGGTTTCTAATTTTATTAATAAGACTCAAGTTTTAATCCAAATATTCTTTGAAAATGCTTAATATTTCTAGTTAAAATAGTTTCATGATGTATTTTAGCAATTCCGGCAATCATACTATCTTCTGGGTCAATTATTTTTCCCTCTTTTTTTAAATGTGAATGTATTGAACCTGCCTCTTCTGCTGCCGGCATATCAAACGATAAGCCCCCTAGAGATTCTAATAAAGAATATATCCTCTCCATTTTTTCTTTATCGATTATATCTTTTGTTCCTTGCCAAATTTCAAATACCGAAATTGAAGTAATTACCAAAGGGATATTTTTTCTCTCCAGCCCTTTAATTTTATTTACAACTTCATTATCTCCTCGAAGCAAATCGATTATTGCAGTTGTATCAAGAATCAAATTTTTATCCTCTTCAACCTATTTTTACTTAATTTTCTTAACCCCACTATATCCTTACTTAATACCTCAGATTCGTTTTTATTTAAAATTCCGGCAAAATCTAAAATATTTATTTTATTTGTTATTCTTGTAATTACCTCACTAAAACTTTCTTTTTCGTGTTTTTTAGCAGATAGTCTCTCGTATGCCTCTTCTGTTATTGATATCGTCTTTGTCGCCATATGTGTATGTATGTGTATTTAATATATAAGCCTTTCTCCTTTGTTTATTTTCTATAAATTACAACTATTTTGATAAAAAAGAGATACTAATTTAGGGTAAAGGTTTCTAAAGAGCATTAATTTGTAAGTTATCTTCTTTAAGTTTAATCTCACTTCCAATGCCCCTTCCAAGATAATAGAAACTTTCTTTTGATATTAAACTAAAAATATTAAATAAACTTGTCTTTTCTTTAAACTCAATTATTCTTGGGTCTTTTAAATTTGCTAATGTTTTAGCTTCTTCTATCGCCGTATCTCGATCTCCAAACTTGTCTATTAACCCAAGTTCTTTTGCCTCAACTCCTAAAAAGAATTCTCCAGTAGAAACTCGATTAAGATCTGTAATTTGTCTATTTTCTTTAACTTCATTAATAAAAACTCCTTGTATTATATTCAATTTAGATTGTAAAATGTTTCTTTCATTTTGTGTTAATTCTTTATATGGAGATCCTAAATCTTTGTATGAACCAGCAGTTAACCTTTCATAAGTAATTCCATATTCTTCCATTATTTTGCTAAATTGTAGATATGAAGAAATAACTCCAATGCTTCCTGTTATTGATAGCTCATCTGCAATAATTACATCAGCAGAACTTGCAACCCAATATGCTCCAGAAGCTCCAACTTCTCTTATTACAGCAACAGTTGGTTTATCTAAATTCTTAACAGCATTTGCTAGTTCTCTCGAAGCAATAACTGTTCCGCCAGGAGAATTTATTTCTAATACAACAGCTTTTATTGTATTATCCTCTTTTGCTTTTTTTAAACTTTTCAAGGTTGAATCGAGATTTAATCCAGAACTTTCAAATAACGAACTTGAGCTAGAACTCGAGATTACACCTTTTATTGGAACTACTAAAACTTGATCTTGTAAAACTTTATTGTCATTTGAATTAACAATACTACTAACTAAAAATCCAAATGCCCAGATTCCTATTAATACAATAAGAACATATTGCCATTTTTTCATATTGTTAAAATTTGTTTTAAATTTATAAATGTTTGTTTTAAGTAAGGAGCAAAATATTTTCCTAACTTTTTTCTTAAATTAGGTAATTTATAATCTTCGCTTGTAATCATTTTTCTACAATTTTTTGAATTGCACTTGCATGACATTAACCAACCAGGATATGTTTCAAATGTTCCATAATCGCAACAAATCTCTTCTCCCTTCTTAATCTTTTTAATCGCTATCCATGTTGTTTTATCTGCTAAACCTGCATTTGGATTACAACTGTGATTTATATAACCTCCTTGATAATTTTTATGTAATGGCGCATGTATACTATATTTATTAAATCCAACGCACAAATTTGTTTCATAACCTGTAAGGGAAGTAATCTTATCTAAGACTTTTTTATTTATAATTGGACCTTGTTCAGCAACTAGAATTTCACCTTTATGAATTGTGCGTTGAGCAATAATCCCCCGCCCAGCGATTTTACTTTTATTTAATTTTATAATTGAAGAAAAATAAGGTTTAGGTAGTTCATATAAAAATTTTAGAATTTCTTTCCTATTATTGATCATAATTATTTATTTTATTAGATTTATTTAAATGTTTGTATGGAGTAGCTGGGGATCGAACCCAGGTTTCTACCTTGCGAAGGTAATGTGCTACCATTATACCACTACCCCAATAAATCTTCTGGAATAAATCTTATCTTTCTTTCTTTATACCAAAGTAAGTGTTTATAACTCTTTATTCCCTGATAAAACTTAGATTTTATTTCATCTAAAATTTTTCTAAAATCTTCATAACTTTTAACTTCCAATTCAATTTCTAAATCAGCACCGCCAATAGTTTCATAAGTATAAATTATATTTGGGTGGGTTTTACAATAATCTAATAATTTTTCTTTGAATGATAAATCCGATAACTCAAACTCTATCTTATACCAATAATAATCTATCTTTAATAAGTTTATCATTGCTTTATAGCCCTTTATTACACCAAAATTTTGCATTTTCTTTATCCTATAACTTATTATCGAAGGTGTCGAATTTAATTTGTTTGAAATAGAAACAATTTCTTGTCTTGCATTGTCAGATATTTCTAGTAAAATTTTTTTATCTATCTTGTCTATGTCTCCACAACTTGAATAGCATAACAATATTGGTTTATTTGTTCTTAATTGTTTTTTGATTAGATAGTCCCTTGTTAAAGTATTAAATTTATAATATATCGCTTCGTTAATTTCTTCAACATATTTTCTATATTTTAAAAGGAATAATTCTTTTTCTTTGTAAAATTCTTGAGTATCCTTAACCCAACATGCAACTCCCAAATCCCTAAAACCATCGATACTATCGACCCACCAAAATTTTTTATTCTTAATAAAATAATTAATTATTTCATCTTCTTTCTTTGGAGATAAATTTTGAAATTTTAAAAATAATCTTCCATTAATATAACCTAATTTAGAAGCGTCAATGACCGTATAAAATCCTTTTATTATTCCATCATCCAATAATCTTTTTACTCTGTAATTAACAACCTCCTTGCTTAATCCAACCTTCTTTCCAATTTCGGAGTTTGATTGACGAGCATTAATGTCTAATTCATACAAAATTTTCCAATCTTTAACGTCTAACATATTATCAAAAACATAAATTAGTATATAAATTTTGTTATTTTGATAAAAAGTTTTATAAAAAGTTTTATATAATAGATTTAATATAATTACTACCATAAAAGAACAGATAATAAGGAGTAAAATGAAAATGGATCAAAACGAAAGTTTAGAAACAATCACTAATCAAGAATCAAAAATAAATGATTTAATTGAGATGAGAAAAGGCTTAGGCAGCACAATGACTGGCGGTATTTTAGGATATGTTATTGGAGGTTCTGCTTATGTGGGTTTACTTTATCTTTTAGACAATACTTTATCTACAATGGGGGTTTCCCTTGCAGAAATAACAAAACAAAATGAAGCTGTAGCGGTAGCTGGTGCTATTTTAGGAGCATTAGTTACAATGGGATATGGGGCTTACAAAGGTATGGAGTATGCAGATAAGAAGAAGAGAAAGTATGACCAAAATGAGTAAAGCTCTTGTTAAATCATCAGGTGAGAATATATTAATTCCTATAAAACCAAATGTAATTAAATCTCTAGAAACTATTACAAATCTTGTTATTTCACCTTTTTTCCCAACAGATAGAGAGATCGTTAATGAGGTTCTTTTTTGCAATTCCCATGATGATTTAATTCATTGGTCCAATATAAAAAATACCCCCGGTTTGGTTAATCACTATGATTTTGAATTTAGTGGTGTTAAGACTAAACTAGACCCTAAAATATATGTTTCTAAAGTTGCTAAAAAATTAAATGGGGATGTGGCTTATATGGCCAGTTATGGTTTCGGATATGGAGAGAGTTTTGGATATCATATACTTAATATTAGGGGTAGACTAAAATATTTGGCAAAAATTCGGGGGATTTATGTTTCCTTATGCAGTTGGCCTTTTAGTCCAGAAATGGATTATGATGATTTAGAAAAGTTTGAAGAAAAGTCGAAAAAAGTATGGCCATATTTAGACATTAATATCATTAACCCAAGATTCAAAACATATGGCTACTATTGGAGAAATATTATGGATTTGATCAAAAAAGGTGTCGAGCACGCTAAGAAACATAGTCTAAATCTTGTTACGTTAAACGGGATAGAAGAACAATTTATTAATGATAGTATTGCAAATACCGAGATTGAATTTAGACTTCATTATTGTAATGATGCATTTAAAAATGATTTAGATAGAAGATTAGATAAAAATTCTTTTATTTTAAAATAAATAAAAAGTGGACCAACCGGGAGTTGAACCCGGACCTCACCGATGCCATCGGTGAATTCTGCCATTAGACTATTGGCCCAATTCTTTTTTGTTTATATGGTTTTATTATCTTTAAAAATTTGATAACATCTTTTTGACTTAATTGAACCATATATAAATCTTTATAACCTTCTTTCTTAGTAATGTAAACTCCACTTTTAATTTGAAAATCTTTAAGAAGTAAATTAATTTGTTTTGCTAAAATTTTTGAGGTGGTATAATAGATAACTCTAATCCTATTATCATATTTGCAAACTGTACCATCTGTATCTACTAATCCTCTTAGAAAACCAATTTTAAAATTTTTAGGTAAATTTAATGTTTTTAATTTTACAGTATCATGTTTTGTCTCTCTTTTGTAAATAAGATAGTTTAAAAAATAATTAAATATTTTTTTATTTACAGCATTTAGCCTATACTTCATATTATATCCTTTTGGAAATTCTTTATAAATAGACCAACTTTTGTTGAAGTAAGTGTCATATAAATTCTTGACATGATTAACGTAATCTAAATTGCTACCGAAATGTATATTTGTTTTATAATTTCCATGTGGAATATCTCCATGTTGACTTCCATCTCCTGTAAAAATTCCAACTATCTCTCCTTCATTTTCAGAAAAGTTAACTATAAAACTAGAATCTTTATACTTTTTACCTTTGATCTTTCTATAATAGTTATGAATGGTTGATTTAGAGATATTTAATTTTTTAGAAATCTTATTAATAGAAGTTCCGTCATTTATTTCTTTTATTATTTCTTCTCTAATTTTTATTGGTAACATCTTATTTCTTTGCAATTTTCCATAATAATTCGAATATTTGCTTTTGAGTGTTTGAAATATTTTCATTTTCGATTATTAACCCAATTACTTCTTTTTCTAGTGATAATATAGCAACTTTATTTCTGTAAATGTAATTTACGGTTTGAAAATTGATTCCTTAGAATCTTACAGTGATATAAAAAGTTATAAAGAACAATATAACCCTAGCGGACAACTTCCCGGTACACCTTACGGAGCTATATCAAGTTTTCTAGCTCTTATCGCTTTTTTTGGTATTGGTGGTAAATTTGGTGATTATTAAGATATAGAAATTACTTTAATATTTTTCCAAGTTTATTTAAAGCTTTACCATTTAAGAATTCCTTAACAACATTATTTAAATCTTTAATTTTTATTCTAATTTGTTTCATTGAATCTCGATCTCTCAGTGTAACAGAGTTATCTTTTAAAGTTTGATGATCGATGGTTATCATGGCAGGAACACCTATTTCATCTACCCTTCGATACATCTTTCCAATACTACCTTTATTATCGTATAAAACTTTAAATTCTTTTTTCAGCATTTCGTAAATTTCTTGGGCTTTTTCAGGCAATTTATCTTTATCTAAAAGAGGAAAAACAGCGATCTCGAAGGGAACTAAGCTAAAGGGTAATTTAAACATCTGTCTTTCTTTATCTTCGTCATAAAAGTTGTCCAACAAACCCCAAATATTTCTATCAACGCCGAAACTTAGTTCGAGAACATTTGGAATAAATTTCTTTCCGTTAATATTAACTTCTAATTTTTCTCCACTTCCTTTTTGATGTCCTTTTAGGTCATGTTCTCCACGATAATGTAATCCTGCTACTTCCTTAAATCCTTTTAATGTCTCTAAGTTTAATTCAATATCAAAATGTAATTTATTGTAAAATGCCCTTTCCTTTTCTTCTAATTCTCTAAATCTAAACTTCTCTTTAGAAATTTTTAAAATATCCAAATAAAATTGCTGTATTTTAGCGAGATGATAAACATAAAACTTAGGCAGTTTTAATTTTTTATTTGCATCTTCACATGAAAATTCTTGCAATTTATTTTTAATAAATAATTTTAATTTATACTTACTAACCTCTTTCCAATTTTCACATTTATCTAAATCACCTGGATCAAAAAATATTTGCAATTCAGCTTGTGTAAATTCCCTTAGTCTAAAAAACCCTTGTCTTGGACTAATTTCATTTCTAAATGCTTTTCCAATAACAGCTAATCCTAATGGTAATCTTTCCCTTAATGCCATAAATTCTCTTTTAAATGCCAAGTAGGAACTTTGTGCACTTTCCGGTCGAAGGAACATTATATCCTCGCCTGTCGCCCCAACTCTTAAATCAAACATCATATTAAAGAATTTTACTTTATTTAGTTCTCCCCCACATCTTGGACATTTTAATTTATTTTCTTTAATTACTTTATCTAAATCATTTTCTTTCAAACCTTGAACATTTAATCCAGTTTCATCTTCAACTAATTCATCTGCTCTAAAACGGAAATTGCATTTCTTACACTCTGTTAATGGGTCTGAAAAATGTTCTAAATGTCCTGAACTTTTGAAAACTTCTTTAGCTAAGATGTTTGTATCTTCAATTTCATAATAATTCTCACTTAAACCTAAAAAATAATTTCTCCATAAATCTTCAAAGTTATGTTTTATTAAAGTTCCAAGATGACCGTAAGTCCAAAATCCAGATTTACTAGAATAAATTTCACCAGAAGGAAAGAAAAAACCTCTTTTAGTTGCTATACTCATTATTTTATCTGTTTTAGATTCTGGCATAAAATTTAGTAATTTATGATACTTAAAAATTTAACTATTATTTAATGTTTTAAGTAGTATTGTTCAAGGTTTTTTATCGCAGGCCCAAAAGGTATTGCCACCCTATTCATTGGAAGAGATTCAAAAATAATAATACCTCCCTTTTCAGAAATTCTTATTTGAGGACCATCTACTTTTCTAAGAAAATTATATCTATGGCTATGATTATGATAAACTATATGGGTTTCAATAATTATATTTTTATCATACAAACCCTTTAGAGATGGCCTTTCTGATCTTATAAGACTTTCAACATAAACTCTCCCTTCGCCTTCAACGCAAGCGAATGAAGGATATGCATTTAAATTAAATTTCAGATTTATTTTTTCTGCTTCTTTGTTCAAGTCCTCGTCTAAAGATTTTAGCGCTTCAACTAGATAAGCTGGATTTAAAGGCAATATATTGTGTCCTAGTACAAATCCTCCAAATAACTTTCTACTTATTCTTTTTGAAATTGATAGTGACATTTTAACCCCAAGTTTGCTTCAATAATTACCTTTATAAGTGTTACGATTTAGTAGGAAAATATGTATAAGTTTGAAGAAGAAAAATTAATCAAAGAGATTAAAGAAAGAAGTCCTAGACTAATTTTATTACAATTACCAGAAGGATTGAAGAAAGAATCTTCAAAACTAGTTAAATTAATTAAAGAGAACACTAAATCAGAAGTTATTGTTTCTGGAGAACCTTGTTGGGGTGCTTGTGATATTGCATTAGATGAAGCTAAGAATCTTAAGGCTGATTTAATTATTTTATATGGGCATGCTCCTTTTATAAAGATTGATTATCCTATCTTGTATATTGAAGCGAGATATGAAACAAACATAGAAGATTTAATTCAAGAATCATTAAAAGAGTTAAAAGATGTTAATAAAGTTGGATTAGTTTGTTCTGTGCAACATATGCACCAACTTCCGATTGTTGAGAAAATTTTTAAAGAAAATAACAAAGAAGTTTTTATTCCGTCTAAAAAAGGATTTGCATCTTATGATGGACAAGTTTTAGGATGTGAATATAATGGATTAAAAAGTATAAAAGATAAATTTGATGCTATCTTGGTTATTGGAAATGATTTTCATGCTTTAGGAGCTGCATTGGCAATTCCAAAAAAAGTTATTTTGATTGACCCATTTAACAGAGAAGTTTACTCTATGGATAAAAAACGCGAGTTAATAATAAGACAAAGAATAATTGCAATAAATAAAGTAAAGGATGCTAGAAAAATTGGAGTTATAATAGATAATAAACCAGGACAGCATTTTGGAAGTGCTCATTACATTAAGAATAAATTAGAAAAAGATGATAAAGAAGTTATTTTATTAAGCATGAATGAAATTAGAGATGATAAATTAGTTAATTTGCATGATATTCAAGCATTTATCGAAACAGCATGTCCGAGAATTTCTACAGAAGATTATGCAAGATTTTCAAAACCAGTTATAAATTATAGAGAAGCATTAGTTGTCATTGGTGATTTAACATTCGAACAATTATTTGACCAAGGGATTGTTTAGAATAGAAAGGTTTATATATTACTTTTGTTTACATTTGTAATATGAATTTAATAGTATCAGATTCATCAACTTTGATATTGCTGGCAAGGACAAATTTATTAAAAAAAGTTTATTTATATTTCAATAAAATATTAATTCCTGAAACAGTTTTTAAAGAAACTGTTGAGTATGGCAAGGACAAAAAGAAAGAAGATGCATTTATGGTTGAAAAAGAGGTTAATGAAAATAAAATAAATGTAGAAAAGGTAAAAGACAAAAAAACACTTAATGAAATATTAATAAATTTCAGGTGCAATTTAGGAGAAGCAGAAGCCCTGACTTTAGCAATTAATAAAAAAAGCAGATTGTTTACTGATGATTTAGAAGCTATAAAAGTATGCAAGATTTATAACATTAAATTTATAACGGCATTAGCATTTTTAACAAAACTATTGCAGGATAATAAAATTGATAAGGAATTAGCCATGATAAAATTTGGAGAATTATCAAAACTTGGATATTACTCGAAAGATATATTAAAGTACAGTTTGGAGGAGATTAATAAAAAATGGAACAAATAACAAGCTTTAGATTGGATAAGGAGAGTTTAGAATTTTTAAATAAATTTTCTAAAGAAGAAAAGATTAGTAAAGGAGAAACTTTAAGAGAACTTTTATTAAATGGGAGACTAATGCTTGGAATTAAATTATATAAAGAAAGAAAAGCAAGCATAGGGAAGGCTTCTGAAATAGCCGGTGTTTCTATGAGTAAGTTTATGGATAATTTATCAGATTTTGGACTAAACAGCAATCTAACCTTAGAAGATTTTAAGCTTAGCCTAATTAATGCCAAGAAATTAAAGCTAAAATAAATGTATCGGTATCGGCCTATTCTGGGGTCATCCGATACATATTATTTGACCAAGGAATTGCTTAAGTTATTTTTTAACTTTTAATTTTTCAATAACTGTTTTATCAGATAAAATTGCAGAATTACCAGAAGGATCTTCTATCACAATTTTAATTGAAACCTCACCTAATTCAACTTTCCACATTTTCTTTAATAAATTTTTAGCACTTTTCCTTACATCTTCGTCATCTGTAGAATCTCTTTCACCTTCAACAATTTTCTTGAATCTTTGGATTACACCTTCAACATTTGAAATGTAACCTTCAGAAGCAGCACCAGGTTCTGCAGACATTTTTAATGTAGGTATTTTAACAGTAGCGTGTCCACTTTTAATTACCCTAACATTTAAATCTTTTTTATTCTTAACTTCAAAAGTTAATTTAGAAGGTTCTTTTTGTTCTTCCGATTCAACATCTGAAACTTTATATCCGCACCCTCCACAATTCATAGCCATCAAATAACACTTGCCAAAATGAGGAATATTATATTCTTCTTCCAACAAAGTTAGTTTATTAGCATGGCATATTGGACAAGGCTGATTCTTTAATTGATCCATAAAAATTAAAACAAGCTAATGTTTATAAATCTTACTTCGAAAAGTTATTAAACTGTTTAACCATTACTTTATCATGGAAAAGTTTACGAAAATCATAGTAAATATATTACCAATAATTTTAATGTTATTACTAATTCCTTTGGTTATTAATGATTATTTCTTAACTTTAATTTATATAATAATTATTATTTTATCTCTAATAATAAAATACGAGAAAAAAGACTTATTGTTTTTAATAACTGGTTTTGTCGCAATGTTAATTGGAGAGTATTTTTTCATAAAAACAGGTGTTGAAACATTTAATAGAAATTCTTTATTTAATTTAATGCCATTATGGCTGCCATTTTTATGGGCTTATACATTTGTTACAATAAAGAGAGTAATAAATATATTAAAATGATAAAAAAACCTAAGATAAATGAAATAAAAGAAATTAAAAAATTAGTAGATTCATCTAAGGAAATGGATATAATAGAAGAGTCTTTCTCATTAGATTATTATGAAAGAATTCTTGATAAAGGAATTTTACTTATTGCGGAGGAGAATAATAAAATTGTTGGGGTTTGCTTTGGAACTTATAATAAAAAGGAAAAATGGGCCGATCTATTAGGGTTAATTGTAAGGAAGGAATTTAGAAAAAAGGGTGTTGGATCTGGGTTAGTTAAAAAATTTGAAAGAACATGTAAGAAGTATAAACTTAAAACCATAGATTTATACTCAGATAAACTACAATTAAACTTATTTAGAAAATTAAAATATAAACAAGGTAGAATTTATATTTCTTTTAGGAAAAAATTATAAAATAAAAAATTAAGAATATTCAGCTTCGGATGAAACAGGAGCTACTTGTACGCTTCTATGAATTTGTGCGAAATTTGGAGTTACAACAATCCAGTCTTCACCAAATCCGGCAATATCTCCCTCAATTGCGTCACAAGTTTTCTTTAACTTGCTTACTGCCCTTTTTAATTCAATAATATCTTTTTCTTTTAAGGGGCGTATGTTGATTAAGGCTATTGTAGTTCCTTCCCTTAAGGCATCTAATATAGGTTTGATATCTGCAAAGTCTTCTATGAAGAAAGGTCTGACAATAATTTTAGCTGCAGGACTGCGGTTTGCATTTGTGTCAATCTCAACATAGTCGCTTGAGTCTTCAATAACCTCTTTACTTGAGAATGTGTCTCTTATTTTTGAAAAAATATCTTTCATTTTATATCCTCTTATCACTTCATAATAACAAGTTGTATATAAAGATTTCTATTATTGATAACCACCCAATACGCTAATAATATTTAATATTTCTACCCTAGTATATGTTGGAATATTTGGGTCATTTGATATTTCATCTAATTGTTGAAGTATTTCATCTATCTTTAAACAGGCTTCCTTACCGTCTTTATTCAAACAAAGTATGGCACCATCGATCTTGCTCCTAATATTTTTAGGAACGCCGTCGTCCTCTTTTATTAATGTTAAATTTGAAATTATTTCTGTAAATTCTTGGCTCATTTTAAATCTTTTAAAATATCTTTTTGTAACTCCTCTGCTCTTTCTTTTAATTTATTTTCTTGTTTTTCTATTGATTTAACTCTTAAAGAAAAGATTTCTTTTTCTGAATTTAAATCTTTTTTTAAAGTTTCTTTGTCCATTGAAACCATAATATTTCCGATAATTTTGTAAGGTTGTTTTTTAGTTTCACTAACTTCATTTAAAGCATTCTCATTTTCAAGCAACCTAGATTGAAAAGTTTGTTTTTGCATTATTAAATTAGATAAATTTTGCTCAATTAATTGTAATTCCTGTATTTTTTGGTCTTGATCTTTCATTTTAATCTGTTTTTACTTTTGAAGAAACAACTCTTGGTTTATATAATACACGAGAACCACAATAAGGACATCTTACTTTCTTCTTCAAGTATTCTGCCTTAATTATTTTTCCACAATCAAAACATTTATGAGTTACCATTTTTATTATAGAGTATAAGCTTTTCCTGTAAACTTTGATTTGCAGCTTCTGCAAAACCAAATTCCTGACGCAATTCTCCTTACCCTCATTTTCTTGCAGTAAGGGCATTTATGCCATTGCTTTAATTTTTTTTCGACAGCCGCAACTTTTTGCCTTAGTCTTCGACCATATCTTGCGCCAAATCTTCCTGTTGTTCCTACTTTTTTCGTTGCCATTTTTTTATTTAAATATATCGTTTTTAAAAAGCTTTTGTTTTAAGTGGGGTTACCCGGATTCGAACCGGGGCAGAAAGGTCCCAAACCTCTCATCATAACCAGGCTAGATCATAACCCCAATAGAAATACTAAGAAAAAATTAGTTTATAAAACTTATTTCTTGCCTTTTTTCTCTTCCTTAGCAGGAGCTTTTCCAGCAGCAGGTGCAACAGTTGCTTCTTTACCAGCCTCGGCTTTTCCAACAGGAGCTTTTCCAGTTGTAGCAACAGGGGCACCTTCTCCTTCTTTAGCAACAACGGTTTCTTCTTTAACTTCTTTCTTCTCTGCAACTTTTTCAGCAAGAGCTTTTTCCTTCTCTAATTCACGTTTGATTTCTTTGTTAATTTCATCTAATTGCTGTTTAAGCTTAGCCTTTTTATCCTCGCTAATTTCTATAATCTTTGAATTAATTTGATGAGTGTATAATCCTGCTTCAATGTCCTTATTAAATTCAGCTCCAATTTTTCCTTCGACTAAAGCCCCAAGAGAATTGCAACTTCCAACGATATTTTTAACAGCAGATTTTAAATTATTAACAAGCATTGAATCTTGTTTCATTAACGCTATCTTGATAACTTGTTCAATTCCCAGATTAGCTACTTTTTCTTTATCAGGCATTGGGCTTCCTTTTTCAATATTAACCTCTTTTTTAATTAATTCAGTTGTTGGAGGAGTTCCAATTTCAAGATCAAATGTTTTGCTTTTAGTATCTACAATAACCTTAACAGGAATTTTCATGCCTTTAAAATTAACAGTTTTGTCATTAATAGAATCAATAACATTCATGATATTCATCCCAAGAGGACCTAGTTTTTGAGCTAGCTCTGGACCAGAAGTTGCTTTTCCACCTTCAATCATTAATTGTATTTTTTCCTTACTCATTTTCTTCTGCTTCCTTTTCGCCCTCTCTTCTTATAACTTTAACCGAATCCATCTTAACCGTAATTGGAATTGGAACAGCCGCTTCTAATAATTCTAAAACAATTTCTTCTTTTTGTTTATCTATCCTTGTTATTTTTGCTTTTTCTTTTTTAAATGGTCCAGATATAATTTCAACAATATCGTTGATCTGCATATTAATTTGAGTTCTAGCTTGTTCTAACATGCTTTCTATCTCTGGGAAAGCAACTGGGTTTTTTAATAAACCACGTGCATAAGGAACCCCCTGATAAGCTCTTTCAATATCATCAACAGTTTCAGCTTCAACAAAGATATAACCCTTCATGCCATGAGGATGCATCAAAGAATAAACATGTAACTTACGTTTTTTAGCGTTAGAACTAACAAAATCAAGTACTTGCTCTTCTCTATTTGCAGTTGTTCTCAAAGCGTATATCTTTACCATTTTATCTTATTAATTGGGATAATATGTGTATTATAAATCCGATAAACCCTATTATTAAAGTTCCTATGCTTGTAACTTTAGCAGTTATCTTAAATTCTTCTGAACTGGGTTTCTTAGTTATCTTAAAAACCCTTATACTTTCACTTACGAAAGTTTTGAATTTCTCCATCAATCCCATGTTAAAAATAGAAAAAATATGCTTTATAAATATATTGAATTTTTAAAAAAATAAAAGAAAAAGAAGATTAATGTTTCATTAATCCTTTTAACTCATCGACTATCTCTCTACCTTCTGTTTTTAGAGCTCCACCAAGTCCTATACCAAGTGCAATTGCTAAACCAATTGCTAAAGCTCCGATTAACAAGTACCATGTGTTTTCTAAGATTCCTGTATTTACACCTATTTGCCTTAATCCTAAGATTAAAACAATGAAGTAAATAACAATCTTAAGTATCTTTGTAAAGAATGTAACACCTCTTGTTCTTGTGTGAGCTTCTATCTTCATTGGTACGAAATGTGCTAAAGCTACGCCGAAAATTATTATTAATCCAGCAATAATAACATTAGGTAACCATATTACAAATTGTTGTAATAGAAAACTTAATGTTCCAAGCTGAAGTAAACTAACACCTTCAGTTAAGAATATTATGAAGACATACCACTTTGTTACTTCCCCAAATATCTTAGAGAGATGGAAATTACCAACTAACTTTGAAAACTTCGCTTTCTCTAGATAGTTATCTAATCCAGATTTTTCTAATAAAATTCTGACTAAGTATCCTATCCCCATAGAAACAAAATATCCTATTATGAATATGATGATTGCGGCTATAATACCTGGTATTATTGTAACAAAACCATTCCATAAATCAATTAATGGATTAAGAATAAGATTTCCAGTAGTTGCTAACGGATCCGGCATTCACATACACCTCCTTTTTTTAAAGTATTACTAAAATGTAATGAATTTAAGACATTTAAATAACTTTCGATTTAATTTATTAATTTGTTAGTAGTTAGAAATTAATTATCTCCACCAGTACCTACACTGGAAAAAATAAAAAGGATTAAGATGCCGCAGATGTCGCTGAACAACTTCCACTTATTGTGGCTTTACAGGTGTACTCAATATAGTCATCTAGAAGTCCGAATCTATCTTGGCTAGAGCATGAAGTAGTTATCCTTCCATCACATCCAGTCCCTTTATCACACTTACTGTCAGCATCTTCAAAGGCGTTGTCTCGTGCTTCACTTCTTGCAGAAGATTCTGAATATACAGATGATCCTTCCCCACTTCCTGAACATGATTTGAATCCTTTGTATGCTCCAATGGGCTTATTCCCAGGGAAATCACAAGAACTTAATAAAAATAATGATACAATTAAAAATAAAGTTAAAATGATTAAATTTTTGTTCAATGTATCACCTTAACTTAATCTAACTTAATAGGTATATATATGTTTTGCTTTTGGAATTAAATAATTTTATAAGTTCAACAATTTTTAGAATATCGGGCTTATAGTATAACCTGGATAGTACGTACGGCTTCGGTTTAGACAAGAAGACACCGTAAAATTGGGGTTCAAATCCCCATTGGCCCATCAAAACATTTATAATTGTCCTAATTAACTTAAATTTATGAAAGAATCTCAAGAAGGAATTACAGTAAAAAAAGACGGGGATTTTTCTGAGTGGTATACTCAAGTTATTCAAAAAGCAGAGTTGGCTGATTATTCTAAAGTTTCTGGTTGTATTGTTTTTAGACCAAGAGCATACCATATTTGGGAAACTGCAAAAGAAAATTTAGATAAAGAATTTAAAAAAACAGGTGTAAAAAATGCTTACTTTCCATTATTAGTCCCGGAATCATTATTAAATAAAGAATCTGAGCATGTTAAGGGGTTTAAACCAGAAGTTGCGTGGGTAACTCAAACAGGCAGTTCAAAATTAAATGAAAGATTAGCGATAAGACCAACATCAGAAACAATAATGTATGACCATTATAAAAAATGGATTCGAAGTTGGAAGGATTTACCATTAAAAATAAATCAATGGTGTAACATTATTAGGTGGGAGTTTAAGCACGCTACACCATTTTTAAGAACAAGAGAATTTTTGTGGCAAGAAGGTCATAATGTTTTTGCAACAGAAAAAGAAGTTGAAGAAAATACTTTGTTAATGCTTGATGTTTATGAAAAGATTTTAAAAGAGATTTATGCGATTCCAGTTATAAAAGGAAAGAAAAGTGAAAAAGAAAAATTTGCAGGTGCTTTATATACATTAAGTTTAGAAACCCTATTACCAAATGGAAAAGCAATACAATGCTGTACGAGTCATAATTTAGCTCAAAATTTTTCAAAACCTTTTGATATTACTTTTTTAGATAAAAACGAGAAAAAACAATATGCATGGCAGAATTCTTGGGGCTTCACAACAAGAACAATAGGAATTATGATAGCTATACATGGGGATGATAAAGGATTAATTGTTCCTCCAAGGTTAGCTGAAACACAAGTTGTAATCATTCCAATATTATTCGATAAAACAAAAGAAAAAGTCTTGAAAAAAGCAAATGAGATATTTAAATTATTAAAAGATTACAAAGTTTATTTAGATGATCGTGAAGATTATTCGCCAGGATGGAAGTTTAACGAACATGAACTTAATGGGGTTCCAGTTAGAATAGAGTTAGGACCAAAAGATTTAGAAAATAATCAGGCCGTTTTAGTTAGAAGAGATTCCTTAAAAAAAGAAAATGTGAAATTTAAAGATTTGAATAAAAAAATAGGTGAAACATTAGAGAGTATACAAAAGAATTTATATGAAAAAGCGAAAAAAAGTTTATATGATAATATTAATGAAGTGAAGAATTTGAATGATGCTAAAAAAATAATAAATTCTGGAAAAATTGCTAAGGTAAACTGGTGCACTGGAGCAAAATGTGAGGAAATAATAAAGACCAAAATTGAAGGCGCTAAAAGCCTTAATATTTCTTTAACAGAAAAGGCAAGGGGGAAATGCTTTAACTGCGGTAACGACGCGAAAGGAGTCTCTTATTTTGCGAAGTCTTATTAAAGTAATAAACTAAAACAAGAACTATAATCAAAGCTAACCACCACAATTTAGCATAAAGTGGTTTATCAATTTTTACATTAAAAGTCTTATCTGTTGAGTACAAATTACCATTTTTGTCTTCATATTTAATAATTAATGTATTAACTTCCTTGAGATCATAACCTTTTAGATTAATATTAAGGTCTTTTTCATTAGAAAAAGTTTCTAAGGTTGATATTTCTTTGTTATTTAAAATTATTTCTAAATTTTTAATTTCTGAGTTTACATTCAGATTAAATGTTATTAGGGTATTATCAAAATAATTTATTTCATTTGGATAATCCAAGATATTTAAGGTTAGGTTTGGGGTTTTAAGTATAGTTGGGTTCAATAAAAAGATTTTATTTACATCATCATTAGATGCTGTAACTAAAAAGCTTTTGTCATTTGGGTTAAAATCAAATTCGAAAGTTTTTTCCTCTACAAGATTTAGGCTTGTTATCTTGCATCCATCATTGTAACATAGCTCAACATTATTCAAGTTTGTATTTCCTTTGTTAATTAGTATGCAAGTTATTTTTCCGGATTCATATTCATAATAATAATCTTTATCTAGGTTGCATGTTAAATCAACATTTTTAGAATATATCTTTTCCTCTTCTTTTTCAAATTGCTCAATCAAGTTTTGCGCATCTTCTAAAGAGAATCTCGACCCATCATAGAAAAAACGCAGAACTTCATTTACATCGTGATTGAAATTGTCTATAATACTAACTTCCGAGGTATAAATGAATCCTTTTTCTAAACTTTGGGGTGTTTTCAAGATAAAGAAAACAGATTTTTCTTCATTTGGTTCTAATAAGATTTCTCGAGCATAATCATCAACCTTTACAGGAGCTTTATTAATATAAACATTTATAGGAATATAATAACTATTTAAGTTCTTAACGTTTACTTTAATTGGAAGGTAGGATTTTGGTCCTAAATCATTTTTCAAAACTTCTAAACTAACTCAAAACTTTACTTTCAATTTTTAAGCCAGAGGATTCGACATCAACCTTACTTGATAACCACCCGTAGTTTACATCAGAATCTTTAACATCTTGGCCAATCTTCATCTTTATATGTGAAGCATCAACATAGCCTAACTGGCCATAAGTTGGATCAAAAGCAATCCAACCATACCCTGGAAAATAAACTTCGGCCCAAGCATGGTTTCCAAATCCCCCAATTAAGTTAGTATAACTCTGTCCTGTGACAAATCTTGCTGGAATTTTTACAGAACGCAACATTGCAACAAATAAAGATGTTAACTCATCACAAACACCAACTCTATTTTCCAAAACCCATGAAGAATCTTGTGAAACTTCTGCTGTCAAAGTTCCAAGATCATACTCTATATTATTTTTAACCCATTCTCCCATTTTGTGAACGACAATAAATAGATCATCTTCGCCTTGTGCAAGTTCATTTGCCTTGGCAATGATTAAAGGATCATCTGAAGTTACAGTTTCTGTACTAACTAGATAAGGTTCAAATTCATCTAAGTTTTCCTCGATTGGAAACTTTACCTTAGAGTTAATAGGTTTAAAGTTTGTTTCTATAGTTTCTACAGAGTTAACATTAAAATCTAATTTATTGTTTGTAGGATAATTCCAATTGAGATAGATGTAGTCGTCGCCAATTTTTTCATTTATGCTTGGATTTGTTGTTATCGTCCTAGTTACTTTTTGAAATTCATTTTCTACTGGAAAAAAAGTCAGATTTGCATAGACGTAATCTATATTTATACTTGGATTCGCTCTGTCCAATAATAAAGATGAAGATATTTCTGTATTTATGATTAGAGAGCTATAATCGTTTATCTCTTCTGCTCGTGCTGTTGAGATAATCAAAAGTATAAATAAAAACAAGATTGAGCTCTTTTTCATTTAGTTCATACTTAAAAATTTATTTAAATAACTATTGTTTTGAATTTAAAACCATCTTTCATTAATACAGTCATTCGAACATTCCTTAACACATTGATCTGTAAACTTATTAGCGACGGTTGTTGAATCTTCTAAGCAAGCCTCGGTGCAATATTCATTACAAGCATTTTCAAGTTGATTTCCTTCTAAACTCCCCCCAACAGGTTCTTTTGTTTTGCACGAACTTGTTAAAAACAGGATTAAAAAAAAGATGCTTGTTAAAAGAAATATTTTTCTTAATTTAACCATCTTAAGAATTATTCTTTATTAGGTATATAAATATATTGATTACTTTAGTAAATGTTCCATTCTATCAACGAATGTTTTAAAATCATCTTTGTGAATATTTCCACCGCATGCATGATCATGTCCGCCACCATAACCATTTAAGCCCTCTAGTGCTTTGTTGATTAATTTTGGAAGTATTATATTTCCTTTGTAATAAGATCTTAAACTTATTTTAAAGGAATCATTTTTCCCCCTAGCGACTAGAATAACTTTATCTGGGAATTTGTATTGTAATTCATTTGATAAAATAGGTGTATAACTTGTGCTGGTAGCTGAGTAAGTATATAATAAAATATTTTTATATTTTATACTATTTTCAAGGGCATCCTTCAATAAGCTTTCATATTCTCTGTTTATTTTTTCAAACCTTTTGTAAATAAATTTTCCCCTTGGTGTGGTTCCATTTAAAATTTCATTGGGATCTTCTATCCTTGTCAAAATTTTTATAGATTTTTTAACGTCTTCTTTCTTTCCTTTAAGAATAAAGGTAAATAATTTAGCTAGGGTTCCTAATTTTGTATTAAAAAGGACATCTGGGGGTTCATTTAATTTACAATCTGTTAAATCTTTATATTTTTTACAAAAATCTTGGTGAAGTTCTAAAGACCAATCTGCAACAATACCGATTGCCGCAATCCATAAATTTTCATTTGTAAGTTTGTAGCACCAGTAAGAAGTTGGCCTTGAATCTTTTTTATCAGAGTATAGGGGATTAAAATGTTTTACACCTTCAATAGGGTTTGGAGGGTGATGATCAATCCATAAAATAGGAACATTAACCTTATCGACAAATTCTTGAGTTATAGTATGTTTATCTAAAACTAAAATTAGATCTGGATGATAATATTCAACACTCTTTAAATAAGAATCGTCAACAGCATTATGGGTAACAATAACGCCCTTGCCTCTTCCAAGATATTTATAGATTAATAAAAAAGAGGCTAAACCATCAGAATCATCATCAAAAAATATTAATGGGTTAGTTGAATTTTCTAAATATGTTTTAATTTGTTTTAAAGAGATCATATAAAATTTTAAGAATAACGTATTTATAACTCTTATGATAATAAATTTAACCTTTTCTCCTTAGCCGATTTGCACGTTCACTTGGACGCATTTTTTCATAACCTTTTCCTTTTCCCCTTAATCCTCTACTCTTACGTCCAGATGAAGTTAATCCTCTATAAACCCTACCACGTTGTTTTGCTAATCCAGAAATTCCGGGATATTTCTTCCCAATTTCTCTATCTATCAGAATAACTTCATAAAAATAATATTTTCCATCTTTATCAAGATAATATGAGTTAATAACTTCACAATTTGGGTATCTTTTATTTGCCCTTCTTTCAGCAATCCATTTATAATTCATCTCTAAAACCATTCTTCTACGTGTATTTTTGGATTTTCTACCAGAGGTTATCCTAGGACGCTCATGTCCTCCCCTTAACAGTTTTACTCTAACAACAACATAACCTTGTTTCGCTTTATATCCAAGCCTGTGTGCTTTATCAAGTCTTGTTGGATTATCAACTCTTGTTACAGCATCCCCCCTTCTCCATGCGACTAATCTAGAATTAACTAAACTCTTAGTTTCTTTATGATCTTGCCATGACTTACTTAAATATTTTTGATAACCCATAAGATTCAGTCAAAACATGGCTTTAAAAAACTTTCCAAGCATGTTTAATTAAAACCTTTTCGCAAAGTATTTAAATTTATTTGTTCTCTCTTAAGGAATGGATATAATAAAAAACTTGTTTAAAATTGTACTTGGAATTGTTTTAATATTCCTAGCATTATGGTTAAGCATATTCTATAACCAATATGGCTGGTGGACAGCTGCACTAAGCTTAATAAAAGGAGGAATCGTAATTCTAGTTGTGATGGTCGGTTTAGTGTTCCTGTTGGTAGGATTTAGCGATTTGAAGAATGCTGAATAAAAAACAAAAAATTGAGTTACAAGAACTTGAATTAATGTTTAAAGAAAGTGTACTTGAGGATTCAGAAGAAGAACAAATTTATGCTGCTTCTTGAGTTTTTCTCTTCTTTAAGATAATTCTGGATGTTATAATAATTACGAGGATAATTAAAATCGTAATGGTCCATGTTTTATTTGAACCACAATCTGGATCTTCCTCGCAATCAATATCACAAATTCCATCTGCACCATAGTTGCATATGTTATCTTGAATTCCTAAACTGCAATCTTCAGGGCAAGTTAATGAATTTTCAGTCGAATCACAAATATTATCTCCAATGCACCTTACAAGAACTTCAATAAGGTCGCTTTGTTGGATTTCTCCAGTAGTTGTGTCTTTTACAATAGTTGGTTTTAGAGCATAAACACCGAGGTTATTAGGACGTATTGCATAGTTTATTGTAACAACATTGTTTGGATTAACTTCAACAATCCATTTATAGCTTTTAACCTCTATCCCATTATGCAATTCAGTTTCAGCTTCTTCTGGATTTACCGATGTTATTCCTTGAGGTAAATTCTCTTGTACTTCGAAAGTTGCTTTTCTATCATAAGGATTCTTAAAAGAGATTTTAACAAGAATATTATCTCCCAAGCTAATTTCATTTTTAGTTTCTTTAATTATATTAATCTCTTGTGCATTAACAAAATTTAAAGAAAGGATTAGCAAAAACAAAATTATAAAAGTTTTAAGTTCTTTCATTTTAATCCCAAAAAG
>Ga0209542_10002650_pt1 | contig 39664 bp, 49 predicted proteins | sample RifCSPhighO2_01_FD_184028 | JGI IMG/M metagenome (GOLD analysis project Ga0209542, IMG submission 184028) | Soil microbial communities from Rifle, Colorado - Rifle CSP2_plank highO2_0.1 (SPAdes) (version 2) | ecosystem: Environmental > Terrestrial > Deep subsurface > Rock core/Sediment ... | reverse complement strand
GGAAGGGTACACATATGATATTCTCCCCGCCGGCGCAACGGGATTCTACTGGGCAAACGGCATTCTGCTCGGCAGTACCCTCCGCTAGGGATATGTGCCAAGTCCCCCCACTTTTCCGCCCCTGCTCCGTGTGGCGCATATCGCCCGTGCGCTCCACGCAGGGGCGAACCAGTACATCATGAAGCCGTTCGATACGGAAACCGTCCGACAGACGTTCGAGAAAGTCGGACTCATCTGATCTACACTGCTACCAAGTAAACAAGAACGCACCTTTGCAACCGCACGTGCGTTCTTTTTATGTACGGCAGGCGGTCTCTCGATCCGTCAGTATTTAAAAAATCTAGAAAAGTAAAAAAGACCTCCCTGGGTAGGGAGGTCTGAGCAAGGTACTAGTCCTTCAGAGCTTCGAAGAACTTGCGATTCTTCGAGAACTCCACGAGGTCATTTGCGACCTCCCGCAAGATGCGGGCCTTCTCGCCGTCGGCGAGCGTGGCGAGATGCTGCACAAACTCGATTTTCGCCGAGTCGGTGAACGCACCGTTGGATTCGGTCTTGCGACGGATTTTTCTGAAGCGTCGCTTCTTCGGAATCTCGGCTTCGCCTTTCGGCGAGCCGTCAGGATTCACCAGCACGACCCACCGACGCTGCTTGCCCCGCCTCACCAGACCCTTGGTCTGCAAGCGGTTGAGCAACTTGATGATGATGCCGGGGCTGATCCCGAGCTTCTCATGCAGAAACGCATATGATGCGCTCTGTTCGGAGACGATGAGATCGCCGCCGCGTTTGGTCAGGTCTTTCCAGTCGACTTTGTGTCGCATTACCTTCTAGACTCCATTGTGAAGCTCAATCAACCTACGACTATTCGCGGGCTGAAGAAAGTGGAGAAGCTACCGGTTCTCCAAGTCGGGATAGTTTGGGGTATCAGCCCACCGCCACGCGCTCTTTGAGAGCACTGAGGTCGCCTTCAAAAATGAAGGACTTGTCGAGCGACCCAGCGGCGCCCGCTTCGACGCCCCGCTTTTGCATCTCCTCGTTGGAGGAGACCATGTAGACTGCGGGGAGCTTAATGCCGCGCGAAATCCATCCGCGCAACACGTCGGGGCCATATGGGCCGCCGATGCCGAGCACGCCATCGAGCAGGAGCAGATCAAACGCTCCGACTACGAGGGCCTTTTCTGCTTCGGCAGGCGTCTCGACGAAAACGACCGACACCGAAGGGTCTCTTTCGATGGCGATCTTGAAGCGAACGAATTCGCTGGATTGATCGTCCAACATCAGGATCTTCATGCAAGCCCTCCTTGGCTCAATCAACCCACGACCATCGCGGGCTGAATAGAATGGAGAAGCAACCGGCTTCTCCAGTCGGGATAGTTAGGTTCGGGATATCAGCCCGGGCGCTAGTATGCGCTGTCGACGATAAACTCGCCGAACGAGCGACCCCTGTGATTGCTCACGTCCTCCACCGGAAGACCCTCGATCTGGCGGCAGTAAAACTGCCGCTGACCTGTCCGAAGGATGACCTTCTCGGCTCCAAGCTCCTTAGCTTGACGCACCAGAGAGGCAACGTCCGGTTGCAGGCCGCGATCGCAGCAGCCGTCCTGGCAACAATACGGCAAACGCCGACCGTTGTTGAAGCGCAAGCCGTAACGGCTCGAAGATCGCTTCAAGATGTGGACACTCTTGTCCACAACAACCGCGGATGCGCGGTCCTCCGTCAGGATGACGGCGTTGCCAATGGTGGCGGGAGCGAAGTCGACGTGAGTCATGTGCCCTCCTAAGGCGTGGTGCGCATAATTGCGCAGATGAACTCAATCAACTCACGATTATCGCGAGCTGAATAGAGGGCAGGAGTTGGTACTCCTGCCTAATCGTCAGAGGTCGTCAAAACATCCGGCGCGACCGTGGCGGCACATGGCGCGCAACACGATCTTGTGGATGTCTTTGGGCGTAAGCCGAAGCTTTTTGCCCTTGACCAACCTCATCCTCCCTGCGCCATCGGGGTGGCCATAGCGCAGAGGCACCTCGTACAACCGGCCGCGGTGGCGGACAGCGTGCGAGCAGTACAGCGCCATGGTTTCCTCCCTTGTGGCGTTGCGTCAAAAAGAACTAGGGTTGCGGACTGCGTGATTCTGCTGCCGAGCCGAAGTGTGTCCACCCTTTAGGTGGCACCACCAGCGCGCCAAAGGCACGCTGCGGCTAACGACCCCGCTCCAGCGGGTCCCGAGCTTTCGCTCGAGAAACAGAACCACACAGTGCCCCGCTTACATTGCCTCTTGCGAAGCAACGCCTTTGCGGTGGTGAGCCGCATCGGTAGCTTTAGCAGAGTGCACAGCGGCGCTCGGAATCCATACCCGGTTACCAACCGAGGATGGCCCAAAGCTCATGCCACCATGTTCTGCCTTACGAGGGACTATCAACCCCCGGAATTCTCCTCAAAAAGGAGAGTGCCTAGGCACGCGGTTGAGCAGGATGACCAATCCTGTGCCGCAGAGAGACCGCCTCTTTCGAGACAGCGGGCCTGACTCTAACCTGATGGGACTCTCTCTACCATCGGTTAGCCTGATTCGAATTTATTGCCCCTCGAATCAGGTGGTGGGGTCGCACAGTGTTGATGCCACTTGTGGATCGCGACAAAGTAGTCGCATCCACGCGCAGCACCAACTTCGGCCGGTCAAGCCTAGCTCCGTTGCACGAGCTACCCCTGTTTCTCGCCGCCGGGGAGCGACATAATCTGGATGAGAGAGATTGCTCTCTGTCTTTTCGGAGGTAGTACTCTACGCGAGGATGCGTTGCTAATCGACCACCAAATTTCTTAAGCGGCTTCATCTCACACAACCATCCTGCTGAATACACCTCGTACTGCCCGCATTACCCTTTGTGAGTGATGCGGTAGCCGTCCAGTCGGCTGTTACTCGATGAGAATCCGAACGAATCAGATTCTCAATAGAGTGGAGAATATATCGGAATTCTCCAAGACCGGGCGTTCGGATTAAATCCATCCGAACCACCAGAGAGCCGCCACGCTGGCGACCAGCAGAGCAGCCAGGCCGGGGCCGAGGAGCGCAATAACAAAGCGCACCATGCCCGAAACGGCCGACGCCAGCAAATGAACGCAAGCGACGACGAAGTTGGCAATAGCACTACCAACCATTGAGACCTCCTGGCTCAATCAACCAAGCAGAATTGCCGGGCTGAATAGAGGAGACAAGCGCGGACGCTTGTCTCGGGGTGAGATTAGATCTCACAGACCACCTCGCAATCCTCGTAATCATCGAAGGCATATGGGTAGTCGTAGTCGACGTAGAAATCGCCGAAGTCGACCACCGACAGGTCGAATCCGTCCTCTGCCTTCGCCGAGGAGGCGCCCATCAGAACTCCGATGGCGAGCAGTGCAACGAGCAGGTGCTTCATTGTGCCCTCCCAGGCTCAATCAGACCGCGAGGAATTCGCGAGCTGAATAGAGTCCTCGTACTTTCGCGACGAGGAGTTGCGCCCTTTTCGGGAATACTTTTTCTTGTCGCGGACCACGCGCTGGTGGAACTGGCGATCCGCGAGTGCTCGCGCCCCGGGGTTGCGGGGCTTGGGCAGTTGCACAATGATCTGCATCACGACCTCCTATCTATAAAGAACAATCTCATTTTGCTTTCGGCAGCGGGCAGAGACATCCCAGCGATTGAGTTATAGAGCTCGCTACACTCCAGTCTCGTTAACCGGTTGCGAATTTCTCCGCGTCCAGAAGCTCCTGCTCATGCTTTGCAGCATAACGCGCGGCGGCTTTCGGTCCGGCCAGCTCGAGGTATTTAACATGTGCACGTTTGACGTGTGCGCACCAACCCCGATACTGCTCCTTCGTCATGCAAGCGATGGCGAAGGTATTAACGAGATCCCGCAGTTCGGGATCATATTTCATACTCCCTCCTGTCAAAACACCGGTGCAGCGGATGCCACACTTTGACGATGTTCTGAGTAAGAGGGCGAACGCAGCAAAATTAAACTGCAGCGTTCGCCAAACTAAGAGGAGTCACTCGCCCTTAGTCGCAAGGCGGTGTTGAACCTCCGCGCGGAGGTTATCCCAGTAATCGTTATAAGCCCGTCGGGGGCTTACCCATCCGCCTAAACCATCAGTCCGGGGTGGGAGCGATGCGCGGAGGGTCTCCTGCTCCTCGTACTTTTTGCGGGCTTCAGCCCATTCTTTTTCTTGGCGAGCTGCAGCTTTCATCGCCGCGCTGATACGACGGGCTTGCCGCCACCTTTTGTCGCGCCTTTGAACCTTCTTCATTTTTTCTGCTCCAATCAGGAAACTACACGCGAGCATTACGCCGTGTTTCGTCGCGTCCTGAACAAGAGGGGCAAGCACGACGGAAACAACCGCGGCACTTGCCCGATTTTACTCGCATGAGAACTTCTCCTTCTTTTTCTGCCCCTGACGGCGAGCACGCCAGTAGCAGATACCGCACACGGGTGGCCGTTTGACGACCGGTACCCGCGTCTCCCCGCACCAACTGCAGACGGCTTGGGGAGCAAAGTGCTTGTGGTAGCACCCGCTGCAGACGGGTGCGCCGGCGTTGGTACGCCACACCGGCAGGCGCGGGACCGTGCAACAGACGCACGGCTCCTTTCTTGCGGGGTCTTTCAAGACCTCCTGCATGCGCATGCGGTTGACCGCACGCGCCTCTTCGGTGCTAGCCATGGAGAACCTCCGATCAGAACACTACACGCGAGCGGCAATCACTGCGTTTCGTCGTGGTCTGAATAGGAGTCCCGACCGAAGTCAGGACATGGGTTGTTGACGGGCCCATTACCCGCTGTAGCTACTCCCTGCCGACGGCTCGCCCGAATCGGTTGCCCGGGGCCTGCAGGTTTCACTCAGAGAAAGAACAAATAAGACGACAGGTTGCGTTGGATTGCAGCCCTTCCACTTGGGTGCACTGGTGGCACTCGCTGGCGGCCGTCGTCTCGCGGCCGAAGAATCGCGGGAACTGTTGTCTTTGGTCGAACATCGACCGACAACTTTGTGGAGTTTCCACACGGCCGTTCCAAACCGCACCTTTCAAACGGGGCCCCGCTGAAGGATTACGATGGACCGAGCTTTTGCCCAGCCCTTCAAGGTAGTCCATGCGGGGACCAGCACTCGAGGCCACCGTTATGGCCTCTTTTCTCGAAAACTCGATCAACCCATGAGCATTTGCGCTGCTGGGCTGAATAGAGCGGCGAACAAAAGAGATGTTCGCCGAATATTGGAGCTACTTACTGCTGCGACTCGCCCGAATCTGTTGCCCGGGGTCCGCAGTGTTCGCTCCTGTTTCTTTGTGGTCTCGCCCTCTTTCAAGGATCCCCACTCTAGCCGAAGAAACTTCGGCAACTCGTTGTTACGAGCTGTTCCGGTTTAACGCCGGTTCGTTTTATCCTTACTCGACCGAGTATTCGTGGAACTCGAAGGTCGCTTGCGCAACCTCCTCGTGCGAGTACTCGTGGCGATCGGTGAGGCGCGGCAAGCCGCGAACCCCCATCACGATGACCGAATCGCCGGAACCGAGACACACCCGCGGGGGCGTGGCCGGAATGGCGACGTCGAGGCCGAATTTGTCCCGCATGGCCGCAATAGTGGCGGCATGCGACGGATTGACGCAGGGTTCGACACCCTGTGCAATCCGCTCGGATACCTGCTCGACCGTCAGCTTGCGCCGAACGATCTGGCAGTTACCTGCGAACATGGAATCGGCGAGAGCAAACCCAAAGAACGTCTTCATGTGAACCTCCCTGACCGCAGGGTATCTGCGGAATTGGTCAGGATCGCGGATGCGACCCCTCTTTCCGGTACTACCCCTACTTATTTAAGGTTGGAGGTACTGCCGGAGAAGAGGAATAACATTGCAGTTTGTGCCGAAGCACATATTGTTCTGCGTTATTCTCCTCGAGTCTGAGACTCTCGGAGTCGAATGACCTAATCACCTATTAAATTGTCAGAGATCGTCCTCTTTCGTCTTTCCCGGCATCCCTCCGGTACTCGCATTAAGGATGAATATAGTGTACACCCGAATAAGCATTATGTCAACATACAAAGTATACTTTGACAAATAAACCTTCAAATAAGGCGTTTTATGGCTATTCTACTGGCTAATTTTGTAAAGGTTGCTTGACAAAACTATATAAGCCCCTATTATAGGACTATATGAATGAAATAGAACCCCATCCTACTTATTACCAAACCCTCGTAGAGGGTGGCTTGAACATCAACCAGGCCAAAATGTACGAGACTATCGTCCGAGGTGGAAAACTGCCCGCTAGCCATGCCGCCCGACTAGCTAATGTCCCCCGCACCCTGGGTTATAAGGCGTTGCAGGAACTTCAAACGCTCGGCCTCATAGGGAAAGAGGATGTCCCCGGCAAGGTCGCGACTTTTTCCGCTGCTCATCCTTTCAAGCTCAAAGAGATGGTGGACCAGCGATACACGCAGGCGAAAGACGCAAAAGTCGCGATTGAAGGAGTACTGGGTAAACTAATATCCGACTTTAATACCCGCTCTGGAGCGCCGGGCTTGAGGATTCTTGAAGGTGCCGCGGGTGTGGCAGAACTCTATGAGGACATACTCAACGAACGGCAGCCTATCAAACTCATTCGCTCACCCGAGGACAGCCGCCATCCCGAGCTCGCCGAGATGGTGCGCAAACAAATAGGAGAGCAGAAGAAGATAGGTATACAGACACAAGCCATCACAGCGTTGGCAGAAGGTACACCGGCGGAAATAATAGCCTTCGACGATGAGCGTTTGGTAACACGCCGCATTGTGCCCAAAGAAAAGTTGGCTGTTCCAGCGCAAATAATAATCTACGCAAACAAAGTTGCTATTACAGCCTACGAAGACGCGGTGATTACCACCATTATTGAAAACCCCGCCATACGGAAGACCTTCGAGATGGTTTTCGACTATCTATGGGGATCGGCGGAGCAGGATCATCAGAAAATACTTAAAACAATCAAGAACAGTTAATTTTTTTTTCGCCGCCCCCACCAAAAAAAGAGGCCGGACACCCGTTCTTTTCCTCAATGCTTCAAATCGGCGGGGGAAAATGAATGGGCAAAGAACGGTTGTTCCGGCCAATCCGGTGGGGCGGCGTCCGGCGACGCGGTACTCCGCGCGCCGGAGAATCACCACGCGGTCGAATCGTACCACTGCGTACCGAGTTACCACGCGCGCGGAGCGCGCGAGTCAGTCGGAGTGCTGGCTAAAATAGGTTCGAGCGGAGTACAATAGAGACTCCCGTTTAATAGAACTCACTGTAAACAAGTGGAAAAAGAACAGATACAGGAACGTATTAAAGAAATAGAAGCCGCGATGCAGGCGGCAGATTTTTGGACGGACAAAGACAAAGCGCAAGCGCAGGTAAAAGAACTGCGGGAGCTCAAAGTGCACTCCGAGGGCGGCAGTGTCTACGAGAAGGGGAGCGCGATACTCTCTCTTGTTGCGGGCGCGGGAGGTGATGACGCGGAGGACTTTGCCCAGATGCTTTTTGAGATGTACAGAAAATATTTTCAAAAACGCGGATGGAGTGCTCACATACTGCATGAAAATAAAAACGATCATAATGGCTTCCGCAATATATCGGTAGAGGTCGGGGGCGCGGGCGCATACGGCGCTCTCACGGGAGAGTACGGCGTACATCGGCTGGTACGCATCTCGCCGTTTAACGCTTCTAAAAAGCGTCACACTTCGTTTGTGCTCGTTGAGGTGCTGCCGGTGCTCGAAAAGGTGACGCATCTTGAGCTCGACGAAAAGGATCTCGAGATTACCGTTGCGCGCAGCGGCGGCCCCGGCGGACAAAACGTAAACAAAAGAGAGACCGCCGTGCGCATTGTCCACATGCCGACAGGCATTTCGGCACACGTAGATGGCGAGCGCACGCAGGGCGCCAACAAAGAAAAAGCGCTCGCAATAATCAAAGCAAAGCTTTTGCGCCTCCTTGAGGAGGAGAGGAAGGAAAAGATATCCGATCTTTCCCATACAAGCGGCAAAATAGAGTGGGGCAGCCAGATACGCTCCTACGTGTTGCATCCGTACAAACTGGTCAAAGACCATCGCAGTGGTGTAGAGGTGCGCGATGCCGAGGCGGTACTCGAGGGCGGTCTTGAGCCGTTTTTACACGAGAAGAAAGAAGAGGTACAATAGAGTACGTTACACAATGATCTACTTCGACCGCGTATCAAAACTGTACGCTGACAACTCGGCTGCCTTGGAGGACGTCTCTTTTTCGGTGGAGCCGGGAGAGTTTGTCTCCATCGTCGGGCACTCCGGTGCCGGCAAAACAACGCTTGTAAAGATGCTTCTGGCAGAAGAGCGGCCGACAAGTGGTGCCGTATTTTTTGAGTCAATCAACGTGCACGAGATACCGGCGCGCAAAATGGGCGATCTGCGCCGCAAGATAGGCACCGTCTTTCAGGATTTTCGGCTGCTCCCCAACAAGACCGCGTATGAAAATATTGCTTTTGCAATGGAGGCGGCCGGCCGGCCGGAGGAGGAGATACACTCCGATGTCCCGCACGTGCTCGACCTTGTCGATTTGGGGGACAAAATAAATAATTTTCCCGACGAGCTCTCCGGTGGCGAGCAGCAACGCGTCGCCATCGCCCGCGCCATAGTCAACCAACCAGACGTCATTGTCGCTGACGAGCCCACCGGCAACCTCGACCCAGTCAATACTTTTGAGGTCGTGCAAATTCTAAAAAAAATAAACGATCTCGGTACGACCGTTATTCTTACTACCCACAACAAAGGCGTCATCGACGCGCTTAAAAAGCGTGTCATCACTATGGACCGCGGCAAGGTCATCCGCGACGACAGGGAGGGAAAGTATATACTGTAAGGTATGAATCGAGTACTTATTAAACGCGTATTACGGGCGGGAGCACTCAACTTTTCTCGCAACGTGTTTGTCTCCGTTGCTTCCATCCTCGTGATGACGGTGACGCTCTTCGTGGTCGGCACAACCGTGTTTGCCGGAGTGATACTCGGCTCGGCTCTTGAGGAGCTGCGCGATAAAGCCGATGTCAATGTCTACTTTGTGCAGTCGGCGACAGAGGACCGCATCCTCGAGATGAAGGCGTCGCTCGAGGCCCTGCCCGAAGTCGCTTCAGTGGAGTATCTCTCGCGCGATGATGCGCTGGCACAGTTTCGGGAGCGGCATAAAAACGACCAACTCACTCTCTCCGCACTTGAGGAGCTCGGAGACAACCCGCTTGGCGCCGTACTCAATGTCAAGGCAAAAGATATTTCGCAATACGAGGCGATAGCAACCTTTTTGCAGAATCAGCAGTCCGAAGGGGCTGGCTCCATCATCGACAAGGTTAATTTTTTTGACGAGCAGCATCGTGCGGCGCTTGAGCGCCTGCAGAGTATCACCGACTCCGCTTCTCGGCTCGGATTTATTATCATTGTGCTGCTTATCGTCACCACTGTTGCCATCTCCTTTAATACGCTGCGGCTCGCCATATACACCTCGCGCGACGAAATACACGTAATGAGGTTGGTGGGTGCGGGTCCCTTTTATATCCGCGCTCCGTTTATGGTTGAAGGAGTGCTCTACGGCGTTATCGCGGGGGTTATTACTCTGCTCCTGTTTTATCCGCTCACCTACTGGCTCGGTACGGCGACCAGCGGCTTTTTCGGCGGGGTAAACGTCTTTTCATACTACATCGCCCACTTTTTTATTTTCTTTTTGCTTATCGTGGGGACAGGGATAGTGCTCGGGGTTACCGCAAGCTGGCTTGCGGTCCGGCGGTATTTGAAGTTATAAAAATAAAAGGAGTATAATGGCGAACCCAAAATATATTTTTGTCGTAGGTGGCGTAATGTCGGGAATCGGCAAAGGAGTGGCCTCCTCCGCGATAGGGCGGATTATGCAGAGTAAGGGCTACAAGACAACGGCGATAAAAATAGATCCGTATATCAATGTTGATGCCGGGACGATGAACCCGACCGAGCACGGCGAGGTCTTTGTGCTTGCCGACGGCTACGAGACCGACCAGGATATGGGCAACTATGAGCGCTTTTTGGGCGAGACCTTGCCGAGTATTAACTATATGAGCACAGGGCGGGTGTATCAGGAGGTCATTCGGCGCGAGCGCAACTTGGAGTACAAGGGAAAAAATGTGCAAGTAGTGCCCGATGTTCCTCTCGAAGTTATTCGCCGGATTAAGGAGGCACAAAAAACAGCGGGAGCCGAGGTGGTGCTGATAGAAGTGGGGGGCACCATCGGCGAGTACGAAAATATTTTATTTTTGGAGGCGGCACGCATGCTTAAACATAAATTCCCAAAAGACGTCGCCGTGGTAATGCTCTCCTACCTTCCCATCCCCGGCAATATCGGCGAGATGAAGACAAAACCCACCCAGCACGCCAGCCGCGAACTCAACTCGGTGGGACTTCAGGCGGATATTATTTTGGCGCGGGCGACGGTTCCGCTCGACGAAAAACGCAAAGAAAAGATAGCGCTCTTTTGCAACGTAAGCCCCGAGCGCGTCATCTCTGCTCCCGACGTGGATTCCATTTACGACGTGCCCATCAACTACGAAAAGGACGGGCTGGGCGACACGCTCTGCGACGTGCTGGGTCTGGAGCGGCGTCCCACCGACCTAAGCGCATGGGAGGCATTCGTCAAAAAAAGTAAGAACGGAAATAAAGTAGTCACCATTGCCGTGGTGGGGAAGTATTTTAAGTCCGGTGAGTATGTGCTCTCCGATGTATATATATCCGTCATTGAGTCGCTCAAGCATGCCGCTTACGCGCAGGACCTCGGCATAAAAATCGTTTATCTCGACTCTAAAGAATTTGAGACGGGAGAAAAGCCGCTCGAAGAACTTGCACAGTACGACGGGATACTGGTGCCCGGGGGTTTTGGCGAAACGGGCATCGAAGGAAAGCTTTCAGTTATACGCTACGTCCGCGAAAATAAGATCCCGTATTTCGGGCTGTGCTACGGCATGCAACTAATGTGTATCGAGTATGCGCGCTCTGTGGCTGGTTTGGCAGGGGCCAACACCGCCGAGATAGACAAAGAGGCGGCACATACAGTCATCGACTTTATGCCCGAGCAAAAGGAAAAGATAGCCAAGGGCGAGTACGGCGGGACAATGCGGCTCGGCAGCTACCCATGCGCGCTGCGCGAGGGCACTATTGCGCGCGAGGCATACGGTGTTGCAGACATCACTGAGCGTCATCGCCACCGCTACGAGGTCAACCCCGCATATAGTGCAAAACTTCAGGACGCAGGGCTTGTATTCTCCGGGACCTCTCCCGACGGGACTCTGATGGAGATAGCAGAGCTGCCGCGCGAGGCGCATCCGTTTATGCTCGGGACGCAATTCCATCCTGAGTTCCTCTCTCGCCCGCTCTCTCCACACCCGCTGTTTTTGGCTTTCATCAAAGCGGCAGGTGAGCGCGGTTAAGGCCGTATGCTAAAATTTTTTTGGGCGTGGTACGAGCGGCATTACGCGCTCGCGGTCGGCGTTGCGCTGGCTCTCTTTCTGTTGCAGGTGGTCCATCTGGTTTGGCTTTTGGTAGAAGTTATCTGGACCAAACTATCTGGCGCGCCGCTGTATCTGTTTCTACTCAACACGCAGTGGTTGCACTTGTTTTGGATAACCGACGAGGTTGTTGTGGCGGCCTTTACATCGCACACGCTCATCTATATCCCGGCTTGGCTTGCGTGGATTGCAATACTTATCGACTATACTGAAGTGCCGGTGATGTTCGACACCGCGCGCAGATTCTTTATGGCGCTAAAAATCGGTCGGCGGGAGCGGGAGCAAGAGGCCCAGCAGTAGGATAACCAGTGTGACGGCGGCAAAGCAGCCGACCGTTTGGAGGAACAGGCGAACGCCCTCCGCGCGCTTCCCCTCGAAATACAGCTGCACCGGTTGGAGGACGAACAGATAGCCCATAACCGCGGCCGAAAGTACAAAGAGCGAGAGCATGAGCATGGGCCCCAGTATCGTATTGAACGCCGGAGAGTGTTCCGGAACGCCGTAGAAGATAAAACTCACTACCGCCGCTATATAAACTGCCGCGCACAGCGCGTTTATCAAAGGATTTTTACTCATATACTCTTTAACTATACCGCCTCTAAAAAGTAACGATACGGTTTGAAATTTGGGCCGTTTCTGCTATCTTTCTTAAGTATTGCGGGATCGTCTAATGGTAGGACAACAGACTCTGAATCTGTTTATCTTGGTTCGAATCCAAGTCCCGCAGCCCTTCGTCGCTCCGCTCCTCAGGGCCTTCGGCCTGAGGAAATTTGGCGTGCGACGAAGGGCCCGAGAAGTCTTCGCCGAGGGATGGTTTGGGTGTAAACTCAGAGCGTGACATACGTTGTCTACATTCTCGAATGCAAAGATGCTTCACTATATGTGGGTGCTATACTTTATGGGCGGTAGCTAGTCGTGCGCACAGGCGCACCAGTGTCGGGGCTACGTGCCGTTACATTATCAGCCAGCTTATTTCTGGTTTCTCCATAGCTATAATGAACGACGATACAAACACGCCGATGCCGGCACCTGAGCCGACTCCGGCACCGGCACCTGAGCCGACGCCGCCGGCAGAACCAGCACAGTAATTTTTTAAGGACTTTGGTCTTTCGCATAATCCCCGCCAAAAGCGGGGATTATACGTTATCCGGCGTGACTTTCTGCTTTTTATGGCGTATAGTATGGTCACTGCGGGTGCCGCCCGCTTTTTTGTATGGAAATCCGCAACATTGCAATTATTGCCCACGTAGACCACGGCAAGACCACCTTGACCGACGCTCTCTTGCGTCAGGCAGGGGTCTCCAGCGAAGGCGTTTCTATGGACTCCAACGACATCGAGCGCGAGCGCGGTATCACCATTTATGCCAAAAATGCCGCCCTGGAGTATAAAGGGACAAAAATAAACATCGTCGACACGCCCGGCCACGCCGACTTTGGCTCCGAGGTTGAGCGCGTGCTGCGCTCTATCGACTCGGTGCTGCTCGTGGTCGATGCCCAAGAGGGCCCGATGCCTCAGACGCGCTTTGTGCTCAAAAAGTCACTCGAGCTGGGGCTCAAGCCCATCGTTGTCATCAACAAGATAGACAAGCCCGCGGCAGACCCCGCCATGGCTGAAGAGGGTGTACTTGAACTTTTTTTGGAGCTCGGCGCCAATGACGCTCAGAGCAATTTCCCGGTAGTCTACTCCATCGGTCGGCAGGGGATAGCAAAGAAGAAGCTCACGGATGAATCGACTGATCTTACACCGCTCCTCGACACTATTCTGGAACATGTCCCCGCCACCTCTTCGGCAGGGCTCAATACTAAACCCTTGCGTGCGCAGCCGTTCAATCTCGGGTATGACAACTTTCTTGGCCGGCTTGCGGTGGCGCGCATCTACGAAGGAGTGCTTAAGGCGGGCGAGAGTGTGTTTATTAAAAATACCCAAGGCGTAGCACGCCCGGGCAAAATTCTTAAACTTTTTTCTTTTAAAGGGCTGGAGCGCGTCGAGGTGCCGGAAGCGGGCGCCGGAGACATTGTGTTGGTGGCAGGCCTGTTGGACATTTATATCGGCGAAACAATCTGCGCGCAGGAGTCGGCGGAGCAGCTTCCTACTATCGCAGTAGACGAGCCCACTATTGGACTCAACTTTTTGGTCAACAACTCTCCGTTTGCCGGGCGCGAGGGCAAGTTCGTCACCGGCCGCCAAATCCGCGCGCGGCTGGAGAAGGAGCTCGAGATAAATGTGGGGCTCAAAATAGATTTTTCTTCCAGTGAGTTTTTTAAAGTATACGGACGCGGCGAGTTGCACATCGCGATACTTCTGGAGAACATGCGCCGCGAAGGGTTTGAGCTGCAGGTCTCGCAACCCCAGGTCATTTTGCATAAGCAAAATGATGGTGAGCTTGTCGAACCGTATGAAGAGGTTATCATCGACATCCCCGCCACCTATCAGGGCACAATAATCGAGCGTCTGGGCCAGCGTAGAGTGGTGATTAAAGACATGCGCACTCATGACACGCACGTGCGCCTTATTTTGGAGGGTCCGACGCGCGGACTCTTAGGATATCGCACGCAGTTTGTGCTCGACACGCGCGGGGAAGGGATCTTTTCCTCTCGCTTCGTGGAGTTTCGCCCGTATGCCGGCGAGATAAGCAGACGCGCCGTGGGTTCGATGATATCGATGGCCGCCGGAAAAGTGCTCGGCTTTTCTCTCTGGAACCTGCAGGACCGCGGCGTGCTCTATATCAAAGCGGCAACGGAGGTGTATGAAGGCCAGGTCATCGGCAACACCTCCAAGGGCGAGCAAATGTTTGTTAATCCGACCAAAGGCAAAGCGCTCACCAATATGCGCGCCTCCGGCACCGACGAAGCGATGCATCTTGTGCCTCCCTACGAACTCACGATAGAGCGCGGGCTTGAGGTGATGGGTGAGGACGAATATCTAGAAATTACGCCGCTCTCCGTCCGCCTGCGCAAACAACCGGGAGCAAAATTCTAAGGATCTACAGAGCCACCCATCGACCTTGACAGGTCGTGCATTAGGGTGTTCAATTATGGGTGGTAACTGATGGGACCGCTCTGGCGGCCTCAGGACAGTTCATCAAAACGCGACACGGTTCAATTACGAACACCGTCGCACTATTGGAGTGACAACTATGAGCGATCTCATGCTCGATGTTGACCAAGCCAGCGAACTTAAGGCGGCGTTCCGCCGCGCAGGGTGGACTAACGCCCTCATCAAGAAGTTTTGCGAGGGAGACAACCCCGGCAAGACGCGCCAGTTTCTCGAAAGCAACTGCCGGTTCGTCATCAAGGGCCCCAGCGCGCTCATTGTTGACCGCACTACGCCTTTTGACCCGGTAAAGTTTATTGGTGCCGGCTGGGAGATTGTCGAAGAAGACAAGAATACTCTCAAGCTGACCACCGTCGACTTCTCCGACGTCCGATTCGAAAGCGGACTCAAGGAAGGCGAGCAGACCATCGACGGCGAGGAAAAGCTGAAGCGCCTCAAACGCCTCGGCATCCGTCTCGACGCGAAATGCGGCCAGACGCTCTACGAAGAGAAGGGCCAGGCGACACTCAGGTGGCTCTATGATACCTACAGAATCACCTGGTTCGAACTCTCGGGCACCGTTCTGCGGTACTCCGACGGCGACCGGTACTTCCTGTACCTTCGCCGCGGCGACGACGGCTCGTGGGGCTGGGCTTACCTCTGGCTCGACAACGATCGCAGCCGCGACCTCGTGTCTCCGCTTCTCGCAAGTAACACTTAAGGATTAGGCACTTAACCCTAACCCTTGTTCCTTAACTCTCGGCTCGCATCCTAAGATGCGAGCCGATTTTGTATAATAAACAATGGTAGTAGGCGAATATGCGGGCGACAAGGATTGCCCGCTGCCGAATCCAGCAACCATGCGCCGAGAGTTTCTTTGACTGCGGTTGGAGAAAGAGTGGTGCTTGCGAGCTTAAAAAAACAGAAGATACTTGGTGTACAACGCCAAGGCATTATGATGCCGAGTTAGATACAGCCCGGAGAGTATTCAAAGGGCAGTGTAATAGGCGGCGTTGTACATATTTCTGCGGAACTCCGACGGCAACCGGTACTTCCTGTACCTTAACCGCAACGACGACGGCTCGTGGAACTGGAACTACCACTGGCTCGACAACGATCGCAACCGCGACAACGTGTCTCCGCTTCTCGCAATTCTCTTCATTTCTCTCCTGCTCCGGTGGGGGAGTTTTGTTTTTGCAGCTGTCCTTGCCAGCCGCCGAGCATTTTCCCTATAGCATCCAAGTGGACTGATAGGGCAATATATTTTTTATCTCGCAAGGACTTTGTCTCCCATAAAATCATAAGCAATAGGGTCAACGTATTGAGTTTGCGTATAGCAAGGATTATGTAAGGCAACTTTTTATCCTTGGGTAGGTACGCCGCGCCCGAAACCGCTTCCAGTATTTCAATAAAAAGAGTGTCTATCCTTTCGCCTACAGTATAGCGATGAACTTTCGGGAGGGTAGAATAGTATTCATGCCACAACAAATAGGACTCTTTGATACGCTCCAAAATGGGAAGCAAATCCCGTCGGGGGGGGGGTCGTCAAAGAAAAATTTTCACCCATACTTACGACGATATCATTTCTGTCGAAAATTTGCTTCTGGCATGGAAGGAGTTCCGCAAGGGCAAACGCAAAAAGCTTGATGTCTTGGAGTTTCAAACTGACTTGATATATCAGGTTACCCGACTCCACGACGACCTAGTAAGTCAGACTTACTGCCACGGTGGCTATCATCACTTCCGCATCTCCGACCCCAAGCCCCGCGATATTCACAAAGCGAGTGTCCGCGACCGCCTGCTCCACCATGCCCTATACCGAGTGTTGTACCCCTACTTCGATCGCACTTTCGTATATGAAAGCTACTCATGCCGCATAGGGAAGGGCATGCACAAAGCTATGAAACGATTCCGTACTTTTGCGTACCAAGTTTCCAAAAACCACACACGCACTGTCTGGGTACTAAAATGCGACATCCGCAAGTTCTTCGCCTCGATAGACCACCGAACACTCTTTTTCATACTTGAACGACATATCTCCGACCTGGGCATTCTTTGGTTGTTACGCGAGGTGGTCGGCAGCTTCCACACAAATAATAGAGGCGACGCCTCTAGAAAAATAGGATTGCCGCTCGGCAATTTGACCTCGCAGCTCTTGGTAAACATCTATATGAACGAGTTTGACCAGTATGTGACGCACACACTCAAAGCCAAGCACTACGTCCGCTACGCGGATGATTTTGTATTCTTGTCGCGTTATAAATACGAGTTAGAGAAAATACTACGATATATCGTAGTATTTCTGAACAATGAGCTAAAGCTAAAACTACACCCCGATAAAGTATCTATTAAAACCTTTGCCTCGGGCATTGATTTCCTCGGCTGGGTGCATTTTCCTGACCACAGGGTTTTGCGGACAAGTTCCAAACGGCGGATGTTTAGACGACTACGAGAGAGGCACGGGGAGGGGAGAGAAGAAGCGACCAGACAATCGTATTTAGGGATGCTGGGGCATGGGAATACGCATAAGCTACGACAATTTTTATCGTAATACAAACTTCATGTAGCCGTCATATACTGTGAGGATATAGTAAGAACATATGAAGAAACTTTTTCTATTTGCGACTTTTATACTTTTGCTCGTTCCTTCGAGCGCGTCTGCCGCGTCTCTCTCGTTTGGTGCTTCGGGGGGTTCTGTCACGGCGCTCCAGCAAGCGCTCATCGCCAAAGGATACCTAGCCCAGGGCAAGGCCACCGGCTACTTTGGGCCGCTGACCGACGCAGCGCTCAAAAAATTTCAATGCGACAGCGGCATCATCTGCTCAGGTACTGTGGTCGCGGGCTACGGCGTCTATGGCCCGAGGACCCAAGCGGCCCTCGGCGGGGCATCTGTGCCCACTACTCCTTCCGGCAGTTCTGGCACGAGCGTGAGTTCCTTTGAGTACTCCGGCTGGCTGCCGTACTGGCGCGAGGCCTCCTCGACGCAAGACGCGCTCGCGCACATCGACCAGTTGAAAGAAATCAATCCGTTTGCATATGTTCTGCAGGACGACGGCACTATTCGCGACATGGTAGGCATCGCGGAGGAGCCGTGGCGTTCGCTCATCACGGTCGCCAAGGCCAAAAAGGTGCGCGTCATCCCGACCATCATGACCAGCGACACTGCATCCTTGCACGCGATACTTTCTGACAGCGCGCGTCGCGTCGCGCTCGAAGACGACATCACCGCGCTGGTCCTCAACGAGGGCTTTGACGGCATCGACATAGATTTTGAGGGTAAGAGCGCCGACGACAAAAATTATTTCTCCACCTTTTTACGCGGACTCTACAGCAGAATGGGCAACAAGTGGGTGATGTGCACCATCGAGTCGCGCACGCCGCTTTCCGACCGCTACTTTAATGTACCCCCGCCGCAGGATGCGGGGCTCTACGCCAACGACTTTGTACAGATAAACAAGTACTGTGACCGCGTGCGCTTTATGACCTACGACCAGCAGAGTGTCGATACCAAGCGCGCCGCCGAGGCCACGGTGCAGGGCCAGTTGTACGCACCAGTCGCCGACACCGCCTGGGTAGAAAAGGCGATACGCGAGGCAATGAAAGTAATCCCTAAAAGCAAAATTGTCATGGGTGTTGCGACCTACGGCTACGAGTGGGATGTGACCGCCTACTCCGACGGCTACGTGTACGACCTGTTGTGGTCGTTTGGCCCGGGCTATGCCGCGCCTATTGCCGCCCAATACGGCATCACGCCGGTGCGGCAGTTTTCCGGCGAGCTCGGCTTCAGCTACGTGCCGGCTGCCGGTATGGCCGCCGCGCCGAGTGCTCCCGTTGATCTCTCGGCGCATGCGCCTTCGGGCACCACTTCGGCCGACAGGGCCGCCGCAGGGGCGCTCGCCTCCGCACAGGCCAACAACTCCCACTCCTCTTTTCGATATATGGTGTGGCAAGACGCCGAGGCCATTAAACAAAAAATAGATCTGGCAAAAAAGTTGGGCATCCGCGGAGTGGCTATTTTTCGCCTCGACGGGGGAGAGGACCCTGCAATGTGGAGCTACTTCAAATAGCGTCGCTTACTTTGCTCGCACTATTTGACAAGTTTGGGTTCATCTGATACTATAGTGGGCATCAATGCCCCAGCATCGATTCAATAAAGGACCTTCACGGTTCTCCTCTAAGACGCGTCCAAGTGGCGGCGGTGCCCATTTTCGCAAGCACTCTTTCAACAGTCGCGGCGGGCGTCCGGCGCAGAAGAGGGGTACCCCAGCGCCGTTTTCGGACGTATCAAAATTCATCAACAGGGCGGTTATCACCGAAGTGGTCGAGGTATACTCCCCCGAGCACCAGTTCAAGGACTTTGCCATAGATGCGCGGCTAAAAAACAATATCGCACTAAAGGGCTACATTATACCGACCCCGATTCAGGACAAGACGATCCCGCATATTTTGCGTGGTGAGGATGTGGTCGGCGTGGCCAATACAGGGACCGGCAAGACCGCCGCATTTCTTGTTCCGCTCATCAATAAAATTATTACAGAGCAGGGCAGCCGCGTGTTGGTGATGGTCCCGACGCGCGAACTCGCACTCCAGATAGCCGACGAACTTAAGGGATTTGCCAAAGGACTCGGCATCTATTCGGCGGTATGTGTCGGCGGTGCCAACATCAACCCGCAGATAAGCGAGCTGCGCCGCACACCGGCGTTTGTTATAGGTACGCCGGGGCGGCTTAAAGACCTTCTTGAGCGTCGGGCACTCAACTTGGGCGACTTTCGCACGGCGGTGCTCGATGAGGCCGACCGCATGCTCGATATGGGTTTTATAAATGATATGCGCAAGATTCTCGCGCTTCTTCCCGCGCCACGCCACACGCTCTTTTTCTCTGCGACGCTTAGTAAAGAGATAGAAAAGTTGATAGGAGAGTTTATGCATGCGCCGACCCGCATTTCTGTAAAGACGCGCGAGACCTCCGCCACTATCGACCAAGACGTTGTGCGCGTCCCGCGCGGCAGCGACAAACTGGATATTCTACACGACCTGCTTATTGCGCCCGGTTTCGACAAAGTGCTCATTTTTGGCCGCACCAAGCACGGTGTGGAGCGGCTCTCAAAAAATTTGGTAGCGCGCGGCATTAAAGCGGAGTCGATACACGGCAACAAAACGCAGGGCAAACGCCAGCGCGCTCTCGACCTCTTTAAAAAAGACCACGTGCAAGTGCTGTGCGCCACCGACGTCGCTGCCCGCGGGCTCGACATAGGCGGCGTCTCCCATGTCATCAACTACGACCTCCCCAATACCCACGACGACTACGTCCACCGCATAGGGCGCACCGGCCGCGCCGGCAAGCAAGGGAAAGCACTCACGTTTATAGACACCCACTAACTAGATGACTCCTCACTCACAAAAAAAGCCGGCTACCCCTATCCATATCCCCAAACTCAAGGGGCCTCCTAAGCAGTATCAGAAAGACGGCCACTGGATAGTAAAGCCGGGCAAGACGATGGTGTTGCTTTGTACCTGCGGCAACCGCTACATAAAGACGCGCCCGGGCCAGGGGGTGTGCCTGCGGTGTATGTTCGGCCACAAAAAGTAATAACGCAGGTAAACACCTCCTGTGATATACTGGCGGGTGATTACTAGGATATTAATTGCTTACATATAGTATGAATTCCTCAGGATGGGCGGCGGTTGTTGCAGCAGTTGTACTTATAGCAGGAGTCGCGTGGTGGTACACGGCAAAGGCGCCCACCGCTCCGGCGGGGGACGCCGTTTCAGCCGAAACGCCGGTATCGGGCAGCACGGCATCGGAACCCAAAACCGTAACCGTCAACTACAGCGATGCAGGCTTCTCTCCGGCGACTATCACCATTAAACGCGGTGACACGGTCACCTTTACCAACAGCTCTTCCGGCTCTATGTGGGTCGCCTCGGCTCCGCACCCGGCACACACGGCCTACGCGGGGACCGCGCTTTCGGAACACTGTCCCGCGGGCTCCGCGCTCGCGTTTGACCAATGCCAAACCGGTGCTTCCTACAGCTTTAAGTTCGACAAGGCCGGCACATGGAAGTATCACAACCACAGCAATGCAGGCAGCTTCGGCGAGGTTATAGTAGCGGAATGATTACTTACGACGCGCGCACCGCGTACTTTCTGCTCCGGGTCGGAGCGGCCCTCGCGTTCCTGTATCCGCCGCTCTCCGCCGTTTTTGGCGACCCGTACACGTGGTTTGGGTACTTTCCACCCTTCCTGATGGGCTACATGCCCGATATGGTGTTGTTGCACGCCTTCGGCGCGGTAGAAGTAGTGTTGGGCCTCTGGATACTCTCCGGTTACAAAATCTTTGTTCCCTCGTTGCTGGCAACCGCCCTGCTGCTGGGAATCGTGGCCTTTAACCTTTCGCAGTTCGACGTGCTCTTCCGCGATGTCACGATTGCGTGCCTCACCCTCTCTCTCGCACTTATTAATAAGCCACGTAAACAAACCGTATGACTAAAAGCATATGGGCGGTCGTTATAATGGTGGTGCTCCTGCTCGGGGTAGGGGCGACGATGGCGTACCGCGCGCCACTCACACGGCTCCTCAACCCGCCACGAGAGCCAGCTCCTGCCCCTACGTCTTCCGGCACAGTTCTCTCGCAGAACTATGCGACCACTACCTTTTCGTTCGGATATCCAGAGAGCTACACGCTCAACGAGGGTTATACATACGATGCATTTGGTCCCAAAAAATTAATACACGGCATTGCACTTACTATCCCCGCCAGTATGGCAACGACTTCGGCTGGAACAAACTTGTCCTCCGACACGCGCATTTCCGTCGAGCAACTCCCGCGGGCAAGAAACTGCACCGGCGATATATATCTGCAGGAAAATGTTTTCTCCTACACTTTTACCGAAGGGGGCATCTCCTACTCGCTCGCCACCACCAGCGGCGCGGCTGCAGGCAATCGGTACGAAGAACTCGTATACGCGCTGGCGACCAGCAGCCCTTGTACGTCCGTGCGTTACTTTCTCCACTCGAGCTCGATAGAGAACTATGATCCGGGCACACACACCGAGTTTGACCGCGCGGCGCTTCTTAAAGAGCTTGATGCAATCCGTCGCTCGGTGGTGCTGAAGACCGTTGTGACGCAATAAAAAAGACCTTGCGCATGCAAAAACACGCAAGGTCGGGGAGGGATAGGACTAGTGTAATAAGTGGCGCATCCACTTGCTTGATACAGCGCGGGTCGAACCCCACTCCCCGTTGATACAAATGGTGAGGGTTTGGAACACCCCCTCTTGTTCATTGTCGCGCACATTCGTGACATAAAACGGTCCTTTCCCCTTTTCGTCTCTTAGTTTTTTTATTGACTCCGGTCCGTTATCCACCGCTTGGTCGTCCCAGAGAATATATTCCCCTTTTGTAAACTTTTCAGCAGCGTCGGCCATCTTCATCCTCCTTCATCAACGAATCTGCAGAGCACAATAACACAATCAAAAAAATTTGGTAGGATATTGTTGGGTGCCCATATTATGTTTCTAATGCGGCGTAATCGGTGGCAGTATATGAAAGTGCGTGAGCACGCGCGCGCACTGGTGCATGCGCGTCTCGGATATTTTAATGCTGTGTACGGGTTTTCAGTGGGAAAGGTTTTTATAAAAAATCACAAATCGCGCTGGGGCAGCTGTTCGGAAAAGGGAAACCTCAACTTTAATTACAAAATTTTTTTCCTCCCGCCCGCGCTGAAGGACTACATAATCATCCACGAGTTGTGTCACTTAGGGGAGTTTAACCACTCGTCGGCGTTTTGGACGCTTGTCGCGCGGGCCGCTCCGCGCTGGCGCGAGTGCCGCCGCGCTCTCAGGCGGCTCTCGTCGAGATAAAAATAAAAAGAGCGGCGTGGGTTCGCCGCTCCCGTGTGTCCTATGCCTCCGCAGTCGAGACAAGTGTTGCGGTAATGTCTTTTACCTCCTCGGTAATAAAGTAGAACTTTTCACGCTCGTCGTATTGCTCGTACCATTCTGCCGCATCCGGCGACTTGGAGGCGAGCTTTGCCAGCGCCTCGGCGCGCGGCACGGCGTAGGCGCCCTTGCCGGTGGAGAGGCATCGCAGAGAGACCCCGACCCACAAACAGCGCACCCACTCCGGCTCCTCGCCCTGCGGTGTCTGCACTATCGTAATCCAGTGTGTCAGTTCCCCTGTCTTTTCTGTCATCAACGGGCTCCTTTTGGCGTACTCCGCGAGAATTTTACCACAGTAGGGCGCATTATCGTGTACGCTTATGGTATGCAAGACAAACATATAGTTATTGCTCAGCAGGTGGGCGCGCTTACTATGTTTGGCGCGCTGTTTGTGGCGGCATCACTTGTAGCCAATGTGCACAAAGACGCGCTCGCGGAAGTGGTAAATGCGGGAGGTGCTGTGGGGATGTTTGGATTTATACTACTCATCGCCGTGTTTGTCGTTTTTGTTATTCCGCTTGACCTGGTTCTTTTGGTGCCGCTCGGCACAGCGGCGTGGGGGCCGGTGCCGACGGCGCTTATGAGCATTGCGGGGTGGACGCTCGGCGCGGCTGTTGCGTTTGGTGTTGCACGGCGGTGGGGCGCACCTTTCGTAGAGCGCATAGTAGGAATGCGGCGCGTGCGCCTGCTGGAGAATCGTGTTCCAAAAAAACATCTTTTTGGCACAGTGGTTGCGCTGCGTATGCTGGTGTCTGTCGATGTGTTGAGCTATGCGCTGGGGCTCTTTAGCACTATGTCGTGGCCGCGGTATATTGCCGCCACCGCTCTCGGCGTTGCGCCGTTTGGCTTTTATTTTGCTTACGCGGGAACGTTGCCATTTTGGTACCAGATAGCGGCAGTAGCCGCCGCTCTTGCGCTTGCCTCAATAATTATTATGTACTGGGGCATCCGCCGCGAACCGTAGGGTGCTGTCTGTTTCTTTGTTATACTTGAAAGTATGTATATGAATCGCTTTGGGGAGTGGGGCGGCACTTATTCTAACGATAGTTGGGGGATGATGAGCGCAGGATTCGGCGGGTATGAATGGGTGCTGTGGGCGCTCGCAGTAGCGGTGCCGCTCCTCATCATATTTGTTGCGTGGTCGCTGATATGGAAGGGGCTCGCTCTTTGGCATGCGGCGCGGCGCGGGCAGTACGGGTGGTTTATTATTTTACTCGTGGTCAACACGCTCGGTATACTCGAAATTATTTATCTATTTTTTGTCGCCAAGCTCACATTTAAAGAGCTGTTCTCCAAACACGACCACCGAGTGTAGCCCCACAAAATTAGTTATCCACAGATTTGTGTATTGTGTGTATTATTGCGCACAATATGTGCTACTCTGTGTGTATGTATACATACAATCAATCACTCACGGGCAAGCAAAAGCGCGTTCTCGACAACATCGAACTCTATATAAAGGCCAAAGGCCAGCCGCCTACGCTTGATGAACTGCGGCAAAACTTGGGGTTTAAGTCCATACGGACAATAACGCAATATCTCGAAACACTGGAGAAAAAAGGTTTTATCGTGCGCCGAAAGAACCTGCGGCGCAACATCGAGTTGCGCGCGGTAGGCGGGGCAGGGCAGGCTGCAATGCTCGTGTCGGTGCCGGTGGTGGCAAATGTCGGCTGCGACGACCTCTCTGTCTTTGCCGCCGAGCAGACAGACGAATTTTTGCAGGTGGATAAAGAGATAGTCGAGAGCGTGGGCGAGATAGTCGCGGTACGCGCGGTCGGCGACTCGATGGCCGATGCCGGGGTCAAAAGTGGCGACTATATTTTGGTTCAGTTTACCGACAGCGTCAAAAGCGGCGACAGAGTGGCCGCTATCATCGGCGATATGGTCACGGTTAAGCGGCTCGAGCGCCGCAACGGGGTCACCATTCTATATCCGGAGAGTAAGGATCCAAAGTACAAACCCATAGTACTGCGCGACAACTTTAAAATCGCCGGGCGGGTGCTATGCATTATCCCTGCGGCCGTCGCCGAGTTTGAGGATGTTGTTGCAGTCCCCGACGAAGAGTGGAGATAATACTGCTATTATGGACGAGATGCTTCTATCAAAACAAAAAGTGCTCGCTAAAGTAGGTTCCCGACCCTACTTTATGAAAGACAATGTGGCGCTCTACCATGGCGATGCCATATGGTTGCTCAATCAACTACCCGAAAACTCCATAGACATGATATTTGCCGATCCTCCTTATAATCTCTCCAATGACGGTTTCAGTGTGCATGCCGGTCGTATGGTCAGTGTTAATAAGGGAGATTGGGACAGGAGCAAAGGGTTTGAAGGTGACTACGACTTTCACTACCAGTGGCTCGACGCTTGTAGGAGAATTCTAAAACCCCACGGCACGTTGTGGGTAAGTGGTACTTACCACTCTATTTACCAATGCGGCCATGCATTGCAATCGCTGGGGTATCATATTCTCAATGACATTTCGTGGTTCAAACCAAACGCTTCGCCAAATTTAAGTTGCCGGTTCTTCACTGCAAGTCATGAGACCTTGATTTGGGCGCGTAAAGAAAAGAAAGCAAAACATACATTCAACTACAATCTCATGAAGGAGGGGTCTTGGCCGGAAGATAAAATTAAGAAGCCCGGTCTCCAGATGCGCTCAGTATGGTCAATGGGGACTCCAAAACCGACTGAAAAAAAGTTTGGCAAACATCCAACCCAAAAACCTCTTGATTTGCTAAAACGAATCGTTCTTGCCAGCACTAATAAGGGGGATATTATACTCGATCCATTTACCGGTAGTTCCACTACTGGTCTTGCGGCAGTTATGCACGATAGAAAATTTGTAGGAATTGATATGGAAAAGGACTACCTCGAACTGTCGAAAAAACGCCTCCTTAATATGTAATATTTTTTATGGCTAGTAGTATTTCTTGGAAGAAAATTTGTGGCGATCATAAAGTTCTAGAACACGATTTTAGTAAATCTCCCTTTCTTTTATCCTCAGCTCAAATAAAACGTTCTGTACAGGCGTTCACAACTACCGGCGAAAAAGAAGTTCGTATTCTTTGCAAACAAGACACACGTGAAAGTCGTCCAAAAATATTTCAAGAAAATAATTTATTTTTACTGCCTATAAAAAATGGAGATTTTGTAATAATTAAAGGGGAAGGGTATGTAGATATCCCTGAAATTACAAAAAAACCTACCAGTTACACATCAAAGTTAGATTTTGATTTGGAAACATCATTGGTTGGCGACTCTGAAATGCAACACTTAGACTTTGCTTACGCGTCGAGTTTGATTCGTACCTTCATGGAGGATACGTCGTTGGTTTTGACAATTCGAGGCAGAAAGTATACTCCCATTTTTGATTTCTTTGTAGGGACTCAGAAAATTAGTACTCGAAGTGTTCAGACAGAAATTGACGCAGGATATGAGGGGAAGGACAAAATTGTTCTTGTAGAAGCGAAAAACAAAGGTGATAAAAATGTAATCATTCGTCAATTGTATTATCCGTATCGTCAGTGGAAAGAGCATACCAAGAAAAAAGTTTACACTTTATTTTTTGAGAGAAGCAAGGAAAAAGTATATTCTATTTGGCAATTTGAATTTTCTGATCCGATGAATTACAACAGTATTAAATTAGTAAAATCAGGAAAATTTCTTATAGTTTAAAAATTTACTCTTCTTAAATCTTCAACCACATATATGCCTAATAGCGAACAGGGATGGAGGGAGCGGCTTACTCCTGAGCAGTACACGGTCTTGCGGGAGAAGGGGACTGAGGTACCCTTTAGCGGTGCGCTCCTCAAAGAGGAGCGCGAGGGAGTGTATAAGTGCGTTGCCTGCGGCAATCCTCTTTTCCCCTCACATGCAAAGTTTGACTCCGGGACCGGTTGGCCGAGCTTTGACGAGGCGTTGCCGGGAGCGGTCAAATATGTCGAAGACACCACACATGGTCAGCATCGCACCGAGGTGGTGTGCGCGCAGTGTGGAGGGCACTTGGGGCATCTGTTTGACGACGGTCCGACCAAAACCGGCAAGCGGTATTGTTTAAACTCGGTGTGTTTGGAGTTTGGTGAAGGAGAGAAATAGGGATTTTAAAAACTTCTAAGACCATGACCCAAGAACAAACGTTACAGATTTTAAAAACAGGCGCAAATGTTTTTTTGACCGGCGAGCCCGGGAGCGGCAAAACCTATACTATCAACCACTATGTTGCGTGGCTGCGCGAGCGCGGGGTAGAGCCCGCCATAACCGCCTCGACCGGTATAGCGGCGACTCATGTGGGAGGGATGACCATACACTCCTGGAGCGGCATCGGGATAAAACGCGATCTCAGTGAATGGGAGCTTGAGGCGATGCTTGAGCGCGAGGCGTTGGTACGCCGCGCGCGCAACACTTCTGTGCTTATAATCGACGAGATCTCAATGCTTGATTCGAATCTTTTGGGAATGGTCGACCGAGCACTGCGCACTCTGCGGGGTAGTGAGCGGCCCTTCGGCGGGCTGCAGGTTATTTTTGTGGGGGACTTCTTCCAACTGCCCCCGGTCTCCCGCAGCGGGACCCCGAGCGAAGCGGCGGGGGCTGGGTTTGCTTTCACTTCTCCCAGCTGGGCCGCGGCCAACCCGCTCTATTGCTACTTGAGCGAGCAGCATCGGCAGGAGGATGATGCCTTTTTAGACCTACTCAGCGCATTGAGGGCGGGGATGCTTGAGGAAAAACACAAGACGACATTGCGCGCCCGCGCGCAAAAACCCGCCGAAGGGTTGCATACGCGGCTTTACCCTCACAACGCCGATGTAGACCGTATCAACGACGAGCAGCTCGGCAAAATAGACGCGCCGGCAAAGGTTTTTGCGATGCGCGCGGAGGGTGCCAAGGCACTCGTTGTGTCCTTAAAGCGCGGCTGCCTTTCGCCGGAGACGCTTGCTCTCAAAGAGGGGGCAGCGGTGATGTTTACACGCAACAATTTTGAGCACGGCTATGTCAACGGGACTCTGGGTAAGATAGAGGGGTTTGCCGACAGCGGGTTTCCGCTTATACGCACGCATGGCGGACGCCTCATTGAGGCCTCACCCGAAGAGTGGCGTATCGAGGAGGGTGGCCGGGTGCTCGCAAAAATTGTGCAGGTGCCCTTGCGGCTTGCATGGGCTATCACCGTGCACAAGAGTCAGGGTATGAGCATCGACAGCGCAGTGATGGACTTGAGGCAGGCCTTTGAGTATGGACAAGGATACGTTGCACTTTCCCGCGTGCGCACGCTCGGGGGTCTCTTTCTTTTGGGATTTAATGACCGAGCACTGCAAGTGCACCCGACGATATTAAAGCGAGATGTACAGTTTCGTTCTGCCTCCGGAGAGGCGGCAAAGGTATTTAGCACGATGCCGCCTCTCGAGCTTGCCGAGCTTCATAAGACATTTCTTAAGGGTGTCGGTGGCAGGGAGCCGGAGGAGGTACAAAAAACAAAAGAGGCGGGCGAAGGGCAGAGCCGTTTGGAAAAGATGCGGCAAAAGCATCCCAATGCGTACAAGCCGTGGAGCAAGGAGGATGACACGCATCTTACAGAAATGTTTCGCGACAAGGTGACACTGTCTACTCTGATAAAAGATTTGGGCCGCCACCGCGGTGCAATAGAATCGCGCCTTGTGCGGCTCGGTTTGGTCGAACCGGATTAGTGTACAATAAATATATGCGGTCTTTTGTTTTTTGTGCGCTACTCGGCCTCGTTTTTTTAATACCCATGTTTGCGCTCCCTCATGCTTCGGCGCATGAGGTATATGTACTTTCTCCAGAGATGGTTGCACATAATATTTCTACTCCCTCACCCAACCCCTTTGACGCGTTTTATACCAACATGTTCCAATTCTTCTTTTGGGGATTTATGGCCTTTGTGCTGGTGACAACGGTCTTTTTTATGTCGCTCACGCACCGGTTGGAGGTTTTCTTCGAACCATATCTCGTCCGTCTGCGGCTGCTCGCCCCGCTCGCGGTGTGCATTACGCTCGGTCTCTCTTTTATCGCTAGCGCCTACCATTTTTCCCTCTTCGGGCCTGAGCTTTCTCTCGGCACTTTTGGTGCGCTCGCCCCTGCCGTTCAACTAGCACTCTATACCGCAGGTGTCTTATTAGTGTTCGGATATTTTGTCCGCGCCATGGCGCTCGTAGCGCTCGCGGTATTTGCCGCCGCCACGGCGCTTCACGGTTTGTATATGCTTAACTATCTGGGATACCTCGGTGCCATTGCCGCCATGGTGCTCGTTTCCAACGCAGGCGCGCAGGCCAAGCGCTTTTTGCCGCACGCATTCCTCATCCTGCGCATCACCTTTGGCATCTCGATCATCTTCGCTGCTCTCTACGCCAAATTTATCTACAGCAACCTCGCGCTCTCGACCGTCGTTGAGTACAATCTCGTGCAGTTTTTCCCTTTTGAGCCGCTCTTCATTGTGCTGGGCGCCGGCATCATCGAGCTCCTCATCGGCACCTTCTTTATCATAGGGTTTGAGATACGACATACAGCACTCTTTTTTCTCTTTTGGATATTTCTTTCGCTCCTGTATTTCGGCGAGTCGGTCTGGCCGCACCTGGTGCTTATCGGCATCACCCTTGCACTCTTTATGTATGGCTACGACAAGTGGACCCTCGAAGGTCGTCTCTTCAATCGCGGCAAACTCCAGCCGTTTTTGTGATATGCTCCACTTTCTATGAGTGAAATCCTTTTGGCGTCGGCGCTTGTTATGCTCGCGTCGATAGTGGGCATTGTTTCCGTATGGCGAAGCGCCGGAGCGGCGCTCGAGCGCAACCTACACTTTCTTATCAGTTTTTCTGCCGGCGTGTTCATCGTTTTTGCCTACGGGCTTGCGCGCGAAGGGATAGAGCACTCGGGCTCCACCACCGTTGGGTTGCTGTGGATGTTTGGCGGCGCGCTGTTCGTATGGGTGGCGTTTAAGTTCATGCCCGGGCTCCACCAGCACGAGGTGCGCACTACCGACCACGACCACGAGCATGCACATCTCCACCTCGACCCGCGCCGGATGCTCCTGACCGACAGTGTGCACAACGCCGCCGACGGCATCTTTTTGGCGGCAGCGTTCGCTACCGGAAGCGTGTTCGGGTGGGCGGCGGCTCTGAGCATCTTCGTCCACGAAGTGCTGCAAGAAATTTCGGAGTACTTTGTACTGCGCGATGCAGGATATAGTGTTGGTCGCGCACTCAGAATCAACTTTGCCACCTCGGCGACAATAATGGTGGGTGCGGTGGGGGGTTACTTTTTACTCGATACGTTCGAGATGCTTGAAGGCCCGCTCCTCGCCGTCGCCGCCGGGGGTGTTATGGTTGTTGTTTTACACGACCTTATCCCGCACTCGGTGCGCGAGGCGGTGAGCGCGACCCACTACCTCAAGCACCTTACCCTCTTTGTCGTAGGGGCAGGACTTATGGCCGGCGTTACGGCTCTAGTGCCCCATGTCGAATTGGAGCACATTGACACACCTGTCAACTTGCAGGCCTAGGGGTGCCGTTATACTATGGCGCTCTATGAAAAAGGTACTTATTTCTATAGCAGTGGGCCTCGGTTTTTTGGTTCCCGCAGTCGTTCTGGCTCAGAGTCCTACCACCGGACTTTTAAACGTATATGTCCAAGTCATCAACCCGACAGGGGTTGCCTACTCGCCGTCCAATTTTACCGTGGCTGTCTCGGGCAATAGCCCTAGCTTAACGAGCTTTCAGGGTTCGCAAAGCGGAACATTGGTCAGCATTAATCCCGGCTCTTATGCAGTGACCGTTATAAATCAGTACGGCTTTAACCCCTCCTATTCCGTCGGTTGCGACAATACGGTATCTGCAGGGCAGACCCAACTATGCGTAATCACTATGAGTGGCGGCACCTTCAATCCTCCGACGACCCTCTTCCCCTGGACAGCCGCTCCGCCGCCTCTTTCCTGCTACAATGAGACCCCGACGGTGTCGCTCGGACAGTCGGCGCGCTTTAGCGTGCAGGGCGGCTCGGGCTTTACCTATAACTGGAGCACCGCTACTCAAAACTTTCCCAACATTGGGCCGGTGCTTACCACCACGTTTTCCGTGAGCGGGATGCAGACCGTTACGGTGACCAACGCCAATCAGACGGCCGTTTGTACCGTAACGGTCCTGCCGACTTACGCTCCGTACGCACCACTACCCGCCGCTCCCGGTACTACGCTCTATCAACAATATCCTCAAAATTATTCCGCTTATGTCGCGCCGCGCATGCCGAACACGGGAAGTGAACCGAGCAACGGAACAGAGGTCGCTTTTGCCGTAGTGTTGGTACTTGGTGCGGCATTTATGACCTACCCCTATGTCAAGAAAGCTCTTGCTGTTGTCGTCCGCTAAGACGGTTGTTCTTGTCCCCGCCGCTCCTGTATCTACGCGATATGTCTACTATATCGCCGCGGTAGGCATTGTGTGCGTACTCATCGGCGCTGCCGACGTGAGCGCGCGGCTCGCTCGGGCAGCTTTCGGCGACAGCGCCGCAATTGTTGCCTTTGCGCCGCTTGCCGCACTCGACCTTCCGGCCGCGCCTTCTGCGCGGACAGCGCTTGTCCCCGCAGTGCTTCGGATACCCGCGCTCGAGGTGCGCGCCGAGGTTGAGCAGGTCGGCGTCAAAGCCGACGCTACCATGGGTACACCACAGGACTTTAGTAATGTGTCGTGGTACTCGCTCGGCTCGAAGCCCGGCGAGCCGGGGAGCACGGTCTTTGCCGGCCATGTCAACAATACTCGTCTGATGTCCGGGGTCTTTGGTAATCTCTCGCAGATCAAAAAAGGGGACTATATTTCCGTAGACGATGAGGCCGGCCGCTCTCTGCTCTACCGAGTATATTCGGTGGAGACCTATGAAAAAAACGCGCCAACCGATGCTCTGTTTACAACTACCGGGGTCGAACAGCTGGTGCTTATTACCTGCGACGGGGACTGGGTCCCCTCGGCAAAAACGTTCGACCGGCGCCTGGTGGTAATTGCCCACCCGGCCTACTAGTGCTACACTAGAGGCGTTCAAGTAAGTGTCTCCATGCGCCGCTGTGCCAGGAGGGTCGCCCTTACGCAGAACGCAAGTACTATTTGTTTCTCGTAATTCATGGCACGCAAACTCTTTGTCGGCGGTCTTCCGTATCGCACGACGGGTGATGAGCTCCGCGATGCCTTCGCCCAATCGGGCGAGGTCGCAACGGCGAGCATCGTGACTGATCGCGAGACCGGCCGCTCCCGGGGCTTTGGCTTTGTGGAGATGGTTGATGACGCAGGCGCCGATAATGCAATTTCCATGTGGAATGGAAAGGAGTTCGGCGGTCGCATGCTCACGGTCTCCGATGCCCGTCCTAAAGCGTAATCCGCCAGCCGGCGGACTCTCGCGCAGTCTCCAAAAGCCCCCGCGCACTGCGCGGGGGCTTTTGCTATTACATGGTAAAATTTTTTTATGCGGCAAAGAAAGGCCGACCTCAACAAACTTGTTTGGGAAGCGCGGCGCCACTATCTTGAGGACGCTCGGACGCATTTGCCGTGGAGAGCGACGCGCGACCCGTATAAAATTTTGGTATCCGAGGTGATGTTGCAACAGACGCCTGCCGAGCGCGTCATACCGTATTACAAAAAGTTTATACGCACGTTCCCCAGCGCCAAGGTGCTTGCGCGGGTGTCGCTTGCGAATGTGCTCAGTGTCTGGCAGGGGCTCGGTTATAACCGGCGGGCAAAATTTTTGCACCAGGCGGCAAAAATAATAAACAACAAGTACAGCCGATACGACAGACGATTTCCAAATACAGTTGAAGAGATAGAAAAGCTGCCGGGGGTGGGGCACTACACCGCGCGCGCGGTAGCCGCATTCGCTTTCAACTCGCCAGAGGTGTTTGTCGAAACAAACATCCGCACCGTCTTTTTTTATCACATGGGCGGGCGGCGCACACTGTCCGACGCAGAACTTTTGCCACTTGTTGCCCGCGCGTTCCGGGAGTCGCACATGGAACCGCGCGAGTTCTACTCGGCATTGATGGACTACGGCGCACATCTGAAGAAGCGGGGTATGCGGCTCAATGCGCGGAGCGCGCACTACAAAAAGCAGAGTGCTTTTGAGGGCTCGGCGCGGCAATTGCGCGGCGTAATTCTTCGCGAGCTCCTGGTGCATCATGCGACGCTCGCACTGCTTGTACATCGCATCCCGCGCAGTAGAGAGGAACTTACGCACGAGCTGACGCGGCTTACTGCCGAGGGGTTGGTGTCTCTGCGCGGACGCTACTTTGCAATCCACAAATAAAACACCCCGCCGAAACGTTCGGCGAGGGTACGAAATTACATCTTTGGATGTTCTCCCGAATTGGAGCAGGACTGCCCTGTCGTGGGGTTGAAGTGCTGCGCGAAGCGGTAGAATTCACCCAGCGGTGTTGTAAAGCTGTCTCGATTTGCCCCACTGTCTTTGTTGAGCGGCACTATGTTTTTGCAACGAGGGCAACACATAGTCATGTGGAACCATGCAAATGTTGCGCGCATACGTTTTTCCTCCCTGTTCTAAAACTCTGCGCCAACTATAGCGCATCTACACCCCGAGTACCACAGGGATGACAGCAATTTACATAGGGTAACCCTATGGTAACCGGCTCTCCAAAGTAAAAAGCGGACCAAAAGTCCGCTCCGCCGGTCCCAATCAGAAGCACGATGCTTTGATTTGAAAGGCGTCATCCAGATTGAAGTCGGCGAGCATGGCGGCCTTTTTTTCTTTACATTTGCTGAGGTCACCATTGATCTTGATCTCTTGCGAATGGATGGCGACTGCTTTTTGAGGGCTGAAGCCATCTCCTCTCGCGACTATCAAGAAGACGACGAGGAGTATTGTGGAAACAGGCATAGGGAAACCCTCCGTAGACAGTGTGTGCAGTTCGAAGGCACAATATTAACAAAGTACGTCTTTGTCAAGCTCTACACCCCAAGCGTCACCGGGATCACAGCGGAGTACTTCAGGGTCTTTTCGAAGAGGACGCGCGCCATGTGGCACAGGGTCGTGTGGATAAGACAGTTTACATAGGGTTACCCTATGGGATACTCTCGGTATGCAGCGGAAGGTGATTTTTGCAGAAAAAGAATTTTACCACCTTTATAACCGGGGTGTCGAAAAACGAAAGATATTTTTAGACGAAAAGGATAGACGTCGGTTTTTAAGATTATTGTATGTTGCCAATGGGACGGCATCTTTTGTCTACCGCGATATCCAAGAGCTTCCCTTTGTTGGCATTGATCGCGGGGAGCCCCTGGTTGCGATTGGTGCATACGTATTAATGCCCAATCATTTTCACATTCTAGTTAAAGAAATTAGGCCGGGCGGGATAAGTAAATTTATGGAGAAGTTGCTGACTGGCTACTCCTCGTATTTTAACAAGAAGTATGGTCGGACTGGCAGACTGTTTGAAAATTCGTTCCAAGCCCGACACTTGGACCGCGATGAGTATTTAAAATATACATTTTCTTATATTCATTTGAACCCAATAAAACTTATAGAGCCAAAATGGAGGGAATGGGGCATAAAAAACAAAAGTAATGCCTGTGACTACTTAGATAGCTATCCCTTTTCGAGTTATATGGATTATTTGGAAAGAGAGCGGGAAGAAAAACTCATCCTTTCTCGAAAGCAATTTCCTAAGTATTTTCTGACTCCCAAAAGTTTTAAGTTACTAACCACAGAGTGGCTAGCGTATAAAGAGCATTTTACATAGGGTTACCCTATGGTTTTTTGCACACAGGACACTCGCAGACAAAGTTTTTCATCCTTTTTCCTCCAAGTTGAACCTACTATCCTCGACTATAGCGCATCTACACCCCGAGTACCACAGGGATGACGATGGGACGCTTGTTTGTTTTTTCGAAGAGGAATCGAGCTACCGCGTCGGTGACGTTGTTTTTGACAAAGTCGAAGTTGACCGGCTGCTGGCCCTTGGCCGAGTCCTCGATTGTTTTTTTGATGATGATGCGCGCCTGCTGCAGGAGTTCCTGGCTTTCGCGCAGGTAAACAAAGCCGCGACTGATAATGTCGGGCGACTTGCGCAGGCGACCGTTCTTCGGGTTTACCGTCGCGATTATCACAAACATACCTTCCTGCGACAGCACGGTACGGTCGCGGATGACCACTTCTTGTATGTCTCCGATGGAGAAGCCGTCCACCAGGCGCAAGCTCGCCGGGGCCGACTCCTTGAGCCGAACTATTTTCTGCCCTTCGTCCTGTATCTCGATGACGCACGAGTTGTCGGGGACCACTATTTCATCATCGGCGCGACCGCAGGCCTTGGCGATGTCGGCATGAACGCGGAGCATATAGTGGTAGCCGTGGAGCGGCATAAAGAAGCGCGGATTGATTTTTTGGTGTATCCAAAATGTTTCGTCGCGGTTGGCATGGCCGGAGGCATGCACATCCATTGTGTCGCGGTGGATTATTTTTGCCCCCTGGCGGCTCAAGTTGTCCTTGAGTTTTTGCACGCTGCGCTCGTTGCCGGGGATTATCGAGGAGGAGAGCACCACCGTATCACCCTTTTTAATTTTGACATGCTTGTGCGTCTTCATGGCGATGCGCATGAGCGCGGCAAACTCATCGCCCTGCGCTCCGGTCGCGAGTATCACCACCTTGTTGTCGGGCAGATGCTCAAGCTGAGCGGCGTCTATAAACGTCTTTTCCGAGACCTTGAGGAGGCCGAGGTGCTTCACTATCTCGATGTTGACCTTCATGCTGCGGCCCTCCACCAAAATTTTGCGGCCGACCCGCTCGGCCTGCTCTATCATGCGCATAAGCCGCTCCAGCTGGCTGGAGAACGTTCCTATAACGAGACGACCGGGGGTGGTGGCGATAATTTCGTCGAGGTTCTTTTTGACCACGCGCTCGGGGAGAGAGAAGCCCGGTCTCTCCACGTTGGTGGAGTCCGCCGCAAGAAAGAGTACGTTGCGCCCGGCAAAGAAGGAAAACTCTTTTTCCTCGGTTTCTGTCGGGACACCATCGACATGGTCGAGCCGCAAGTCGCCCGTAAAGACCAAGTCGCCATAAGGCGTTTCGACAATGATGCCCATGGAGTCGGGGATGGTGTGATACACCGAAAAGAAGCGCACGCGGAAGTTGCCGACCTTGACGCTGTCCTCCTTTTTTACTTCGTGGATATCGAGGGGTTTTAGATTGGGGAACTCTTCTTGCCGCTTGCGTATCATCACAGCAGTGAGCTCGCGGGTGTAGATGGGCGGGTAGCCGATGCGGTCGATTATGTAGGGGATACCTCCAATGTGGTCGAGGTGGCCGTGGGTGATAAAGAGCGCACGTATCTTCTCGCGGCGTTCCTCAAGGTACTTGGTGTTGGGGAGGATGTAGTCAATGCCGGGAGTGTCATCCTCGCGAAACTGAAATCCCGCATCGATGACTATGATGTCGTCGCCCATTTCGACCAGAGTCATATTGCGGCCGATTTCCTCGACTCCTCCCAGGGGGATAATGCGTATAGTGCCGGCCGCAAGCGGAGGTATGGGCCGCTCGTCGCCGTTGAGCAGGGGAGTATGTTCTGGGATTTCGCGCACAGGATGGGGCTGATGAGGTTTTGGCCCTCCCTGTCGCAGGCGTCCCCTCCCGCGTCCTGCGGCGCCGGCAGGACTCCGTCCTCGCCCGCCCGCTCGGCCGGGGCCGAACTTTCTACCGGGTCCTCTGCTTAGTGTTTCCATAATGAATGATAGTGATAATTAGTGCGTTACAAAAAAGGGCCATACGCGGTCAATCTCTCTGTGCCATTGCGTTATGCTCAAGAATCGGTCGCTCGGCGTTTCTATAAATCCAAGATCCACGCCGTGAATAGTCTTAGGGACACTATACACGAAATCGGGCGTATACAAAAACACGGCGGGGATATCCTTGCGCAGCTCGATGAGGAACAGAGCGAGTGTCTCCTGGCGCGTTTGTTCATTACTGGTTTGTCTAAGGTCGGTTAAGGCCGCGTCGGCATTTTGATTGGCATATTCGGCAATGTTGAGTCCGGGGTCGTTGCGCTGGCTGCTGTGCCAAAAGGCATAGAGATCCAGTTCGCGTCCGATAACCTCGCCGAAGAGGAGTGCATCATACTTGCGCGGGCGGATAACATTTTGTGCAAGGTCGCTTGGTTCGAAGATTTTAACATTAACCTGCACCCCGACGCGCCCCCATGTTGCCCGCAGATAGTCGGCTGCCGCCTCAAGTTCCGGAACATTTGCCGTGGCGAGGTCGAACTGCAATATAGTGGTCTGTGCATTTTTGCCGCTGCCGGTCGTCTTTCTCAGTATGCCATTTTCGTCCGGTTTCCATCCCGCAGCTATCAACCGCTCGCGCGCTGCAGCCGCGAGATCCTTGTCAGACACCTCCTCTTGCTGTTGTAGCCCTCTAAGGAGCATCGGGGGGACAGGGTCTCGCAGCGGAGTGCCGTATCCCCCCAGTACTTCCTGCACGAGATCGTCCCTGTTAATAGAGTCGTTGAGGGCCTTTCGCACCACTGCGTCGCGCAGGACGGTTGATTGATTTTGATTGAAGAAGACGCCGAATACGCGGTTGAGCGGCGAGGTACGGATGTTGCTCTGGGGCAGAGTGTCGAGGTTGCTCGGCGAGATACTGCTTGCCGCATCTATATCGCCGCTGCTAAGCGCGGAGAGCAGAGCCCCCTCGCTCTGGAAAAATTTAAGAGTAATCGAGTCCAGATACGGCTTACCGAGAGCGTAGCCGCCGAAGGGCCGGAGCGTATAGGTAGAAAGGATACCGGAGGAAGAACGCGAGGCAGAGCCGAGCCGATAAGGCCCGGAGCCGACGGGTTCCTGATTGAGCTCGCTAAAGGGGAACTCCTCGTCGGTCACCACTCCCCAGCGTGCTTTGGGGAGTATGCCGAGCGTCAGATTTTCGATAAACGGAGCATATGCTTTTCGAAGCGTAAAGCGCACCGTGCGCGCATCCACTTGCTCGGCCACCACCCCCTCCCAATTGGCGCGCACAGGCGACTTGAGTGCAGGGTCCTGCGCCTTGCCGACCGTGTAAACAATGTCGTCGACACCTACCGCACTTCCGTCATGAAAGGTGAGACCATCGCGCAGTATAAAGGTGTAGGTCTTACCGTCCGGCGAGACGTCATAGCTCTCGGCCATATCGGGCACGTATCCGCCTTCGGGGGTTGCTCGCAAGAGGCCGGAGTACACCAGCGCAGTTACGTCGCGATCGGCGTCCGAAATGGCGAGCAGCGGGTTGATAAAGCGCGGCGTGCCGATAATACCCTCGGTTAACGTTCCTCCGTATGCCGGAACCTGGACTACGAGCTGCTCTTTGACCATGTAGAGGAGCGCCGCACTGCTTATCACCAACAGGGCGGAAAAGAACAAAAAGAGTGCGCGGCTGCCGCGCCCAAACTGTGCGATCGTATCCTGCACCCGGTCTAGTGGGGGCAAGTGGACTGCAGAAGCGACTGTGCGCCAAAGGTCTTTCATAACGACAAGCAGAAGACAAAAAGCGTGCGGTTTTCGGTCTTGTGTCTGGCGTTAGTGGATAAAGAGCGCGACGAAGGCCGTCGCTGCAAAAAGGATTCCTATAATAATGGAGGCATAGAAAAGATACTTCTCCGAGCCGCGGCGCGTATGATAGCCGGCTGAAAAGTTGTCTCCGCCGAAAGCGCCCCCAAGCGACGCTCCTGTTTGTTGCAGGAGGATGCACGTCACCAAAAGCACAGACAGTACTATTTGTATGTAGGGGAGTACCACCGAAACGGCCATTACGAGAAATCCTAGCATAGTGCCTGCCGGAGCGCAAACTTGACTTATGGGAAGCTTTTTTTTATAGTGCGTTCACTATGAAGAAGAAAGTAAAGAAGAATGCCCCTAAAAAGGCCTCGCAAAACCCGCATAAAAAGGGTTCCTCAATTATCAAATTCCCCGTGAGTCCCGCAGGCGACCGCGTTCTTGTAAGAAACATCGCTCCGGAGGAAGTGACCTCTTTTGGAATTATTATCCCCGACACCAATAAAGAAAAGTCGGAGGAGGGCGTCATTATAGCCGTCGGCCCCGGTAAAAAGAACGATGAGGGCAAGCTTATCCCCGTTTCCTACAGCGTGGGAATGCGGGTGCGCTTTAGCTACGGCGATGAGATAAAGATAAACGGCATCGATCATATGCTGGTGCACGAGGACAACATTACGGCGGTTATCAACAAATAAAATATTTCACTACTACTATGGCCAAACACATTTTATTTAATGAGCGGGCGCGCCGGGCGCTAAAATCAGGCATCGATAAGGCAAGCAACACGGTAAAGATTACGCTCGGTCCTCGCGGGCGCAATGTTGCGCTCGACCGTGGATACGGCGGCCCCACTATCACCAACGACGGCGTCTCTATCGCCAAAGAAATTTCGTTTAAGGATAAGTTTGAGAATATGGGCGCCGAGATAGTCAAAGAAGTGGCGAGCAAAACAAACGACATTGCGGGCGACGGCACCACTACGAGTGTTGTGCTTCTGCAAGCGCTTATAGAAGAGGGGATGAAGCACACCGAAGCGGGACTCTCGGCTATGGCGGTGCGCCATGGGATTGAGAGCGCGACAGCAGAGGCGGTGGTGGCACTTAGGTCGCTTGCAAAAAAGATAGGCAACGACGAGGAGGTGCTCCATGTGGCGACCATTTCGGCCGAGTCCGAGGAGATAGGAGCTATTATCGCCGACACTATAAAAGAGGTGGGCAAGGACGGCGTCGTGACGGTTGAGGAGAGCCAGTCGCTCGGTATAGAAAAAGAGGTGGTCGAAGGGCTCGAGTTTGACCGCGGTTATGTGAGCGCCTATATGGTGACCGACCCCGGCCGCATGGAGGCCGTCTACAAAGACCCGGCTATCCTTATTACCGACAAAAAAATATCGAGCGTCGCCGAGGTACTGCCGATACTGCAGAAAGTGGCCGAGTCCGGGAAGAAAGATTTGGTGATAATCGCCGAGGATGTTGATGGCGAGGCGCTTACCACGTTTGTACTCAATAAACTCCGCGGGACCTTTAATGTTCTTGCGGTAAAGGCCCCCGGCTATGGCGATCGCAAGAAGGAGATGTTACAGGACATCGCCGCTATGACCGGCGGACAGGTTATTTCGGAAGAGGTAGGTGTTAAGTTTGAGAACGCGGTGCTC
>Ga0209542_10002649_pt1 | contig 39678 bp, 43 predicted proteins | sample RifCSPhighO2_01_FD_184028 | JGI IMG/M metagenome (GOLD analysis project Ga0209542, IMG submission 184028) | Soil microbial communities from Rifle, Colorado - Rifle CSP2_plank highO2_0.1 (SPAdes) (version 2) | ecosystem: Environmental > Terrestrial > Deep subsurface > Rock core/Sediment ... | reverse complement strand
AGGAAAGTATGTTTTTGCGCGACATTAAAATAAATTATCTTCGTTATGGTAAGTTGAGCGACAAGCAGATTGAAGCATTCAAGAAAGTTGTAAAAAAGATGAAAGAGCCAAAGAAAAAGAAGGAGATTGTGATAACGGACAGAATCTAAAATGGAACTTGATACGACCGATAAAGAAATTCTTAACGTATTGAGCAAAGAAGCAAAACTGTCTTTCCGCGAAATTGCAAAAAAAGTAGGCATATCGCCAGCAACCGTGATGAACCGCGTTCGTTTGCTTGAACAGAATGGAATTATTAAAAGATATTCTGCATCGATTGATTACGAAAAAGTTGGCTATGACGTCGGTGTTGTCATTCATGTGCGTGTGTCTAAAGGGCGATTAATGGACGTCGAGAAGAAAATTGCAAGCGACCCGCATGTTGTTTCTTTGTATGACATCACCGGACATTTTGACGCGATTGTTGTTGCATACTTCAAAAATAGAAGAGCACTGGATAATTTTCTGAAAAAAATACAGACGTTTGATTTTGTTGAACGGACAGAGACAGTGCTGATATTGAATTCAATTAAGGAAGGGAATGTGGAGATTGAGTGAGGATATCAATAAATTTATTTTTTACAGTCTCAAAAGTCTTATTACTGATTTTTCCTATCTTTTTTATCACCAGCTGCTTATCAATTTTGAGGATATTTTCAACTTTAATGCAGCACTCAGTGAACAATTTGCCCTCTTGTAAATCATTTGACGTGAGGCGCACCGTGTAGAAATCCCGAGAAATGTTCGATGTAACGCCAAGAACGATAATATCTTCAGACTGAGCATTGAATTCGTTATTGCTGATAACTATAACTGGTCGTACTTTCCTGCCCGATTGGTCAGAAAAAGGAAATGGAACAAGCAGAATGTCCCGTTGCTCTACAGGTAGGCGTTCCATGTCTCATCATCTTTTTTATTGTCCCAAATTTTTGCCATCGATTTCTCGGCAAGCGCAAGCCAGCCAATTTTTTCTTTTTTTGTGCGGTCCAACTTTTCCAGAATTAAGTGACGGACAAATTCTGACTTTGAAACAAGATTTTTTCTCTTAATGAAAGCATCGAGCTCACGTGCCTCGTTCTCGGGTAGCTTTACCGTAAGTGTCTTCATAGTAATCTCTGGGGATTACTTACTTAAAAAGTTTACGTTTTCGCGATGTCCCACAACAAATCAAACTGTTTGAGATATGTCTGTGCAACTTTGTCGCTGTCGATAGTAATAAGATAGTAAGGATTACCCCAGATGAAGATATAGACCTTCGACTGAAAAATCACCGTCGTTGTGTCTCCAAGATATTTCTTGTCAATTTCTTTATAGCTGATATTTGGATATGATAGCTTTTTGCCGCTTTTTGCGATAATCACTTTCTCATGCACGTTTTTTTCTTTGAGGATAGTAAAGTATTGCTTCAAATAAATCGGCTCAACAGTGTCAAGAACATTCTCGTCAACTCCTATTGCATAAACCGTATCGTTTTTTTTAAGTTGTGCGACAAGGTCTTTAATCAATGTACGATAGACGCGTTTTCCCCGATGCAGCTCGATTCGGGTTTCTTCTTTTGTCGCGTGAAACAGCGCAGAAAGTTTGGGCAACACTTCATCAATATGCTTCAGTTTCAGCTCGAACACCTCACGCAATGCTTTCGGGTCAACCGCCTGATAATTCTTCTTGCCGTCAACAAGAACCGTGTTCACAATGCCTTTGTCAAGCAGTCTTTCTACCGTGTCATAGACGTACGAGCGGTGCAGTCCTGTTTTTTCTGCACATTTTGTTGGGTTTAACACACCGTGCTCAAGAAGGATGAGATACAGCTTGATTTCGTTGTCCGTCAATCCTATTTCTTTTAACTCTGCTTCGTACATGTTATTTCTCCAGCAGCCATTTCCATAAAGGCATGATGGTTACTTCACCTCTTTTCTCTTCAACATCACGTGTCAATACAATTAATTGAGTTGTCTTTCTGAATTTCGCGGCAAACTCTTTCAATGAGCGAATTTCTCTTTCATTTAGCGCATCAGCAAAACATACATTAATTGCAGTTAGGGAATTGTCTTTGTTTTTAATGGTAAAATCCACTTCACCTTTGCCTTTCCAATAGGATGCATCTAATTCACGCCGCTCAAGTTCTGTTCTTACGCAGTTTTCAGCCAGCCTTCCACTATCACTCGAAAAACGAAAACCTACGATGTTGCGCAGCCCGCAGTCGATGACATAGCTCTTTAACGGCATCTTGGCTTTTTCAATCAGCGAATAAGAAAAGTGTTGTAATGGTAAAAAAATATGCGCATCTTCAAGGTAAGAGATATAATCTTTGATGCTATCGATGGAAAGTCCGGTAAAGTTCCGTATTTTTCGAATGGTTGTGGGGTTAGAGATGTTTGTAAGAAGGTACACTGCCAAATCCGTGATTTTTTTTGCGTTAATATCGTGCCTTTTGACAATATCTTTGTATATGATATCATCGAAGTATTGCTTCAGAAGCAAGGATTTTATATCGTCGTCTTTGAAATAAACTTCAGGGAATCCACCATATTCCAGATAACGATAAAGAGCGTTGATAATTTTGCTTTTTGTTTGACTTGTGATAATTTTATGGTCCACATTGGAAAATGTTAAAAATTCGCTGAAAGATAAAGGATAGATGGCAAATGTCATGTTGCGCCCCGTAAGAAGCGTTGAAAATTCCCCGCGCAAAAGATGCGCCGATGAGCCGGAAATGACAAACTTTACAGGCTCGTGAAGGTCGTAATATTTCTTGATGAAATGTTCCCAGCCCTCACTATTTTGTATTTCATCGAGAAAAATGAAGGCAAGCTCGTTAGGGTTCATGTGCTGACGGTAACATGCATAGATGGATTCGAGACGTTCTTTTTTAAGCACTTCATCGTCAAGGTTGACATACAGAATTGTTTTACTATCAACAGTACGTAAAAGCGATGCAATCATCTGGTACATCAGCGTTGTTTTTCCGCTTCTCCGTATGCCCGTCAATGCAATGATTTCTTTCTCTTTGAGAACTTTCAAGATTGCAGGATTACATGTTCGTGCTCTGCCTACAAGAGCGTTGGGCACTTCTTTTGTTTTCCACCATAGATTCCAGTTATTGAGGCTTTCGATGTCCATGAGGTTGTAGAGGAGTGTTTATTTATAAAGGTTGCGATTCAAACGTTCACTTTTGACGATTTTTGAACGTTTTGGTCTTTACTATTAATAAGAAGCCGTACTTTAAAAATCTTTCGTAAGCTTTCTTACAACAAGAATTTATGTAGGTTTATTGTTACTACTTTGTTATGATAAATTTGTTATTGAACCAGACTTTGAAAAACAAACGAATGAGTCACATCGGCAACTTTTGTGTTGTTACAGATAGGGTAGAGTACGAACAGGCAGACCAGGTGTTTCCGCTTCACCCGGAAAACCAGTTTTATCTCGATGAAATTGTCGAAAATAAAGTGAAAGGAGCAAAGACACTTGAGATTGGTGTTGGTTCTGGTGTCTTGTCAATCGGCGCTGTAAAAGCCGGAGCGAAGAAAGTAACCGCTCTTGAAATCAATCCTCGCGCTAAAAATTTTGCTGGATTCAATGTCGTGCTTAACGGATTAGAGGACAAGATAGAGATAAAAGATGGAAACATTGAGGATATTTTCAGACCAGTACAAAGCGAACAATTCGACTACATCATCTCAAATCCACCGTTTGAGCCCACACCACCAGGCATTGATTACTATCTACATTCTTCAGGCGGCATATACGGACTCAACTTCGTCGAAAAGTTAGTGAAAGACATAGATAAATATTTGACAGAAAAAGGTCATGCACAGATTGTCACATTCGCACCCGGCGACGACAAGCAGCCGTTTATGCTCGTTGACATGGCAAAAAAATATCTTCGAGGAAGCACAACGATAAAAGTGAATCCAATCGCAATGAAATTTGACGATTTTGTTGAGCGTTTTGTGCAGATTGGAAAAGCAACTGCAGAACAGGTCGACGCAATGAAACAGCAAGCCGTGAAAAATTGTGTCACTCACTTGTACTTGTGCATGCTCCACTATGAGAAAGGGCAAGACAAACTCAATGTTGTTTCAACAGGAAAAGTGTACGAAAACTGGGATTTGCCTCTTGAATCAGCCGTTCCTATGGGCAAGCAGGGGTAATTTCAACATTGGACAGTTCCATATATTTGTGTTCTCTCAGTGCCACCACCGAGTCCATTTTTGTAATGGTGCCGGCAAATTTAGTTTTGATGTCAGACAAAAGCATTTCATATTCACCCACACTCTTTGTGCTGAGCCAGAAGAAAATATCGTAGTTGTATCCGACTTCATAGATTGCCTGAACATGAGGATGCTGTTTCAAATAGGATAAGATGTCAGATGCTCCGCTTGTCTGCATAAAAATCCAGTGCTCGTCATAGAGAAGCGCAGTATTTATGACGGGCATATAGCCACGCAGTACATTATTTTTTTGAAGTTTCTCTGTTCTTTTTTTTGTTGCGTCGGGAGAGAGTTGTATTTTATTCGACAATTCCAACAGAGAAGTCCTGCTGTTTTGAGCAAGTAGTTTAAGCAAAGAGAAATCGGTTGAATCAAGAGCGACTTTTTCCTGTGTTTCATCTATTCGACCAACAGGCGCCTGCGCAGGCTCATGAATGATGTCACGAAAAAAAGCTTGCGGGATATGAGCGTATTTGACTTCACGAAGACTGGTTAATACTGTAAAATTGAGCAGCAGTGCCAATTCTTTTATTTTTCTTATGGTTTGTGTCAACTCGTGCTGTTCACGAAAAATGACGTCGCACTGGTAATCCCACGAACCGCTGCATTTCATGACTCTGACGATGTTTTCAGAAGACTGCAAAAATTGGAGAAATTCTGCTTCTTTGTGCTGGTTTTGAAAGGTCGCCTGAATTACAATCATTGTCCACTTGTAGCCAAGGCGATTGAGATTGATAATTGCTGTATATCCCAAAATCAGACCGCTTTTTTCCATGCGCTGGATACGGTATTTTATCGTGTCTTTTGAAAGCGCCGCCTTCTTTGCAATCACACTTATCGGCACACGCGCATTCTTGTACAACTCGTAGAGAATCTTAATGTCTTTCTTATCGAGCTGTACGCCTTGTTTGTATTGAAAGAGCGTACGATGTTCTTGAGAATTATGTTCAGACATTTTAAGCATAAATCGCTTATTACTTATAAATATTTCTTTTAAAAGATGAAAAATTGATGAGATGTTTATTATATATTATTGTGTAACTACTTCATGGTGTCTATTATGAAAATGTACAAAACAAGTGAAAAAATGAAGTATGAGCCGGAACAAGTCTGGTTTCCTTTGTCAGAAGACATTCTGAGCTGGGATGATGACTTGCATGAGCTGATGCTTAACGACGAAATCAGAATGGTTGCGTACGAAAAAGCAATCAAGGAAGCTGTGAAGCCAGGAATGACTGTTGTTGATGTAGGCACAGGGACAGGTATTCTCGCGCTCTGGGCACTGGAAGCAGGCGCATCACAGGTGTATGGCATTGATGTGAATGCAGCACGAATACCACAAGCAGTACGAAGAATTTCAGACGCAGGATTTTCTGGACGGTTTATACCTATCAATGATTTGTCATACAAGGTTGAGCTTCCCGAGCGTGTTGACGTCTGTATCTCAGAGATTTTGGGCAATCTTGCAGATAATGAAGATATGATACCCATCTTAGCGGACGCACGCAAACGTTTTCTCAAAGATGAAGGATTGATGCTTCCACGAAAAGTAATGACGTATCTTACTCCCGTCAGTTCTGTACAAGCTCACGAACAGGTGAAAAAACGCGAGTGTCGTGGGATTAATGGGAGCTATAATTTGGACGATTTGCTTGCAAGGCTTAACACAAAAAACCCGTTTAATTTGTACTATGATTGCATACTGCCCGAATCGACATATGTTGGTGAACCGCAAGCTGTTGCAGCATTCAACTTTGATGGAAAAGACCAAGCTGAATACAGAGTAAACGTGAATTATACTGTTGTCCGTGCTGGAATGTTGACAGGCTTTAAAGGTGATTTTTTAGCTGAGCTTTCTGACAGCGTCGTGCTTGACATCTCAGGCGGCGACATTACAGGAAGGACAACGTCAGACTGCTGGAAACATTGTTACCTACCTATCGAAAAACCAATTGAAGTACAAAAAGGCGATGTTATCGAGCTTGAATTTTCACGGTTCTACCCCAAGGAGAAAAGCACATTCAGGCAGTGCTATGCATGGGAAGGAAGAGTAAGCCGTGAAGGTTCACTTGTTCAGGAGTTTGGTCAGTACATGGGAAGTGTCGTAAGTTCACTAACGACAAAAATTAAAGAGGAGGAAAAGACACCACTCTTTGGTAAATAAAATGACATACATCCTTGGCATCAACTCCGTGTACCATGAATCTTCGGCATGCATCATCAAAGATGGAAAAATGATTGCTGCTGCGGAAGAAGAGCGCTTCAATAGAATAAAGCATGCAAAAGAGGCACGGGTGGATAATGCTGATGAACTGCCCCTCAATGCTATTGACTTCTGTCTGAAAAAAGCAGGGATTACACTGGCAGATGTCGAGCATGTTGGATATTCGTTTAACCCGGAAAAAAGACTGCAGAAAAATAAGGAACACACACATCCCTATGATATTGCTCCGGGTGATTTTGGAACAATCAAAGGTGAGCAGATATTCTTTCAAAAAAATAAAAATGTTGAAACAAAAATACGAGAGCAAGGATTTCGCGGAACTTTTTCTTATCTTGACCACCATGACTGCCATGCTGCAAGCTCTTTTTTTGTCTCTCGTTTTGACGATGCAGCAGTTCTCGTCATCGACGGAATTGGAGAATTTGAAACAACGACGATGTATAAGGGACGAGGAAACAAACTTGAGAAACTTGAGCTTATCGAATTTCCCCATTCTCTCGGATTCTTATGGGAGAAAATGTGCAAATATTTGGGATTCACTGAATATGATGCCTGTAAAGTGATGGGTTTAGCCTCGTATGGTGATGCTGCTGCCTATCGACAAGCGTTTGAGCGCTTTGTTCAGATAGAAAACGATGGACACTTCACCATAGATGACAGAATTACACAGTTTCGGAATGATAGTTTTGAAAATCTGGAAAGTTTGTTTGGCCTCGACAAGAGAACTGAGCCTGTCAAAGATGTTACATCCATGACACAGAAATACGCAGATGTTGCCGCTGCTTTGCAGAATATAACTGAAGAGATTGTCATAAAACTTGCACGAACTGCGAAAGAAAAGACAGGTTCAAAAAAGCTGTGCTTGTCGGGTGGTGTTGCACTTAACTGCGTGACAAACGGAAAACTGCTCGAAGAGAAATTGTTTGATGACATCTTTATCCAGCCCGCGGCATCAGATGCCGGCACGTCGCTTGGTGCTGCCTATTACATCTGGAACCAGCTGCTTGACAAGCCGAGAGAATATGTCTTCAAAAGTCCGTTTCTTGGTCCGGTATACACCGAGCAACAAATAAAACAAGCGTTGGACAGCAATCGTTTAACGTACACGCGAGTAGATGCACCTCAAACAGCTGCGCGTCTGCTTACAGATGGCAATTTAGTCGCATGGTTTCAGGGAGCGATGGAGCTTGGACCACGAGCACTTGGAAACAGGTCATTGCTGTGCGACCCGCGAAGAAAAGATGCAGTGGCGCTTTTGAACCATAAAGTCAAGCACCGCGAGCCCTTCCGACCATTCTGTCCGAGTGTGTTAGCAGAGAAAGCATCTGAATGGTTTGATGTTGATAATGTTTCAATGTCAGAATACATGCTGGGTGCATTTCGTGTCCTACCATCAAGAAAAGAAATAATTCCTGCAGTTGTGCATGTTGATGATACCGCACGCATTCAAGCAGTTGAGAAAGAAACAAACACAAAGTATCATGCGCTCATCAGTGCATTTGAGAAATTGACCGGCGTTCCTGTTTTGCTGAACACATCCTTCAATGATTCTGAACCCATCGTATGCAGCCCGCAGGATGCTATCAACACATTCCTTAAAACACAGATAGACTACCTGCTCATGGGCGACTTTCTGGTGTCACGAGGTGAAGTATGATACCTCAACCAAGAAACACAGCAATCCAGCTCAAACCAAGCATTGACGCATATGGCTTGCGCGTCCCTCTCGTCTTTGGTAATGAAGCACCCAAGGGAATATGTCCATTCGCACAAGCTGAACTATGCACGCACTGTGACATCGGATTAGGAGAAGGAGAATTTACACCTGACATGAATAACGAACGATTACGCTTTCTTGCAGAAGAATATTTCAAAGATGTACTTCCAAACGCAGCGCATGTTCTTGTATTCAACTCTGGAAGCACGCTAAATGACAAAGAGATGTCGCAGGAAACACGAAGAGGTGTTGTTGATTACCTTTCTTCGCTTGACTGTAAAGTGATATCATTCGATTCACGGGAACCCTATGTCACAAAAGAAAAAATAGAAGAGTTTGTCAGGGGCTTTCGACAAGACCAAATCGTTCGTGTCAATCTCGGTCTTGAAACACAAAATGATGTTTTGCGACTGAAGAACCTTGCAAAGCCGATGAGCCGTCATGGAATTGAACGCGCATATGGTGAAGTAGCCAAATATAACGAACGCATTGGCATTGATGTCAACATTTTGTTCCAGCCGCCCGGTGTTATTGGAAACGGAGCGATTGATGAAGCTGTTGCATCAGCAGCGTATGTCCTCGACCTGAACGAGAAGCATAACGTTGAAGGCGACATTAACTTCCATCCGTTTTATCCGTCGCAGAGGATACTTGAGAGATTTCCAAGTCATCCACGAGCACGCATCGAGGACGCAATTATCGCTGTAAAACGAATAAAAGAATTGGTTGATGCACGCGGAAGCACATCGAAACTATATGTTGGCTGGGATGATGAAGGGCATGACCAGCAGCCTGAAACTAAGAGAGCAGAAGTTGCTCGATACAAAGAAAAGTTGGACAGGTTTAATACGACGCAGGATGTGAATTATCTGACTTTTGTTGGTTAATCACTGCCGTTACGAAAGGAAGAAAAAAAATAATACGTTAAAAAAGTTTTTCGCCTTCCTTCTGCTTCAACGACTACCTCAGACGTCCTTATAATCACTAACCTTAAAAGCACAAGAGATTTACAATTACCCATGCTTCTCACCAAACCGGAAATTCTGAAAGCAATCGCAGCAAAAAAGATAAGGATTGAGCCATTCCACAAAACATCGGTTGGTCCTGCTTCTATTGATCTTACTCTGGATAATGAAATCCGTATTTTTCATGCGAAAAGAAAAGTAGTCAGCGAAAATACAGATTACAAGTCAATAACAAAAAAAATCAGTATCAACAATGGCTATCTGTTCAAACCCGGAGAACTTGTTCTTGGAATAACGAAAGAAAAGATTACGTTGCCTGATAATATCGCAGGCTGGATAAATTCTCGTTCAAGATTTGCGAGAATTGGGCTGATGAGCCATATCACTGCTCCATTTATCGCTCCGGGCGTTTCAAATAAGCAGGTTCTAGAAATTTATAACGCTGGACCGCAAACAATCAGATTAATGCCCAACACTAAAATCTGCCAGCTTGTTCTGCAGCAATGTAAAGGAAAGGCGAAATACACTGGAACATTTAAACATCAAGAATTGTGAACAAGCTATTTATAGCTGTACAATAAAGCGAAAGGTATAAATATCATTAGGATACAACTATTGTATCTTTATGATATGAGCTTAAAATTAATTGTGGAAAAGCTGGAAAGAAGTAATAAGAAGTTTATAGTAGCTCATGAGCTTAGATTGGATTGTGAAAAGCTTTCTATCGATTATTTGACAACCGTAAAATACCTGTTGAGGAATAAGCACTTAGCAAGAATCTTCAAAGGTATATTTTACATTTACTCTGTTAAAGAAAGGAAATTAGGCAGTTCCGATATGGATTTTTATGATATTTTAAAAGAGGCACTTAAAATTAAAAACGTTAATAACTGGTACTTTGGGTTAGAAACGGCATTAAAGTTCAACAACCTCACCCATGAAACGTTTGTCGTTGATTTCATTATTAACGATAAAATATTTAGAGCGAGTCCAATTTTAATTGTTGGCAGGAAGGTTAAATTTTATAAGCTGGTTCCAAGAATCCTATCTTTCGGTATTGTAAAGAATGATTTAAAATATTCTGACCCGGAAAAGACTGCTATTGATTTACTGTATCTTAAGCATTATAAAAAACCTGAATTTGAAGAGCTCATTGAAAAAATGTCAAAAGCCAAATTAATGAGGTATGCAAAAAAATATCCTAAAAAGATACAAGAGATGTTTGTATGATTCAAAAAGAGATTATTGATCTGGTTGCCAGCAGGACAAAAATAGTGAGGAGGGATTTAATTGAAAAAGATTTGATTCTTCATAGATTGTTGATTGAGCTCAGCTCTCATAATCATTTCTTTGACAACTTCGCATTTAAGGGAGGAACTTGCCTTATCAAGTGTTACCTTGATTATTATAGATTTTCAGAAGATCTTGATTTTACGTATATCACTCAAAGAGAGTTTATCAACAAAAGCGGAAAACAAGTAAGAACAATATTGTCAGAAAAGATAACCTATTTAATGAAAATTCTGATTGAGGTTTCAGCAAAAGTAGGTTTGGATTTCAAAGCAGATAAAAGTAATGCTCAATATGTGGAACTTGGTGGAAGCAATAAGCAAGCCAGTTTCAAATTATGGTACACACCTGATGACATTTCACAAATAACTTTCATAAAGATTCAAGTTAATTTTTTAGAAGAGATGACGTACTCTGTAGTAAAAAATTCTGCCACCAATATATTCCTCGGAAAATATGATGATAATGCTGCTTTTCTATTGCCAGAGGATGCAGAATGGGTACTAAAGATTCCTAAGCTAAAATGTTATACCATTAAGGAAATCTTAATCGAGAAAGTCAGAGCAATATTAACAAGAAGAGGTGTAAAAGCCAGGGATTATGTTGATATTTATATGATTGAGAAAAAGGAAAAGCTTGAGGTCAGTGACTTTGAGAAACAAATAATTGAGAAAGTTCATGCAGTTATGAAGTTTGAGAAATACAAATTGAATTTCAGCGAGAAAAAAGACTTCACATTTGATAAGAGTGAGATAGATAGAATTCTTCTGATTCCACTCCATAAAGATTTTGATACATTCTCTCGTAAGCTTAAACTATTCTTGCAACTGCTCACTAAAAAAATTTAAGTCATAAAGACGCAAATTTGGAAAAAAAACAATATGAGCATCCTTAATCAAATGTATTGAGTTTGTCTTCCTCAGTAAACGGACAAACACCACGAGCCGCTCCGAAAAAGCTCTTTTTCACTGGAAGAATTGGGACTGGAACAGAAACTTTTTTGATGTCATAGCACATTCCCAACAACCAGCGGCAACAACACCGTCGCATCGCCTTCGATGGTGACGTGGCTTGCGTTTGCTGCGACTTTGCCCCAAGAAATGCCTTCTTTTACTCGCGCTCCTGACAAGCTGCCATCCCATTCGGGTGCTGTAGTGATGTAGACGACGTAATCCAAACCGTCCCTAAACTGATTCCACCAAATGGTGTGGTGCTTTGAAATGCCGCCGCCAATCATCAACGCACCGGTTTTTTTTGCGTCAAACACAATCGCTGCAAGCTCCTGCTCATCTTTGAACACGTCAATCATGAAGTCAGGATGCTTCTGCCGGAACATCCATATTTGTGAGCCTACTGAACCATCAGTAATGCCCGGAACAAAGACAGGAATATTGTTTTTTGCTGCCCAGTACAAAATGGAATCTTCATCATCAAGACGCTTTCCAATTTCGTAGCATAATTCGCGTGTCGAAAGAACCTGCTGCTTCTGATGAATTGATTCGATGATAGGAAGCAATTTTTTTTCAAGTATAATGCCGTAGCTGTCATTTGGCACAAGAACATTGCCTAATCGGTTGATTCCTTTTTTTCTTAATTTTGCATCGTCCATATCAAAGCTGCCATGGTAATAGTCTTTCCAGCGGCGCGCCAAATCATGGTCAAGTGTTCCGCAGGTTGTGATGATAACATCCACAAGCTTGTTCTTCACCAAATCTTTGACAATGCCCCTGCAGCCAGTGGCGATAATAGCAGCTGGAAATGACAAAAATTTAATGCATTTTTTGTCGTCAAGCATCTTCTCGAAAATGATTGCGCCGTCAGCGACTTTTTTTGCGACAAAGCCGCCTGATTCATTGAACTCAGAAATCAGTTGTTTTATGGTCGTATTTTTAGTAAGCTTAATATCTTTTACGGGCTGCATCCTATCTATTCGAGAAGTTAGATTTATAAAGCTTCCTCTGCCGCGAAAATGGATGCAACCTCATGTTATGCTTATTGTGGGAAATGAACAGAAGTTTCTTGCAGGAATAAAGCAATTTGAAAGCTACGTCCGTCACGAGCTCAAGCTTGGAAAAAGAGTTACCAGGATGCTTGCTGCGTATCGTAAAAGTCAGGAAATCCTCGATGAGATTTGGGATGCTGCCGAAAAAGCAAGAAGGGGGCGTAGTCCTTTTGTTTTAGTCTATCATGGACATGGATATCCAAACTGTTTTTCTCCAAACGGAGATGATATTGGTTATGAGAAATTAGGCCAAGTATTGACGGATACAACGTTTCTTTTTATCGATGATTCCTGCTATTCGGGAAGCTGTATTGATGTATTCACGGAACAAAAATTGCTCCCGGATTTTGGCTCTGTTATTGCCGCTGCAAAAAGTGACGAAGAAACTGCTGGTGGGGACAAATTTCTCAATGATGTCGTTGATTCCTTCAGAAGTAAGAAACCGTTTATGAAAAAGAAAGGAAGGCAGATAGCGGGCAAATTAGGACACACACAAGGACCACGAAACGCCGATAGTTTTGAGATTGCTAAAACAGCCGAACCGCGGGGACAAATTGTCTACGAATCTGTGCGCTATGGAAAGGCACTTGATTACTTGCTTTTTCCGAAGTGAACATCATCGAGATAATGTCAAATAAGGGGTAAGCTCAGGTAGTCTTGACGCAAAGCGACGTCTGGGCTCACAGTCATTGCCGTTACTCCAAGAAGAAAAAAATAAAATGTTTTAAAATGTTTTTTCGCCTTCCTTCTGCTCCAACGACCACGACGAAGAAAAGTAAGTTTGCACCACATTGAAGTTGACATTATCCCTAATCAATATGTTAAGTTCTAACAATGTTTATATAATATCATTTCAAGCGCAGTGTATGTCACCTAAAACAATTATTTTCTATGAAAGGTTCAGCAACGATACAAAACGATGCCGGAAAGGATTTGTTGGAATTGATTATGGAAAGCTTCAGTCGTCCATCGAAGAGATTGTTGCTTTCAGGTCACTGTTGGCGTGTCATCGAGAAGTAGCGGTCAATGACCTGGCATTTCAGCCGCATGACCACGAAGCTCATTATGGTGGCGGAGTTTTTGAAGGCATTCGCGCAAAGCCACGGGCAGTTGAAATTCGAGATGACAAATTCATTGCAGCGAGCCCACTTGAACTTGCAGTCATTAACGGTCAAGAAAATGCTCAACGGTTTTTGCGCTCGATGGAAGCGCTCAGATTGAGAGAATCTAAAATAAAACATGAACTCCCTTCTGAGATTTCTGAATTTTTTAAACCTTATGATAGTAGTAAAGACATTTTTGTTCCAGAGACTTTTACATCAAATCATGTTCTCGATGTTTTGGCAGGCGTCGTTCAGCGAAATACACATGCTGGGCATTTACATCCTGAGAAAGGAGAGATTTATCTCCGTCCATTGGCTTTTCGGGCAAGTCATGTGGATGGAAAGCTTGGTGTCAATCCGCGCCAGCATGATATTTTATTTATTGTAATGGCACAAGAATGGGGGGATTATCTGCCTAATGGACTAAATCTTGTTGTTTATCCGCAGGGTGTCGAATCGCCTATGCGACGAGTAAAAGCAAGCGCAAATTATGCACTCGGACAAATTGCAAAGAACGATGCAGTAGTTCTTGGTTTTGACGATGCTCTGTTTACGGACAACCACAGCTTGCGGTATATCGAAGAGGCAACTGGCGCAAACTTCTTTGCAATGAAGGACCGTACAATAGTCACACCGCCGCTGGAACAATATGTTTTGCCCGGAATAACGAGACAAACTGCAATCACACTTGCGCATAACATGGGGTATGATATGAGAGAAGAAGACATACCGCTTCACCAGCTTGCACGTTATGAGTGCGTGTTCCTCTCAGGCACCGCAACAGGCTTGAGGTCTGTACGACTGGTATATGACCAAGAAAAAAAGCAGGCGTACACTTTTAATCCTGAACATGAGCCATTCCGCAGACTGCAATATGAATTTGGTAAGCTGATAAATGGGATGGATGTGCTGCCACAAAATAGAGAGTTACAGGAGCAGGTACGTCATGTTAAAGTGAAGTTCTAAAGAAATATAAATGTGGGGTTATTTTTGGTCACGATGAACCTTGTCGATACACATTGCCATTTGACGCATGAACGATTTAAAGAAGATATTGACGACGTCATAAACCGCGCAAAGAAAGCAGGTTTCAAAGCATTGGTTTGTTCGGGAACAAATCCGCCGACCAACCGCGAAATTATTGCATTGGCAAAAAGATATCCAATTATCAAGCCGTCGCTGGGCATTTATCCTATTGATGCGCTGGGGCTAGCGCCTGACGAAGTCGGAATGGCGAGGCACGACGGCAAAATAGATATTGATGCTGAATTTGAGTTTTTTAACCAGCACAAAAATGAAATTGTCTCAATTGGCGAAGTGGGCATGGATTTTTATTGGACTGATAAACACAACGAGCAGCAGAAAAAGAATTTTGAGAAAATAATAAAACTGACTGAAAAAATAGGTAAACCAATTGTTGTCCATACGCGACGCGCGGAAGAAGAATGTGTTGCACTCTTAGAAAAATCACAATTGAATTATGTAGTTTTACATTCGTTTGAAGCACGCAAGAATCTTATTAAAAGAGCAGCAGATAGAGGTTTTTATTTTTCTGTGCCGACGTCCGTTGTACGCTCGCAACAGTTCCAGACTTTAGTTGAGATTGTGCCTCTGACGCAGATTTTTACTGAAACAGATGCGCCGTGGCTTTCGCCGTTCAAAGACAAACGAAATGAGTCGGTATTTATTGTTGAATCAATCAAAAAGATTGCGGAGATAAAGAAGATTTCGGAGGATGATGTTGCTGCACAAGTTTGGAAGAATTATGAGAAAGTGTTCAGCACGTAGTGTCAAAATTTAGTCCAGCCTTCTGGAGTTTTTACTCTTTTTCTACACTCTCTATGGACAGAGATTCCTTTCCATTCATAAAATAGTTTTCCATCGTGCTTTATTGGCTTTGTAAAACTAACAATGGAATATTTTTCTCCAAGTGAATCAAGCTGCCTCTTGCAGATATCACAATTTTTATAACGAAACTTCTTAAATTTTTTTAACGTCAAGAGCCTCATCACTGCATCTTTCTCTCTTTTGAGTTTTGTTCTACAAGAAAAATTATGTTCTAAAATCGGTTTGTATTTCTTTCTCAGAAGTTCTTTGTACATGTACTTATTGCAGTCAATATCATTGCATTTCCCTTCCAATGCCCATGTTAATTCATCAAGCTTTTCTGTTAGAACATAATATTCTTCGCGGTCTTGTTTATTCATCGCATCAGCAATAGTTTTCTTATTTATAAATATTGCACCAAAGAATTATTTTTTAAAAAAACTATTTTTTTCGCCTTCCTTCTGCTCCAACTACTGTCTTTTTTCCTCCAAGAGATAGTGGAGCTGTGTTTACGAAAAAAGAATAATTCACTTCTCAATCTCTTTCGTAATCGCCCAGTCCAAAAGCACTTCGCTGACGTTTATCAAGTATTTTTTAATTCTTCTTTTCCTGTAGGTTTTGACGTCCTTTACTTCAATTTCATTCAACGCATTCACGGATTCAAGAAATTCGATTGCTTTATGGTAGTCAAGCGCGTCAAAATTGTCGAAGATGCCCTGCAAGACTTCAATCGCATGGTCAACTGCAGTCAAAAAGTCGGTTTCAGTCCGCTCAATGCCAATCAGATGATCAACCATGCCTTCAAGCGAACGCGAGAGAAGCTCGATGTAATACAAGTCAATCGTTTTCAGATTTGATGGATGATAATAGGTTAAGGCGCTCACGACTGCTTTACTTATCAATAATCGATTTCGGTCTATCTCGTCTTCATATCGTGCAATAAGCTCAGGATGTGAACTTTTCATCATGATGACAAGCATGTTTTTTATCTTACGGATGCTTGTTCTCAGAAGACTTTGCGGGTCGCTCACCAGTGGAACAGACTCACAAATGACTTTGTTTTTGTCCAATTCAACTGATTCAAGAGAGGTTAAGCCCTTGTGGCGTGCAAGCGTTACGATGTCGAGCGGTTGTTTCAATTCAATGTCGAAAGAATCTGCGGGATTGATGTAACACGCAACAATGAGTTTGTGCAGTACGTCGATATTATCGGTATCAAGCCGGAGATGGAGATTGTGCACTTTTTTTTCTCGAATTTTTGGGATAACAGATAAAGAACCATCATCTTTCAACTCAATCATCACTTTAGAATTGGCGTCGATTTTCTGATCTTTACACCATTTGGTCGGCAAATACACGTACCGCATGTCACCGGTGCGTTGGATACTACGAATGTCCATGCGTGGTTTGTGGAGCACAAGATATTTAAATTTTTCTGAAAATACTTAGGTGTACTTGGTCTATGGATATACTTAACGTAATGAAATATACTGCCATGGGAGGCATTGTATTGGTGAGCTTGCATATTATGTATACAATATGGTATGCGTGGCGGATGAACAAGAAAGGTTTAAATAAGAATAAAATTTAGTTTTTTGATGGCAACTGACTTTGTAGAACTGATGTTATCGAGTGCCCGTGCAAAGAAGCACGCGACGCCGCAGACGAGAACGGGCGCGGTTTCTGAAAAAGATGTTGAAGATGCGTTGAAATCTATCAGAGACAAACTCAAATGTCAGAAATAAACAAATTTGGAGGGAATAAGATGCTGATTTCTGAGCATGCTCAAAAACAGTTGTTTTTGACACAAAAATGAAAATAATGATTGATACCAAGCATGATAGTCAGGAAGATATCAGAAAAGTGATTGAATTGTTGTCGGGAATTCTTCAACCAACGCAGAAGGTTTCAAATGTTTTTGACACAAGCACGCCTGCGAATAATCTGATGGGTATGTTTGATGTGAAAGATACTGATGATGTATTGCCTGTGAAAACAAAAGAACCGCAGATTGAGTTGTATTGATTTACTATTTTTTTTACATGAATTTAGACCCTGAGCGAGCCACGGAACGCCCTAACGCTATAGTAAGAGGGCGCACTGTTGTGATACACGAAGACACTGTTGTAGCGGCGGTCAGCAAAGAGGGCGCCGCCGAGTTTTCTCATATCAGAAGGAGTTTTCACCCAGCTCGACGTTTTCGTATCGAAATTTCCAAGTTTCTGCAATTCTCGATATTGTTCTTCCGTTAAAAGCACAATACCCATGGCAGCTGTCATATCAATAGCGTTATCTTTTGGTTTAAATGATTTCCTTGCATCCTGCGCTTCACGGTCGTAACAAACATTTCTGCGACCTTGGGGACTTTCCGCTGAACAATCATAAAAAATGTATTCGCCCGTCTTTTTATCATGACCAACAACATCCGGTTCACCGCCAGTTCTTTCCATTTCATTGAGTGACCACAGTTTTTCAGTATGAGCTTCCAGCTTTGTTTGTACTTTAGCCCATTCAAGACCGTTATGGCGGTTCATGTTTTTCTCAAAACGGGCTTTCAATGCTCTGAGTAGTTCTTCGCTCTGTTCTGATGACAACTTAGTTTTATTGCTATTTTTTTTCATTTTACATTATTTCTGTTGAACGGGCTTCATTCCAGTAGAGCATTGCCTTACGATGTTATAATAATTACGTTTTTCGGTACTTGTTTAGCTGATTTACAGGCTTGAATATCCATGTTACCTTTTTGTAGTGCTCAGAAAAACCTTTAAGGGGAGACGTTTTACTTCGTTGTATGAATTTCAAAATTAATCTTTCTGAGAAAAGCAAGGAGGAATTAATTGACATTATTATTAATAAAGAGAAAAAAATTGAAGAACTTGAGCGTGAGCTCAAGAAATACAAAAATCCAAACACACCTTCTTCCTCAAACAAACACATCAAGCCAAACACTCAAGGATTCAAAGCGGAGCACGGAGCAAAACGAGGTGCTCCTGTTGGGCATAAAGGAACTACCCTGAATCTTCCTTCTGCTGAAGAAATAATTCCTGTGTTTGCACACGAATGTGCAAATTGTGGTAGTCCAGATGTTGAGCTTACTGGAAACGTGAAAGAAAAAGTTGTTGTCTGTTTGATTAAACCGAAGACAATTGTTAAAAAATACTTGCAAGCAGAGATGCGTTGTTTCGATTGCCATAACATAACATTAGCTTTGCATAAAGATATTCCCGAACGTGGAATATACGATAAGACTATTCAGAGTCTTGTCAATTATTTCAAATTCAAATCAAGGTTGCCTCACAATCTCATCGTAGATTGTATGAATAGTGTCTTTAACGTTCCTATGACAGCAGCAACAAGTTTGAATATTACTCGCAGAGGAAGTGATAAATTAGAGCAACACTATCGTCGGTTAGAACAGAAAATAAAAAAGCAGGATGTGATTAACGCTGACGAGACAATTTGTAGTGTTAATGGTGTAAACCATTGGATGTGGATATTTTGCAATGAACTGCTTTCTCTGTTTAAGTTCAACAAAGAAAGAGGAGGAGATATAGTGGAGAAAACATTAGGTAAGAATTTTACTGGGAAAATTGTAAGTGATGGTTGGAAAACATATTCTGTATACTGCTCGAAAAACAAAGTTATTCATGGACGGTGTTGGAGCCATGGATTGAGAGAGGTAAAACACGAGTGCAAAGTCAAGCATCCGTCGCTGTATAAATGGTTCTGTGATATTTTCGATATGACTAAGAAAGGTAAAGCAGAATCAGACGAAAATAAGAGACCAGTGTGGTTTGAGAAATGCAAAGCGGAGCTCTCCATGTGGATTACACATGCAGAAGTACATCAGAACTTGCGGAAGCTTACTACTAAAATCAAAAATGGAGCAGATGACTGGTTCACAGCTATACTTCATCCAGAGGTTCCTCTGGATAACAATGAAGCTGAACGGTCATTAAGACCATTTGTTGTTGTTCGTAAGATTATTGGTTGCTTGAGGAGTGATATAGGAAAGAGAAATTATGAGGTAATGATGAGCCTGATTTCAACATGGCAAAAGCAGAATAAAAACGTATTCTATACCCTGCAGGCTACACTTTAGCTAAACAAGTACCTACCGTCTAAAGTTATATAAACTCGAGAACATATACATTTTGAAATATCTGTTTTGGGGGTCCTACTATGGCTGTCAAAAAAAGTATGATGATTTTAGGTGTAATTGCGATTTTCTTGTTAATGTCTGTTTCGGCGATGGCGGTTGCTGTTCCTGATGTATGCACAATTACACTTACAAGCCCAGCTGGCGGAGAAAGCTGGAAAGGAACTCAAACGATTAGCTGGAATGCAGCAGAATCCGGTAACGGATGTTCCCAAGACAAGTTTGATATTTATCATAATTCCGCTGGTTCGGGATTTCCTACCACCACTACAGGAAACATTCAAAACGATTTTGATGATGCTTCTGATCCTCGTGAGTTCTCGTGGAACACCTCTACTGTTGTCGACGGTACCTATATGGTTAAAGTCTGTGAAAAGAATACACTCCCGAATTGTGCGTCTACGAGCTCTTTAATTAAAATTGATAGTACTGCGCCGACAGTAGTACTCTCATACGACAATTCTAACTCTGCTTTTAAATCAGGCACTGTTGTCAGAATTACTGCAACTTTTACGGATGCAACAAGTGGCATCGATCAAACCAACATGCCTACCATTTCCATTGCAACTGCTGGCGACGGTGATGTTTCCGCTACACAGATGAGCAGAGCTTCAAATCTCACGTGGTTCTATGATTTTACTGTTCCTTCAGGCTCTGATGATGATGGTTCATTCACTGTGACAATTGCTGCACAAGATGCTGCGGGCAATCAACTTTCAGGCACGACAACGGACAGCTCAAAAAAAGTAGATAATACTGCACCAACAATCATACTCACTGGCTCAAGCTCAGTAAATGTTGAAGCAGGCTCAACGTACAATGATGCTGGTGCAACAGCAACTGATAATGTTGACGGAACGTTGACGAGTTCTATTTCTACTGTCAATCCCGTTAATACAAGCAGGTTAGGCGAATATGTGGTGACGTACGATGTTTCAGATGCAGCAGGCAACGCAGCAACACAAGTAACTCGTACTGTCAACGTTGTCGATACAACTGCACCAACATCAACTCTTAGTGCAGGTGACCCTTCGTATGAATCCAGTGATACTTTGTATGTCACAAGCTCAACTGAATTTACACTGACTGTAGAAGATAGTGGCACGGGCGTTGGTTCGCTCACCTATCAGATAGATGATGGCGACGAAGTCAATGCAACTGATACTAACACGTTTACATTAGAAGGTTTGTCTGGCGCGCACACAATCACCCACTGGTCTGCTGATACAGCAGGAAATGTGGAAGAAACAGTCGAAGAATCTGTATTCGTTGACGATTCTGCTCCATTAACATCAGCGGAAGCAGACGAAATCAATGGTGACAACGACTGGTACGTTGGATTCTTAGAGGATGACGACCCGCAAATACATTTGAGCTGTTCTGATGGCGAAGGCTCAGGTACTTCATCGATTGAATACTGGTGGGATGACGAAGACTCAACAACTGAAGAAGACAGTTCAGTTGATGTTGACATAGATATATCTGGAACACACTCATTGTTGTTCTTTTGTGTTGATAACCTTGGTAATGAGGAAGACACACAAGCAATAGAAAACCTCAAGTATGATGATGATACACCAACTACTCAAGTGGCTACCAGCCCATCTGAACCTAATAAAAACGGATGGTTCATCTCTTCCGTCTCAGTTACATTGACCTGTACAGATGAGACTTCGGGTTGTGAACTCAATGGCGAACAAGAAACAGTATTTGCTTCGCTTGATGGCGCAGAAGAAATAGAAGTTACTGAGCCCATTACTCTTGAAGGTGATGGCGAGCACACGCTTGAATACTGGTCACAAGACGTTGCTGGTAACAGTGAAGAGACACAGACACTGACAGTGAAGATAGACACAACGCAGGCAACAACTGATTTTGCTATCACCCCAGAAGAGTCAGATGGTGAGAATAACTTTTACGTATCAGATGCAACAATCACATTAACCTGTGTAGATGAAGAAAGTGGATGTGATACTACTGTATTTTACTCATGGGATGATGAAGACGGAGAGTACACTGACGGCGGCTCGTCTGTTGAGCTATCTACTGAAGAACTTAGTGATGGTACACATACTCTCTACTACTATGCAGAGGATAACGCTGGAAATGCTGACGCAACCGCAGCTTTTGTTATTAAACTGGACAGAAATTCGCCAGCGTTAGGTGAGGATGGTGTTATAGCAACCTCTTCAACAACCATTGATGTTCAGTTCTCTGAGGACATCAATGAAGAGCATCTTGCAGTGAGCGACTTCAAAGTGTTCCGTAACGGGGCAACGTCTGATGTTGTTCTCACTGAACTCACGGGCGAAATTGCTATAGACAGCTTATATGAAAGTGATGGCATTGTCACTTTAACGCTTGGTGAAGAGCTGCAGGATGGAGATGAGCCAACTGTTGTTATCAATCCAAGCTCTGAAGAAGCACGAAGCATCAAAGACCTCGCAGGGAATGAATATGAAGCATTAAATGACGAGCAGACTGTCATCGATGCGATTGACCCTGTCGTTGTGATTGACCACGACATTTTCCTTGGAGATGTTGATGAATCAATAACATTCATTGCGCGTGCATCTGATGTCTTTTCGGGTGTTACTTCCATCAGTTGGGACTTTGGTGATGAATCAGTTGAAATTACTGAAGACCTAGAATCTGAAACTAGTCATAGTTACTCTGCAGAAGGTGCGTATACAGTGACTGCAAGCACAACTGACAACGAAAGAAATAGCGGTTCATCCACAGCGACGGCAATCATCGGTAGTGTTCCTGTCGTTTTCGATGATGCGCCCGATGTTAGCTTAACGTTTACTGATATTTCTGTTGATTTATTTAATATCAGTGTTGAGCAGACAAACACAACAAATGTCAGCACATCTGGCTTCAGTGTTGGAGGCAAGTTCTATGACATCCAGTCTGATTTGGTTGATGGTACGTTTAATATAACGCTGACCTTCAACTATGATGACGCTGATAACAATAGTATTGTCGATGGGACGTCAATCAACGAAGGCGACCTGAATGTGTACTTTTTCAATGAAGTGAGCTCGGTGTGGGTAGCGGTGGCTAATCCCGTGAGAGATACAGCAGCAAACACGATAACTGTGACTGTTGACCATTTCACTACCTTTGGACTTCTAACTGTTCCGCCAGCGGCTCCAGCAGCTTCGTCAAGTGGTGGTGGAGGTGGTGGTGGTGGCAGAACATCGAGGTCAGTTGGTTCTATTTCTCCTCTACCAAAGAAAGCAGCACCTCAAGCTGAAGCTGTAGCTCCTGTGGCGACTGCGAACATTGTGCCAGCAGCAACGATTCCAGCACAAGCAACACCTGCAGTTCAAAACACACCAAACCCACTTAGTGGTCAGGCTGTTACTAATGTCGGACGTTCTTCCAAGAGCATCGCGATTGCTGTCGGTGCTGTCGTCCTCATCGGAGGATTGGGCGTGTGGCAGTTCCGCAAGAGAAGGCTAAAGTAACTTTTTTCTTTTTCAATCTTTTTTGTAATTTTTATTCTTCATCTGACAATCTCTCAAGAAAAAAGAAATAACTCCAATGTTATTATGTTCTTATTATCCTCTCAATACAACCACGGCGTAAGATAGACTTCAATAATTGCTGCAAAAATGAGCAATGCTCCTGATATCACAAATAACTGTGTAGACGATTTTACTACGCGCCACCACTGTTTTGTTCTGAACTCATGCTTCATGATTGCTATCGATAAAATGCTTCCACCTAAGCCTGCGATGATATATGACGCAACTTCAGGCAAGCCATGTGTTAAGTAGCGTGTCATACTAAAAAACAGACCCTGAGCGAGCTGGCCTGTGCTGAGGAACTCATTCAGAAAATTTCCCATTACTGTTGCAACCAAAGCTCCGTTCCACACTATGATTTCAACTGCGCCAAAGCCAAAAAACAGAGATAAAATTATTCCTATCCCTAAGACACGAAAATTATTTTCTAAAATCTGTAGAAATGCTCCTTCACCTACGAGCATACCATCAAGCGCATGAATGTCGGTCTGTTGCACACTAAACAGCATTTGCTGGATATTTGGAGGTAGTGTCATAAATAAGAGTAAGTATCCACCAATGAGTCCGATAAACATAACGAGCAAACCAACGAGTACATGCCCGTATTCATCGAGAAATTTGTTCTCCGTTTCAATCTCTTCGGCTATTTTTTCTTCGTCATTAATAATGTTGACCATCGCAGGTATCAGCACAAATGAACTGAGAAAGACCATAGCGATACTTGCCCATGGATTGAATAAGAGGTATGAAAATGTTGCAGATGCAAACGGAGCTATAAAGCCTAATGAAAACAATTTCAGTGACGCGGGATGAGCTCCTGCTTTGACAAACGACTCGAACACCATCTTTTTTTTGTATGGTACTGGAAGTGATTATTTAAGCTTTTCTTGGGCATAGTGCGGAAAATTTATATATTACAAAATTATACTTTTGTATTACATGGACATTGTAGCGGACTCTTCAACACTTATCTTGCTTGCAAAGGTAACTCTACTAAAGACTTTTGCTGAAGAAAAGAAGCTTATTATCACGCCTATGGTAAAACTTGAAGTATTCAGGAAAAAAGAGCAGGAAGACGCTCAAATAATATCTACTCTGCTTCGGGAAGCTCTCATCCTACAAAGTGAACGCAAAGCGAAATTTCAAAAGTTCGTGAGCGATTTTAATATCGGAGTTGGTGAATCTGAAGCACTTGCCTTTGCTTGGAATGAAAAAAAGATATTAGCAACTGATGACTGGCGAGCGATTAAAGCCTGCAAAATTTTGGGTGTTAAGTTCATAACGGCAATTCATTGTTTGCTTTATCTTGTTGAAAAAGGAAAACTTGACAAAAAAATGGCTGTTGCCAAACTTAAAAATCTTGAAAAATGTGGGCGATATAATTCGGATATTATAAAAGATGCAAAAAACATCATTGAGGGTGATAATAATGGCTGAGATTGTAAGTTTTAGATTCAAAGAACATGAGTTGGGTCATATACAGAAACTATCCGCTACGAAAAAAGTTGATAAGACGGCGGCAGCCCGTGAATTAATAGAATACGGATGGAGATACTACATACTTCAGCAGTATAAAGAAGGCAAGCTGTCATTAGAAAAAACTGCGAAAGAATTGCATACCTCAATCAGTGAATTGATAGACTTGCTTGCGGAACTTGGAATAAAATCGCCTATCACGTACGATGATTATTTAGAAGGGTTAAAAAATATAACCTAATCCTTTACAAATGTTCAGTCGTTGTCGTTGAAGCAGAAGGAAGGCGAAAAAAGATACGTAACGTTTTTTTTTCTTCCTTTCGTAGCGACAGTGACTGGGAGTCTATTAGACATCAACGTTCTTCCATACAATTTCTTTTGGTTTAAAGTAATCTCGCGTGAACTTAACTGCTTTTTCTATCGAGAATGGTTTGCAGGTGTAGGCGTCGACGGTGAAAAGTGGGGGCTCTGTTGGATATGAGTAAACGTGTGCTCCTGATGTTACCCAGTGAATCCATCCTCCAAAACCCATGAATTTACCATCTGTGCCAACGGCTGGATATGTGAATGGCTCTGAGAGAGCTTTCATCTCAACATTTTGTGAGAGCTTGACGAGGTAGTCTTTTATTTGCTCTGGACTAACTACTTCTGGCGTCGTGCATTCGATTACTATGCGTTGACGCACTAAGTTTGGCGCAAGATTTTTCCAGTGATTCTCTGTTTTTTCGTCAAGCGGAATACTGCTCATTTGACATCATCTGCTCTTACGAACTCAAAGAAGTACACTCCAGCGCTGCCAACAATTTTTGTAAATGGACCGAATTTCTCCATTCTTTTCAGTTGAAGTCCGTCACTTTCCATTTCTTTAATGTGGGTTTCTCTATCACGTTTATGGTGTGAAATACCTGTGATTCCAGATATCATTGCCAAGTATTCTATCTCAGCTGTGTCTGCATTTCCATCTTTTAATGCTCTGTCTATGATTTCCTCATGATAGTCAATGAATGCTTTTTGTCTTTCAAACTCGTTCTGGAAAGTACCTATTAGTTCTGCGCCTTCAATGTACAAACCGTCTTTTTTCAAGTTTGCAACGATACTTCTTGCAAGTTCGTGTCCGTTCTTGTAGTTGGTAATGTGCTCGTAATTCCAAGAAGCTATAACTATGTCAACATGATTGTCAGCTCTGAACTTTAATGCGTCAGCTCGCACAAATTTCAGGTTACTTGCTTTTACTCTGCTGCTTGTAAATTCTATTGCGTTTTTGTCAACATCTATGGAAACAATCTCGGCATTTTTCAGTAAAATAAGCTCTTCTGTCAGTGTTCCATTTCCACAGCCCAGCTCAAGAATTGTGCATTTTTTGTTACCTATTCTTGCTTTAAGACTGTTCAGCATGGCACCTATCATTTCTTTGTAAAACGTATGTGAACGTGTTGCTCTATCATATTGCGCATAGTTGAAATAGTCAGACATTTCTGTCGTTCTATCTGGACCAATGCCCGACGATTTTCTCTCTACTACAGGTGGTGTTCGGTCACCCCATACTTTTTTCCTGATTCTGTCTATATCATCATTCACGACTATCGTTGTTCCGTCTTCATTTTTTTTGTCATTCATTTGTGTTTCTTCTTCTATTTTAATTACTCGTTAGTAGTCTTTCTCTATTGCTATTAAATAAATCTTTCTCTTGTAAAATGCGTTTTTGAGCAAAAAGTTAATAAATATTGGCTAACTAACACGCTTATGGACAAACTCGACTGGAAAATACTTGAAATACTCGACTGGAACGGAAGGATGCCTATCAGTAAACTAGCACAGCGTGTTGGCTCGAACAAAGATGTTGTTGCCTATCGAATGAAAAAGCTTGAGCAGGAAAAAAACATTGTTCGTTATTATCCATTGCTCGACATGCAGAAATTAGGATATCATACTTCACGTATCATGTTCGATTTGGAAGAGTTGGAACCTGAAAAAGAACGTGAGTTCATTCATTTTTTGGATAAAAAAATCAATGCAGGTCTTATCTTTCGGATGGATTATCCGTATCGTTACGGTATTCTTCTGTGGACAAAATCAGTTTATGATGTCGAGCAGATTATTATCAAAATTAAACAAAAACTTGGAAAAGCTCTTATTAAATATACTTATTCACTCTTTTGTACGTACAAACTTTATCCGAAAGATTATCTTTTTGGCAAAAATCTGCATGAACGTCATGTCACCTTCGCTCCTCGCGCAGCCGTGAAGCATGACAATAACGATTATAAAATTCTCAAAGAACTTGCACATGATGCACGGCTTTCTACTGTTCAGATAGCACAGCGTTTGCGTATCCCTCAGACTACCGTTTCGCACAAAATAAAGCAACTCGAGAAACATGGAATTATTTTAGGTTATCGCGCTGAAATCAATTTTATTCAACTTGGTTTTATGAATTATTTTCTTGAAATTTATCTCGATGATAACACCACTATCAAACAAATTGAGAACTGGGCGAATGCAAATATTCACGTGATGTGGCTCCAGAAAGTTATCGGAACCTGCGATATCGAAATTGAAGTCGAAGTCAAAAACAGGGTTGAATTAGAACTATTGTTGAACGAATTGAGAAGTAAGTTTACACATATCCGAAAAATCGTTTTCTTTTCACAGGAATACAAGAAATTCACCTTTTTGCCATTTGTTGAACCCGAATTGCAGCATGGATATGAAAAAAAATTACGTCGGATTGTGAGAGGAAAGCATTTTTCTGGTTTGAACCTTTGATTAATGATATTTACAAGTAGAATGGCTTAAATAATACGCAACTTCGTTCCTCACATGTTCATCGACCCCCACGTTCATTGTCGCGATGGCAAACAGTCCTATAAAGAAACGATTGCACATGCGTTATCAGTTGCTGAACGCGTAGGGATGAGCGCGATTTTTGACATGCCGAATACTGAGCCGCCTATTTTCAGTTTGCAGCAGGCACGCGAACGAATAGAGCTTGCGAAAAAAGCGAGAAGTCCTGTCTTTTATGGCTTGCATGTTGGGTTGAGCGCGGATGCCCAGCAGATTGAGAATGCAGTCAAAGCCTATGATACGTTGCCTGAAGTTGTCGGTTTCAAAATGTTTGCCGGTCATTCGACAGGTAATCTTGGCGTTACTGATGAAAAGTCCCAGCAATTTGTTTATGATGTTCTTGAGGACTTTGGTTATACTGGTGTAATTGCAGTTCATTGCGAGAAAGAATCGTTGATGAAACCTCATTTGTGGAATCCGTTGAAACCCGTGAGTCATTCTGTTGTTCGTCCTCCTGAAGCGGAAGTTGCGTCAGTGACTGATCAAATCTCATTTTGCAGCGCAGCTGGTTTTAAAGGAAATCTTCATGTCGCACATATCTCTGTGCCGGCTGCTGTTGATATTGTTCAGAAAGCCAAACGGAAAATGAACATAACTTCCGGTGTTTGTCCTCATCATTGTGTTTTGAATACTGCGCATCTTGAAAAAAGTTTGTTGTTTAAAACGAATCCACCGTTGCGCATCAAAGCCATGGCTGACCAAATGTTTGATTACTTATGTTCAGGACAGATTGACTGGGTAGAAACAGACCATGCTCCTCATCTCGCAAAAGAGAAATTACATAAACCTTATTTGTCAGGAATTCATGGTTTGCCGTTTTATCCTCGCTTTGTCGAAAAAATCCGACAGCTTGTGAGTAAACAGCGTTTATTTGATATCACTTTTGGCAACATCAAGAAGACGTTTGGAGTCGATGTCGATCAACGAGTGTGTGAGTCGCAGTTCGACCTAGAAAAAGAGTATGATGTTGATGTGTATCGGGATTTGTGAGACTTATCGTTGCAATGTTTTTTGTCTGTTGTCTATGTATAAATCAATCAGAGTCAATGACATTGCAAGAACAACTGGCCCGACAATAATTCCAGGAACTCCCATCAATGCCAAGCCTCCAAATGTGCCGATAAATACCACAAGTGGATGCACACGAATGTTTTCTCCTATAATTCTTGGCTTGATAATATTGTCGATTGTTGAAATGATGAGCGCGCCAAAAAGAAACAGGCCAATGCCTCGCCCTATGGTCATATTCTCTGCTGTTGCCAATCCTTCAATGATGAGCAGGAGTGAAGCAGGTACCCACACTAATCCTGTTCCAACTATTGGTATTAATGCCAAAAAGAACATGACGATGCCCCATGTGATTGGCGATGAAACACCAAATATCCAAAAACCAATCATCCCTATAAAACCCTGTATTGCCGCAACAAGCAACGAGCCAAACACAACGCCGTGCATCACTTTGCTGAAACGGTCGAAAATCACGCGCTGATTTTGTGGGTTTGACGAAAGCATACGCCGAATTGCTTCTTTTACTTTTTCAGCATCTCGCATCAAATAAAATGTCGTTGCGAGAATAATAAAAATCTCAAGTGCGCGACGTGGCATCGTCAGGAAAAACTGCGTTGCTTCTCCTCGTAAATATTCGGTTCCAACTTGCAATGATTTCTGGATGGAGCGCTGTACTTCATTAAGATTAAACCAGCTCTGCAGGTTCTGGCACAAATCGCTTCTGCACCATTGATAGAAATTGCTGCTCAGCAGCAGCTCTTTTCCCTGTACGTACAAGACGTATGTTTCACGGGAAATAGTATTGACGATGAATATGGCAGGAATCGTTACAATCGCGAGAATAAAAAGTGTTACGAGTACGGAAGAAAGTGTCGGTGATTTTACGTACTTTAGCACACGGTTGTAGATAGGACGAAACGTGTATGCTATAATTGTTCCAGCAAGCAGTGGAATGATGAATGGCTTAATGACGAAAAATGATGTGATTATTGCGAGTGCTATCACTGCGGGAATCACATATTTGTTGAATTGCATTGTCTATCAGTGTTTATTAATGATATTGGAATATATAAATGTGCTTGTTCGACGTTTTTCCTGTCAAAAGCTTTGTGAACTACCCAGCAAATTGTGGATTTCTTGCTTCACAGCATACCCAATCAATGCTCCAACAAGCTTCAAGTCCCCCCGTCCCGGAGGTAATGCGCCTCTGTGCTTATCCCGCTTGACTTTACGAAATACGGGCATACACAGATAGATTGTATTTCAACCTTCTTCGTCTTTGGGTTGGCGCGTCTAAGACTTGAATAATTTTTGTCAAATATAAAGTTTTGTAACTACTCTGTCGCAGCGAGCTGTTGGGAATCAACCCAGAAAGTATTTAAATCAATAGCCTACCGTTCGTGACACGGGCTCGTGGTCTAGTGGTTATGACATCTCGTTGACGAACAGGGTTCAGAATCGAGAAGGTCCCCAGTTCGAAATAATAACGAAAGTCTGGGCGGGCCCATGTTTTTCATTCTTCATTCAAAAGTATTATTAATTCTCTGCTTATTGAATGGTTATGGTGAACAAGCTCGTTATTTTACTTGCACTTTTGTTGGTAGGATGTGTGCAATCTCCTCTTTCAATAAATTATCACTATTCAACCGAGGGAATTTTTTATGATGTAAAAATTGAAAATTCAAACATTGCTTATACCCATCTCGACTTTGAAAAGATACGTGAGAAATGCTCTGAATGGATACAACAGGCACCGTGCTGGGATGTAAATGATTTAATTACAGAGGAAGCTCAATTGACGCCAGAAGAAATTCGTGTCTTACAAGGATTGAGTAGTGAAGCAAAGGAACTGGAAAGCTATTATGGACCTGTGGAAGGACAACGATGTTATCCTTATGTTTTACAGATTGCTGCTCAGAAAATAACCTATTGTAGCAGGCCTGACGGTCCTGCACAGCCCGAAGCTTTTGCTCAACTCACCCGAAACATAGAAGAAATTGTTGCACGCACGTTTTCATAAGTTATTTATATCTCAGCGTGATTATATCGTTATGCCTGTTTTGAACATCGAACTTGAACGTGCAGAACGCCAGTTTTTTGACACTCTGCTTGATTTTAACTATGCTGATGAAAGTCAGATGAAGCATTTACTGAGTAAAGCAAAACTCCATGCTCAAAAGATTCCAATGTTTTCAGAGTGGCCGCACAATGACAAGCAATTCTGGGATGCTGAAGCGCTTTTCTGGAATGGTCGCATGGAACGTGAAGTGCGTGATTCTATTCGTGCTGAATTATCACATCTTCAAGGCAAAAACGTGGACTTGGCAGCCGGGAGTGTTTGTTATGTCCCATATTCAGTCGTTGTTGATTTTTCTGAAGAAATGTTGCATCTTAATCCTTCGCAGGAAAAAGTTGTTGCAAATCTAGAGGAAAAGTTGCCTTTTGCGGATGAATCCTTCGACAGTGCGTCACTTGTGTTCGTCGTAAATTACATAAAAAATGTTCATCAGCTTTTTGCGGAAGTTCATCGAATGTTAAAGCCGAATGGGCGTGTCGTTATCGTGCAGGCGCCTTTTGTTTCTGCGTTACACAAGCTGCATTACAAGAATTCAGTTGGTGATGTAGAATTGCGTGTTCTATTGGGCAAACTTGGCTTTAGAATCAAGTCGCAGCATAAAGAATTGCATGGCAGAAGACTGCTTTTTGTGGATGCGGAGAAAACCTCTCTCTAAAAATAAAAATTCCCAATCGCCCCAAGGGGCGGGGTATTTTTAAAGTTCAGAAACCCATCAATTATCACAGCGAGATAGTTTCACCAAATCGTCGCAAGCGACGGGGTATTCTGAACAAATAAAATACGGGCCCAGTGGGACTTGCGTATCCTGAGGAGTGTCCTCTTGGATATTCGAACCCACGGCCTACTGGTCTCACCTAGAGCTTAAGAGCATCGACATTCCTTCAGTCGCTCTGACCAGGCTGAGCTATGAGCCCGTGACGCTGGATTCGTTTGCCTATGCTTAAATACCTTTCTGTGTGATGGTTGCTTGGCTTTATTCTATTCAAGCCGCCGAACGCTTTTTAAACAGTACTGCAAAATTCGTTGTAATGCTCGATAGAAATAAAATAAATCTCAAACCAGTTACGTATTCGCTGTACAGAGAGCTGCGTGTGAGGATGCATAAAAATGATGATAGGGCGTATAAATCAGTCGATATGCTCTATGCACAAATAGTACCGCCGATGCACGAGTTTGGTGGCTTTGGAGAGCTTTGTGCACGCGCTGATGCAGACAACCTTGTTTTCCGGCTTTCCATCCCTCTTGCTCACGGTTGGGGACGGTTCTATCGACCATTTTCTTTGACAGATGTAGAAGTTCTTGCAGAACGAAATAACGTGCTCTTCGTGCATACCTCCGCAGGGCGTGATACTCATCAGCTTTGCTTCGAGCGTGATGGCACGCGAATAGTTCCGGTTGATTTATCCGCACCAGTAGCGGCGTTGCCTTGTTACACCTGGCTTGGGCGTGCACCGCGAGAATCATATGTACATGCGCTTGTCGACGCCCACCAACTGAATTTGAGACAGCGTTAGTACAGTTTCAATGTTCCAACAATTGCATCAATCTTCTCATCACTATCCGGTCCAAGCGCAACCGCAGTTTTTGTTCCCGGTGCAACGACTGTCTTACCAGCGTCGGTAATCAGAGAAGCAACAATGTCATGTTCTTTTGCAGCCTGAAATAAATGGACAAGTTCTTTTTCATCTTTTACTTTGAGAACAATTTTTGCCATACCTGAAGCTCTCCATGTGTCAATGACTTTCTTATCACTTTTTAAAACAGCGTCGACAGAAGCATGTGCTGCCTGTGCTGCTGCCTTGCCTTTGGGTAGTTTCAAGTCTGCACGAATGAGGATGGCTTGTTTCATATCTCCCTGAAACGAGATTGTGTTTAAATTCCTTTGCACGAAAGTTTTATATTGTTTAAAGCAATGTTTGGACTCATGATTACAGTGTGGGAAGTCGATGGAAAAGAGGTGCGTGCGACTTCTCTTGAGAAATGGAGAAAGTCTGCAAGCTGGGTTGATTGCGTTCAATTGTCACATACTGAACAAGAGGCGCTTTCACAGGTCACTGAGATTCCTTTGATTCAGCTGAAAGAATGCATTAATTTTCACAAGAGGCCGCGTGTTGTCGTGTCCCAAAAATATACTATGATTGTTTTTAGAGGTGTAAATCAAGATTTATCGCATGTTCATGCTGTCGTTATCGCTCTGTTCGTATTCAAAAATTTTATAGTTACACTTCATGAGAAGCCTATACGAGCACTTAATCTAGTGCGTGACATCCCAAAAGCGCAAAAAGCAGAAACGCTACGTGAACCGTTTGTTCTTTGTTATCGGGTGCTTGAGGTTGTCATGAATGGTTTTTTCCAGGTCATGGAAGAAATAGAGAAAGAAGTAGATATCGTTGAAGGACAAGCGGTAAGAGAATCGTCAAAAATGGTGCCTCAGCGTCTTTTCCTGCTCAAGAAACGGCTTATTTATCTCCAAAAGGCTCTCTCTGCGGACAGGGATGTGTTGGCTTCAATCGAGCGTTTGAATATTCATGAAAAACTTGGACGGGAAAATTTTCGGGATTTGTATAGTGATAATGCGCATCTCCTCGACCTTGTGGTTACCTATCGTGATGTTCTTACATCAGTTATGGACACTTTTCAGAGTTCTATAAATATCCATTTGAACAAAGTTGTGAAAACATTGACTGTGTTGGCGGCGTATATTCTCGTCCCAACCTTGATCACGGGAATTTATGGAATGAACTTTCGTTTTATGCCTGAACTTTCTTGGAAGTGGGGATATTTGTTCTCATTAGTGTTGATGGTCCTGTCTATTGTTGTCTTCCATATCTATTTCAAACGAAAAGGGTGGCTCGCATGACCATAAACACATGGAAATTGTGGGGAAAGTTAGGTTTTAAGCACGGAGAAGTGCGAGCGTCAACGGATGATGACATTGAGGCTGTTGTGACATATCTGAAAGAAGTACACTCTGATGTGCGTGAGTTGCTGCGCAATTTTGACGAGCTGAAACAAATCCGTTCTGAACACAGAGTGCTTACTGATGAAGAAAAAAAAATAGAGAATCTGCGTAGACAGATTGAGATATATGACCGATTGCTGTTGAGGTTTGAATATTACACACAGGATGCTGATGTTAATGCTATTAGAGTCAAGATGGTCGCGAAGTCCTTTAAAGAACAGGCGCAGAAATACAAGCTGTATGCTTCGCTCGAACGGATGAAACGAGAGCCGCGATGGTTTTTTGATTGGTGAAATTACATCCTGTTTCATGGTTGTTACGTCACTGCTGTTACGAAAGGAAGAAAAAAAAATAAACGTTTACGTACTTTTTTTTCGCCTTCCTTCTGCTCCAACGACCACAACTAAAAATGTCTCAAACGTGACCTTTCTTATTTTTGTGCAACATTAATAAACCACTTCTTTTTTCTCGATAATCATGCGCGAGCCCAAAAACATGGACGAATGTGTGTATATGACCAATCGCTTTATCGGTGATAAAGGCAGCGTGAGGTGCTGGGTGTTTCGGGAGAAATGTCCCAAATGCGGCAAAGGATTGATGGGCAAGCCGCGTGATGAAACGGGAAAAATAAAAATTCGCGCAAAAGAATATGTTTGTTCTGAATGTGGTCATACTGCTGGCAAAGAATATGAAGATACGTTGACTGCAAGTATTGCATATACCTGTTCAAAATGTGAACATGCTGGTGAGATAGAGTTGCCTTTCAAACGAAAAAAAATGAAGATGTTTGATGAGCAAAAACAAAAAAATGTTACCGTTGATGCGCTGCAGTTTGCGTGTCAGAAATGCTCGGAAAAAATTTATGTGACGAAGAAGCTGAAGTGATTACCAGAGAATTATTGCTTTTGCTTGTCTGGCTTTTTTGGTCGCATCTTTCTCTTATCTTTTGCGTGTTTGTCAATCTTTTTTTCGTATGGCATAATTCTGGCTGTAATGCCAAAATGCTGTAAAGCTTCTTCATTTCTATATGTGTCGTATCCTAGTCGAACAAATATTGCAGGTGCTTCTGGTCTTTCGGGTTGTGCAATTGCATAGTCTGCGAGTAATTGTGTCACAACGTCTTTCACTATACCTGTAGAGAGCTGGAATAGGTCTGTTTTTACTACGATGTTCTCCACGCCGCCCTTCGCATGGTGATCAATGATTGCATTCGGCAGTGTTCCTTTCACGCTCGCTATCCAAGATTTATCGGTTGAATGTCTTTCCCTGAGGACGAGGTTTGCATGCAATTCATCAAGTGGTTTGTATGGTACTGTGTCATCAGTGTCGTTATATAATCTAGCCAGATATGGTCCGGTAGCTTGGTTTTCATTCATGTCTCAAGTTTATTTCACACTTTCCTTTTAAACTTATTGAGAATTATTTGCGCTTTCTCTCATCATCCCCACAACCTTAAAAAGGACAGGCAAAATCTTATCCCCATGGAACGCAAAAAACTGCTCATTACCGCAGCACTGCCGTATGCGAATGGTTCAATTCACATAGGGCATCTACTGGAGTATGTTCAGGCAGATATTATTACAAGATTCTTGCGATTGACTGGAAAAGATGTCATCTTTCTCTGTGCTTCTGACACTCATGGGACGCCTATCGAGGTCAATGCTGCAAAGATGGGTATGACACCACAAACAATGGTGCAGAAGTTCAATGAAGAACATAAACGAGATTTTGAAAGTTATCATATCCTTTTTGATGATTTTTATACAACACACTCGGATGAAAACAAGGAACTCAGCGAGTATTTTTTTGAAACTCTGCGAAAGAAAGGTTATATCTACACGAAGAACATTCATGTTATCTATTGTCCGTCCTGTTCACGAACTTTGCCTGATAGGTATGTTCGCGGTACCTGTCCACACTGCACAACGAAAGACCAGTATGGTGACATCTGTGAAAAATGTGGTGTTGCACTGAAAGGCATCGAACTTATCGACCCCAAATGCAGCATCTGTGGAACAACACCTATCCAAAAAGAACGAGACCATTATTTTTTTAAATTGCGTTCATTTGAAAAAGAGCTGCGCGAGTGGCTAACAAATAAAAATCTGCAGCAGGAAATTGTTAATCATATTAACGGCTGGCTTGACAAAGGTCTGGAAGACTGGTGCATCTCGCGCGACGGACCGTATTTTGGATTTCTAATTCCTGGGGAAACTGAAAAATATTTTTATGTATGGCTCGACGCGCCGATTGGTTATGTGGCAACGACAAAACATTTCACTGATGATTGGAAAGAATACTGGACTGGTGATGGGACCTTTATGCATTTCATTGGCAAAGACATCATTTATTTCCATTTTCTGTTCTGGCCTGCGATGCTTATGGGCGTTGGTTTCAAACTGCCTGAACGCATTCTTGTTCATGGCTTTTTGACTGTGAATGGCGAAAAGATGAGCAAGAGTCGTGGAACTTTTTTTACCGCACGCGACTTTTTGAAACTTTATGAGCCGGAATTTTTGCGATTCTACTATGCACAGCACTTGAGCGAAAAGCTTGCTGATGTTAATCTCGATTTTGAGGATTTCGAGTTTGTCATTAACAACATTCTCATTGGAAATGTCGCGAACTTTTGTTATCGTGTGCTGTCATTCATCTCAAAAGAATACAATGGAGAAATTGAGAGTATTACTGATTCTGGATTCTTCAAAGAAATCGAGCTGCGTGCAGAACGAATCGCTGAATGCTATGAACATTTTGATATTCGGCATGCTTTGTCCGAAATACTCGCTCTTTGTGATGCGGGCAATGCTTTTTTTCAGGGAGTAGAACCCTGGAAAAATAAAGCAGCATCAAAAAATGCGGTTGGTGTAGCAGCAAATATCGTTCGAACACTCTCTATCGTGATGTCACCAATACTACCAACGTTTACGGAACGTATCCAGCAGCAGATGTGCGAAAAAACTTTGGTGTGGAGTGATATCCGTTTTGTTTCTAGCGTTGTTGTCACAAATGTAGAAATAGTGTTACGGAAGATAGAAAAAAAATCAAAACCGCTCGAATTCCCGCTAGATTTACGCATAGGAAAAGTCGTTTCTGTTGAACATCATGCGAATGCAGAACAGTTGTATATTGTTCAGCTCGACATGGGAAACGAAAGACGACAACTTGTTGCAGGTTTGCGGAAATATTACACGCCAGAACAGCTCGAAGGCAAACATGTTGTTGTTTGTACCAATCTCAAGCCTGCAAAGATTAGAGGCGTGACAAGTCAGGGAATGATGCTCGCAGCAGATGATGCGGAACGTGTTGTGGTTCTTGAAGCTGCCAAAACAACGCCGGGCGATAAAGTTACGATGCACGGATTTGAACATGGGCGCAAACAAGTGACAATTGAAGAATTTGGGAAACTCGGATTGCGTGTTGTCGATGGTAAAGTGATGTGGAATAAAGCACATTTACATACGTCGGTTGAAGACATTGTTGTTACTGGTGTTGAAAATGGAGCGATGGTGAGATAGAAAAGAAAAATAAAACTTTTACGTACTTTTTTTTCGCCTTCCTTCTGCTCCAACGACAACTACTCGTAACGAGGTCACTCATTTCTTTAGTTTTTCGAGCAGTTTTGCGTACTGGGCTGTTGTGATATAATACCCGTTCTCGATAAGCAGATTGAGCATGTCGAGTGCTTTTCCTTTGTGGAGCAATCCTTTCTGCACTGCGAGAAAAATAACGGTTGTTGTTCTGAGCGTTTCAATTCCCAATTCGTGTGCGCGTTGTATCGCTACAGCATCGTCAATAAGCAATGTGTCTTTTGTTTCGTATGCAAGACTAATCGCTGCGTTTTCTCCACTTCCTAAATCCAGCGGTAACAATTTTTTTGGCTCTTTCACATGCAAAAAGGTCTTTTCGAGTTCTTTTAATGCGAAAAAGCCAGGCTTCCCTTCAACTAAAATTTCTGTTTTTACGGCGCCCGTGATGACAATCTTTTCGAACATCTTCTGTAAAAGCGTGAGTTCATTTATTCTCGCAAGTGAAATTAATGGTGTTGCATTCGATATCATAAGAGTTCAAGGTCTTTTTCCAGGTCCTGAGAGGAATATCCTGTCCAGTTGATGTTGTGCTTTTTAACGAGCTCAAGTATGTCCCATATCGTGAGGCTGCATTCTTCCGCTGCTTTTCCTATGGATATTTTGTGCGCAGTAAGTTTTTGCAAGGCTTCATTTACTTTCCATTCCTGTGTTGCGCTCGCCAAAAGGCGGCGTATCACTTCACTCCTGTCCGTATGAAGACTTTTTCCTATTTGTTCTATGTCTCTGAGGATGGGCTTTTCCAATCTGACTGATATTGTTGTTTCCATGTGTACAATGTATTATAACGTATACCTATTTATATTTTTTGTTTGTGTTGGACAAAATTGAAAAACACAATGTTTTTAAAACGCACTTGTTTACCTTAATCCTATTTTAAGCATATAAAAGAGGGGACGATGCACCAAAGAGGTCAAGTTACAGCTTTTATCATAATTGGAGTTCTTATTGTTGCAGTTCTTGTACTCTTTTTTGTCATTCAGCAGGATGTTTTCGAGCAAAAAGCTGACGAAGCACGCAGAATTGCAGAGGATGTGCCTCTTGAATTCGTGCCAATACAAAAGTTTACCAGCGATTGTGTTGCGATAGTCGCAGAGCGTGGATTGGTGCGATTGGGCCAGCAAGGCGGGTATGTCCGACCGGAATGGCACGGTTTGCGGTTTGATGGTGATGTGACTGATGCAGACGGTTTGACATTGGGTGGCGATGTTCGTGTTCCGTACTGGTTGTATAATCGCGCAGCAAACCGTGCAAATGTGATACAGTTAACTTCTCTTAAGCCAAGCATTGAACAGATGGAGCAAGATTTGGAACGATGGGTAGCTGAAGAGCTGTCATTCTGTCTCGATAGCTATCAGGGATTTGCTGAAGAGGGTTTTGTTGTCGATGCAGGTGAGCCAACTGTCGTTGTTTCCTTCGCTGACAATGTTCAGGTGCAGGTCGAACTGCCGTTGCGCGTTTCACGCGGAACTAAGCAATCTGACATGCGTCATTTTTTTGCAGAATTTGATGTGAATATCGTCCAGTTGTACGATGTTGCGTCAAAAATATGGCAGGCACAACAAGAATTCTCGTTTTTGGAAGGGCACACATTAAACCTTATCACGTTGTTTGGAGCAACCTCGACTGATGCACTACCGCCGATGACGGACATGACCTTTGAACTTGCAAACACCGTGCTTTGGACGGAACTTGACGTGAAACAACGGATGGAACAGATGCTTTCAAGCTATGTCCCTTTGCTTCGATATTACGGCTCGCGGAATTTTTATCAGTATCAGGTGCCGGAAGGCAAATATCGTGAAACTAAACAGCGCATTCTTAATGACATGATTCTGCCGTTGGATGGAGCGCAAAATCTCGAAGTGCGATTTGAACTTGCTGGAACGCCCTATTTCGATGCGAATGCGCGTGGCGGAATTATTCAACCTCAAAGTTTATCCTTAAGCGCTGCTGGTATTACTTTTGGTGTGCAGAACTTCAAAACAGTTTATGATGTAAGTTATCCAGTTTGGGTGTCGTTGTTCGACCCAACATCATTCAAAAACCAGGGATACTTTTTCAATTTCGGGCTTGAAGCAAATGTTCGCAACAATCGGCCAGCTGAGGCAGACCAGATATTGCCGTTGCCGTTGGGCGGGCGTCAAACACTGTTGTGCGATATTGAGCAACGTCATAGTGGAGCGATAACAACCGTCGTTCGTGATGTTTTTGAACAGCCAGTCGTTGGCGCACAGGTTACTTTTGTTCTTGGTGATGATGTCTGTACTATCGGCGTGACGGATAGTGCGGGACGTTTGACAAGCTCGTTCCCCATTGCGTATGGCGGGATTGTTCATGTCGCTCATCCTGATTATTTGGGGACAAGTGTTCCTGTGACTCCTGAAATAAAAGTTGAGAAAACTGTTGATGTTGCTTTGTCACCCTTGCATGAGGTTTCGCTGGATGTCAAGAAGAAAAAACTTATCAAATGCGGCGAAAACGGTTGTGTCACTGCATTTTATGGCAGCGACCCATTGCAGTTGCCCGCAGAAGCAGGATGGTCGTTGTCAACGGTTCCTGTGTCGCTCAAAAGAGGTGAGCAGGCAATCGTGCAATTACAGCGTATTAGTAGCGTTGATGACCCTTTCCAGTTTGCAACTGTTGTTACT
>Ga0209542_10002647_pt1 | contig 39687 bp, 36 predicted proteins | sample RifCSPhighO2_01_FD_184028 | JGI IMG/M metagenome (GOLD analysis project Ga0209542, IMG submission 184028) | Soil microbial communities from Rifle, Colorado - Rifle CSP2_plank highO2_0.1 (SPAdes) (version 2) | ecosystem: Environmental > Terrestrial > Deep subsurface > Rock core/Sediment ... | reverse complement strand
GAATTCCAAAACATCGCGGCTAAAACCGTGAGCATGGCGAGTAATATTAAAATAAAAATCTCGAGCTTCATTATTCTTCGATTGGCAAATACGCCTCTTTCGTATAATGGTTCCCCGGATCCCAAGAAAGCCACCCGGAAAGGCCCGCGTCGTAAATCGCTTTTTTCTGCAATTCTATTTTCGCCGCGTCATACGTCGCCCCCAAATCAAAATCCTGTATCCACGGGCGAATTTTATTTTTATCCTGGCCCATGGCTTCAGCACGCGCGACAGCTTTATCCATCTCCGATTTGATCACTTCATACGGATGTTCCGCCGGATTTTTATACCCCAAAAACGTTGTCGGGTAATGCGATGGATAAACCATAGGCGAGACATAATCGAAATTGGCGAGTGCGTTTTCCAAAACCTGCCCAATATTTAAATCATTTTGGCTCGAAGAAGTTAGCCCGAAAACATCCGCGGAGATCGGAACTTTCGCGTCTGCCAAGTTTTTATCGAGGTAAGCGAAAAAATTATTCATCACATCCGATCTTTTTATCGTCTCGTCCCAAAAAGTGTACGCGATATCGCTCATATTCCCATCCGAAGGGAATCTAATGTAATCAAAATTCAATTCGTCGAAGCCGACTTTTTCGGATTCCCTCCCGATTCGGACGTAAATGTCCCAAGCCTCTTGGCTCGCCGGGTCGATCCAGGAAATTCCCTTCCTGTCCTTCCAAACGCTTCCGGATTTTGTTTTGACCGCCAAGTCCGGGCGTTTTTTTACGAGATGCGGATCTTGGAAAACGGAAATCCTGCCGATTACGTAAATATTTTTCCTGTGCAAGGTTTCGATGAAAGCTTTTATGTCCGGGATCCTTTTTTCCGAATAACCTAAAGCGTTTAATTTTTCGTCCGAAGTCTCAAAAGAAATTTTTCCGGTATAATCTTTCACGTCAATCACGACGGCGTTCAGTTCGGTCCTGTCGATAAATCGCACCAAATCGTCCCGCCAAGATTTCGTCCCGGCGACCCAGCTAGTCACGTAAATCCCGCGCACCGCGTCCGGAGTTTCGATATGTTTTACTGGCGGCAGAGGTATTTCTTCTGCCGCATTTCCGGAAACCCTCGGTGAGACATATTCGATAGGCCCGCTAAAATCCCAATATGAAAAAACGTAGGTGGCAGCACCCAATACACACAAAAGTAAAAACCAAAAATAATAATTCTTCAAAAACTCTCGCACCTCAATCTAATTGTAACGGAGAGGACGAAGAAACTAAAGTTCCGGGAGTGATTTTAAGATCTTCTGCCTTTCCGCGCGGAAGCTCTAAGACCATGTTCACTTTTTCGGAGGGCTGGACAATAACCGTGCCTTGCGTTTGGTTCGGCAAAAAATCCACCCCGACGACTTTGCCGTCAGAAATCCAAACCACGTCCAAATCCAAAAGCGTATTCTTGTTCCAGAAGGTTACGATTTCCTTTTCCTCGAAAATAAACAACATGCCGTCGTACCCCTCGAGCTTCTGGACATTTTGGAGCCCCTGGGCCCGTTCTTCCGCACTATCGGCAATTTTCACTACAAGATTTTTTTCGTCTACCTTAATAGAAAATTTGTCCTCGACAAAAGAATTAATTTTCTCTTTGTCTCTCATATAAATAGAGAATATCCCCGCGGCCAAGGCGATTGCAAGCACTGCCAGTAAAATTTTTAGAGAATTATTGCGCAACTCCTGCTTCAAATTCCGCTTCTATAGAATCTAATTCCTTTGTGAGTTCGGAATAGTCGCTTTCGTTCAAGTCTTTCTCGATATCTTCCGTTTCGTCAGAACCGCTCATTTCTTGCAGTTTTTGGGTGGAAGGGTCAGAACTATCCCTCATGTCGAAAGAATCGAAGGAAGCCATATCTAAATCACCGTAGTACCACCAGGCAACCCCCAGGCCCAAAATTATTACCAAAATAATGATTAGGATTTTGTTATTAGTGCTCATGTTAGTTTGAAGAACCTTCGGCGGCTTTTAATGCGCGGATGGCTTCGACTAAAGCCTGGTGCGCAGCTTTTATTTTCTCAACGACTCCCTTAACCAGCCCCTCGCGGACCTGCTTGAAAGATTCCTTTGGCGTCTCGGAAGATAATGCCGCTTCTAATTTTGCTTTAGCGTCTGCAAACGCAGTCTTGGCTTCCGTTATTTTAACTTCGGCTTCCGCGAGCTCCGTCTTTGCTTTTGCAACATCGACTCCCCGCTCTTCCATTTTCTCGATTCGCGATTCTATCCTTTCGGCAAGTTTTTCGAGCCTCTCTATCGCCGCCTCGATCCTTCGTCCCATCGTTTTAAAATAATTCCTAATGTTACGGATCCTGGCTGCCGATAATTTCGCGCGGACCTCTTCGCGTTTTTCTTGGATTTTATTTTGCACATTTTCTCTCGGCTTGGTCGAGGTTGCCCGCGTGGAAGTCGCGTGCGGGTGCGGCGTTGAAGTTTCATGCGCCATCACCGGAGCCGAAAGCAGACTGAAAGAAACAAGGACAAGTAACGCAATTATTTTCTTATTCATGAATTTAATATTAATAAATTAATTTGAACCTTTAGATTTATCTTTTATCTCTTTAACTAGCTCCTGCGCCAGCTTCGGATTCTGGCGCAAAAATTCTTTGGCGTTTTCAAAACCTTGGCCTAAACGGGTGTCCTTGAACGAAAGGGACGCCCCGGATTTTTTTATAAGCTCGTATTTCAGTCCGAGATTTATCAAGTCACCCTCGTAAGAAATCCCCTCGTTGTACATGATATCGAACTCCGCGCGCCTGAAAGGAGCGGCGACTTTATTTTTCACTATCTTGACGTTCGTGCGGTTCCCAATTATATCTTCTCCCTTTTTCAACTGCGCGGCCCGGCGGACCTCAATCCTGACGGAGGCGTAAAATTTCAAAGCATTCCCTCCGGTTGTCGTCTCCGGATTTCCGAAAACAACCCCGATCTTCATTCGTATCTGGTTTATGAAAATTACAACCGTCTTGGATTTCGCGATGATGGCCGTTAACTTCCTCAAGGCCTGCGACATAAGACGCGCCTGCAGTCCCATGTGCGACTGGCCCATATCCCCTTCGATTTCCGCCTGCGGGGTCAAAGCCGCGACAGAATCTATGACAACCACATCAATCGAACCGGAACGAACGAGCGACTCAACAATTTCGAGCGCCTGCTCCCCCGTATCCGGCTGGGAAATAAAAAGGTCATTAACCTGGACACCAATTTTTTTTGCGTACTCCGGGTCCATGGCGTGCTCCGCGTCAACATAAGCGCAAAGCCCTCCGGCTTTCTGGGCGTTAGAAACAATGTGCAGGGCCAAGGTCGTCTTACCGGAAGACTCCGGCCCATAAATCTCGACAATTCTCCCGCGAGGAACCCCTCCCACGCCAAGCGCCAAATCAACGGAGAGCGACCCGGTGGGGATTACGTCAACATCCACCTTCCGCGCCTCGCCCAGCTTCATAATCGCCCCATCGCCATATTTGGCCTGTATTTCCTTGATTGCGGATTCGACCCCGCTCTTTTTTTCGTCTATAGAATCAGATTTTTTTGACATTGCTTTATGATATCATCTTTTTTTTCATTTTAACAAAACTGTCCGGTTGATCTTTTTTTGGTGCCCAAATTTGTCCTCCGCGTATATTTCTATATCGTTAACCCCCGGCGCTAAAAGTATTTTTTCCTTAAAATTTCCGTCCTCGTCCGTAAAAATCGTGCGCCCGTTTAAAGTGAATTTAACCACATCAAAGGCCTGCCCCCGGACTTCGAGCGGGATTGCTTCCACGACTTCCCCCTCGAATGGGCTTTCAAGATATACCCTCGGTCCTGCGATAAAATCCCGGGCCTGCCAAAGGCCATAGACGAAAAGCAATATGCCTACCGCCAGAATCAGAAGTTTTTTATGAGAAACTCTCATAAAAATCCCCGCCAGGCTTTCCGGAATTCTTTTTCTTCTTATCGTCTTCCTCCTTTACGATTTGTTCCGGGGTCATCTCCTGCTGTATCGCTTCGCCCTTTCCGATAAGGACTTCCCTCTGCTTGGATCCTTCCTGCGGCCCGACTATTCCCCGCTCTTCCATCATATCTACAATCCTCGCCGCTCTGGCGTATCCTAACTTCAGGCGGCGCTGAAGATACGAAGTAGAAATTTTTCCAGATTCAATCGCGATCTGCCGGGCCTGCTCGAATAATTCCGCGTCGTCATCATCCAAATCCCCATCCAAATTTATTCCTCCCGAAGGCCCTGCACCCATAGGCGGCGAAACCATAGCTGGATTTGCGCCTTGCGATTCGAACATTTCGTGGGATTCCGCCCTGTCATCGCCCATATCTTCGATATTTTCCATAATCCAGCCCGTAACTTTTTTAATTTCTTTTTCCGAAACAAAAGCTCCCTGGATACGCTTCGGCTTCCCGATATCTCCGGACAAGAAAAGCATGTCTCCGTTTCCAAGAAGCTTGTCCGCGCCGGCCGCATCCAAAATCGTCCGCGAATCTATCTGAGAGGCTACCGCGAAAGCGATACGGCTCGTGATGTTGGCCTTGATTAACCCCGTGATAACTTCTACCGAAGGCCTTTGCGTGGAAAGGACCAAGTGAATCCCGACCGCGCGCGACATTTGCGCTAAGCGCACAATCGAAGCTTCAAGCTCCCTCGGATAAGTCGCCATGATATCCGCCAACTCATCCACCACGATCACGATATACGGCAAAGTTTCGGCTTCTTTATCTTTAGAAAGCACGTTCGAATGGTACGAGCCAATATCCCTGACCCCTTTTTGCGAAAGGACTTCATACCTTCTTTCCATTTCTTTAACCGCCCAGCGCAAAGACAAAATAGCTTTCTTGGCGTCGGTAATTGCCGGCGTCAAAAGATGCGGAATTTTGGAATAAGCCGAAAGCTCCACGCGCTTCGGGTCGACAACGATCAGCCTCAAAAATTCCGGGGTGGAGCGATACAAAAGGCTCATCATAAACGAATGGATCATGACGGATTTTCCGGACCCGGTGGCGCCGGCGATAAGCATGTGCGGCATTTTGGCAAGGTCGGCGTAAATCGGCTTGCCCGAGACATCCCGGCCGAGCGCAAAAAGCAAAGGCCGCTCCGATTTTTGAAATTCATCAGAAGCTATCAGCGAGCGCAAGCCGACGAGTGAAATCGAACGGTTTGGCATTTCTATCCCAACCAAAGACCTTCCCGGGATCGGCGCTTCGATCCTAAGAGGGTGCGCCGCCAAAGCAAGGGACAAATCATTTTGAAGGCCGGTTAATTTCGAAAGCTTCACTCCCTCCGCCGGTTTCAAAGTATATTGCGTAACGGACGGCCCGACGTTTACCTCCATCATTTCAACTTCAATCCCGAACGTCTGCAAACTTCGTTTTATAATATTTGAATTTGCTTTTATGTCTCCGGAATTTGGTGTCCCCTTATCATCCTCGAGAAGATCGATAGGCGGCAACAATCCGGAAGAGCCGCGGAGGTGCGCCCTTTTTGTCCGAAAACCAAGCGAACTAAATTCATCTTCCGGCTTTGCGGCGACGGGCGGAGGCATAGGTCTTGCGATTTCCCTGACGAGATCCGGAGGGGCTTCTTTTGGAGCAAGCACGGGCAAAGGTTTCTTATCCTCAACCTCTACCTCCTCATCTTCGTCCGTCTCCTCGCGCTTAAACGAGAAATTCATCATCACTAAAATCCCGGCGACCGCCAAAGCGAAAAGTAATATCAAAGAAGCCCAGTAATCAAAAAGGCTCAAAAGCGGATAGCTAACCGCGAAGCCGACATACCCGCCCGTCGCTTCATTTGCTGGAACGGATGTAAAAACTATCGAGACAACCCCGAGGGTTGAGAGCAAGAACAAAAGGCCGCCGATCAATGTCGCCGCGACGAAATGCTTCCTTAAAGAAAACAAAAACGAAAAACCTCCGATAAAAAATACCAGAGGCACTAAGAAAAAAGCCTTGCCGAATAGAAGTTCGAAAAATACCTGCAGGCTCGCCCCGACAAACCCCGCTTTATCGAAGGCGGCGAGCGTAAACAAAACCGCCACAGCGAATGCGAAGATAGCAAAAACAGACTGTTTGGTTTCCTGCTTTATGCCATCGTGCCAGCGCGACCGCGTTTTCCCGTTACCGTTTTCCTTTTTATTCTTCTTCCTGCCCATATAACTAAGAAATTATATCAGAAGAGCCGGAAAAACCCCTCTGGAAAACAAAAAACCGCCCAAACGGCAGTTTAAAATTTCTTGGGACGGGATGCGCGATTGTTCATGCGCACCCCATCCCGTTTTCGGCCTCAGTAGTCGTTGAGAGGGATCTCGACAAAACGGACAGGATGAGATTCTTCCTGAGCGTTGTATTGATTCACGCGCAGGCGGTCCGTTCCAAACTGATCCCTCCAGATTTTACAATCATAAAAGAAGCTGCCATCTGGGAACTTCTTGGCGCACCTTTTCTCTAAATCAAAATATTTAACGTCCCCGATAGCATTCTTCTTTAGGCTAACTGCCAATCTTTCCGCTTTCCCCAGGTCAATCCGATTTCCTACGTTGCGGCCCAGGACCACAAGAGCTACACTACCCACAACCAAAAAAAGAAAAGACTCCAACTTCATAAAGCCCTCCTTTTCTAAATATTTTAAGAACATCCCTCAACTAAACCCTCGAAATTATTTCAAGAACTTAGTTGTGGGGGCAGAGACGATATTTTTCCGGATCGTCCCTGCCACCATTCTGGAGTTTTTGGAGGATGGCAAGTCCTCCTTCAGTTTCGAGCCCCAACTCCAGCAGGACTCACCCACGGATTTCTCCCGTCGTAGGTTCCGGGCGCTGGTTTATATCATTTGGCCTCCTTTCTTTTACGGCGCCATTGGCTGCCAGCGAAGAAAATCAGCTTGCCTTGCGGAGAGCTCGCGTGGCCAACAATGCACTGGCCTTGTTCACAAGCTGGCCGCGAATCGCTCCGAGTTGCAACCGCTCGCTACACGTCAGGTACTCCGCATAGTCCTTGCAAAGCTCGCCCATCTCTTCAGCGAGCTTGAGGATTTTTTCACCCACCTCCTCATTGGTGGGTTTAACGTCTCCCAGCATAGTGACCTCCTCTCTGAAAAAAATTAAGAACCCATGTGGACCGGGATAGAGCCCTGCCTGCCGGCAGGCAGGGAGGAGGTTTATATGATTGTTTCCCCTGCGCCCTATCCCGATTCACATTTTTTACATCATACACGAAAAATAGAGATTTGTCAATACAGAAAAAGCCCTTCATTTAAGGGCTTTTTCTGTGAGATATAGCAGGCCTACTTCGCTCTTGGGCGCGATTTTGGCCTTTCCTCTTCCTCTCTTTCGCGGGTTTCTTCGTAGTCATCCTCCTCATATTGCTGTCCGTAGTCCTTCCGGTATCCCGTTCCAGCCGGAATTAAGCGCCCGATTATGACGTTTTCCTTAAGTCCGTGGAGTTTATCTTCTTTGGCTTCAAGCGCGGCCGTAATCAAAACGCGAGTTGTCTCCTGGAAGGAAGCGGCGGCCAAGAAGCTCGAAGTCGAAAGCGCGGTCTTGGTAATCCCCATAACCATTCCTCCGCCCTCCGCCGGCTTTCCGCCTTTGGCGATAACTTTTTCATTTTCTTCCTGGAACTCTCCCCTCTCGACAACGTCCCCCGGCGCGAATCGTGTATCTCCGGAATCTTTAATTTTATATCTTGAGAACATCTGCGAGACGATCACCTCGACGTGCTTGTCATTTATGGAAGCGCCCTGCATCGCGTAAATCCTGCCGACTTCGCTTATGACGTAATTCTGCGCGGCTTCCGGTCCGGAAAGTTGGTAGAGTTCTTTGATATCTATCGGCCCCTCGCAAAGCGGCATTCCCTTCTTAACTTCCTTGCCTTTGGTGACCGTCAAAGTGCGGCCGAACGGAATTGTATATTCTTTGACCTCTTCGCCTTTCTTCTTTCCTTTTTCGTCAACCAAAATTTTTACAACCTTCTCTCTTCCCTTGTCGTCGATCTCAATAACCATCCCGTCTACTTCGGAGAGGGCTGCAACATTTTTTGGCATCCTTAATTCGAAAATTTCTTCAACTCTCGGGAGGCCCATTGTAATGTCGGACGCTCCGGCAACTCCGCCGACGTGGAATGTACGCATGGTGAGCTGTGTTCCAGGCTCCCCGATCGCTTGCGCGGCAACTATACCGACGGCTTCTCCGTCTTTCGCAACAGCATTTGTTCCGAGGTCGTATCCGTAGCACATCTTGCAAATCCCGCGAAGGGTTTTGCAAGAAATTGGCGAACGGATCACGGCCGAATCCACTCCGGCTTTTTCTGCCGCGTCAGCGTCTTCGTGCGAAAGAAGATGTCCCTTCTTGAACATAACTTTTCCTTCGGCATTTTTCATATCATGGGAGAGTACCCTTCCGAAAATTCTCGAGGCAAAAGATTTTCCGTATTCTTCAACTTCTTTCCTGGAAATCTTAAGCCCGGTCGTGTCTTTGCAATCATCCTCGCGGATTATTAGTTCCTGCGCGACGTCCACGAGGCGCCTCGTCAAATATCCGGCGTGCGCGGTTTTCAAAGCGGTGTCCGCGGTTCCTTTTCGGGCTCCATGGGTCGAGATAAAATATTCGAGCGCGTTCAAGCCTTCTTTATACGAAGCCAAAATTGGAAGCTCGATCGTAAGTCCGGCTGGGTTCCTGACGAGTCCCTTCATTCCGGTCATCTGCGTTACCTGCGTCCAAGTTCCTCGGGCTGCCGAGGAAACCATCAAATGCACCGGCCCTTCGCTCGAAAGGAGCTTCGGCACAAGTTCGTCAACTTTTCTTTTTACTTCTGCCCAGATGGAAATAATTTTGTCGTATCGTTCGTCGTCGGTCAGTAAACCGTCGTTGTATTGGTTTTCAACTTTCATCGCCTCTTCCTCGGCGAGCCTTATGATCTCGCCTTTTTCCGGAGGGACTTTAAGGTCGTCCATCCCCCAGGAAATTCCGGACATGGTCGCGTACCTGTATCCGAAAGATTTAATCTTGTCCAAAATCGGCGGAATTTTTTCTCCTCCATATTCCACGATCAGGCGCGCTACAATTTTCTCAAGCGTTTTCTTTTTGATTTCCTCGTTCATGAATTCGAAATCGTCCGGCAAAACAGAATTGAACAAAAGACGTCCGACGGATGTCTCGAAAATTCCTCCCTCGAATTTTTTGTATTTCGGGGATTCCGTGGCGCGTACTTTTACGTTCGCCTTCAAGTCGAGGATTCCGTGGTCGTAGGCGAGGATGGCTTCGTTGGGGTTAGAGAAAATTTTTCCTTCACCTTTTCCTCCGGCCCTTAGCTTAGTAAGCCAGTAACAGCCGATGACCATGTCCTGCGAAGGTGTCGATGTCGGGTCTCCGGTTCCAGGTTTCAAAAGATTTTTTGTCGCGGCCATAATTTCTCCGGCCTCTTTCTGCGCTTCCTCGGTCAATGGGACGTGCACGGCCATTTGGTCGCCGTCGAAGTCCGCGTTGAAAGCGGAGCAAACCATCGGGTGGATCTGGATAGCGTTTCCTTCTATCAAAACCGGCTGGAAAGCCTGGATGCCCAAACGGTGCAAGGTTGGCGCGCGGTTCAAGAGGACGTATTTGCCATTGATCACTTCTTCCAAAATCGCCCAAACGTCCGGAGTCGCGTCGTCGATAAGCCTGTTTGCCGAACGGATATTGTGGGCAAAGCCGACAGTGATTAATTTATTTATTACGAACGGCCTGAAAAGTTCCAAAGCCATGTGCTTCGGAAGCCCACACTGGTGGAGTTTTAATTCCGGACCGACAACGATGACGGAGCGCCCGGAGTAGTCCACTCGTTTTCCAAGAAGGTTCTGCCTGAACCGTCCCTGCTTTCCTTTGAGCATGTCAGCAAGCGAACGAAGCGGCCTCTTCTGTGCCTGCGATGTCGCCGCTCCCGGACCGCGACGTATGGAATTATCTAAAAGCGCATCCACCGCTTCCTGAAGCATTCTTTTTTCGTTTCGGACGATTACTTCCGGGGCTTTTAATTCCAAAAGTTTCTTTAATCTATTGTTCCTGTTGATGACTCTCCTATATAAATCGTTTACGTCTGAAGTCGCGTGCCTTCCGCCTTCCAGTTGGACCATCGGGCGAAGTGCCGGAGGAGAAACCGGGATTACGGTCAAGAACATCCATTCCGGACGCGTTCCGGACCTTTCGATGGATTTAACAAGCGAAAGCCTTTTGATTACTTTCTTCCTGGCCTGCGGATTTTCCGTCTCTTCGAGTTCCTTCTCGAGCTCTTTCCTGATCTGGGTTACGTTGGCGTCTTTGCAAAGTTTATACAAAGCTTCGGCACCGATGCCGGCTTCAAAAACTTCACCCCAGCGGAGAGAAAGCCTGTGATATTCAACCTCGGACAAAACGCGCCTCAATTTAATCGAGTCTAATTCTTTTTTGGCCGCGTCCCAAGATTCCTTGAGCAAATCCTTGTCCTTGGTCTTCATGTTTTCCTTTTTCTGTTTGGACTTAAATTCTTTCTCAAGCTCGCGGAACGATTCTTCCCTGGCCTTCTCATCTACCTTCGTAATTATGTATCCGGCGAAATAAATTACGCGTTCCAATTCCGGTATGGAAAGGTTTAGGACCAATCCAACGCGAGACGGGACTCCGCGCATAAACCAAATGTGCGAAACGGGCGTGGCCAATTTTATATGCCCCATCCGTTCCCGGCGCACAACCGAACGCGTGACTTCGACTCCGCATTTGTCGCAGACAATCCCTTTGTACCTGATCCTGCGATATTTTCCGCAGTAACATTCGTAATCCCTTTCCGGCCCGAAAATTCTCTCGTCGAAAAGCCCGTCTTTTTCGGCGCGCTGTGTCCTGTAGTTTATTGTCTCGGGCTTCGTGACTTCTCCTCTGGACCACTGCAAAATCTTCTCGGGAGAAGCGAGACGGATCATTATCGATTTAAAATCTGTGACTTTTGTTTCCATATTTTTATATTCTTATTACTACGTCGTCTTTTCCGCGTTCGACTTTTTGTGGTTTTTCAACTTCTTCTTTTACTCCCTTAAGTTCAACATCAAGCGCTAAAGCTTTAAGTTCATTCACCAAGACATGGAAAGAAGCCGGAAGGTTCGGGTTCTTGAATCTCTCCCCCCGCACGATAGCATCGTAAGCCGCCGCGCGTCCGAGGACGTCGTCAGATTTGATAGTAAGCATCTCCTGCAAAGTATGCGCGGCTCCGTATCCTTCGAGCGCCCAGACTTCCATTTCTCCGAACCTCTGTCCTCCACCCTGCGCCTTTCCTCCAAGCGGTTGCTGCGTGATGAGCGAGTAGGGACCGATCGAGCGCATGTGGATCTTGTCTTCCACCATGTGAATAAGCTTCATTACATATACCATCCCAACGGTCACTTCCTGGTCGAAAGATTCTCCCGTCCTTCCATCAAACAATTTTACTTTTCCATGCTCCGGCAAGCCCGCCTTCTTCAATTCTTCTTTTATCTCTTCTTCGGTCGCCCCATTCAAAGCAGGCGTTACGGCTTGGTAATCCAAAACTTTTGCCGCCCACCCCAAGTGCGTCTCCAAAATTTGTCCTATGTTCATACGAGAAGCCACACCGAGCGGATTCAAAATAATATCAACCGGCGTCCCATCCGCGAGATACGGCATTTCTTCGGCCGGCAAAATTTTCGAAATAACTCCCTTGTTGCCGTGACGCCCCGCCAATTTGTCCCCGACGGAAATTTTCCTAAGCTGGGCTATTTCAACTTGCACCCTTTTGATCACTCCCGTGTCGAGCTTGTCTCCGCGTTCGCGAGAGAAAACTTTTATGCCAACAATCCTTCCCTGCTTTCCGTGCGGAACGCGCATGGACGTGTCTTTAACGTCGCGAGCTTTTTCTCCGAAGATCGCGCGCAAGAGGCGCTCTTCCGGAGTAAGTTCAACTTCTCCCTTCGGCGTAATTTTTCCGACTAAAATATCCCCCGAGCGGACCTCCGCACCGATACGGATTATCCCTTCCTCATCCAAGTCTTTTAATTTTTCCTCCGATACGTTCGGGATGTCGTGCGTGGTTATTTCCGGCCCAAGTTTCGTATCGCGGACGTCTACAACGAAGTCTTCGATGTGTATTGAAGAGAAGGTATCTTCCTTAACTAATTTGTCTGAAAGGATGATAGCGTCTTCGTAGTTCGCCCCACCCCAGGACAAGAAAGCTACCAAAAGATTTTGTCCCAAAGCGAGCACCCCTTTGTCCGAAGACGAAGTGTCGGCCAAAACATCTCCCCTCTTAACCTGCTGGCCTAGGTCAACAATCGGCCTCTGGTTGATTACGGTAAAATCATTCGAACGCAAAAAGTTTACAAGCGGGTAGGTCGTCTCTTTTTTCGCGGACTTCAAAACGATCCTCGAAGCGTCCACGTGCAAAATTTCTCCATCTTCTTCCGCAATCGTAAGCCTTCCAGAATCTCTCGCCGCGCGTTCTTCGATGCCCGTTCCAACCAACGGCGCTTGCGGGCGTACGCACGGTACGGCCTGCCTCTGCATGTTCGAACCCATCATGGCTCGGTTCGCGTCGTCGTGCGCCAAAAATGGGATAAGGGAAGTTGCGATCGAAAAAGCCTGCTCGGAAGCCACCTCCATATAATCTATGTCCATCTTTGCGATCATTCCCGCCTCTCCCTTCGAGCGGCCTTCCGTCTCTTCGTCTAAAATATTTCCATTTTCATCAAGTTTTGTTCCGGCCTGCGCGATGTTAAATTTCTCTTCTTCAAAAGCGGTCATGTACCGGATTTCTTCCAAAAGTTTTCCATCTTTTACTTTCCTGTATGGAGTTTCCAAAATTCCATATTCGTTTACTCGGGCGTATCCCGCCAAATGGACAACCAAACCGATGTTCGGCCCTTCCGGAGTTTCAATGGGACAAATTCTTCCGTAGTGCGAGGGGTGCACGTCGCGAACCTCGAAGCCGGCGCGCTCACGGGTTAAGCCTCCTGGTCCAAGCGCGGACAAGCGGCGCAAGTGTTCCAACTCCGAAAGCACGTTTACCTGGTTCATGAATTGGGAGAGCTGGTTTGTCGTGAAAAATTCCTTCAAGATCGCCATAAACGGCCGCGCGTTTATAAGGTGCGCGGGGGTTAGTGTCGTCTGGTCGAGCGTGGACATCCTGTCTTGGATCGTGCGCTTCATCCTCGTCATACCGACGCGAAGCCTTTGCTGTAATAATTCCCCGAGCGAACGGATGCGCCTGTTCCCGACGTGGTCGACGTCGTCCGCTTCCGCGTTCGGCGTAACGTTTAATGTCAAAACGTGGTTGACTATTTTTACCAAGTCTTCTCCGGACAACACTCGGGATTTTTCTGGTTTAGCGGAAGTGACTCCCAAGCGCTGGTCTAATTTATATCTTCCGACCAGCGACAAGTCGTACCGCTCTTCGGAAAACATCGCCGAGATAAGTTCGCGGGCGGTCTCAAGGGTCGCCGGTTCTCCCGGGCGAAGCCTCTTATATATTTCCATGTAAGCTTCGCCGGCGCTTTTGGTCGGGTCTTTTTCTAAAGTTTTTAGGATGACCGGGCTGACTTCACCGTCTTCCTTTTTGAATTTGTTTAAAATTTCTTCGTTGGTATCGATTCCGAAAATTCTCATGAGGCAGGTCGCCGGAATTTTCCTTTTGCGGTCGATTCGCGCGTACATCGCCCCGTCCGCGTCCGATTCAATCTCTATCCAAGCTCCGCGCGAAGGAATTATTTTGGCGCCGAAATATTTTTTTCCTCGGGAAAAGTTTGCGGTGAAATAAACTCCGAAGGATCGGGCAAGCTGGGATACGATAACTCTTTCTACACCGTTTACGATAAAAGTTCCGCGCGGGGTCATCAAAGGCATGTCTGCCAGGAAAATTTCCTGCTCTTTCATTTCTCCAGTCTTCTTGTTGGTAAGCCGGACCTTCACGCGCAAAGTCGCGTCAAAAGAAGAGTTTAAAGCCTTGGCCTGATACTCGTCATACTTCGGCTCATCTAGGGCAAAATCGGCAAACTCGAGCTCTAAATCCTCCCCGCCGTAGTCTTTTATAGGCGAGAATTCCTTAAAAAGCTCTTTGATTCCTTCCGAAAAAAACCACTTCCAAGATTCTAGCTGGATTTCAGCTAAATACGGCATTGTGGCTAAAGGCTCACGATAATTGGAGAAATATTTTTTCTTCATAAAAATCGGGGTTATTTAATAATAAAAACAACCCAAAACACGCAAAAGCCCCTTAATTTAGGGGTGCTTTTTCTATATTCGGTTATTTATGATTTATGGGTTTTCACCCGGCCTTATTAGGACGTGTAAATCTATCAAAACTCAATCGTTACCCACATTATATTCGACGCAGCAAATAAGTCAAATCTTACCTTTTCTTGCCCTTCTTTGTTGGAAGTTGTTCCAGGTGACGAGTAAGGGCGAAGCGAAGAAGATCGAGGAATACGTTCCGGCAATAATTCCGATGATGAGCGCTAGCGAGAAATATTTAGTGGACTGGGCGCCGAGGAAATATAGCGAGACCAAAACTATCAAAACTGTAAGCGAAGTGTTGATGGAGCGCGTTATTGTCTGGTTCAAAGATTTTCCAACAACTTCTTCAAAAGATTCTTTCTTGGCAAGATTCAAATTTTCGCGGATGCGGTCGTAGACAACGATCGTGTCGTGGACGGAGAACCCAAGCACCGTCAAAAGTGCGGTCACAAAAAGAGTATCTATTTCGACTCCTTTAAAATGCCCTAGAGCCGAGAAAATCCCGAGCGGAATTAAGATATCATGGAAGAGTGCGGCGATCGCGAAAAGGCCGTACATCCAGGAAGAAACCGGCTCGGACACTTTCCTGAAAGCAAAAGCGATGTAAATAATTATCGCGACCAAAACCAAAATCATCGCCCAGATCGATCGGTTGCGAAGCTCCCTGCCGATGGTCGGCCCGATCGTGTTGACGTTCGAATCGCGAATTTCCCCGAGCGTCCCCAGTTCACCGATCACGCGCTGGCGCTCTTCGGAAGAAAGTTCCCGCGTGCGGATCGTAAACCCGTCCTCCCCGACAGGCTGGGCAATAACGTTCCCGAAATTAAGCGATTCCATTTTTTGCCGAGCTGCATCAAGATTCGGGCGCGTATTTGCATACCTAACTTCAATGAGCGAGCCGCCGGTAAAATCTATGCCAAGCTTAAGCCCATAGAACGCAAGCGAAGCCAGGCTCGCGGCAACGAGGATAATAGAAATTATGTAACTAAATTTTCTAATTTTAACCAGCTCCATATAAAGTTCTCATTAACTTAGACTCCTTGAATTCAACCGCGCGCAGGAATGTCCTTGTAATTATAATCGCCGAAAGCATGCTCAAAATAATTCCGAGCCCGAGGGTTAAAGCAAATCCGGAGACGGAAGAACTTCCAAGCCAGAACAAGATGAAAGCCGTGATCAAACTCGAGAAGTTGGAATCGCGTATGGAAAGCCAAGCGCGAGAGAAACCTTCTTCCACCGCGGCTTTAATCGACTTACCCGCCTTCAATTCTTCTCGCGTTCTCTCGAATATCAAAATATTGGCGTCAACGGCCATGCCGATGGATAGAATAAATCCCGCGATGCCGGCGGCCGTCAGGTAAATTGGAATCAATTTGAAAAGGGTCATCGCCAAAGCCGTGTAAATTAGTAACGCAAAAACCGCAACCAATCCCGGGAGACGGTAGAAAATTATAAGGAAAATCGCGACGCCGATAAGCCCGTACAAACCCGCGCGAATCATTTTATTCAAAGTATCCGTGCCGAGATAAGCTCCGCGGGTCTCTTCTTTCAAGAGAGAAATCGGAACGGGCAGGGCGCCGGAATTTAAATTGCGGACGAGCACTTGCGCCTCTTCCCTTCCGAACTGGCCGGAGATTACAGCCTGCCCCTGCGAAATTTCTTCCCGAACTATCGGGATTGAAATCGGCGCGCCGTCCAAGAAAATCGCGACGGGCTTTTCGATGTTGTTACGCGTTATTTCCGCAAAAAGCCTTCGGCCTTCTTCATCAAATTCCAGCTGCACGATAGATTCAAAAGTTGTCTGGTCGAAATTTAAAACCGCGCGCGAAAGAAATCTTCCCGTGAGTGTCGTCGGAAGAAATGCATTTATAATCCCTTGGAAGTCTTGGGATTCCTGGAGCCTGGTTAGATCTTCTTCGGTTAATTTCGGGTCGAGCGTGCGAAACTCCAAATAAGGCGTCTCGCCGATTATCTGGATGGCGTTTTCAATATCAAAAACTCCGGCCAATTCCACAATCAGGCGATCTTCGTCCTCGCGTTTTTTCACCTGCACGATCGGCTCCGTCACGCCAAAAAGATTTACGCGGTTTTCGATTATGTCGCGAAGGCCTTCCATCGCTTCGGGCCTTTCGGCCGCCGGGATCTGCGAAGTGTCCGCACCGTATTCCAAGCTTATTCCTCCCTGCAGATCGGGGCCCAAGCTGAATTCCCGCTTTATCCATTCTGGCGAAAAAGAAAAACGCCCGGCGGCATCGAAATACCCGGCTAAAATCCCGAGGAGTATAAACAGTACCGCAAATATTCGAGTCCGTGCCATATATTGAAAAAGTCTAGCATATAGCCTAGGATGGTTACAATTTGCACATAAAAGGAGAGTACAGGATGAACCTTACAATAATAGCGGCTGTTTCTGAAAACAACGGGATAGGAGCAAAGGGGAAACTTCTAGTGAGGCTAGCCAAAGATCATGAACGGTTTAGAGAATTAACAAAAGGGAAAAGAGGAATCTCCGGAAGGAAAACCGCGGTCGAAATGTTCTCCGGAGGTAACTTCTCCCTTAAAGATTTGACCGTCGTTTCGCGAAAAAAAATCACCTTCGAAAATGCGGTGAAATCGCTTGAGAAAGAAGACGAAGTCGTGATCCTCGGCGGCGAAGGGGTATTCGAGGCAGCACTGGCTCACCCGCTGACAAAAACCATTCACCTAACCCAGATCCATGCCAGGATTTGGAGCGACCGGTTTTTTCCAATGATCGACCGCAACCAATGGGAACCGATCAAAATCGAGTTCAATCCCATGGACGAGGGAAACCAGTTCGACTCTACTTTCAGGACATTAGTCCGGAAGGAAAAAAAGGAAAGCTACGTCGACCTCTGGAATTGCCGGTCACAAGAGCAACTTGATCACATGATCGCTGTCCGAGATGAAGGGATATGCCCATTTTGTACAGAACACCGTCAAAAATATCTCCGAGAGACTTTAAAGGACGGAAAATATTGGTTTATGACCTACAACCGCTTTCCCCTCAAAAATACCAGGCCGCATCTTCTTCTGGTTTATAAAGTGAGACATGTTGAAACAGTTCGAGACATGGATCCAAAAGCAGGAGAAGAACTCTTTAAGTTTGAGCAGTGGGCAAAAATGGAATATGCTGCAGCAGGGGGATTTTTAGCCATGCGAGAGGGTGACCCGTGGGTGAGTGGAGCGACAATTAGGCACCTTCACGCCCACTTCATTTTTCCGAAAAATTCCCAAGGTCAACCTGGGTACCTTCCAATCCGCCTTAATATAGTTTGACAAAAAGGCCGGACCTTGAGACGAAATATTCTCAAGGCCGGCCTTTTACGTTTATATGTTACTTAGAAATCTTTCTTTGAGTTTTTCTTCCTTCTTCTGAATTTTTTCTTCGACGCCCCGGCGCGCGAAATCATACTCGTTCATGTCCGCCTTTATGAATGAAGCGATGATGGGATAAGCTTTTTCGATCAGTTTAAATTTCTCCTGCTCGATATGGCGGTAGTCGGGGTGCCCCTGCGGCCCGGTACGAAGTTCAATCTCCCAAAAAGCCTGGCGGACATTTTGATATTGATAGAAGCGGATGCGATGAAAAAGAGTTGTGGCGTATTGCGCGTGCTCCTCGCCGAGCCGGGAGGCGATCTTCCCATAGAGGCCTTCCACTTTTGCCATCGCTTGGTGAACTACGCCAGCAAGGCCAGCTTCTTCTATTTCCGGCGGGACGTCATAGCCGTGGACCACCGTAAAAAGTTGCCTCTCCTGCGTATGCATGCGGTGTCTATGTACGTCCCGATAAGCTCCGGCATTCGTTGTGATTTCAAATCTAAGGTAAGCATTTTCAAAGGCTCGCCCAACTTTCTGCCAGCGCTCATTCCTTCCTTCCAAATATTTTCCAATGATCCGTCGCTTTTCGTCGTCACCCATCTTTCTCGCGCCTTCGAACAGGTCCATCCAGCTCGATTTAGAAGAAGGGAATAAAATTCCGGCAACAATCGCCGCCTCGCCTTCCGGGCTGTACCCGATCAAATTCACTTGAGTGTTGCTCGGTTTTGTTTTAAATTCCCTCGCCTCTTCCTTTACTCTGTCGTGCTTACCCGCCAAATACTGCTGGTAGGTTTTTGATTTTTCATCATCCAAGCGCAAAAGGAGCGAACCGATTTCCTGGCTAAGCTCTTTTTTTGCGGCTTCCCCAAACCACCTCAACTCCCCAAGTTTTTGTTGAAGAACGTTAGAGACCATGTATTCAAAAGCTTGGCCATTTCCAAAAAACGCGACTTGGCCCAAGGTCGACATCGGCAAAAGTCCGCGGGCGGTATCAAAAGCTTTCTTTTCTATAACACTGTCTTTTTCTTCCGGAAATTTTTCTTTGAGCCAAACTTTCAAGCGCGCGATTAAATCCGCATTCGTTTCAAAAAGAAAATCCATGACCGACGTATATTCCTCGCCCAAGCCCGCGTCGATTATGTCCGGGTCGCGGTAGTAAAGATATTTCCCGTCAACTTTTTTGGAAAAATCGACGTAGCGCGTGGACTTTTCTATCGGAGCTAAACCGATTCGAAAATCCTCGACAAACTTCATTGCGACCTGAGATATCCCCCAAGCCGTGAGATAGCTTCCCGCCATCTGCGCGATGGAATCGTCGCCATAAGCCGCCAACCATTTTGCGTAAAACTGTTGGGCTTTTTTGTTATTGAGGACGGATTTCAGTCCGTGTTCGTGGAAAAACTTCACCGTATCGTTAAGCTCCCTGGCAAGGTCCGCGTCTTCCCCGTCCAAAACAGGATAAATATATTCCTTGAGCAAAACCCGCAAAAGCGAGTCCGAGGCGCGAGAAGCCCTAGAACAAAGGGCTCCGGCGAGCTCCGGAGGCAAATTCCTTAATCCCGAGACGACCCCATCCAAATTGGTCGCAAAGGGCGCTAAATAATAGCGGTCTCGATCTGACCATTCTTCGGACTTGAAATTAGGTTGATATTTTTCGTTGATCATAAGGTAAACCTTCCTTTAATTTGCTCGAAAACCTTTTCGATTGTTTTTTCGCCGTCAATAAGATAAACATTCGCAAATCTTTCGGGAAAAGTCTGATAGAACTCCCTCGTCTTAGTAAGCTTCTCAATCTCCTCGAAAAATTCTTTCGGCTTTCCTCTGCCTTCTATCCTTTTGAGAGAAGTCTCAGGATTTACATCAAGAATAAAAGTCAGATCGGGTTGTAAGAATTTATCGTTTTGAGCGATCAAGTATTCGACATCAAGTCCGCTCGCTCCGCCAAATGCGAAAGTTGAGAAATAATATCGATCCGAAATAACCGTAATTCCTTTTTCGAGAGAAGGAATGATCAGAGTATCGAGATGCTCTTTTCTGTTTTCAGTAAAAAGGTCTTGAAGCTCTTTTAGTCCCATTTGAGTTTTCTTTTCCAGAACCATCCTGATTTTTTTTCCTGATTCGCTATCAACATAGGGCTCCTTTGTCAAGACGACTTCTTCATTATTAGCCTCGAGAAATTCCTTAAGCAAAGAAGCCTGAGTTGATTCTCCAGAACCATCCAATCCTTCCAATACGATGAATTTTCCTTTTTTAACCATATTCAGTCTCCTTTTTAAAGTAACTTTAGCTTTCTAAACGGTATCATGACTTGAAATGCTTAGAAAGCCTAGGGCCGTTTTGCAAGGCGTAGTTTGACCCAAGCGTCCCTTCTCCATAAACAAGTTCCGGTTCCTCCGTTACGCGTTCGTAAACGAGTTTGCAAATCGGCTTGTTGTCTTCAAGTATCAAATTGTCTTCGTATGGCCGGAGTTCGAGCACGATCGCCCAGCCTTTTTCATTTCCATCCCGGCCGTGGCCCCACCCCGGATCGATAAAACCGGCGTAGTGCGAGCGGTATTCTCCCGCGCGGACATCCACCGGAGCCAACTCCGCGGAAAAAGTCGGGGGAACCCTTGGACACTGCTTGGTGAAAAAAATATAAAAGTCACCTTTGCGCAATTTTAATTTTCCGTCCTTTGGGCGGTAGATCGGAGTAAAAAATTTGTCGGGGTCGTGGTCGCGCCGCGATAAATCTAAAATTTCCTGGCTTTTTTCGCAGCGATATCCGACCAAATCGGAATCCAAATTTATCGTTAAAATTAGCGAGCCGTCGCGGTCGCGAATTTTTATTTTAGAATAATCTATAAAGTTTCCTTCGACGTTGTATAAAAATTTGTGCCTCTGGTAATTTATCTCGAGCTCCGGTTCGGACTCGATGCGCGTATCGCTATTAAAAAAACGCATTTGCGAGAGAGTATCTCCTGTCTGCATTTTTATCCGAAAAGAGTGCGGAGTTATGAGCGACCAAAGGTCGCCCTTGAATCCCGGGACGCCCGCGGAATCAAACCTCTGCATCCCGTCGCCCAACAAGCGCGCGTGGATGTCATTTCTGCCTGAAGTGCTTTTTGGATTTGCGTAAGCATAAATTCCTTCAGGCAAAGCCAGGCTTTCATTTAGCTTCACAAGATAAGTCGTATCAAGTTCGAGCGGTTTAGAAAAATCGTGCGGCTCCGGATCAGCTAAGCGTTTTGCGGCTTCAAAAACCCCTTCTCCAGTTTTCGGGGTAAACGCCGAAGAGACGCGGTAAACCTGCTCGGAAATGCTTAAATCCAAAGAAGCGGGTTGGATATTTTTTTCATCCGCCCCCTTAATAAAAGAAGCCGCCATCATGTCGCGAATCGTCTGGGATGGGATGGCGCCTAACTTTTTCATCTTCCCAGTATACCCTAATTCTCTATTTCAATTCCCATTGAGCGGGCGCTTCCTTCGACTATCTTCATTGCCTGCTCTACAGTGTTTGCGTTCAAGTCTTCCATTTTTTTCTCGGCGATCTCGCGGATCTGCGCGCGTTTGACCTTCCCCACTTTTTCTTTAAGCGGATTGCCCGAACCCTTCTCTACGCCCGCGGCCTTGCGCAAAAGGTCCGAAGCCGGAGGGGTTTTTAGGACGAAAGTGAAAGTCCGGTCTTCGTATATAGTGATCTCTGCCGGGATGATCTGGTCGCCTTTGTCCGCCGTTTGGTCGTTGAATTTCTTTACGAATTCCCCGATGTTGATGCCGTGCGGTCCCAAAGCGGTCCCAACCGGAGGCGCGGGAGTAGCCTTCCCGGCGGGAAGCTGAAGCTTCAATATTATTTTTATCGGTTTTGCCATTGGTTCTTTATAACTTTTTAACCTGTAGAAAATCAAGCTCCACGGGGGTTTCCCTTCCGAACATCGAGACGAGCACTTTTATCTTGCCTCTCTCTTCGTCAACCTCGTTGACCTTGCCCTCAAACTCTTTGAATGGGCCGTCCGTTATCCTAACGATATCGCCAACCGAGACATCCACCTTGAATTTCGGCTCGACGTCTCCCATGCGCTTGAAAAGAATATCCACCTCCTCGCGCGACAATGGAGTCGGCGTGGTTCCGGAGCCAACGAAGCCCGTCACCCGCGGCGTGTTCCTGACAACATACCACGAATCGTCCGTTACGATCATTTCCACCAAAACATATCCGGGGTATATTTTTTCCTCGACACTCCTTCGCTTGCCGCCCTTAATTTTTATTTTTTTCTCGGTCGGGACGAGCACACTGAAGATTTTATCTTCCATCCCCAAAGACTCGATCCTTTGGCGCAAATTTCTTGCGACCGCGTCCTCATACCCGGAATAGGTGTGGACCGCGTACCAGTTCCTGCCGAATTCCCCTGTTTGTTTCGCCATAACTAAAGAACGAAGTTATTTAGTAAATATTGAAATACGATATCAAGAAGCCCCAAGAAGGCCGCCAAAATAATCGAAGCTCCGATGACGAGCAGCGTAAACCTGACCGTATTTTGCCGGGTGGGCCAATTTACGTGGCGCATTTCCTGGCGTGTATCCTTTAAATAGTTCGTAAACTTTTCGAAGATATTCATAAAATTTGGGTTTTTTAAAAGCCCCGCGGGGCTTTGTATTTATATACTAACAATACCATATAAAAAAGCAAGAGGGGGCTGATCGTAATGACCAGCCCTCCTCTTTTTCAACGCACATTCACTTGAAAAATACAACATGCCGTCTTTTGGAGGAATGGAGTTGTGATAAGACGACATCCATAGTAAATTTGAACCCCTCGACGCTTTCTTGAAGCGCATCACTTATTTTATCTCTGATACGCTCCAATTCTTCGCGTGCGCCATCGTAAAGCTTTGTCAGCCCTATCACTGGCGCAAATCCCCGCCTTCCCAAATTTTCCGCCTCCAGGATTATATCCTCAGATCTATCGATCTGGCTCAAATACGAAGATATTTCATCCAGAGTCCTTGGAATGCTTGGGACAATCGCTACCTTACCTTTAGCTATCAATAATGCTTGTGCCGCCATTAACTCCTCCTCAAAAAGATTTAGCGTAGCTACAGTTTGCAGAGCCAAGATTGCTCAAAACCTGCTCAATCGTTGCCTTAGCGCTTTCCAAGACCGCCTTAACCCTTTTAACTCTTTCATCTTCAGAAAGCCCAGAAAGCTCAGTAGGCAAAACTAACCCAGCAGTATTGTCCGGCAAGCGAATGATATTAACCGGAAAGATCTTTTCCATATAGCCTCCTTATCTAAGCTCAATCTAAGATATTAGACGGGGAAAATCAAGTTGTTTTACACATCCAAGTTCTGCACGGCTCGGGCGTGCGTTTGGATGAAGAGTTTGCGCGGGGCGACTTCGTCGCCCATTAAGATCTCAAAAGTTTTAGACGCTTCTGAGGCGTCGTCTATATGGACCTGCCTCAAAACGCGTACGGCCGGGTCCATGGTCGTCTCCCAAAGCTGGGAAGGATTCATCTCCCCCAAGCCTTTATATCGCTGTATCAAAACTCCGCGAATCTTTTCCTCGCCCGCCTGAATATCCTCGGGATTTTCGGAGGGTGTGCCTGATGTCTCTTTCGCTTTTTTAGATTTGGATTCCGCTGCGATTTTTTCCATGTCCTTCAAAGTTTTTTCTTTCTCCAGGTCAGAATACGCGTATCGGACATCTTTTCCTTTTTGGATCCGGTACAAAGGCGGCTGGGCGATATACAAATAACCCTGTTGGATTATCGGCAAATAATATCGGTAGAAAAGTGTTAAAAGAAGTGTGCGGATGTGCGCGCCGTCGACGTCCGCATCGGTCATTATAATTATTTTGTGGTAGCGGAGCTTCGATATATCTAACTCCTCCGCGATAGCCGCGCCAAGGGCGATAATAAGCGATTTAATTTCTTTAGAAGAAAGCATTTTATCCAAGCGCGCGCGCTCCACATTCAAAATTTTTCCGCGAAGCGGCAGAATCGCTTGGAACTTCCGGTCGCGGGCCATTTTCGCCGAGCCTCCGGCGGAATCTCCCTCCACCAAGAATATTTCGGATTCCTCCGCCTTTCGCGATTGGCAGTCGGCAAGTTTTCCCGGCAAAGTTAACCCGTCCAAAATTCCTTTGCGCAAAACTGTATCTTTCGCGGCCTTGGCGGCTTTCCTCGCCTCCAGCGCCAAAATTACTTTTTCCAAAATCGCCCGGGCCTCCGAAGGATTTTCTTCCAGATACATCGAGAAGGCCTCCCCGAAAACAGATTCCACCGCCCCCCTCGCTTCCGGATTTCCAAGTTTGGATTTCGTCTGTCCCTCGAACTGCAAAACGTTGTTAGATATCTTTACCGCAACGACGGATGTCAGTCCCTCGCGAACATCCTCGCCGGTCAAGCCGTCTTTGTCTTTCAAGTAACCGTTTTTCCTCGCGTAATCGTTTAGGACGCGCGTCAAAGCCGTGCGAAATCCCGTCAGGTGCGAGCCTCCTTCCTGGTTATATATATTGTTGGCGAATGCCAACTCCCTCGCGGTCAAATCGTCGACATATTGCAAAGCGACTTCGACGGAAATCCCGTTTACATCTTTTGTCGTATAAAAAATCGACTCGTTTTTTACTTTCTGTCCCCTGTTTAGGAAAGTTATGTACGACTTAATTCCCGATTCAAAACAAAAAGAATAAGACTGGTGTAAATAATTTTCTTTCTCGCGCTCGTCTTTGATTTGGATTTTGACGCCCGCGGTCAGGTAAGCCTGCTGCCGCAAGTGTTCCAAAATAGTATCCCAGTTAAATTTAATTTCGTGAAAAATTTCCATATCCGGCTCGAATGTAATCGAAGTGCCGGTTCCCTTGGCCGAGCCAACTTTTTTCACTTTCGAAATAGGCTTGCCGCATTTATATTCCTGCTCCCATCTTTCGCCGTCCCGCGCGACCTCCGCCTTCAGATATATAGAAAGGGCGTTTACCACTGAAACTCCCACGCCGTGCAAACCTCCCGATACTTTATATGAATCTCCGCCGAATTTTCCTCCGGCGTGGAGCGTCGTTAAAACAGTCTCGAGCGCGGAGACTTTGGTTTGTTTGTGTATGTCCACCGGAATCCCTCGGCCATCGTCCACCACCCGAACCCGGTTTCCCGGCAAAAGGCTAACGGAAATATTCTTGGCGTATCCGGCCATGGCTTCGTCGAGCGAGTTGTCGACGACTTCCCAAATTAAATGGTGGAGGCCATCAACTCCCGTCGAGCCGATGTACATTCCCGGCCTTTTTCGGACCGGTTCCAGCCCCTCCAATACATAAATATCTTTGGCGGTATAACTCCCCCCTTGCCCCCCGTTTCCAGCGGCGTCTTTTTCTTTTTCTTTTTTAGGCATATCTATTTATATATTTTAGCATAAATTACCACCGAATACTAGCAATATTTGGAGTTTTTTGATAGCTTTTATATATGCAAATCAAAATCGATTCGCCGGAAGAAAAGGAGCTTATAAAGAACCTGGAGGCGCGGACGGACGCCGAGGCAGGACGCATGGAGCGCTTTTTAAAAATGCCGGATTTATCGCGCACGCCCGGAAGCCCCATTCACGAATTGGCGCAAAGGATCGTAACGCTCCCAGATTTCAAAGATTTTGATATCATCGAAACCCCGGAAATCGTGCCGGCCGACATAAGCTTCGATTTATTCGACTTCCCCCCCGACCACCCAGCCCGATCAAAATCCGACACATATTACGCCGACGAAAAAAATATTCTCCGCACGCACACCACGGTCATGTGGTACTACTACTTAATGCGCGAAGAAATAAAAAAGCGAATCGCGAATAACGAGCCCGTAGGTTCCCTTTCCCACGGAAAAGTTTACAGGAAAGATGAAATCGACCGGCATCACATGAACGTTTTTCACCAGATGGACGGCTGGTACCTGGTTCCGCGCGACCAAAAAATAATCGGCATCCAAGATTTGCAGGATATTTTAATAAAAATTGCGCAGGCCATTTTCGGCAACGACATAAAATATCGCTTTAACGAAGATAAATTCCCCTACACGGACCCATCGCTCGAAATGGAAGTCGAGGTAAGCGGAAAATGGGTGGAAGTTTTGGGTTCCGGCGTTGTGCGCGGAAGTGTTTTGGAAAAGTTAGGGGTAGATTCTAAAAATTATACAGGCTGGGCGTTTGGGTTCGGTTTGGAGCGGCTCGCCATCATTTCCATGGAACTGCCGGACATACGCCTCCTCTGGTCCCAAGACGAACGCGTAAAAAAACAATTAAAACTCGGGAATAAATTCAAAGAGGTTTCAAAATACCCGCCCGTGGTCCGGGATATTTCCTTCATCGTCCAAAATTCCTTCGTCCCAAACAATTATTTTGATTTAATCCGCGATTTGGGCGGAGATTTGGTGGAGGAGGTCCAACTCTTGGATAAATATGAGAACGCGGAAAAATTCGGCGCGGAAAAAATAAGTTATACCTACCGGATCGTCTACCGCTCCGGCGAGCGCACGCTTACAAACGAAGAAGTGGACGCTATCCAGAAAAAAGTCTATGACGAGACCGCCAAGCAATTCGGCGCGGAGTTGAGATAGTCACAGAAATTCTTGACAAGCCCGAAATTCGGAGCCACCATTAATTCGGAAGCTAAAAATATTCACTTAAATCCAGAAGGAGGTGAATGATGGGAAAGATCTTTTTAATTTTTTTCACGGTGACATTGGCTGGCGTAATATTTTTCGAGCAAATCAGCCTTACGAAGGTTGAACAGAAGCCCGAAAATTTGAGAGCACGCATCTTGTTGGACACCGACGAAATGGATTGCAGCATACCGGGCATATCCATATCGGAGCAGAAAATGATTACCATCAATCTGCCCGGGTGCAACGAGCCCAAGGAAACTGAAGTGAGCGTAACAAAAAGGGTCGTCCTGGTTTATCTGCCAAGCGGCAAATTACGCAACACTGAAGCATCCTACACGCTGCAGAACTAATACCTCAACCAAAGTCACCGACGTCATAAAGGCCCGATCTCACACGAGACCGGGCCTTTTGATTTAGTTGATATATTTGAGCAAAATAAGTATGATAGAATCCTATAAGACCGTTAAGGGCGGCGTAGCTCAGTGGTAGAGCGAGGGACTCATAAGCCCTAGGTCGCAGGTTCGATCCCTGCCGCCGTCACTGGTTTTAAAAATTTATTGGGCGCGTGGTGTAGCCCGGTCAACACGTCCCCCTGTCACGGGGAAGATCGCCGGTTCAAATCCGGTCGCGCCCGCCTTATCCCAGCTTCTCTACTTCTTGGCCGAGATATTTTTTCATTTTTGCAATCACATCTTTCATTTTATTGACGAGAAACGACGCCTGCGCTAAACGCTTTGGGTCGTGCAATTCCTGCAGATCTTCGAGCCCCTTCAAATGATCCGATAAGAGCGCGGTCAATTTTTCTATATCCCTGCTAACAATGATCTTGTACGCCTCGCGCGTATTCTTTTTGGAAACATACCACCACGAGATATATCCCGCCACCGAGATAATAATAAGTACTACAATGAGAAGAATCTCAAACCAACCGAGATCAATAAATCCAAATGATAAAATCGTTTTGGGTCGTACCCTAAATACTTCCTCGCCAGTTGGATAACTTCTAGCGCCACGTTCATCCCGAGCTACGGCCGAAATAGTGTATTTACCCACAGACAGCGGTTTATCGATCGTCATTTTCCAATTGCCGGAGTTATCGCTTTGCGCCGTGCCTGTAAAAATTTCCTGCTGTAAATCGTTTGATACACGCACATCAATAAAGGCGCCTGGGATCGATTTCCCTGAAGCAAACATAAGATCGCCCTGGGAAACCGACTCCGTTATAAATTCAATAACCGGCGTTACAAGCGGTAAAATCTCAAATTCTACAGTATCTTCCACGCTATTACCCGCCGAATCAAACACACGGACTACAACTAAATGTTTCCCTGGAAGTTGAGGGGGCAGGGTGGTCGCGGTCGTAGTCGACCGTGCGAGTTCTTTATCATCGATGAAAATCAGTGCGTGGGAAATTCCTGAAAGGGCATCGTGTATTTCGTACCGTATTTCTGGGCTGGGATTGTCGCTCGCGAGCGCATTCATCTCAATTTCAAACGGCAAAGGTGCCGTAGTATCAATAGAAATTTTATGATGGGCGGTCTCTCCCCACCCAATATTATTGCGAAACCGAACATGGATATACCAGGTTCCTTCTTTCAAAACCCCAAAATTTTTCCCCGTGAATAATTCTTTTTCCGGATTCACGGGTTTTGTATTGGGGTTTTTGTCTAAGACGGCGGCGGCTTCAATCACATCCGCGGGAACATCCCAAAAGACAGCCGTTTCTCCTATGTAATTATGCCAGCGTGCTTCGTTTGGGTATAAAGGCACTCGAAGTTCCGGCTTTGAAGGAAGTTTTTGGGCAATAACCGGTTCCCTAACTATCTTCTTTGGCGTTTCTACCAAAGCTTCTGGGGCAGGCGGGGATTTTGTTGGCGGAACTGCCGCGGCGCCGATTGTGATATTGGTCCCCTTAAGCGCGGAGAGCACGTTCGTGCCCTTGCCGTCAGAAGCAGTTACAGCCGCATCTCGGAGAGTAAGCTCTGCAAAGCCGGCACGTTTGGCCTTAAAATTAATTTTCAAAATTTGAAGCGCCCCGCCCGAAATTCCCTTGGCCGTTCCTCCGGTAAAATTCAGCACGCCCTCATCGTTTGAAATCTTCGGCTCATCTGGCCAAAAACTAAAGACAGAGCTGGACTTATCAACACTGGAAAGCTCGAGAATATCAACAGGAAATATAAGAGTCGCCTGCCCCGCATTAATATACATCTCTTCCGTATCGATTTTTATATCAACGCTAAATTCTTGCCCTATGCCAAAAGTCCTTGCTTGCGGCAGCAAAGAAATAGTCGCTGCATTTAGGCGAGATGTAAATATGAAAAAAATAAAGAGTGGGAGTACAAAAAAAACTTTTTTATTGGCCATAATCATTGATTTATATCCGCATTGCTTTTAGGAAAATGCTAAAATCGGAGATACCGATTTTCCCGTCATCATCCATATCAATTTTTGCCATCAAATCTTTCTCCCCGGAACCCCACCGAAAAAGAAAGATACTCAAATCGGCGATGCTTACCTCATTATCATTATTTAAATCCGCTCTCGGAGAAGCAAGAAGGGAGAGGCGGAACGTGCGCGGGACGGAAAACTCGCTTGCCTTGCCTTTTTCGTCAATTTGCCTCGAGCGCGCGTAATGATCCCCAATTCTTAAGGATGAGGTGGTCGTTGCATACGACCAAAGACCATTTTCGTCGGACCTGGTTTCACCTTTTAGTATACCATCTATTTCTATCTCAACCTTTAGTATCGGTGCGGCATATCCGGCAAGCTCTATTTCTTTCCCAAGCGTCACTAACGCGTTATCAAAATCAATTGTCGGTGGAAAAAAAATATTTTCAGCAACAAACCTATCACTGCTTAATAAATTCATATTGAACGCGATAATGCCAGTTTTTCCCCCACCTTTATCTTCTGCGCGGAGTGCAAAAAGATAGTCGCCCCCAATCAGCCCAGTATAGGTTATGTAAAAAACGCCATCATCAGAAATTTTAGAAAATTCCGCGGGTACATTTCGGTAAATTTCGTCTTGAATACTCCTTCTCAAAATCTCCACTTTACTACCGGGGTATGCCCGGCCGGAAAAAACAACGCTTGTTGGAGCAACACCGCCCCCTCCGCCACTAGGTGACGCCCCATCAGCCGACGGAGGTGAAGATGGTGGTGGAGGTGGAGTGCCGGCAATTTCTGTTAAAGTACCGAGGCTAGTTACCCCGGAGGTTATACCGCTTATCGCTGAAGTGCCGCTTTTTGTGATATTGCCGGAGGCCAATGGACTGGCCGCTGAAGGGCGCACCCGCACATTTTGCCAAGTAAGCGAATTTTTAACGCCGCCCGAAGTATCGCTTGTAACGGTAAAAGTGACTTGGGTCGTTGTTATGCTCGTAATTGCGACGCTTGTGCCGCTCGGAACGTTATTGATATTTTTAGTATCTGCCCCAGCGCCATCAGTGCGCGTCACCAGTACCGTTGGCAAAGTACCGCCAGTGTCAAATATAAATCCGCTTGGCACATCCAAAATAATAGTGCCGGTGTTAACTTCACTTACTAATTCTTCAGAGATAATCGGACCAGTGAGCGAAGTGTAGTCTCCGTCAACTGTATCCGCAGAAATTGCCCCGCCGCCTGTTGCAGGAGTAATAGTTGCCGCCGCCTCGGCAAAGCGAACGGGATTAAAGACAAATAACCCAACTAATAACAGGATCGCGATATGCCGCTTTCTTCTAAGAGCTCTCAAGTTTTTCTTTTACTCTCTCAACAATATCTTGAACCTTTAAATCAGACTTTATGATATACTCGTAGACGCCACTTTCAAGGGCATCTACTAATGGTTGGGCTTTTTCGAGAGCAGTAAGAATAATAATAGGCATATTCTTTGTTGATGGATTACTTTTTAGTTTTTTTGCAACTGTCAGGCCGTCCATCTTAGGTAGGATAATATCCAGCAAAATGAGATCAGGTTTTAAGGTCTCAATTAATTTAAGCCCCTCCTCGCCATCAAACGCAACTGATACGTCAAACCCAGCGTCATTCAAACCGGCGCACAGCCTGTTGGAAAGTATTTCATCATCTTCGATTAAAGCTATTCTCTTTTTCATATTTTCGGCTGGTCCCCTTCCGGATGACTTTCTTTACTAAAAAAGGTTTTTATTTTCTCAATAATCTCTGCGACAGCGTGGCTCGATTTTACCAAATAGTCATTCGCTCCGAGCCGCAGACCTTTTTTAATATCTTCATCTTCGCCAAGGAGAGTCAAAAGTATTACCGGAATATCCTTCGTGCTAGGATCTTTTTTAAGTTCCCCTAATACTTCGAAACCGCCTTTTTTGGGCATTATTAAATCTAACAATACCAGGTCGGGCCGCTTCGATCTTATTAACTCCAAACCGGCCTCACCGTCAAAAGCTTGAGAGACCTCAAAACCAGCGTCAGTGAGCTCCGTATACATCACCTTGGAAAGCACTTCGTCATCCTCTACCAACACTATTTTCTGCACGCTCATAAATAAATTATATTCTACTTAGGTTCTAATACAAGCTCCTTGTTTCCAGCGCGATCGGGAGACATAAGTGGAAGTTGGACAAAGAAAGTAGAACCCTTCCCTTCGTCGGATTCAAACCAAATTTTTCCCCCAAGAAGTTTCGCCGCCTCCGAAGCGATATAAAGCCCAAGGCCGGTGCCGTCGGGTTTCACAATGCTTGCGTTCGATGCGCGTGCAAATTTTTTAAAAATATGCTCCTGCTCTTTTTTGGGTATCCCGATGCCAGTGTCTTGAACCCTAAATTGCAGAGAATCTTTTTTCTCTTCCAATAGCATCTCAACTTTTCCTCCTGTCGGAGTGTAGTTAATAGCGTTAGAAACGAGATTTTGTATAATGTATCCGATTAGGTTTTTATCCGTGGTGGCAATGAGTTTTTGTGGATGCTTTGAAAAAATGAAAGATATCTTTCCTCTATCGCAGAGAGCCTGGTGCTCACGCATATTCTCGTTGATTAACTCCACCAAATCCAAAGGCTTTGAAACAACGCTCATGCTGCTCGATTCGATTCGCGACACATTCAGTAAAAGTTTTATGAGGTTAGACAAGCGCACAGCGGAATAATGAATATAATCTAAGTATTTTCTGCCTTCCTCAGTTAATTTTTCTTTTTTTGAAAAAAGCTCAATTGTCCACTCTATGCCGGTAAGTGGTGTCCGTAACTGGTGCGACGCCAGAGAGACGAACTCACTTTTCTCGCGGTCAATTTCTTTTTCACGCGTTATATCCCGAAAAATATTTACCGCTCCAATTACTTTCCCTTCAAGGATTATTGGGGAAACCGTTCTTGATATAGGAAACTTTGTCCTATCTTTTCTCAAATAGAAAGAGGAGGTAGTAGTAGTAGTAGTAGTAGTAGTAGTAGTAGTAGTAGAAAGCGCCGCGCGGATGGCTCCTTTTTCCGGTGATATCGGATTGCCACTTTCATCTTCGCGGTGTAAAATTTCATGCCACAGCTTGCCGATTGATTCTTCCTGCGTATAACCAAGCATTTTTTGGGCTGTCTGGTTAATCAAAATTATCTCGCCCTTCTCGTTGACAGCAATACATCCATCAGCAATGCCGGCCAAAATTGCCTCTTCTTTTGCACTGGTTTCAGCAATCTTTTTCTTCTCAATCTCAAGGTCTTTAAGGACATTCCGGGCAGCTGTCTTTGCACTTTCAAGATCCTTTTCTATTTCCTTCCTATCGGTAATATTTTGAAATACGGCCACAAAAAAATTTTTCTTTGGGCTATAAACCGAGATTGAAAACCATCTTCCAAGCGGTTGGACATATGTTTCAAACTTTTCCGGTTTGCCAGTCAAGGAGACTTTACCGTAAATCTCAAACAATTCTGAATTAGACGCTCTAATCCCCGGAATAAGTTCCGTGACTTTTTTCCCTTCAGCCTCTTTTAATCCAGTCAGCTTTTCAAAATTTTCGTTGACAGTTATATAAATAAAATCGGCCGGGAGTCCGTCTGCATCAAAAATCATCTTGCAGTAAGCCAGCCCATCAATCATATTATCAAATAGCGAACGGTAGTCGATTTCAGAAAGTCCGAGCTTCATTGCTTTTTCTTAAGCTCCTCGATTTCTTTTTTAAGTTCCACCATTTTTATCTCCCGGCCAATCATGCTTTTATTCAATTCTTCCAGTTCCTTAATTCTATTAGAAAGTTCTTCTGTCCGTTCTCTTACTTTATCTTCAAGTCCCTTGGTGTATTCGGCAAGTTTTTTCTCGAGGTCCCTTCTGATCGTAATGTCTTCCATAGCAAGAATGATCAATTGTACTGAATCCACTTGTCTGGCATTGAGCAGTATTATTCTTTCTCCAATTGTTTCAAAATCGCGCACAACTTCATAATTCTTCACGACTTTTTTTTGGGGCAAAATTTCTTCCAATAAATTCCTCAAATCGGGGATATTCCATTGTCCATTTCCTAATTCATAGACAAACTTATTTTCCGTTTGCTCCGGTGAAACATGAAAATTTTCATAAAAAGTCGGGCTCACCGAGACTACCTGAAGTTTGGCATCAAGAATCAAGAAAGACTCCCTGGCAACATCTACCAAAGTTTTCATGTAATGCAGGGCGAGCTCTCTTGAGTCTTTTGATATATTGTCTTGAGCTTTATTATTTTTCATATTCTTAATTTTTAATGAGAATAATTCGACCTTTTAAAGAAAAAAACCACCAATTCGAAATTGGCGGATCTATTTTTTACAATAATAAACCCTTAAGTAGGTCTGCGCCGCCACGCGACTTAGCGAAATCGATCCAAAATTATAGAGACCTTGACTTATCTTTGTATTAATTTGATTATATGGCTTTTTCGTCGCCATGTAATCATAATAGCATAAAAAAATCAAGTAGATTTTTCTAAGTGCATAAATGAGGGTTCTTGTGATGAAATCGATGGATAGTGCTCGGGCGACCTATGACATAATAGCATAAAGTATTTAACGAAAATTTCAAGTAATTATTGTTGTGGGATCGCGGGCTGGGGCGGAGGGAGTTGGATTGGCGCGGGGCCAACGGTGGATGGTTTTGCCGTAACGAGCGGCTGGGAAAGGAGCCAGAGGGTTGCGACGGTATAGAGGACCATCAAAATCATCATAGGGTATTGGCTCCGAAGTACCGTGCGTTCGTTTTTAAAAATTTTCACGGCGAGCAGGTGCGCGAACCAAATTCCGGCGATATGCGCCAAGACAACTAAACCGATTTCCGTAAACCAAACCGCGCGGGCGCCCAAAACTAAACTCCCCTCCCGCAAGGCTGCGGTCCCAAAAATATTCCAGCCGAACCCGAAGGGGTCTGAAATGATTCCGTAAATCGCGGGCAAAGAGATAATAAAAAGCGGGAAATTATGCGCGAGAATATATCCCGCGGCGATCGGGGCCAGCGAGACGACAAATCGCCGGGCGAGACCCATCGTCGTAAATTCGGATTTCGTAAGTTTTCGCATAAGCCAGATCGCCACGATGTAAGGGACAAAAAACAAAAACGGGACGACAAGGATTCCGAATGAAGTAATCAAGCTGAAATTGTCGTACCAGAATTGGGTTTCTTTTATGCCATCGAAAGTCGCCCCGGCCAAAAGGACGCTTGCTACGCCAAGCGTCGAGGCTGTGAAAATTTTCCCGTCTAACTTTTTTGCATATGGCTCGTAAACGATCGCGTAGTTATCTTCGCTGATTTTAAAAGGCGCGACATTCCCGATAAAACCAAACATGACAGAAAAAACTTCCCCGTCGCGAAACCAATTCTTGAAAATAGACGCGCAAAAAATATTTACAAAAGTATATCCGAGAAGGACAAACCCGATTACCGAAGGAATGAAAGATAAACCCGAGGAAAGCTCCCACCAGAAAAGAAGCACGAGCAAGATTACCCCGAAGGCGCCCAAAAATTTGCTCTCGCGAAAAGGAGAAAATCCCATCCAAGAGCCAAGCGTTTTCCACGGATTTAATTTTTCCCAAATATTTCCAACGAGGCAGGAGACAAAAATAAAACCGACCAGAAAAAATACCCAGAAAAATATCGGCGCGAAATTTAAAATATAATCGTCCGCGCCGAAAATTCCCGCGAGAATAGTAAGCAGAAGAAAAAATACGCCCGCTATTTTAAAAAGAAAAATAATTTTCGAAAGCGCAGGGATTTTAAATATTTTTGGCGATGCGTCCTCCGGAGCCTTCCGTATGAAAAATCCCAAGACAAAAAAAGAAGCCGCGACCGCCAACCCTGCTCCCCAAAGATAATACGAAAGCGGGACGGGCAAGCGGTAAACTTCGCCGATGCCGTGGGCCCAAGCCGCGCCCGGGAATAGGATCAAGAAAAAATAAAATAGGTTCATGGGTAGACTTCGAGAATGGCGATCAGCTTTTGGGCCCCCTCGAGCTCCATTTCAAAGCGTCCGGTTTTATCCGCCGTAAATTCAAAGACGGCCGGCTCCCCGGGCTTTGCGTCTTTCAAAATATCGTACCCGTGAAGATGCACCTCGTCTTCGATTTCGGAATTGACGGTTACCTTTACCGGATCCCCTTCTTTTATCTGCCAGGTAGGGTATTCTTCCGTGCCAGCGTTAACATCTAACACAAATTCCCTAAGCGTTGAATTTTTTTCCTGCGGATCTTTTTTCAAAAATAAAAACATCCCCGCGAGAATCAGAACCCCTATCAAGATAAACAAAACCCTGGTTTTCATGGGTTTATGATATCACAAAACCAGGAGAAAATTTACTTAGCTTTTCCGGAGTAGACGACTTCGCCTTCGAGGTTAATCTTAACGCTCGCGCTCGCGGAGACGTTAAGAATTTTTACGCTCACTTCCTGCGGCTCGCCTAAGACTTGGACGCATACTTCTGCGGTGCTTTTCTTTGTGAGGTTAAAAGTTACGTTCGAAGAAGGCATGTCTTTCGTGGCAACGGTTTCAACTTTCCAGTCAACGCAAGGCGTAGAGCGCATCAGTTTTCCAGAAAGCGTAAGTGTGCCGTCCTTGTGCACGAGTTTTAAGTCGGCTTTGTCGTTTACAATCCTTTTCTCCCCTTCTTCCTCAATTTCTATTTTGGTGTCGGAATCAACCGAGCCATCCAAACTTATAACTCCCAAAACATTTCCGCGGGTGCGGATGGATGTTTGGAGGTCTGCGCGGATCGCGGCAGCTTCTTCGGTTTTTCCATCGGCCTCAAGTTCCCCAATACCTTCGTCCGCTTCTTCGGCGTACATCTTAAATTCACTTTCTAATTTAGCTTTGGTTTCGGCATCGAGGCGTCCTTCGGCTTTCAATTTTTCAGCCTCTTCAAGCCTTCGCAAAGCTAAGTTCGCGCGATGTTCGGCTTCGGCCTCTCCGGAAAGAGCAACCCAACCCTGGACGGTTTCGTTAACGCCAATTTTGACCGGATATAATGTATCCCCCGGCAAAGAACTTTCTGCGCCAAAAGAAACCCCAGCGGAAATTAACAGCACTATCGCAATAATTATTCCCATGTTTTTTGATTAAACCTGTAATCTCCTTGACCTAGTAGACGAGAATATGCGCGCCTTCTTACAAGTATAAATTAGTTGGGGGACCGGGAATTGCACCCGGGTCTGGAGGTTATGAGCCTCCCGAGATACTGCTTCTCTACCCCCCGCGATTTATCTGGATATATTACATCTTCCCGCTTCCAATTTCAAGAGATAATCTGCTAGACTTTACGCAAAGCTTCATTAAAAACAGAAAGGAGCAAATAATGCAAATCGAAGGACATGAACTCGAACCGTTGAAACCGATCGATCTACCAAACTGCCACACCGTTGCGGATATGCTGAATGGATACTACTACTCCTGCGGAAGGGCGAGAGAACTTGGGGAGGTCGCACGCACCCTCGCAGAGCTGTGCCGATCGGCAAACAAACCATACATCATTTTCGGAGGAAGGCGTGATAGCTGCTTGGGGAAAGTTCTTTCTGAAATGGTCGAGAGGAATTGGTTCCAAAAGATCTTGATGCCATACGAATATAGGCATCACTCTTATGGAGGAGAAAACGTCCTTATCGTAGACAACTTCTACGGCAGCGACGAGGATGCTCTCTACAAAAAACCAAAGCGGTCGATATTCATACTCCCTGACTATCGCGACATCCCAGCGCATACCGGCGAAGGATATTACCATGACGCCGTGTTTGAAGATCCGGAATTTGTAATCCCCGCACTCTACCACTTCCTGAAAGAGAGTCTCGCCGGAAAGCCAACTTCGATAATCGACTTCATGCACGACCTCAGACGCTTCGGCGGAATCGCGCCACTGATACCCGCGGCCGCAGAAAATTTTGCAGAGATGGTTTCAGACCCTGACATGACGATCATCCTAACGATCACCGGCGTAATGACCATCGCCCAATTTGATTGGATGATCTGCGACATCATTGAGAGAAAGATGTGCCATGTTCTTTCCTGTACTGGAGCGCTCATGGCACACGGCCTTACGAAAAGCATCGGCCTTTCACACTTCAAACATAATCCCCATCTCAATGACTCCGTGCTCCGGAAACATCAGGTAAACCGGATTACCAGTTCTTATGAGATGGAGGAATCATTGGATCAAGTTGAGAAAGTGGAGATAGATATCCTGGACTCAACTCGAGAAAAAATTATAAGCCCAAGCTATCTCCATGAACAAATGGGAAAATACCTCGCCCAACATTACCAAAAGGAGCGTGGAATTCTGAAATCCGCGTATCTACATAATGTACCGGTATTTGTTCCTGCCTTCTCCGACTCCGAGATCCAAAACAATAAAATAGTTCATAATAGGCTCAGAAAAATCGCCGGGCTAAAGAAAATATTTGTCGACGAAGAGCTGGACGTTGAACGCTGGATTAGTGTTAACTCCAACTCTAAAAAGCTTGGCATTTTTGCCATCGGAGGAGGTCCACCCAGAAATACAGCACAAAATACCTGCCCCTTGATCGACATTCTGAATAAGCGGGCGGGCGAAAGCCTTATACCAAAGAAGTTTAGTCGAGGAGTAAGGATCTGCGCAGATCCGCCCGACTTGGAGAATATGTCCACGGCAACGTTTGCGGAATGTGTGTCGTGGGGAAAAGCAGAGCCGGACGGAAACTTCGTTGAAATCCGCGCGGACGCAATCTCAACCTGGCCCTTTATAGTGAAGTACGCGATGGAAATAACCGAGCGTATATGACAAACAAAAAAACGCCTCGCTGGAAGGAAATCCAACCGACGAGGCGCTTTTTATTTTTCTTCCAAAATTTTTCCTGCTTCGAAAAGTCTTCTTTCCTCGTGCCACGGGGCGATGAGCTGAATCCCTACGGGCAAATTCTTGCCTTCTTTTTCAATGGTGCCAAACGGGACGGAGATCGCGGGGACTCCGGCAAGGTTTATCGGCACGGTATAAATATCCTCGAGATACATCGAAAGCGGATCCGAAACTTTCTCCCCTATTTTAAACGCGGGGTGCGGCGTCGTCGGGGTCAAAAGCAAATCAACATTTTTAAATTCGTTTTCAAAATCTTTTCTTATCATATATCTAACTTTCTGCGCCCGGGCGTAATAGGCGTCGTAATATCCGGCCGAAAGGACGTAGGCGCCTAAAATAACCCTGCGGCGCGCTTCCGGACCGAAGCCTTTTTCGCGAGTTTTCGCATATACTTCCAAAAGATTTTTTCCCTCCGCGCGCGAGCCGTACCGTATCCCGTCGAAACGCGAAAGATTCGCGGAGACTTCCGCGGGCATAACTATGTAATACGCCGCAAGCGCATAATCCACGGACGGCAAAGAAACTTCTTTTATTTCAAATCCCTTGGCTTTAAAAAATTCTATAGATTCCTGGAATTTTTTGGCGATTCCCTCTTCGAGCCCCTCCTTGCCCATTTCTTTCAGGGAAAAATATTCCCTAGGTACGCCGATGGTTTTGGAAGCGGATCTTCCACTTGGAAGCTTCGCTTCCAAGCTGGTTGAATCTAAATCATCTCTTCCGCGAATTACGTCGAAAATTATTTCAGCATCTTCAACCGATTTCGTGATGGGCCCAACTTGGTCAAGCGAGGAAGCCATGGCGATCAAGCCCGAGCGCGAGACCGCGCCGTAAGTCGGTTTCAGCCCCACAACACCGCAAAATGCGGCGGGCTGACGGATAGATCCTCCGGTATCTGAACCAAGCGCCGCCAAAGCCATATCCCCTGCAACCGCAACAGCCGAGCCGCCGGAAGAGCCTCCCGGGACGCGCGAGACATCGTAAGGATTTTTTGTCGCTCCATACGCCGAGTTCTCCGTGGAAGAGCCCATGGCAAATTCATCCATATTTGTCCGGCCGAGAAAAATTGCCCCTTCCTCGCGGAGCTTTTCTATCACGGTCGCGTCGTAACTCGCGGTGTACCCCTCCAAAATTTTCGAAGAAGCGCCGGCCATTTTGCCTTTTATTAAAATATTGTCCTTGATCGCAAAAGGGATCCCCTCAAGCGCTCGCGGAGTCTCGCCTTCTTTTATTTTCTTGTCCGCCTCTTCGGCCGCCTTGAACGCGTCATCAAAAACTTCGCGGTATGCGTTTAACTCTGGGTCTTTCTTTTTTATTTCCTCTTGATAGTGTGCGACAAGCTCTCTCGCGGAAAGCTCCCCGTTCGTAAAAAGCTCACGCACAGACTTAATTGTTAGATTAGAATAATTAGTCATTAGAAATTAGTTATTCCCTCTCGAATACGCCCTTAACTTTTAGAAATCCCTTCTCCTCTTCCGGAAATTGCTCTTTCAATAAAACAAAGTCCCGAGTCCGAGCTTCATCTTTGCGGAAAATATTTTTTTCTCCTACGGCGTGCGTCATCTCCGGCACGCCCGAAATATCAACTTCTTTAAGTTTTTCTATGTAGCCCAGAATATTCTCCAAATCTTTCTGGAGATTTCCTTCTTCTTTCTCGGTCAAGTGAATCCTGGCGAGCTCCCCTAATTTTTTTATGTCGTCTTTTGAGATCATAACATCTTAATAAATTCCGCTTCGCTAAGTATTTTTACCCCCAACTTCTGCGCCTTTTCAAACTTTGATCCGGGCTCCTCGCCGGCGACAACGTAATCTGTTTCCTTGGAAACCGACTCTGAAGTTTTTCCGCCCAAAGCTCGGACGCGGGATTTTGCCTCTTCGCGCGAAAGCGAGGAAAGCGAGCCCGTCAGCACAAAGGTTTTTCCTTTTAGCTTGCCCGAAGGCTGGCGGTATTTCTCGATACTAACACGCTTTAATAGTTTTTCCAGATAGCGCTTGTTGTAGGCGTCGCGGAACCATTCGTAAATGCTTTTTGCGACCACATTCCCGACGTTCGGAATCTCGTTTACTTCTTCGAAAGAAGCCTTCTCTATTTTTTCGAGTGAACCAAAATAATCAGCCAAATCCGAGGATGTCTCCTCCCCCACATGCAAAATCCCAAGCGCGATCAAAAAGCGCGGCAAGGAAA
>Ga0209542_10002646_pt1 | contig 39689 bp, 46 predicted proteins | sample RifCSPhighO2_01_FD_184028 | JGI IMG/M metagenome (GOLD analysis project Ga0209542, IMG submission 184028) | Soil microbial communities from Rifle, Colorado - Rifle CSP2_plank highO2_0.1 (SPAdes) (version 2) | ecosystem: Environmental > Terrestrial > Deep subsurface > Rock core/Sediment ... | reverse complement strand
CTCCGCAGCAAGCTACGGAGTATTCACCGCGAAATTTTTCGCTTTCAGCGACCAGCAATTTCAGTCTTTCAAAATCTGCCACAGCAAGCTGTGGGGTATTAAACCCAGATTTAGAAATAAATAAATTTAAAATAAAACAGCATTAAACTCATATCAATACCATCATTAAATATCAATTAAATTCATAAATAGCAATGTATAAAAATATCACATTAACTATATCATTAAATATAATCTCAATCACATCATAATTAAATTCAAATTCAATAGGTCAAATCCAAAAAATAAAGATGCTAATCAACATTCACAATATCAAATAATACAAATCCACATTAAATCCATTAATTTATACATACTATAACTTAAATCAACATCAACTTAACTAAAACAAATCCAAGTTAACAATATCCCTCAATTATATCCTAATATATCAAAGGACGTTTATAATTTACCCTATTTACGCCTTTGATAGATAGAAAAAGACAAAAAATGGTAAAAAACTAATGTCTTTTTCTATACTTAAATTTAAACCCTCATTATCAACATCAACCATTAAATCCAAAAAATAAAAATACTAATCATCATTAACATTGTTAAATAATATAAATCTATAAAATATCAATTAAACCAATATTAATAATATGAAATTATATTCAATACTCAATAAGTTAAATATATCAAGTAATAATCACAGTTCAAATATCAAAACAATCAAAACCTTCAATCAACATAAATATTAAATCATAATCATCAAACATGGAAAAATATTTATTTAAAGGCTATAATGCAGAATTAGTAAATTATTTGTTTCAGACATTATTAATTACTTATTTAATTTTATTATTAATTGAACAGATTCTTCCAAAGTTTGTCTCGCAGTATTTTAACCTGAATTACCTGTTAATTATAGTTATTATTGCAGGTATTTTGGATGTATTTTCAGAGCATCAGGAGAAAAAGCCAGAAATAATAAAGAAAAAGGATTATATTTTCATTTTAATCCTTGGAATATTGGGAACAGCTATAATCAAGTATAAAACAGATACATTAGGGCTTTTATCCTGGGTTATCTCAATAATAGCAGGAATATTGATAATTCTTATTTCAATTCTTGTATTGGAAGATGAAGATGACGAAAAAAGTAAAAAAGATCATAATCATCATAAAGAATCACATATCAAACTCAATAATAAAGGAATAGCATTTATTTTAATATCAATATTAGCAATTTTAGCCTTAATTTCATTAGCTTTGTCTTTCTTCGCTAAATTGCTTTTATTAGAATCATTTAGAATTGTTTTTGGCAGTGTTTATGTTTTGTTTCTTCCTGGTTTTATTATTTCATATATCTTTTTTCCAGAAACAAAAATAGAAACAAACTATCATGATGAAACTGACAAAGGTATAGACTGGCTTGAAAGAATTGCCCTAAGCTTTGCTCTAAGCATAGCAGTTGTTCCTTTAGTTGTTTTCTACTTGAATTTAGTAGGAATTAAAATAAACTTCCTAAACACTTTTCTTACAATTTTAGGAATAATAGCTGTTTCACTGGGAATTTTGATAGCTAAAGGAAAGAAAAGATTATTATTAAGAAAGAAGATTAGCTTTATTTATAATTTTTTGTAAATATGACAAAAATTCTCCTGTATCTACGAAATAATTAGGATACGCCTTTTTTAAATCAGTACTTGTATCCGCACCAACAAGGACTACATCATATTCTTTTTTTCCATTATTTCTTTTTTCAGCTTCTGCATAATCCTTAATCGCTTTTTGTTCCTGATTTTTTGTATATGCAGATATATTTAATTTTTCACCTAAAATATCCAATTCTAATAAGAAGAACTGTAATTTTGGTTTACTTTTAATTTTTTGTTCAAATATTTTAACAGCTTTTGTCCAGCCTCTCATAACCTTAATAACATTTAACTCAGATTCTTTTTTCTTAATTTGCGAGTATATTTCTTTTTCATCATTGGGAGTATCTGGAACACAAGGACAATTTTCCATTTTAGCAAAAGCAGAACTTACTAATTTAAAGAAATCCATCCATTCTTTTTGTCCTTCGTTAGATTTAATAGCCTGTCTTGTAAAAAAGTCTACAGTTTCAATAGCTGTTGCCCATAAATGTTGCAATTTTGATCTTATTTGAACTTCTATAAGTAATCCATTGTATTCTTTTTTCCCCTTATCACTATTATATCTATAAATTAAATGAATACTTCTGTATCCATCATTTTTTGGTTTAGAAATATAATCCTTTTCATTTACTTTTTTATGCTTCAAATCTCCTTTTACATAATATTTTTGGTAAAGTTTTCTTGCTAAAGAAACATCAGACAAAACAGCCCTGCAACCTCCTATATCTTGCATTTGAGATAGTTTCATAGTTGCTTTAATTCCACCATATTTACGTTGAAGTTTTTTGAGAATAGCTGGAACACGTTTAAGACGCTGAACAGTTAAAGACTCCTTATCTATAATTTTTGAAACTCTTTTCAACCTTTTTTTGAATATATGCATAGGATAACTATGAGCTGCTCTCCAATTATCTAAAACTCCTAATGCTTCAATTATCTCCTCTTCAGAGCTATTTTTGTCAATTAAAATATTTCCAGCAGAATCAATTTTGCTCTTTGAATATGTTGGTTTTATCCAGGTCATAGATTATACAAATTATATAACTATTTAAATATTACTATTTTGCGCGGTTGATTATAGACGGGCATAATCTATATTTGATATATAACACTACTTTTGCGCGGTTATTAAGGTACCGAAAGGTTTAAATAATAGTAGTGCCTAAACATATTAAAGTACAAAAAAATAAATTTTTATTTTTTTATCAAAATTGATTTCTAATGCAACAATATACTACATAACAAAAATCATTAGCTCAAACAATCTTTATACTTAAGCATGCCTTTATACTTCCATAGAAAACTCAGCTCAGATATTTTCAGCTCTTTTTTTAACTCGCCGTTAGAATTAGCCAATTTTATAATGCTGCATAAATCATTCCCATTTTTTCCCAATTCAGAAATATATTTTGAATTAATCCATACTTCAATATCAGCATTAGTATTTGTGTTTTTATTTGATAAAGAATTTGAAGCATCTATTTTTACTGTTTTTCCAGTAATTGTATAACTTTCTTCAACCTGTTTTTCTCCATTATTCATATTATAAAGCTTTAATTTAACAATTCCTTTTTTAGGCATGTCCTTTATCATCTTATTTGATTCCAGGTATTGAGGAAGATTTTCTTTTGTAACAACAACAGGTATAGAAACAGAGCTTGTTTTAGGACTTTTTCCATAAATTGCCAAAGCAGAAATTATTTTATCAAAATTCAGAAAAAACACAATTAGTATTAACATAAATACTGCAATAAAAATTCTTGATTTGTTTCTTGACTTATTTGAATTTTTCTTATTTAATTTATTGGTTAATTCCTGCCTCTTTTTCATATAATTAGCTGGATTTGCAGTTTTTAAAGTTTTATTCTTAAAACCATCAACCTGAAACAAATATGTAAGAAATGAAATTTTATAGTTATTGATTAATCAAGTAAAGGCAATATCATTTTATTCAATGGCAATGCACAATAATATGCTATTTTGTTCAATGGCAATGAAAATAAAGAAGAAAGAATAATTAAATATAAAAAATCAGAGTTAATTCTTTTTATTTAAAACAAGATAAACTATATATAAAACAAAAAATATGCTTATTATAATAAAGACTATCGGCAAAAATGGCTGAATAAGGGAGCCAAAAAAACTAAGAAGGAATACTATCGGAATCATTCCAAGAAATGTAACTATGGCAAAAGTAAAAACATTCAATCTTGTTAATCCAGCTGCATAGCTTACCACATCAAATGAAATGTGGGGCATTAAACGTGTTATGAATATTATACGCGCTATATTTTTCTCTTTTTTCCCTTTAATTTTAAGATAGAATTTATTCTGTTCTAATTTTTTAGAAAGATAATCTCTTAAGAAAAATCTTGCAATAAGAAAAGCTAAAGTAGCTCCAATAGTAGCACCAATAAGTGTATATATCATTCCAAGCCAAGGCCCAAATAATGCGCCTCCTATAATTGCTAAGGGTGAAGAAGGTATTGGTGCAATAAGAATTGCCACAATCATCATAAGAATATAAATTAAAGGAGCTACATTGCCGGAGTTTTTTATTATACTCTCTCCATTATTATATAAGCTGTTTATCTTTGAGAAAAATAATATTGCTATTAATATGAATATTAAAAGAACTGCTACTTTTGCATATTTATTTTTATTTATCCCCATTAGAGAATATATAAACAGCACTATAAAAACTATAACTTTACTTCAAACCAAACATCTTTAATATCTGAATTTCCAGCATCATCTGTTCCTCTTGCAAATACATGATGAATTCCTGGCTTAAATGACTTAAGTTTAAGCTTTTCATTTCCATATTCATCGCAATTATTGCATAATCTTCTCCATCTTGGATTTTGTTCTTTATCATCTAAGTATTCAATAGTAACTTTTTCACTTACATTAATATTAAACGGAACTTTTCTTTTATAAGTAATGTTTTCAGGCAGATTTAAATTTAATACTGGAGAAATTGTATCAACAAAAACTCTTGTTTCTTTTGTTTTTACTTTGTTTATTCCATCTGAAATTTCAAAATAAAATCCTATATACGAGTTTTCAAATTGTGTTAAATCAGCAGAAGTTTTGCATTCTTGGTTTTTTCCAGATGTGCAATTTTCTAATGTTATATTAGGATTAAAAAACAATTTAATTTCTTTTAAATTATCTTCTGTATAAGTTAAAGAAAATTCAGAGCCATTCACAACAGAATTTTTTTTAGGAAACATCTTTGAAATTGAAGGAGCTTTGCTGTCAACAAAAAATACTAAGTTAGATTCCTGAGTATTGCCAAATGTGTCTGTTGCCTTTATAGTTATATTGTTCCATCCTTCTTTGGCATTCAAGGTTTTTTTATTTAAATTTCCATATTCTTTGCAGTTTCTGCATAATCTTCTCCATCTTGGATTTTTTTTATTTAAATCAATGTATGAAATTTCTTTAACTCTTTTAGAAGTTGTCAAATTAAGCAGTACTCTCTTTGTACCATACATATCATCTAATTTAGGAGAATTAATAATTAAATTAAAAGGAGAGAAATTAGTTAAATCAACGTAAAAAGTCCAGGTTCTTTCAGAACTTCTTCCAGATTTATCCCTTACATTGATTGTCACATTATGCCACCCATCTGATAAATTAACTAATGAAGTATAAGATACAACAGCATCAAGACCAAAAGGAACAACATCTACTTCATTGCTTACATCATTTCCATCTAAAGTCATAATTATGCTTTGCTCGTCAATTCCTGAATTGCTTTGATAAATTTCATCAAGATAAGCGCTTATAATTGGTTTTGTTTCATAAATAGTGCTTCCATTTTGAGGTATTTCATTTTTTATAACAGGATTTTTAAAATCAAATTTAAAAGTTGTATTTTGCCACGATTCTGTTTTTCCACATAAATTTGCTCTATATTTTAAAACATGAATTCCTCCAGTTATGTTTGCATTATTTGGAGCATTTTCTAATCCAAAAGCAGAAGTATAAGTTTTTATTTCATTGCCATTCCATCTATAAGAAATAATTGAAGCATCATTATTTACTAAAGAAAATAAAGGTTCAGTTATATACCATGGATTTAATCCATTTGGCAGAACAGGATCAACATTTACTATTGTTTTGTTATTTACATAAAAAGTTTGAATACCGCTGTTTGAAACATGCCCCATACAGTCATAAGCATAAACAGTCCAGTCAAAGCTTTGTCCTCCTGAAATAAAAGAAGAACTTAAAGAATGAACATAATTTCCTGGGTTTCCACTTCCAACACTGCTTCCTGTGAAATTATTCCATACACCATCTTTTAGAACACTAAATATAACATTTCCAGCACAAAAAGTTGAAGATGTATTTGCATATAAGGCTATATTATCAGAAGATAATATGCATGAAGGCAGTTGGGTTTTTTCTTTAACACAAACTCCTATCCAAGGTGTGTAATCAACATTACCAGTAACATCATTTCCTGAAGGTCCTCCACATTTATTCCAGTAATTACTTTCAGCATTAAGCAAATCAGCTCCATCCCAAACTAACCCAAAATCATTATTTAAGAAATTATTTTTATTTATTTCAGTGTCTAAAGGATAATGCATTCCTCCGGTAACACTGTCAGTTAACCACATACCTCTCCATAAATTTTCAACAGTATTATTTATTATTTTTACATTATTTGTTTTTCCAAGCAAAGAAATTCCTCTTGATTTATCAGCATTTTCTCCTTTGATTTTATTGTTAAATATTTCTGCAGTAATTTCTCCACTATTTCCATTAGTAGAATCTCCATTCCATAAGCCAATTCCTCTTCTATTTTGTTTCAAATTTTCAATTGTATTATTAATTACTTTAATATTAGTGAATTTTCCACCACCAAGTGTAGCTTCATTATAAGAACTTGCAAAACTTATTGCTGTTGCTCCATGATCATAAGTTCCAGAACTCATATCAAAATGATTATTAGTTATTTTCTGTAGGGAGGTAATATCAACTTCACCATATGTCATTGCAAATATTGAATCTATTCCATAAACACCTGCATCAAGGTCATTATCTGATATATCAACTCCTCCTGTATGTTTTTCAAGCAAAATAGAATTTCCAGAAACCTCTCTTATTGTATTTTTAGTAAATATTAATTGTTCTTTTCCTGAATGTGAATAAAATCCATAATCTTCTTCATCATCAGCATTATTTGTTCCATAAATTTTATTTTCAGTTATGGTATATGTTGAAGAATCTGAAGAAGATTCAGTGTAAATTCCAACATTTGTTTTATCATCTCCATTGTCATTTCCATTATCAACTCCTCCTGCATTTTTTATTGCAAATCCCTTTACTGTTACATCTCCATTACTATTAATTCTAATAAGTCCAGTTGTAAGAAGAGCAGCTGTTTCTCCATTAATAATAGTAGTATCTGCTCCTGCTCCAATAAGTTTTATTGGCTTGTCAATTACTATTTGATTTTCATTATAAGTTCCAGCTCCAACATTTATTGTATCTCCAGCAGTTGCATTATTAACAGCATCTTGAATTGAAGAATAATCTCCAGCACCGTTAATATTAATTACACCACCATCTGCTAAAACAAACGATATAGATAAAATCAATGCTAACATTAAAACCCACACACCTTTTTTTGCCACCATATTTTTTCAATATATCCCTTGTATATAAATCTTGTTTACTACTTTCTTACACGAATACAAAATAAGGATAAAGTACATAAAGTATATATTTTGAATGATTGTTTTAAAATATTCCCATAATTTATAATTGATAGATAAATGAATAGCTGGTTGTAGTTAACAAATTAATATGTATAACTGCGTTGTTTAAGTTACAATTCTTCGCAGTTATACAGATAGAGAAAGACCTCTGTTTTTCACTATAGTTTTATTTCTAAATCTGGGTTTAATACCCCACAGCTTGCTGTGGCAGATTTTGAAAGACTGAAATTGCTGGTCGCTGAAAGCGAAAAATTTCGCAGTGAATACCCCAAGCTTGCTGCGGAGATAGCGAAATTTTAGGCAATTTCTTTATACTGTTTATATTATTTTATGATGCTTTCTCATTTTCATTTTTATCTTTTTTCCATTTTTCTATTAATCCGGGCTTATGGACATTAATTTTTATATAATCTACAGAAACAAACATATTTGTTTCATTTTTGTTTTGATTAATATTGTTTATTGTATTTAAATTAGGGGTATTAAATAACATATTCAATTTTCCATCTTTTACATACAAATCATCTAAATTAAATGATGTAGAAGCTGTTTTCCAGCTACTTTCATTATTTGGGTTGTTTTCACTATTTGAGTTGTCTTCATCACTTGGGTTGTTTTCCTGATATTTTATAGGAGTGTATTTAACTAAAACAAAATCAGCATTATTTTCAATATATGAAATATCTTCTTTAAATGGAATTGCTCCAGAAGTAAATGGGTCAAACCATGAATCTTTTGCAAATGAGAAATATCTCGGACCTTGAATAATAATATCATTTTTAAAAGAAGTTAAAACATTAAATTCATTTAAGTTATCATCTGAATTATTTTCATCTAAATTTAAATCATCTGAATTATTTGGAAAATTTAGAGTTAAGTTTGCAGGAATAATAACCTGATTGATATTTACATTCTGTGAATTTACTTTAAATGTTTGATAAGATACATCATGCCAGGTTCTTGCAGTCAGCTGGATTTCTTTAGGTGTTTTAAAGTAAATCTTTGATTCTTTCTGGAAGTTATTAAAATAAACACTGCTTTGTGCAAGAAATACTTCATTAAAAAGAATTATCTTGTTTTGGTTTATTTTTATTTTTGTTATCAGCATATCTCCATTATTTTTTAACTGTAATTTATAAACTCCTTCTTTAAGATTAAGGATATTCATGCTTCCAGATTGTTTGTCCTGGCTGTTTTTATCTGAGACAGCTTCTTTTATTTTATCATCTTCTATTATTTTTGAAGAAATCAAATTATTGTCAAAATCATATAAATTAATCTCTAAAAAATCATCACCTGTCTTGTTATTGTTATACCAGTTTAAGTCTCTTTTTTCAACATACAAATCAAGATTATCCTTTATATAAACATAAAAAGTCTGGGTTCCTCTTAAAGCTGTATTTATTTCAAAATAAGATGGTTTGTAATCTGCAAGTTTAAATGAAGGTATTTTTATATCCTGATCTGTAGAAATTCTTGTTGCAGGAGAATTAGATGGATTATTTAAAAAATCATCAATATCATAATCCGGCTCTTCATCATTAATCTGAATTAAAATTAATCCGTCTTTTTCTTTGTATGGATATTTTTCCAGGAGTTTTTCTATGGTTGGACTGTAAACTAAGTTATATCTGTAATGCCAGTCTTTTTGATCTTTTGCTCCTAAGGAAAATTTTCCTTTTTCAGAAAGATTTTCCTGAAATCTTACATCAATATTAAAATATTCAGAATTTCTTGCTATAGGAATATTAAAATAAACCAAACTTGAAGTTAAATTTCTGTAAGTTATATCTCCTTTATATGATTTTTCAGAAATTCTCTGGGTTGGAGATAAAAAATTATCTTTTTCACTTCCAATATCATAATAATAATTAAAATCATGGCTTGCAAAGAAATTTAAATAAACAATAAACAAGAAAATAGCCAAAGAAAGCAGAATTATAATAATTTTGAAAGATTTGACATATTTTGGCTCTTTTCTCAATTCTTCAATTTTTTTCTGTATTGCCTGTGCATTTGTCTCAAAATCTTTTTTAATTGAAAAAATATTCTCTATATCTTTTTTAATAGAGTTTAGTGCTCCTTTTTGATTGCTGCTTTCTTTAAATTTTAACTCTGATTTTTCTTTTCTTTTTTTCCAGTTTTCAAATTGAGTCTGCCAGTTATCTCTTGAATAAATTTTATCCATTTTATCTCATTATGCTTCACTTTTCACTCCATTTTGCTCAGCAATTGTAGATATAAAGGTTTTTAGATTGTTCAACATAACATTCATTATCTACTTTATTAGTTGTGAATAAGTAAATATCCTTATTATATCGGGTTTCTAATTCTGAAGCATCTAAATCACTCCAGAATACACTCCATTTTTCTTTTAAACTCCATATATCATAATCAAATAATCCAGGAGCTATAATGTTGTATGATTTGCCATAATTACTTCCTGCATAACCCTGAAGATATGGAGAAAATTTGCTTGAAATGCTTATTATATATGAATCAGAAGAGACATTTATTGAACGAATTGAATCAAAAGTTTCTTTATTCAATAAAGGATGATAATTTGCCGAATTATGGTATAAAAAGATTAATCCGGCCAATAAAAGAAATGTCAATATCATCAAGCCTAATTTTTTATTTTCATGAACTATAACATAAATTCCCAAAGCTGAAAGAATTATGAATGAAATATCTAAGAAGATTATAAATCTGTTGAAAAAGAAAAACTGAAAATAAACTATGGCTGCAGTCAATATTGTATAAAAGAAAAATATGTCAAATCTGCTGTTTTTTATCAAGTAAAACAAGCCCAATACTGCCAATGGAAGATAAAATAAAATTGAAAACTGATAGTCAAAAAAAGTTATGAAAGTTCCCGGAGATGTTCCTGTCTGAACAAAAGATGAAACTACTGGAAAAATTAAGTTTATTATTGCAGGCTTAAATGTTCTTGAATAAAAAACTAAAGTTAAAGCCAGGATTAAAAGTCCATAAAAAACATTTTTTCTTAGAAGATCAAAATCATAATCTTTAGGTTTATATGGAGAAGTCATTGCATAAAAAAAATATGACAATCCAAATATATAAAATGTCGGACGGTGAAAAATTCCGATTAATACTCCCGATATTATAAAAAAGACATAATTTTCTTTTTTTAAAAAGTAAAATGAAAATAACAATAAAGACAAGGCAATTATATTTTTGTAATATAAATAAGTAAATACTTTAAACTGAATAGCTGAAATTGAATAAATTATCAGTGATAATAATGCAACATCTTTATTAAAATATTCTTTTGAAAAAATGTAGATTGATATTCCCAAAATAACATTAAACAGGATAAATACATAAATTAAAAGTATATCTGTAGGAATAAAAATATGAAGGAAAGTCATAAAATAAAGAAATCCAGGCTCCATTCCATTTATTATCCATTCATCCAAGTTTAACAGGCCATATTCTATTGAATATTTGTACAAGCCGGCATCATAGCCTAATGGAAGATAAAATCCGTTTTTAATATAAGGTATAATTCTTATAATAACTATGAGGAAAACAGCAAGAACAAACAAGATAATATGAAAGTAATTTTTTATGTAACTTTTATTTTTATTCTTAAATAATTCATTAAAATCATCTTTCAGAAGAAATATTCCACCTAATGCGATTATTAATGCAAAAATATTAAAATATAAAGTAAAACGCGAAAAATAGCCAAAAGAGATTAATAAAATCAATAATGTATAAACAAATATCAGCTGCCAGAATGTATTTGAAAGAATTTTTTTCATTTTAGGTTGTTTTTATATTTATGGTTTAGTTGGTTTATGGTGGATTAATTTATATGAAAAAACAGGGCCCATAATAAATAGGGTTATGAAAGAAATTGCTCTTCCTAAAACTGCAACTGTAAGAGATTGGGCAGGAGTTATTCCTAGGGTTAATGCTGAAAAAACACCGATTGCCTCTCCTATACCGAGATTAGCAGGGGTTACTGCAATTATTATTGAAATTGTTCCAATTGATGTTAAAAATAAAGCTTCAATAAAGCTTATTTCTATTCCAAAAACATGAAATGAAAGATAACCGCTTAATGCAGAAACAAAGGTCTGAATCAGGGTCAAAATTGAAATTACTAAGATTATTTTTTTATTGTTTTTTATCAATGTCCAGCCATTAACAACATTGATAAATTTATTTATAAAAGAGCTTCTTGTTTTTGGAAGTCTTGGAGAAAAAATAATGATTGAAATCATCCCTAAAAATGTTATTAAAAAAACAAAGAAAATAATTATGTTAAATTCTCCTGTTTTCATATAAATAAAATAAGAAGTTATTAATCCTATTAATCCGGCTATAAAAAACATTATTACATAGCTTGCTGATAAAGATGCAAAAAAGTCAGAGTATGAAAAATCATGCTTTTTTTTCAGGTAAACTGCCCTAGCAGCCATGCCTCCTCTAAATGGAGTTATTAAATTATAGAAACCTGTGACAACAGCAATTTGAAATGATTCAAAAAAGCCGATTTTAACATTTAATGGTGAAATTAAGTATTTAGTTAAAAGTCCCAAGATAAAATAATTGAAAATAAATAAAATTATTAAGAATATAATAAGATAAGGTGAGACTAAACTTAATGAGCTGAAATCAGAAAGGTTATTTTTTATGTAAAATGCAAGAAGCAGTGCCAGTATTAGGAGTATTATTGTAGTTATTAAAGATTTAAGTTTCATTTTAATCTATTTTATTTAAGTTCATCTTAAATAAACAATTACTTATAGTGGATAAATGCTATTTAAATGCTTTATGGATGGGAAAAATGGAAAAACTACCTATAAATATTATCGTGATGATCAAAATCTTCAAATGTAACTGTTTTTGTATTCTCGTCAACTGAAAAAATTAAAACATGTGATTTTCCTATATGAACTCTTTTTAGATGTTGCAATGGAAATCTTAAATTCTTATAATGCTGAGGGTTTTGAATTACCTCCTGAATTTTTTTAGAAATAATCTCCATAGATTTCTTATCTTTTGAAGCTAATTTGTTAAATTTCTCATCTAAAGAAGGTCTTATCTTAATAAGATACATAGAAGTTAAAGCCCATATTTCTTTTTAAATTGTTCTATATCTCCAACAGTGATTGGCTTTTCTTGAGATATTTTTTTCATTTTTTCAATGAACTCTGGCCTTAATTGAGGCTCTAGAAAATCCTGCCCATATTCAAATACAACTTTAGAAATTGCCTGACTTTTATCCTTAAGATTATATCTTGCTTTGACTATGTTTAATATTTGATTTACTTCTTCCGGAAGATCAATTACTGCTTGTACCATTTTAATTTGTAATATATATGGTATATATGGGATGTATATAAATCTTTGGATTAAGAAATCTTAAATAAAATCAATTTCTTTTTCTAGAAAATAAAGGTATAAGTAAATCATCAAGCTTTTCTTGCTTTGGAGAAGAAACTCTTGCATTTACAGCACTTCTTCTGATTATATCTTCAATCTGTTCATTAAGATTCATCATATTCTTTTTTGCTCTTTTTTCAAGAATAGTGATTATACTACTATCAAGATTAATTGTAACTGACTTTTTTTGAATAGGTTTTTGTGATGAAGATGCTAAATGCAATGATGAAAAGTTTTCATTGATTATTTCATTTTTCCAGTTGTTTTCTAAAAGAAGTTTTTTTATTTCAGAATCGGATAAGCCTCTTTTTCTTGATTCTTTAATAAAATAAATTAAGTCTGGATAAATCATTTTATTTTTTTGATGACATTTTAGCAGAAGAAACATAAACTTTCTGAACTGAAAATGATTTGTAAATTCCTTCTAGGATATCTGTTCCTGCATAACCTGCAAGAAGAGATAATCTTGCATCAAAACTAAATATAATTCCTACAAAAACTCCTATGATTACAGCAACTGCAACTGTCAATGCATAATAATTCCATAATATTCTTCTTCTCAAAGAAAGAGCTTTTAATAATCCAACAAAACCTCTTGTTAAACCTCCAATACCTCCTAATAATCCTGCTAAAAGAATTTCATTCATTATTTATATGCAAACAACCCCTTTTATAGAGGAATAAAGGAGAAGTTGTTTTTAAATGTTTGTTTGAAGATAAAAAAATTATATTGGTTATCACCTCTTTACTGATGATAGATATCACCTCTTTTTCTTGAGAAGATAATTGGGGGGATAGTTGGGTTTTTAAAAGATGGGGGTGTGAGAGGGGAACTAAGACGTAATCTATCTACCCTTTACATTTTAATATTGTTTTGTAAAGGGTAAGAGTAAAGAATAGATCAATGATAAAAATATTTATAACTATCTATTTGTTGAGAATTAAATGAGTAACTACACTCTTGTTTTTGATGATGTAATATTAAACCAACTGGGAAAATTAAAAAATGATGCACATACAAGAGAAATTATCTCAAAAATATTGGACAAAATTGAGGAGTTAGGGCCAAATGCCGGCAAACTTATTGATGTAAGATTAAAACTGTATGAAGTAAAAAGAAAACATCCTCCAATAAGACTTTATTATAAAATTGTTGAAGAAAAGAAAGAGGCTTATATATTCAAATATGAATCAAAAACAAACCAAGAAAAACAACAAGATACGATAAATGAAATAAGAATAAAAATTGAACAATCAAAATCCTAAATCTTTTCTTGTATATCTTTTTCCCTCTGAAATATTCTTTTCAAACTCAAGCAATCTTTTATATATTTCTGAATTTCTCAATAACTCTATTTCAATTTTCATTCTTTCAAATGTTTCTTTTGGTATTGTAACTGTTTCCATAAAAAAGGTATGTTCTTGGACTTTTTAAGATTTATGGAGTTGGGTTTTGGGGGGGGGATAGTTAGGTTTTTAAAAGGTGGGGGTGTGAGAGGGGGATGGGGAGAAAAGTAGATATAAAAATATTAATAAAGACAATTCTCCTAATTCTTTAAATAAAAATGGGAAGAAGAAATTTTAAAGCAAGAAAGGTTGTAAAAGCTTTAGAAAAGATTGGGTGTATTATTGTAAGACAAACTGATCATGGAGTTATTGTTGAAAATCCCAAGAATAAAAAATCAACAAATGTTCCAACTCACCAAGATACACTTGCAGTATGGATTTATAACAATATCGTAAGACAATTAGATATTAAAAAAGAAGATTTAGAGGAATATCTTTGAAACTAAAACTGGCTCTTCATTTCCGATTAAAAGTTCTCTTTTTTCAGGATATGCTTCAAAATACATATTAAGAGATTTCTTAAAATTATTAACTGCTTGTTCTAAATTATCTCCGAAATCAGCTATTCCTGTTTCTTCATTACTAACTATAATAACCTTTTTTCCTTCAAGTTCTTCTTCTCTTACTGTTATAGTAACAGATAGTTTTTCTTCCATAAATTACCTATATGTTCGGAGTTTATAAGATTTATGGATAATACACATAATATATATAAATTTTTCTATGGTAAAAAATGTTATACTTGTTTACACCAAACCCCATCTAAACCCTTTTATACTTCCTCATCTTTTTTACTTTATGGATGATCATCAATATTCTAAAAATATCAAAAAAGGAATGAAAGTAATTATTCTTACAAATAGAGATAAATATGTAACTGGAATTGTTGAAGAAGTTGCAACAAGAAAGCCATTTCATGAGCAAGGTGTTATGGTTATGCTTACAAATAAAGATATTGGAAGAGTAAAAAAAATAATTCTTAGTGAACCAGAACAAAATGAAAAACTTGCTTTGGAAATTCAGAAAATAATTGAAAAAGGAGAAAATCAACATATTGAATTTAAAGCAGAAGCATTATGGAGTACAACATATTCTCATGCTCAGATAAATGAAAGCAAATCATTTGAATTAAGAGAATATGGGCAAAAAGCATCTAAAGTTATTGTTGCAAAATCTATTGCAGCATTTTTAAATTCAGATGGAGGCAATTTAATATTGGGTATTAAAGAAAAAAAAGAAGAGAAAAAGTTCGATATTGTTGGACTTGATGAAGATATGAAAAAATTAAGAGAACCAGGAACAGACAGCTACAAAAGATTGCTTATTGATGAATTAATTAGAGCATTTTTTCCATCTAAAATCTTTAATCATCTTAATGATTACCTGACTTTTGAGTTTGTTACTTTAAATGAAAATAAAATAGTCTGTTGGATAAAAATAAGAAAAAGCGATTCAAGAGTTTTTTTAAAAATAAATGATAAAGATGTTTTTATGATTAGAGTAGACAGCGAAAATAGAACTTTAGAAGGAGAAAAGCTTGTTGATTATTGCATTAAAAAATGGGGTGGAAGATGAAAAATAGTTAAATAACTAATCAGGAGGATCATAACTGCTTATTAATCTTAATGGTTTTTCAACATAAGCATTTCTTATATCTTTTTCTCCTGTTGTGAATAACACTTTAGATCTGAGTTTTTCTCCAAGTTTTATTTTTATTTTTGTGTACCTAAAATTCTCGTTATGGGCTTTATCTAATTCTTCTTCACGCATTTTTAATCTATTTACTGATCTTAAATTTAAACCTTTGTCTTCTACATATTGAAAAGATTCTCCTACTTCTTTTACTCTTGGGTAATAATATCTAAGAAGAAGACTCAATCTTTGTTCATATGCAAGATATCTTAAATAATCATCTTTTGAATTAAATAATGTCATAAACCCAAGTAATTGAGCTTCAGCTTCTTTTGCATAACCAGCTAAATGAGCTTTTTCATGTGCAATGCTTTGTGGAAATAATTCATTTGTTACAATAGCTTCTTGTATAAATGGATTCATTAATCCCATGACACCTCTTCTGAATAAAGGTCTTGAGACTAATGATTTTTTTATCTTTTTAGCATGTTGAACAACATACCCTTCTATTTCTAAAACAAGGTCATCTAAGCTGTCATTTACTTTATCATTTACTTCATGAAATGAAAGTGTTTCACAATCTTGTAATTCATTTAATCTTTTTATAGTATAACCAAATTCTTTTTCTTTATCTAATTCAGATTCAGTAATACCAAGCTTTTGTTCAAGTGGAGTTCTTAATATATTTAACCCATAAGTTGTTGCTACCACTCCTGCAATAGTAAATATTGGAGATAATGTTAATCCACTTGATTCTTCCAATCCAAATTTATTTATATTATATACAAACTCAAGAACAGCTAATCCACAAATTTCCCAAGTAAAAGGAACAGCCCATAATGCTATATCAGTAATACAGTAATCAGTTGAATCAGTTAGTTTTGAAGTTAAATTAGCAATAGGAGTATAAGCTCTTTTATGATATGTATCACCAATTTTATTTAATAAACTCATAAATTTGAATAATCAATTATTTTATAAAGATTTGTGGGATAAAACATTGGAGTGAAAAATAATGAAAGATTTATTCCAATTCATCAAGTCTTGTTTCAATCTGATCATAAGCAGAAAAAACCCTATCAATTTCCTCAAGAGTTGGTCTTCTTCCAAAATAGCCAATAGCTAGAGATTTTAATGGAAAACCTTCTTGATAACGAGTTACATCAAAATATTTATCTCCTTGAACTCTTTTCATTCCTATTAAATCTAATGAGGTACTTTCTGAGATATTCTTAACTACTTGATATTTGTTTGCATTCTTTTTAATCTCCTCGTGATAAGTTGCATCTGATAAAAATAAAAATCCAAGGTTAAAACACACTCCTTCAATAGTTTCATTTGTATCTTCTGTAGTAAATATAAAACCCATACACCCTTCAATAAGGTCTTTATATCTATATGGTTTTTCAAATATATAATTATAAATATTGTCCAACCATTCAGGAGTTACTTCAGTTCTTTCTATAATCATAAAAAAAACCACTAATTAACCTTTATAAACATTATTCTTATTTATTTATTCATGAAACCCCTTATCCAAACCCGCTTAAAAGAACCCCCCAACTACATCTTCATAGACAAAACTTTATTTTTTCCAGCAGAAGGCATATTAGTTATTGGAGATTTACATATTGGCTATGAAACAATGCTGAAAGCATTTGGATTGCAGATTCCTTTAAATTTAACTAAAGAAATAATTGAAGATTTAAAGAGAATTTTTAGTGAAATAAAAGCCAGAAAATATAATATTAATAAAGTAATTTTCCTTGGAGATATTAAGCATATTTTTTCTCCAGAATATCAGGAAAAAAAAGAATTTTTTCAGGTTTTAAATTTAATAGAAAAACATGTAAAAAGTAAAAATGACATTATTCTGATTAAAGGAAATCATGATACCTTTGATTTTTCAGGAATAAAGATGAGGAATTATTATATTAACAACGACATTGCATTTCTTCATGGACATAAAGATTTTAAGCAGGTTTACAATAAAAAAATAAAATATGTTGTTATCGGACATATTCACCCAAGCATAAGATTAAGCGATAAGGCAAAATCTGAAAAATTCAAATGTTTTCTTGTTGGAAATTACAAAAACAAGCAGTTTATTATTCTTCCAAGTTTTTTTAATGTAATTGAAGGAACAGATGTAAATGATTATCAGGATTCACATTCATACCAAGATCATTTTTCAATAATCCCAAGAAAATCCTTGTTGAATTTTAATGTTTATGTAGTGGGAGAAAATAATAAAATATATGATTTCTGGAAAGTGAAGAGGTTATGAGGAGATTAAATTATCTAATCTTTCAGCATCTTAAATCATAATTTTTTAGAGACTTAAGTAATAGTTAAAGTTTATTGTTATAAAAAAGTATTTATTTTTTGTAAATATTATTAAGCCAAAACTTCTTGAATAAAGGCAGAGTCAAAGTTGAAAGAATAAAACCAACTACTGGAACAATTGCATTTAACCAGGGTCTTGGAGCATTAATTGACCAAAGAAAAATTACAATAATAATATAAGTCATTAGAGCTATGATAATTTTTCTTGTTATACTCACTTCCCAAGCTTTATTAGCTTCTACTCTTTTGTTTCTTTCTTTTATCTTTTCAATATCTTCTTTCATATTTTAACAAATAATTATTAATTTATAAACTATTTTAATTTTCCTATGAAATTTCTCATTTCTTCAACTCTTTCAGTATTTTATCCTTTTTTAATTTAAATGCTCTTGGAGTTAAATGTAATGAATTGTAATCTTTAAAATTTTTCAATATAATAATTAACCTTTCACGATAATTTTCCAAAGAATATTTTTTGAGCATTGAAAAGTATTTACTATAATCTGGGTCTGAGAAGAATAATAAGGAGATAATATCAATTTGGTCTTTTTCTCCTTTTATTGAATTTTTTCTATTAATCTCTGCTCCTTGTTTAAGTATTAACAGTGCTTCTGGAGAAATTACATTAAATCCATCTAATTTTGTTGAATATTTCTTTATATCTTCAGCTGGAATTGCCAATTGAGAATAATGCGAAACATAAATGTCAATATCAACATCACCAAATTTTATCTCATATTTTTTTAATCGGTCATTTTTAATCAAGAATTCATTTTTAAGTTTCTGCAGTTCTTCTATTTCAACAACAATATCTATATCTTTTGATTTTTGCTGTTTAATCCATAAATAAGTTGCCCAACCACCTATAACAATAAACTTATACTTTTTATTTATTTCTTGTAATAACTTCCAGCTTTTCTCTGTTAATTCAGAATTCCAAAATTCCATTATTTTTCAAAAATCCTCCTTTCAATATTATCTGAAAATTCCTTGGCATACCATTCTTTTAAATTCCATAAATCAACAAAAATCTGAGCTGTTGGGATTGAATTATATAATTCAATTGATTTATCCTTTTTTAAAACTATCAAATTGGGTTTTTTATTATCTGAAATCTTTAATTTTAAAAATCTTTTTTTTATTTTTTCTAACTCTTCAGTATCTGCATAAACATAAATCTCAGAATAGTCAGCAGGAACATCATTAAATTTCATTTTATAAGATGTATATGCTGTAAAAGATATATTTGGCATATTTCTTTCTATTTCTCTTGCAGGAAGATCAATTCTTGTTTTAAAAATAACATCTTTTTCTAAATTTCTTATTGATGCCCAAAAATAAAGAATTTTTTTAATATCCAATATATTGAAGCTTCTTTGATTAATTTTAATTGCACCAATATTGCTTAGTTTTTTTATTGAAAGATTGACAATACTTAATGAAAGGTCTAATTTTTTAGAGAGTTCTGACTGAGTTAAGGAAAAGTTATTCTTTTCTATTGCTTGATATAATATCTCTCTGTAAACAGATTCTGTTCTTTTCATCTTTACCCAAAACTTATCAATTTACTTTTCTATATTTCTTTATTATGATTTGCTTATTTATAAATCTTTCTAAATTTATAGAAACATATTTAAATATATATTTTTAAAAAAGAAACATATGATTTTGGGAAAGTGAAGAGATTATGAAAAAGAAAGATTATTAATTTAGAAATATGAGTACAATTAATATTCAAGTTTAATTAGAAGATAAAAAAGAAGATTAAAATGATGCAAAGAAAGGTTTTATTAATTAAGAATCAATCATAAATTTATGAAACCACGATATTTAGGTATGGCTATAGTGGCTGTAAGTATTATTGTTTTAGCTAGTCTTTTTTATCTTAATTCTGTCCTAAGTAAACAAAGCTTAGAAAACTGCATAGAATTTTGTAATTTACAAAAAGATAGTTCCTGTTCTCTAGAATCATGTAAGGCTAATGGACAGCATAATGATCATGAGAAAATTATTTCTGCTCTTGAATTATTAATTGCGTTTTTGATAGGGATAGGTTTCTATCTTTCATTAACAAAGGCAGAAAAAATAATTGAACAGAAAGAGTATGACTTAACCAAATTAAATTCAGAAGAAAAAAAGGTTTTCCTTTTTATCAAAGAAAATAAGGACAAAGGAATTTATCAAAGTAATATTGTTGAGCATTTTAACTTTCCGAAGTCAAAAGTTTCAAGGATTTTAGATAGGTTAGAACAAACAGAGATTATTGAAAGAAAGAGAAGAGGAATGACCAACATTATTTTTTTAAGATAAAACTAGTTTCATGCTGTAGAACTGGTTCTACGATATCCTTATAAGCTGTTTTTTTAGCATTTTGTTATGTCAAATCAAATAAATGAAATGCTTAGAGAAATGAAAGGAGGTTAATATGAGCGACGAAACAACTTTAATAATAAAAAAAGATACACTATGGAAGTATAGCACTTTTTTACTTTTAGCTTTGCTAATTGTCGGAGGATTTGTATTCTTTTTTGGAGAGAAAAATAATCCAACAATAGGTAATGTTGTTGCAAATAATCCGCAACCTACAGTACCATCACAGCCTTCACAAGTAACAGCAAGTGTGGATGATGACCCTATTTTAGGAAATAAAAATGCTCCTGTAACAATTATAGAATTTAGTGATTATCAGTGTCCTTTCTGTAGAAAATTTTGGACAGAGACATTCAACCAAATCAAGAAAGATTACATTGATACAGGAAAGGTAAAATTTGTGTATAGAGATTTTCCGTTATCTAGTATTCATCCTGCAGCAGAACCGGCAGCAGAAGCTGCTAATTGTGTGAGAGAGAAGGGCGGAGATGAAGCATATTATAAGATGCATGACAAAATCTTCCAGGAAGGAAACAAACTTGATGGAGGAGATCCAATTACAGGACCTGTAAGAGGAACAGTGCAATTTGGTGCAACAGAACTAAAGAAATGGGCTAAAGACCTTGGTTATAATATAGACAGTTGTCTTGACTCTGGCAAATACGTTAGCGAAGTGCAAAAAGACTTAGCAGATGGACAAGCAGCTGGAGGACAAGGAACACCTTACTTTGTAATCAATGGAAAGCCATTAAGCGGTGCACAACCATTTGCAGCATTTAAGCAGGTAATTGATGCTGAACTTGCAGGATAAAAATAATCTTATTTTTTATTTTTTATTTTTTTTAAGTTTTAAGAATTAAAAGAAAAGGATAAAAAAGAATGGCTGAAAAGGCAAAATGTGAAAAAAAATTGCAAGAAGAAGGAAAGTTTATCGCTATGGTTGGGGATGGAATTAATGATGCTCCTGCACTTGCACAATCAGATATAGGAATTGCAATAGGTGCTGGAACTGATGTGGCAATTGAAACAGGAAGCATTGTTCTTATGAAATCTGATCCTCATGATATTGTTAAAGCAATTATTCTAAGCAAGGCCACAGTAAGAAAGATGAAACAAAATTTGTTTTGGGCAGCAATTTATAATATCTTAGCAATACCTGTAGCAGCAGGAGTTTTTTATACATCATTTGGCATATCTCTCAGACCTGAAATATCTGCTCTATTAATGTCAGTTTCTTCAATTGTTGTAGCCACAAATGCAGTTCTTTTGAAAAGAATAGAATCTAAATTATGAGGGATAATAGAAAACATGAAGTAAAATTAACAGACACCACCTCACCCAAACTCTCCGTTAATATATCTTTTTGTTAAGATATTCTTTGGAGTTGAAAATAACTTGCTGGTTTCTGAATATTCAATTACTTTTCCGTCTAGTAAATAACAGGTATAATCTGAAATTCTTTTAGCTTGATGCATATTATGAGTTACAATTATTATTGTTGTTTCTTCTTTTAATTTTTTTAATAAATGTTCTATTTTTGCAGTTGCTATAGGATCTAATGCAGAACAAGGTTCATCAAGTAATATTATATCTGGATTTATTGCTAAAGCTCTTGCAATACATAATCTTTGTTGTTGCCCTCCAGATAATCTAAATGCAGAAATGTCTAATCTGTCTTTTACTTCATCCCATAAATCAGCTTTTTTCAAGCTTTCTTCTACAATTTCTTTTAATTTCTCTTTATTTTTAATTCCTTGTACTTTTAACCCATATGCAACATTGTCTTTAATTGACATTGGAAAAGGATTTGGTTTCTGAAAAACCATTCCAATTTTTTTTCTTAATTCAGGAACATTTTCATATTCATAAACATCTTTTTCATCATAGATTAATTTTCCTTCAATCCTTGAGTTATCAACAATGTCATTCATCCTATTAATACATCTTAAAAAAGTAGATTTCCCGCATCCACTAGGTCCAATTAATGCAGTTATTTTCTTTTCAGATATTTCCAGATTTACATTAAACAAAACTTGCTTATTTCCATAAAAGAAATTTAAATTATCAGCTTTTATTTTTATCATTTTACCATTCTTTTTTCTTTCTTAGTTTATATCTTATTATAAATATCCCTAAATTTAAACAAAACATCATTAAAATAAGAATTAGTGCTGTTCCAAATGCATAACTGATTGCTAATGGACTTGAATGTTGGGTTGCAAGTATAAATATATGATAAGGTAAAGCCATAAATTTATCCAAAGGAGAAACAGGAAGATAACTAATATAAAATGTAGCACCAACCATTATTATTGGAGCTGTTTCACCCATTGCTCTTGAAATTCCAAGAATAGAACCAGTTAACATACCTCCAAGTGAATTAGGCAGAACAACATCCCGTATGGTTTCCCATTTAGTAGCTCCTAAAGCTAAACTTGCTTCTTTAAATGAATTAGGCACACTTTTCAAAGATTCTTCACTTGCAGTAATTATCCAAGGAAGAGTCATACATCCTAATGTAAAAGATGCGGCTATAAGAGAAGTTCCCATTTTTAAAAATAAAACAAAAAAGGCAATTCCAAATAAACCATAAACAACAGAAGGAACTCCTGCTAGATTTCTTATTGAAATTTTTATCATTCTTGTAAATAAATTATCTTTTGCATATTCGTGAAGATAAATTGCAGTGCAAATTCCAATAGGAATACTTAAAATTGAAACACCTATACCTAATAATATAGAGCCAAATATAGCTGGAAAAATTCCTCCCTGGGAAATATCTTGATGATTCCACATACTTATTAAAAAATGAATATTTATTACTTTAAAACCTTTAAAAAAAACATAAAGTAAAATAAAAATTAATATTCCCACTAAAAAAAATGTTGCAATCTTGAAAATAGCAAAATACAATTTTTCTTTTTTTATTTCTAAATCTGGATTAAATACCACACCACTTGCAGTGGCAGATTTTGAAAGACTGAAATTGCTGGTCTCTGAAAGCGAAATTTTAGGCAATTTCTTTATCTCATTTACCATTTGTATTTTTTTGTTTGTTTATTAATGATTATATCTGAAACAAGATTCACAACAAAAGTCATTATAAATAAAACTAAACCTATAGCAAAAAGTGCTTCATAATGAAGACTTCCTCTAACAACTTCTTTAATCTCAATTGCAATATTTGCTGTCATTGGTCTTACAGGATCAAAAAAAGAATTAGGCATTGCAATTGCATTTCCAGCAACCATTAAAACAGCCATTGTTTCTCCAACAGCTCTTCCTAATCCCAACATTACAGATGCTACTATTCCAGATAATGCAGCAGGAATTAGCACCATTTTTATTGTCTGATATTTAGTAGCCCCTAAAGCTAAACTTGCTTCTTTGAAATCTTTGGGCAATGAAGTAATTACATCTTCTGAAACACTGATTATTGTTGGCAAAACCATTATTCCAACAATTAATGAAGAAGTTAGGGCATTTAATCCAGATGAAAGTCCAAATATGTTCGCAATTACTGGGGATAAAAAAATTATCCCTATTAAACCTAAAACAACACTTGGAACACTTGCAATCATTTCAATAATAGGTTTAATAATTTCTCTTGTTTTTGAAGAAGCTATTTCAGAAAGATAAACTGCAGAAACTATACCAAGAGGAACAGCAAATACCAATGCTCCAAATGTTACTATTAAAGTGCTTACAATAAGTGCTAAAATACCCCAACTTGGTTTTCCATAAGCTTCAGGATTCCAGATTTTTCCAAGAAAAAATTCTTTTAAAGAAATTTCTGAAAAAGCATTAATTCCAGTAATAAAAAGAAAAAGAAATATCCCTACTAATAAAAGAAGTGTTGTAATACTTATTGTTGAAAAAAATAACTTAATTAATTTTTCTTTGTCATAATAATTTTTCATGTTAAATATTAATTTTAAATAGTGAGAATCTGATCATTTTTTTGCTTATCACTTGGAAGTATTTTATCAAATCCAGATTGTTTAACAATTTCTTGTCCTTTATCACTTAATTCAAACATTATAAAATTGTATTCTTCTGAATTTTTAACTGGTTTTTTTGATAAATACTGGACTAATGGTCTTGAAAGAGGATAATCCAATATTTTTGATTTGTCTAATGGAGAAATATAATCTGAATTTCCATCTGATACTTCAATAACATTTATTCCTGAAACTTTATTCCCATTTTCATCAGATATATACCCTAAACCAATATATCCTATTCCAGTTTTATCCTGTTTTATAGCATCAAGAATTGCCTGATTTCCTTCCATATTCCTCATATTTGAGTCATATTCCCCTTTAACAACATGCTCTAGGAAAAATACATATGTTCCAGAAGAACTTTGTCTTCCATAAAGAGTTATTTTTTCATCATTTCCTCCTAATTCTTTCCAATTTTCAATTTCTCCTTTATATATCTTAGATAACTGATCTATAGATAATCTTTTAACAGGATTATTTTTATTAGTTATAACTGAAAGCATATCCCTTCCTATTATAACTTCAACAACATCATATCCCTTTTCCAATGCTTTTGTTTTTTCATCATCTTTAATAGGTCTTGATGAATCTGCAATATCAATTTCTCCATTAATCAAAGAAGCAATTCCTGTCCCACTTCCTCCTCCAGTTACAGAAATTTTAACATCTTCATTTTCTTTAGAATATTCTTCTGCTAAATTTGAAACTAATTGTAATAAAGTATCAGAACCTTTAATATCAATTTTTGAATTTCCAGAATATGCAAAAACATTTCCAGTAATATTTTTACTATTTGCAATGCTGATCCAAAAATACCCTATTAATACTAAAACAATTATAAATATTGAAAAAAATACTTTTTTATTCATATTATATCCTCCTTAAATTAAATAATATAAAAAAGTAGGAATTATATAGTTAACCTATATAAACTATATAATTAAAGATAAATTTATATAGTTTTAAATTAATTCATTTTTATGCATAAAAGAAAAATTCAGTTAATTGCAGGTTCAACATATTCTATTTCTCTTCCAAAAGAATGGATATTAAAAAATAAATTAAAAGAAAAAGATGAATTAAATATTTTAGAAAAAGACAACGGCAATCTTATTATTTCTTCAAACACCAATGAAAGAACTATCGATTCTATAAAACTAAATATTGAAGATTATAAAAATATTGATAGGATTTTGTATTCTTGTTATTATCTTGGCATTGAAACAATTGATATAAACTCTAAGAAAGGTTTCTTCAAAGAAGAAAGAGCTAAAATAAAAAAAGCAGTTAATCATATGATTGGAATAGAAATTATAACAGAAGAAAATAATAAAATTATACTAAAAAATCTGCTTGATAAAAACAAAATAGACTTAAAGCAACTATTAAACAGAATGAATTTATTGATTTCATTAACAATAGACACTTTACTTGAAGATTTTGATATAAACGATATAAATATCAATGAAACTGAAATAGACAGATTATTTCATCTTGCTACAAAAATAATCTCATTATCTTTAAATGACTCTAAATTATTATCCTCTTCAAACATAAAAAATGTCTCTTTAATTCCTTCTTATTTTTTAATGTGTAAAAAAATAGAAAATATTGGAGATAATATAAGCCATCTTGCTCTTCATCTTAAAAAAAATAAAATCGATCCAAAAGAATATCAAGAAATATTAGAATTAATAAAATCAGAGATAAACAGATCAATGAAGCATGTTGCAAATGATTTCCCTAATATCTTTGATAAAATTCCAGAAAAAGAAAGAGCTGAAAAAAAAGAATCAATTTATAACATTAAAGACAAAATTATTTCAGATTACTTAAAAGATACTTTAAGGTATTTAAAAGATATAGAAGATGAAGTTATTCAATTATCATTTAATAAACAATTAATCAGGCAAGGTGTTTTATGATTTCTTAACTAAAAAAATCATCAATAGCTTTTTTAGCTTCATCTAATGTTTTATACTCAAAAGCTGTTAGTCCATCAGATCCCGCAATCATTGCAGATAATCTTTTATTTACTTGTGGTCTGTATAAACATAATATTCTTTTTTGATTTGCTTTAGAAACCCATAAATTTCTTTCTACAATTCTGCCTAACTCATAACCTACACCAAGACTAGCTGTTGTTACTTCTGCAACTATATCTCTAGACTGCCCTACCCAGCTCATATCTCTATTATGAATTTCAAAATCAGTTAATTTATCTTCTCCCAATGAGCTTAGTTTCTTATTTCCAATATGCTCAGTAAGAACCTCTCCATATTTTCTTAAGTGTTCTATTAATCGAATATATAATTCAACATCATCTCTTCCCCCCCTTATAGAAGCAGCAAAATATATTTTATCCATAAAGGTTAATTAAATTAGATCTTTAAAAGAATTTGTATAATCAAACTATTTCTTCTCCTTAATATTTGAATGAGTAACTAATCCATGAACTCCTCTCCACATACTAACAATTGGCCTTGGTGTAAATAAATATAAATATTGAAACATTGATAACCTTTCTAGATTATCAGGAAGTGTTCTAACTTCTTTTATCATCGGAATAAAAATTAAACATGCAATTGCTCTTCCTATTCCAGAAATAAGGAATATCCATAGAAATACATTTAAGTTAAAAAAAGATGCTGGAGCATAAAATGCAAATAAACCTCCTACCATTGCTCCTACAAATACTGATATTCCATTAATCATAGTATAATAGGAAACACAAATGCCTCTTCTTTCCGGAGTTACAGTATCATAAATAAAATTGCTTGCTGCAAGATTAAATCCTCCCCATCCAAAACCTGCAAGTAATTGTGGAACAAATATTAAATAAATTGGATTGCCAGAAATCAGCCACATTAAAGGAGGCAAAGGAATCAAAAAACTGGTTACTTTTAACAAATATCTGTTTCCATATTTGTCTCCAATTTTACCCCATATCGGAATTGCTATAATAGTAAATAAAGTTCCTGAGATATTTATTATAGTAAACCACAAGTAGCTAAAGTGCAGTTCTTTTAACATATAAACTGCAAAAAACGGGCCTGCAAAATTCGTGAATATATTAACTACTCCTACAAAAAATACAAACCTTCCAAAATTATTTCCAGGAGCTTTTTTTATAAACTGAAAAAAACTAAAATATTTTTCTTTTGTAAAACTTGTCTTGGGATAATAATGTTTTGTAAAATACCAGGCAGAAACAAATCTTCCAAATGCTGCAATCCCAAATAATATAACAAAACCGATAATAACCCATCCAAGTCCTTTCATATAATCAAGAAAAAGCGAAGCTAATAAGGTAGTAACCATAGCAACAGTTCCATTTATTTTACTTCTTTTTGAAAAATAACTCCCTCTTTCTTTTTCAGGAGCCAAATCACCCATTAAAGAAAACCATGAAGGTCCAACTAATGAACCAAATATTGCATAAATACTATAAAATAAAATTAATAAGGAAACTGCAATTAAAGAAGTCAAATTTCCTTTTAAAAATAAAATTCCCAATGCTGCAATAATAAACCACATACTTGCCTGTAAAGTAACAAATATAAGAAGAAGTTTTCTTCTGGAGTATTTATACATCAATTTGCTTCCGATTAATTGCGATGAAGCTCCAATTACTCCAACAAAACTTGAAAGATAACCAATTTGTGCATTATTTGCATTAAGAGCAAGAGCATAAGGTACAATGTAGGATTCTCCTGCACCCCCTGCAATAGAAGCATAATTTCCTTCTTTTATAGAATAATCTAATGATTTTTGTTTTTTAGAAGATTCATCTTCCAATGCTGTTTCTTTATTATTTATCTTTTCTTGATCAGGAATTTGGGTTTCAGCTATAATTTCAGCCATAAATATTCACCCTTAAAATGAATTTGTTTCAGCTTATAAATCTTAGTTAAATTTATATTCTCTTATTATTAAATTAAAATATGGGATTTTTTGATAAAATAAAAGAATTTTTTTTATCTAAAGAAGATAAAGAAGTTATTGAAGAAGTTAATTTAAATGAAATTGACTCATTTCTTGAAAAAAAGAAAAATTATACTCAAAATACTTTAAATGATAAATCTGACTGGCTTTATGGAGAATTGGTAGTTATTCTTGACAAATTGGAAGATGATGCCAAAATAGTTGAAAACATAAATATCCAGGACAAAAAAGTTGAAGAAAAAATAAAAAATATAAACGAAGCAGGAAGAAAAGATTACCTTTCAGAATTGTATAAACTTATTGAAAATTTGCATATAAAAAAAGAAGGAGAGCAGGAAATAATCTATATAACTTCTGAATTAAATAAATTTCTTAAAAATACCAAAAAAAGCTATTACTATGCAACATTAGTAGTCGGTGATGAAATGAAGACTATTAAAAATGGCATTATTAAAATTGAAAAACTTGAAGAAGAATTTAGAAGAGAAAATTCTGAATTAATAGAAAATAAAAGAAAAATAGAAGAACTAATGTTAAGAAACAAAGAATATAAAGAAAAATTAGAATTTAATGAAAGATTAATTATAGAAATTGATAAAACAAAAAAAGACATAGAAGATTCCCAAAAAAACATTAATGAATTAAACTCTAAAATTGAAGAAATAAAATCCAGTTCAGATTACTTAGAAAAACAAAAACTTTTGAAAGAAAAAAGTGAAAAAGAAGATTCATTGAAAATAATTGAATCTAATGTAAATCTTTTAATTGACAAAAAGATTCTTGAAAAATATGTATATTTCACAGATAACAAGGAGAATAAAAGAATTGCTGAGTCTTATATAAAAAATACCCCTCAGTCTTTGCTAAATGACAATGAATTGAAGATTTTAGATGTAGTTGAAGATGTTAAGGATAAAATTGACAATCGAATAATTATAATAAAAGATTTTGGAAAAGCAATTAAAAAACTCTCTGTTGATAAATTTCAAGTTGAAGGTTATCAAATAAATCTTAAAGACATATTAGAAGAAATAAAAGAATTAGAAGAGAAAATTGATGATATAAAAGTAGATCCTCATGATTTTTTATCAGAAAAATCAAAAGAAGAAAGTTATCTTAAAGATTTGACATTGCATTTAGATGCATTGACAAAAAAACAAGAAAAGTCTCAGCAGGAACTAGATGAAATGGGAAATGAGTTGATATTTAGAGTTAAGAATTTAAGTTAAGTATAAAAATGGGTCTGGAGGGAGTCTAACCCTCGCCGCTGGTTCTGGAGACCAAAATTCTAAACGTTAAACTACAGACCCCCATTTGTTAGCATGCAATTCCCTGTGGCAATTTGCACATAGTAATATACATTTTTTAACTTCTTTTAAACTCTTCTGTTTTGAAAAATCTTTAGTTAGTTTTGAAATCATTCCTTCTTTATTGCCTTTATCATGGTGAAAATCTAAAGCCTCAAGGCATTTGTTATACCCACATTTGCTGCATTTTCCACCAAGCATTAATTTTAATTCTTTCCTAAATTCTTTTGTCCTTTTTTGCTTTCTTGCATAAACCTCTTTTTTATTTTTTTCATAATACTTCTTATCAATAATTTGTCTAGGAAGTCTAGGGGATTTTAATTTAGTATAAATTGATCTTGAGAGATTTAATCTACTAGCTTTATGGTGAATTGATTTGACACTCTTATTTAATTTTTTAGAAATTTCCCATATACTTGGATTACTTTGATAATTTTCTAATAAATAATCAACCTCATTTTTAGTCCATTTCATATTTTATTAAATAAATGAGTATATTTAAATGCTACCTCTATTTAAGGTACGATTTTTTACACCCCCTAGATATCTTTGGAGAAAGATTTTAATACCTTATTATTTAAAGATTAATATGAAGGTATTAATTGAAGAATTAAAAGAATCATTGGAAAAAGCTCTTAATTTTTCTTCAGAATCAGAAGACGGAATTTTAGCTGAAAGAAATAGATATAATCCATGCTTAGGAAGTATTAACTTCAATCATTCTGTTGATTCTGTTTCTTCTGAAAAACTCCTGCCTCATATTGCATATCATTATTTATTAAGAGGTTATGAGATACTAAAAGAAGATGGTTTTATTTTAGCTAATAACTGCGATGAAGAACTAATTATAGAATTTCAAGAATATGAACAAGGTGTTAGATTATCTGTTTCTAGAAATCATCTTTTTGATTTTACAATATAATTAGAGATTTTTACTTAGAACTTCTTGCTAATTTCTTTATCTCATTAATTTCTTCTGAAGAAATTGAGCAGCCATTAAATTTAACTGCATAAAGCAAAGCATCTAAAACAGTATCATGGTCTTTCAGGTCAAAAAATCCTTTTTTAAATGCAATATAAACCAACTCACTTGAACGTATAAATTTGAATTCTTTGAAAAATTTGAAGTTTTCTTTTTTTGAATTTACTTTTGTGTGAAGTTTATCATGTAATAATCTCTCAAGATTTTCCGGCTTTTCACTTAACATTCTTAAAGTTCTTTCATCAACCGCAATGATATTTTCAATATTTTTTTCATTAAGTATTCTGCTTAAAGCCAAGCACGAGGCTTCACCATAATCAATTAATTTTATTGGTTTATTTTTTTCATAAAAAGTATTATTTGCAATTGACATTATTTCTTCAGTTTTTTTATCTATCTCAGATTTATTAATTCCAATTTTTTCAGGCATTACAAGAACATCTTTATCTAATAACCTTTTTACCCTAAGAGCTTCTAATTCAAATCGTTTTATTGTTAATGGCTTGTCTATAACTTCTTTTTTTACATCTTCTGTAATAAGAAATTCTCCATCAAAAACATCTTTCAGTTCTTTTATTTTTCCAAGCATACCTGCTATTGAAAAACTGATCAGAGTTCCAGAATCAAATATAATTGCTTTTTTCATCTCAATTCTCCCTTTGAATAAAAATAATGTTTTTTCCCTTTTTTATAACTATACTTTTCCCCTAATTTTTGCATACTTATATTATTTTCTAGTGTGTAAAAATAACTAAAATCAATACTTATCTTCTTCAAATAATCTCCAGCAAAATTAATCAATTTACTTCCAACTCCTTTATTTCTGTAATTATTATCAACTACAATAATGTATAATTCAGCATATTTTCCTAATCTAAATAAGTTTACTGTTATCAACCCAATTATTTTCCCATTTTCCTCATAAACAAAAGTTTCACAAGATTTTCCATTAATATACTCATCAACATGTCTTGGTAAATATGACAAATCATCATTTCCAGTTAGAGCTTTATCTGAATTTAAAAGTTCAAGTATTCTTTTTGCATCTTTTTTGCTAGCTTTTCTTATTACCATTTATTTAAACATCTCCTCTGCTAATTTAATTCTATTGCGAACCGATTGTGTTAAATTCAAATCAGTTTCAGATACTAGTGATTGTCCAGTATAAGATGCTAAATCATATTGCATAATTCCTAAAAGTTTAGCTGTCTGTTCCCTAGATATACCGTGTTCATAAATCTTTGAGGCTTTGTTTATGCTTGCTTTTCTGAAAACATCCCCTATATATTTTTTTGAATCCGAAGAAAGCTTGTTTATAGAGTTGTTTATTTCTTCTAGATTTTTATTAAAAACAGTTTCATTACCCTCGTTTAGCGATTTAATTGCTTTATCAATTGAACGTAGAGAAGTAATACAAAAATCATCACACCCTTTAATTTTCTCTTGTCCTTTTCTTTCAATTATTTTACCTAAAGAATAAACAATTACAGCAATTGCAACACTGCTGCTATCTTGATTAACAGAAGCTGAATGAATTGTTTGGTTGCTTAATTCTTTTAACAGCATAACGTCATGTTCTTTGACAGCTTTTTTTGTCTGCTCAAGAACATTAATTAAGTGTTTTAAATGTTCTTTTTCAATCATAAAGTAGAATAGAACAAATAGTTAATAAATGTTAAGATTTACCTATAATAAAGAGCTCTTAATAACTTTAAAGTCATTTTTTCTTTAAAAGGAGCTTCACATCTTGGGTCAAATAACTTTACAAAAATTTTATTCTTATTCTCTTTTTTTTCTTTTGGAACAGGCAATAATTTTCTATCTTTGACTCTTTTTAGCATTTCTTCAGATGGTTTCCACTCAATTTCAGCAAGAGTGAAAAAATCTTTTAATGCATATTCTCTTTGGAACAAAAACATTCTTTTCTTTTCTTTAAAACTTAAAGAATCAAAATATTCAAATTGTTTTTGTGATAATTCACCAAAATACTCAATTAAAGAATCAATTTTTGAACTTAATTTGAAAATTTGTTTTCCATCAATAAATAAAGCTACTTTTTCAGTTGCATTAACAGCATTATTATCATATGACACATGGTTTATTGCATCTAATTTAATATTAATATCATTGTATATCACATAAAGTTCAACATTTTCATATTTGTATTTTAATGTATGTTCAAAAATTTCATAAGGTTTTAATCTTATATTCTTTTTTATTAACAATTTTCTGTTTCCATCTAATTCATATGGCCCTTCAATTTCATAGCTTTGATGAGGGAAATTATCATTATATAATGCCCAGGATAATGAAGCTAAAGAGGCAGATAATAAACCTAAGTTTTTTGCATCTTTTTTTGAAACTTTAGAAAATTTCACTTTTTTAAGTATATTTTTAAGTTCTTCATCTGTTTTTTCTATACAGCTGTTTTTTCCATAATAATCTTTTTTAGCTCTGATTTTTATTAATGAATTAAAAAAATCAAATATTTCTATCCTTGTATTTTTTTGATAACCTGCTATTTTTAAGTCAATTAATGATAAACCAATTTCAATTCTTAAAGTAGGCAATGTAGGAAACGAATCTGCTATTTTTTTAAGTGGAATCTCTTTCTTTTTTAAATTTGAAATAGCCTCTAATAATTTTTTAGATCTTAAATCACTGTAATATGGAAGTAATCTTACAAATGAAAAAGGATAATATCTTGGATAATCTAATTCTCTAAATGTTTCTAATCCAATTTTAATAAATTCATCAATATCATTCTCCATTTTCAATTAAAAATACTTCTCCCGAATTTCCATTTATTTTAATTTTCATTCCATCTTTAAGTTTTTGTGTTGCATTTTCAGTTCCTACAACAGCTGGAATACCCATTTCCCTTGAAACAATTGCAGCATGACAGGCCATTCCCCCAAAATCAGTAATTATTGCATTTGCCTTACCCATAATAACAATCATAGAAGGATCTGTCATTTCTGTTACAAGAATTTCTCCTTTCTTAAAATTATAAAAATCTTCTTTATTTTTGACAATTCTAACTATCCCTACAGATTCTCCAGAACTTGCACCTCTTCCTTCTAATATTTTTTCCATACAAACCATTATCTTCTATTATTAATAAGATTTAGGTGATTAGTGGAAATACGGACTAAACTAACCTCCTTATACATAAAGTAACTAATAGATTATAAATATTTTCATTTCTATGATTAAACCTAAATTCCATTTCTTTTAAGTAGAATGGATAATTAGTTTTGTTAATTCCATGATATTTATGAAATCTTTCTTTAGCAAAGCTCCAAAAGCCTTCAAGTCCATTAATGTGATTTCTTTCATTTACAAATTCATCTTTATCATGTCTGATAACATTATGCTTTCCATATTGTTTTAAATCAGCATAACTCCTAAATCCATCTGTGTAAAACACAGATCCTTTTTGTGTTTTATTTTCAATTTCTTTTAGTAAAGTTTCTGCTTTTACATTTTCAACAATAACTGTATTTAATGAAGAAAGTTTTGGTTTGTCTCGTTATGTTTTATTTGTAGAATTAATTAATCTAAAAAAAGATACTGAAATAAAAATCTTGGAATACTTAAAAAACAATAATTATGTTAGCTGGATTGGTATTAATGCAGGAAAGTGGAGCTTGATTTTTGATATAATTATAAAAGAAAAAGTTGATTTAGATAGTATAATAAATGATTTTCTTAATAAATTTAGCAGATTTGTTGGTGATTATATAATTCTTAATTCCAAAGATGTAGAATATTTTCCAGAAAAAATGCTGGAGTTAAATACCGAAAGATCTCCTCATAAAAAAGCTGAAAGATTAAAGACAGATAAGATGGATGTTAAAATATTATCTATTCTAAATGATAATGCTTGGAGTAATTATGTTGAAATTGCTAAAAAAGTTGGTTTAACAGCAAATGCTATTAATAATAGAGTAAAAAGTCTTGAAAAGAAAGATATTATTTTAGGATATACTCTTTCATTAGACTGGAAAAAATTAGGCTGGGAGCTTTATGGCTTGCAAATAAAGATAATTAAATTTGATAATGAAGTTAATGAAAAGCTGGTTTCTTATTTCAGGAAAAACAAAAGGGTTATTTTTTATTATAAATATTCTGGAGGTGTTTGGGATTATGACTTAGGAGTTATTGTAAAAAATTCAGAAGAGTTGAGAGAATACATTAATGAATTTAGGACTAGTTTTTCTGAATTTATTAAAATTTCAGATATTTCTATAATATTAAGAGAAGTTACAGGATACAAACTTCCTAAAGGGGTTTTTGAGAATTCATTTTAATCTCTTTATTTCTTTAACGCCTGTTCCTGTAGTTCTCTTACAGCATTGATAACTCTTATATCCGGAGAAAGAATATAAACATGATCATTTACTGAACGCAATGCTCTATAAATTCTCTGAAGAAATTCCCTGTTTGCCTTATCTTTATAAAAATCCCAGTATTGATTAGGATGTGTCTTTTTAAGTATTTTCCAGAATGTATCCGAAACATTTGGATTAGGATATTTAGTGAATATAATTGAATTGCACATTTCTCCCGGAAAATCTGCGCCCCTTGAGCATTTTGTAGAAAAAAGAGTATCTGCCAAGCCGCTTTTAAATACTGCAACAGTTCTTCCAATTCTATCTTCTTCCTGAATTTCTTTTAATTTGTCAGAAGACATTAAATTAAATAAGTTTAGGTCATTTTTTTCTTTTTCAGTAGGCAAATCCTGAAATGAATGAACATGGATTAAAGTTGGATGTTTAGTTTTATTCATACTTTCTGAAAGAGAGTTAAGATAATCCTTTCGTGTATGCACTTTTTCACTAAAATTAGAATATTTGCAGTCAATTTCTTTTCCAGTTCTTATAATTTCTATAGAACCAAATTGAAGTGTTTCAGCTTCAACAAATTTATAATCTTTTATTTCAAAAATCTCTTTTATAATTTTTTCTGAATGGAGTGTTCCAGACATAAATATTAATGCATTACTTTTATTTAATAAATCTTTAAATTTTGCAGAGAGATTAGTACTTACTAAATTAACTATTAAGTTTTCCTCATCTTTTTTGTATGTTAAGTAAATATCTTCAAAAGAACCCTCTAAATTTCTTGATATTTCTAATGCTTTGTTGGCGTAATTTAATTCATCTAAGATAATTTCAGATTCTAATTCAATGTTTTTCGTGAATAATCTTAGGATGTTTTCAATTTTTGTATCATTTATATAAAATACATCAGATTCATCTATTCCTAAGATTCTTTTATTTTTCTCTTCTAATTCAAGAAGCTCTATGATTTTTTTTATCTCTTCTTTTGTTGAGATTTTTTCTGGGTTAAGGAATTTTAATGATGCAATTAATTTTGAAATGTTCAGTTCTTCCTGTTGAAATAAATTATCTAAGAATTCATCAGCTTCATCAATTATATCTACTACTGTTTCTGGTTTTCTTCCTAGAGATAATTCTGATTTAAATTTAGCAGAGTTGTATATAATTATATCTGATTTTATATAAGATAAATATTGGTCGTAGTAAGAACATCCATATTTTCTATGATAAAATATAAAGTCTCTGTTGTTTATTCCTTTATATTTGTATTTTTTGACATCTTTAAATTTAGGAATGTCAAAGTCAGCGGGGAGTAAGGGGCTCCAATATGGATTTGCTACAGCTATATCCAGTCGTCTTATATCTTCTATGTTAGGAGCTTCTTTTTCATAGTCATTTAAATATTCTAGAAGCTTTCCATAGTTCTTTTCAGTAATTTTTATATTTTCAGGAAGTAAAGGATCAGCACAGGATATTCCAGGGCTGATTATTGAATCATGGTTGTTTTTTCCAGTAATCATTGCTATTTTCATTTTTTCACCAGAAGGTTTTAGAAGATATTTTTTTTCTAAGTAATCATCTTCATATTGTTTTTGCAGAGCCTTGAATGGAACAACAATTGATGATTTTCCAAGTACTCTTGCAACATTTAAAGCAATAGCTGATTTTCCGCTACCACATGTTCCATGTAAAAAAATAATTTTAGTTCCGTTTTTTATTAAATCAGTTATTTCTTTTACTACATCTTCTTGAGTTTTACCATTTGAAAATTTTAAGGGAGTAATTGGTTTTCCGTTTTCATTTAAATCCCAGTAGTTTTTAGAGGATATATCTTTGATTTCATTAGAATAAGTGTCTTCTTTTAAAAACTCAAGGGAATCAGATGTTTTTAGTTTAATATTTTTTCCTCGTGAAAGATATCTTTTATTTGAATAATAATCTTTTTTTGAATTTATTTCCTTTTTAATTTCTTCTTTAAATTCATGTCCATTTACCCCTATAAATTTTCCATCTGCATCAAATAATAATCTTTGTGATTTTTTTTCCTCTTTTGCCATAAAGAGTTCATAAACATGATAGTTTAAAAGAATTTTGGCTTTTTATTGTAAAATAAATCCTGAATTTTAACATGTTTTATTGATAATTCACTTGCTCCAGAGTCGCAAGTCATTGTTAAAAATTTAATGTCTTTTTCTATAAGCGAAAAACTTGATGAAGTCAGTTTTAAGCCATTGATTCATAAGCTTGCGAATGCAAATGTTACGCTAAAAAGTTGACTTTACAATCTAGATAGTTTTAAATATAATCTTTTATATTTTTATAAATGAGGGTGAAAACTATTTTAACATTCTTTTTAACATCATTTTTTATATTCCTATTAATGGTTTATTTTTTTATTCCTTTAGACGAAATAGATTTTGTTTTAAAAGAAACAAATAATAATTTTACATTAAATATTGAAGAAAACAATACTATGCAATTTTATCCTAATATGAGGTTTTCAACATCCAATATAACTTATGTTATCAGCGATTGCACTGTTAAAAAAACTGAAGATATGAATAGAGCGTTTAATATAATCCAGGATTCAACTGTATTAAAATTTAAGAAAGTGGATGAAGATGGAGATATTTCTGTTTTATGCGACAGTTCTGCAAAAATTGAAGGAGGTTTGTATATTGCAGGTGAAGGAGGGCCTTCAAATGTGACTCAAACAGATTTATTTAATGTGATTTCTAAAGGAAAAATACTATTGTTTAAAGATTCTAACTGCCCTACTCCAAATATTGCCCTTCATGAGCTGCTACATGTTCTTGGATTTGACCACTCTAAAAATAAAAAAAATATTATGTTCCCTATTTCAGACTGCAGGCAAACTATTGGCGAGGATACTATTGAATATATCAATAAGATTTATAGTATTCCAGGCTATCCTGATTTGGTTTTTGAAGATGTAAAGGCAAGTTTTAGCGGAAGGTATTTTGATACACAGATGCAAATAATGAATCAAGGCCTTTCTTCATCCGGAGAAACAGAAATTATTATTTATGGAGATGGAAAGGTTGTAAAAAAATTTAGTTTAGATGAAATGGATTATGGCTATGGGAGAGTTATAACTTTAAGCAATATATGGGTTTTAAATAAATTTGATAATGTCAAATTTGTCATTAATTCTACTTTTGAAGAAATTGATAAAAATAACAATGAAGCTGTAATGGTTATTTCGACTTCAGAGGATTGATGATTTTATCTAGATGTAATTAATATTATTGAAAAAAGGATTATTCTTAATTAATATTTGTATCTGAAAAATAGATTTATTAATCTTAAGAGTAAAGTATATTAATATAAGTTAAATTACAGATTTACATTACACGCAAAATTTAATTTATCTAGTTTAATATATATCTAAAGATATTTTATATAGAAAAAAGAAAAAAAGAAAAATTTTAGAAATTAAGATCAATCGTCAAGATCCCATTCATCAAGTTCGTCTTCTTCGATCTCGTCGACTTTATCCAAGGTATTTGAATCATCCATTTTCAACCTCATTTTTCCTTATTTTCTTAAGAGATAGATAGTTTAAAAATATTTCTGTTAATTTAATTTGGTTAAAAAGTAAAAAAAGAAAAATAGAATACATTAAAATTGGTTAAGTACACTGGGTCTTAAATAATGCCACCTAATTGCTTATTACCACAAATAGACCTTTCTTTTAATTAATTCAACAATCCTATCGAGCTTTCAAGATTTATAAATTACTACTTAAAACTCACAATCCCTAACCTTTTTGCAAGATTATATTAATAAAGAAATTGCCTAAAATTTCGCTATCTCCGCAGCAAGCTACAAAGTATTCACTGCGAAATTTTTCGCTTTCAGCGACCAGCAATTTCAGTCTTTCAAAATCTGCCACAGCAAGCTGTGGGGTATTAAACCCAGATTTAGAAATAAAATAAATACAAAAATCTAATTTTATCTAAGATAAAATTGCTAATTATTGCTTAGAAATTGATTAAAATTAAATAAATTCAATTAGGTGGGAAGTATTATGATTTAGTGTAGTTAAGATTTACGGATTTAAGGATATTGAATATTTCAAACTGAAAATACTTCAAAGTTGCTTATAATTTAGTCCCAAACATGTAGTTGATTCTTAATTAGTATATGTAATTAAAAAGTAAATTGCAAAATAGCTAAACAGTATCTACTTAGGCGTCTGAAGTTGCTCGTTGCTGTTGAAAAACTAGCAAATTATTGTTATCATCGCTGAACTTCAGAAAGCTAAGTAATTACGCTAAACAACAAACTTTAAAAAATAACATCTATTCTCTATTTTATCCCCTCATAGCTCAGTGGTTAGAGCGCCTGGCTGTAGTTAATCAGTAAACTAAGGTGGAGATTCCTAAATTGATGAACAAAAAACATCAATAGGATAACAATGAAGCCCCAAAAGCCATAATGTTCAACCAGAACCCGGGAGATCCCCAGTTCGACTCTGGGTGAGGGGATTTATTTTTACCCAGAACGAGAACGTAGTTCGACTGAGCTTTAAGACTTTTTAGTTGAATAAATATTAATAATAAAAGTATTGAAGCGAAATGGGTGAGG